>Ga0209006_10000067_pt1 | contig 107846 bp, 98 predicted proteins | sample JacPin_JW_Ref_O2_FD_188567 | JGI IMG/M metagenome (GOLD analysis project Ga0209006, IMG submission 188567) | Forest soil microbial communities from Algoma, Ontario, Canada - Jack Pine, Ontario site 1_JW_Ref_O2 (SPAdes) (version 2) | ecosystem: Environmental > Terrestrial > Soil > Boreal... | reverse complement strand
GTATCAGCGATTGGATCGTATCGTTGAGCAGATGCGACAGACCCAGCGCGAGCAAGACGGCCAGGTAGACCTTCGGCCTGGCGGCGGCGGCCGGGGCGGCTTCGATCCCTATCGCGTCGGAATTCGCACTCATTTCTCAGGCGTCTTTCGTTCAGGCCGAGCCGGCTACGACTCGATCTCTGCGAAAAGAACGACGAGCGAGACGCAATCAAGCGGCATGACGGGATTGGTGTAGATCATGCGGGTGTGGCGCCCTTTCTCCTCGAATGCGGCGTTAATCAGGTCGGACGCGCCGTTGAGACATTTGGGGTGGTCCTTGAAGCCGTCGGCCACGCCCAGCACGCCTTCCAATCGCACAATCCGCCTCACCTTCGTCAATTCGCCGACTGCTTCCTTGATTTGCGCGAGCGCGTTCAAGCAGGAGAGCTGGCAGGACTTATAACCATCGTCTCCGGAAATCTCGTGGCCGATCTTGCCGATATAGGCAAGCTTGCCGTCGCGCCATGGCAGGTTTCCTGACGTCATCACCAGGTTTCCGGTTATCACCCATGGTACGTAATTGGCGACCGCGCCGGGGGCCGGCGGAAGCGACAGGCCAAGCTCGGCGATGCGCTGCTCGGGAGTCTTTGCGTTCATTTCCGCCCTTTCCCTATTGTCGGCGGCCGCAAACTGGGGATTGCGAGTAAGGCCGCGACGCCGATGAAGCCGGCGCTCGCGTCAGCTTAGCATAAACGCTGGCCTTAGCCTCTTGGTGAAATTGAAACTCGGGAACGGGCGGTCGGCTACGCGAACGCCCGGATAGACTCGCCGACGCATAAGCCTTTAATATTCGAGAATCTGCTGGCGGGCCTCCCTATGAAGCCGCCAACCAACCCCCGGCGTTCGCCTCTGTGCGCCGGCAAGAAAGCGAAGATTCCGGGAGCGAGACCATGGCTTTTTCACGCGCGGCGATTCTCGCGCGCCTGCGCCGGAAAATCGAAGCCCGCGAACCGATCGTGCTCGGCGGCGCTGGCATCGGGCTCGTCGCCAAGGTCATCGATCGCGCCGGCATCGACATCATCATGGCCTACAATACCGGGCCGTTCCGGATGGATGGGCATGGCTCGCTGGCCGGCTATCTCGCCTATGGCGACGCCAATGCGATCACGCTCGATCTGGCTGCCAAAATTCTTCCCGTGGTCGAGAACACGCCGGTTATCGCCGGCATCGGCGCCGCCGATCCCTACCGCGACATCGATGCGTTCATTTCGACCATCATGACGGCGGGCTTTTCCGGCGTCACCAATGTGCCGACCGCGGGCATCTACGACGGCAATTTCCGCAAGCAGATCGACAGTACCGGGCTCGGCTATCCAAAAGAGATCGAACTCATCGGCAAGTGCCGGGCGCGCGACATCTTCACCATCGCCTATGCGTTCAACGAGGACGAAGCGCGAGGGATGGCGGAGGCTGGGGCCGATGTCATTGGCGCCCATGTCGGCCTGACGACGGGCGGCATGATCGGCTCGAGCCATTCCGTCGATATCGAGGAAGCGTGCCGCCGCACCGAGGCGATGCGCTGCGCCGCCGTCGCGGCCCGCGCCGATATCATCGTGGTGGCGCATGGCGGGCCGTTCGACGATCCCGCGAGCGTGCAGACCTGTTTCGACAAGGTCGACGTGCACGGCTTCCTCGGCGCTTCCAGCATCGAGCGCCTGCCGGTCGAAATCGCGCTCCGGCAGACCGTCGCCGCCTTCGCCGGCCTGAAGCTGCGGCGAAGCTGAGGGGGTAGCCGATGGGGCGGGTCATCCTGATCGGCACGCTCGACACCAAAGGCGCCGAATATGAATATTTGCGGTCCTGCCTGCGCGAGGCGGGAGCCGAGGTCACGCTCGTCGATGTCGGCGTGCTTGGCGCGCCAGGCGCCGTCGCCGACATTAGCGCGGCGGAGGTCGCCGAGGCTGGCGGCGCCTCGCTGCAGAGCCTGCGGCACACGCGCGAAGGCAGCAACACGCGCGCCGCTGCGCTCGCCGCAATGGGGCGCGGCCTCGTGCGCATCGTCGAGGATTTGCGCGGACAGGGGCGCTGCGACGCGGTGCTGGCGGCGACCGGTTCCGGCGGCGCCAGCGTGATCGCGCCTCTGTTTCAGGCGCTGCCGGTCGGCGTGCCCAAATTGCTGGTGACGACGATGGGCGGCTATCTCGGCAGCCTGTCAAAGACACGCGACATCACGCTGATGCAATCGGTGACGGATATCGCCGGGCTCAATCGCGTCTCGCGGCAGATCTTGCGCAACGCCGCTTTCGCGGCGGCTGGCATGGCGGCGGGCGGCAGGATCGCGGCGGACGAGCGCCCCCTCATCGCCGTGACCATGTTCGGCGTGACGACGCCGGGCGTGCTGCAAGTCGAACGCCGTCTGCGCGCGGCGGGATTCGAGACCATTGTCTTCCACGCCGTCGGCAGCGGCGGCAACGCGATGGAAGAGATGATCGAAGCTGGCCTCGTCGATGGCGTGATCGATTACACGATCAGCGAACTCACCGACGAATTGCTCGGCGGGATATTCAGCGCGGGACCAGAGCGCATGGAGGCGGCCGGCCGCAAAGGCATTCCGCAGGTGATCGTTCCCGGCGCCATTGAAGTGCTGAATTTCGGCCCGCGCGCGAGCGTGCCGGCGCGCTTCGATGCGCCGGAGCGGCGCCTGATCGTGCACAACGAAAACGTCACCGCTGTGCGCACGACGCGCCCGGAAGCCGAGCTTCTCGGCCGGCTCGTCGCGCAAAAGGCCAATCGGGCGAAGGGACCGATCGCGGTGATGGTCCCGCTCGACGGCTTCGACAGCTACCAGCAGGCGCCGGACGGACCATGGATCGATGCGGAAGCCGATGCGGGATTTTATCAAGCTCTGCGGGGTGCAATTGATGCAGACGTTCCGCATGTGGAGCTAGCGGGCAACATCAACGACAAGGAGTTCGCGGATGCTGTCGTCGAGCGTTTCTTTGAATTGTGGGCGCAAAGGCAGGGAAATTGACGGCACGCGTTCCTTTCCCTCCTGCGGGGGAAGGTGGCCCCACGAAGTCGACTCAGTCGCTGTCATTGGGGGAAGGCGCCTCACTGCGTTCGGCATCCGTCATGCTGCGCATGACACCTTCCCCCGCAAGGGGGAAGGAAAAGAGCCAGCCTCACGGCGTCTCGCTGCCCGCGAACAGGTTGCGGCTGACAGTGTCCAGATGCGCGCGCATGGCGCTCGCCGCCGCCTCGGCGTCGCGCCTGAGCAATGCGGCGGTGATCGCGCCGTGTTCCTGACAATAGGCGTTTCGGCGTTCTGGACTAAAGGAGCGGCGCTTTATCGCCAGCCATAGCTCCTGGCCCCTTATCATACGCAGCATTTCATGGAGATGATTGAGAAGCTCGTTGCGGGTGGCGGCGAAAATCTTCTGATGAAGTTCTGCGTCCCAACGTTCGAATGTCTCCATCTCGTGGGCGTCCACCGAAGCCGAGTGAATCGACGCGATCTCGTTGAGGTCGCTGGCGCTGGCGTTGGTTGCGGCCAGAGCGGCGGCCCGCGGCTCGATGATCCGGCGCACCGCCATCATATCGATCGGACTCACTCCCGAAAGCTTCTGAATAATGTTCAAGAAATCGTCTTTGGCGTCCCGGCGCAGGAACGTACCGCGTCCGACCTGACGCACCACGGCGCCGTCTGCGGCGATCTTGTCGATCGCGCTCCTCAATGTATTGCGCGCCACGCTATATTCAGCGGCGAGATCACGCTCATTCGGCAGGCGCCGTGAATCGCTCCATTCGCCCGAGTCAATGCGTTGCCGAAGGGAATGGGCGACGTCGGCAGCGACATATCTAGGCATGTTTCAAACCATTGAGCCAATACTGAACCAGATAGCACGCGTATTTCCCGGTGTCGAGACGCGCCGCCGTTCGGTGGGGTGAGGAGGCGTAAGGGCGAAGCGCAGCGCCCTTTTTGGCTTGAAGCGTCGCCCGCGGGCAGCGATGCTTCCAAATCGAGGGTTCGCGATGGGAGTGCAAATCTCAGCTCCGCCAAGCCGGCGACGCGTTATTTCGGAATTGCTCCGGACGACAAGGATTCCAAAATACGTCGAGTCTCAATCAGGGCGCGCCAAAGCGTGGCGCGCCCCGACCCATTCTATTTCTTGATCCTGAGAGCGCCGCCATCGAAAGTCGTGACCATGGCCTGCATGTATCCGTCCTTGGTGATGTAGGCGTCGGAGCCCTTGTAGGGTTCAGCCAGGAAAGGGCCGGTTGCAACCCATTGGGCCGCAATCGTGTCCCCGATGGTCGTGCTGACCGCAGCGTCGAAGTGAATGCCTTTTAGCCCGCCGTCTTTGACGTCCTTGCAAAAGCCGGCGAAAAGATCGCCAATCGCGGCGCGCCCCTTGACGATGCCGCCGCCCGGCAAATTGATTTGAGCGTCTTCCGGATATTGAGCGAGCAACCTGCTCCAATCGCATTTGTTCAGAGCGTCCAGGTGTTCGTCCAGAACGGCTTGGACGGTCGGCTGCTTTTTTAGTTCCGGCAGTTTCATCTCGGCTTGCGCGGCAAGGGTCCCGCCAAGAAGGGCGACCGCTGCCGAAGCTGGCAGAATTGTTTTCATCGTTTCACTCCCGTTGCTGTACCTATGTTGGCACTATATGAACCATATCGCATAATTGGTTCATAATAGATATCCTAGTTGCAAAGATATGGTCCCGCAAGTTTCCTCTCTGCGGGCCATTGTCATCGCACGTTCGATTCCTCGCTAGAGTGGTTCATTTTTGGCTCAACACTGGTTCCTCGGAGTTCTTGCGGGAGGGCGACGAAACGCCTGCGGTGCGACTTGGCAAGCTTCAGTTTATCTGGCGGGAATAGCTCGCTTATTCTATTTGCGAGCTCCCGGTTCCTTTAATTTTGCCCCTTGCGTTGTGAGCCTGTATCGAGTTTAGTGGTTCAAAATAGCCGGGGAGGTCGGGCTTCGTGAAGATTGCAACTTATCGTGTCGGCGGCGAACGACGCGTCGGAATCGTCGATCTCGTTTCGCAGACCGTATCGCCCTTCGACCTCCCTGAATCGGAAGCCGCCCATGGCGTGTTGGCGCTGATCGATCGCGCGGTTTTGCCGCGCATTCTTTCGCCGATGCCGCTCGGCGAGGCGGAGATCGAAGCGCCGATCGTCCGCCCGCGCCGCAACATCTTTTGCGTCGGCAAGAATTATTACGAACACGCCAAGGAATTCGCATCCAGCGGCTTTGATTCAAGCGCCGCCAATGGCGCCGTGCCCAAACATCCGATCATCTTTTCCAAAGTGCCCGAATGCGTCATCGCCCATAATGCGACAGTGGCGATCAATCTCGATGTATCGCAGGCTATCGATTATGAGGCCGAGCTCGGCGTCATCATCGGCAAGGGCGGCCGCGGCATCCGGCCGGAGAACGCGCTGGAGCACGTCTGGGGCTACACGATCATCAACGACGTGACGGCGCGCGACCTGCAAGGCCGCTACAGCCAGTGGCTGATCGGCAAATCGCAGGACACGTTCTGCCCGATGGGGCCGTGGGCGGTGACGCGTGATGAAATCGATCTGTCGGATACCAAGATCCAGTGCTGGATCAATGGCGAATTGCGCCAGGACGCCAATACGCGCGATCTCATCTTCGACATTCCGACTATCATCGCGACCATCTCCGCTGGCGTGACGCTCGTGCCCGGCGATGTGATCGCCAGCGGAACGCCAGCGGGCGTCGGCATCGGCTTCAAGCCGCCGAAATATGTGGTGCCAGGCGATGTCGCGCGCATCGAAATCGCCAATATCGGCATCCTCCAGAACGAATTCCGGGAGATGCGCCTGTGACCGACGCGGCGCTGGGGCAGGTCAGGATCGAAGTCGACGGCGAGGGGCCGGCGATCCTGTTCGTTCATGGCCTCGGCGGCACGTCCAATTCGTTTCAGATGCTGCTTGGCGCGTTTCCCGGCTTCCGCAGCCTGCGGCCGGACCTGCCCGGCTCTGGCCGCTCGCCGACGCCGTTCGGCGCGCTGACGATGGGCGGCTTCGTCGAGACGATCGGCGATATCGTCAGAAAGATCGCCGGCGGCCCCGTTCATCTCGTCGGCCATTCGATGGGCGCGCTGATCTGCCAGCATCTGGCCGCGCTGATGCCCGAAAGCGTGACCGGCATGACGCTGTTCGGCCCGATCTTCGAACCGTCGGAGGCGGCGCGCCAGCGGCTGAGGGATCGCGCTGGAATGGCGCGGCGGGAAGGCCTCGTCGCCATCGCCGACGCCGCGATGGGCGCGCTCTCCTCGGCGGCGCGCGCCGCCAATCCGCTGGCTGGCCCTTTCGTGCGCGAAAGCCATATGCGCCAGGATTCCGAAGGCTTCGCGCAGAGCTGCGAAGCGCTCGCCGATTCCCATGCCGCCGATCTCAGATTGGTGCGTTGTCCGACGCTGCTCGTCACCGGCGCCGAGGACAGCGTGGCGCCGCCGAGCGCCGCGCAGGCGATCGCAGACCGCCTCAGGGGCTCGGCGGTCAAAGTGCTTGAGCATTGCGGGCATTGGACGCCGGTCGAGCGGCCGGAGGATTGCGCCCGGCTGCTTGGCGAACATGTGAGGGCGAGTTGTCTGCGTTAGCCAGAGTGAGGGGACGCGATCTCCCTCCCCCCTTGTGGGGGAGGGTTAGGGAAGGGGGTCGCGCTGACCTTTCAAATGGGAGCGCAAGCTCTTTCGCCCGGAGGTTTGCGCGACCCCCTTCCCTAACCCTCCCCCACAAGGGGGGAGGGAACGAGCGCTCGTTCGATTTGACCGACGCAAACCGCTAGGATCGGCTGAACGTCCAACGCCATCGGCGAAAACGCACGATAAGTCGCAGCGGGCGAAACAAACAGGAGGAAACAATGTCCGACGCTTATAACGGGACAAATGGGAACGCTGGCGTGGTTTTCACCAATGTCCGCATTCTCGACGGCACCGGCGAATATCCCTACACCGGCGAAGTCACCGTCCAGGGCAATCGCATCAAGCAGATTTCGAAGGGCTCCTCGCGCATGGGCGCCGCGATCGGCGGCGGTTCGCAGACGATCATCGACGGCATGGGCGCAACATTGATGCCCGGCCTCTGTGACGCGCATCTGCATCTCTCGTGGAACAACGCGCCGGGCATCGATCCGATTCAGATGATGCCGCCCGAGGAGCATACTCTGGTCACCGCGCAAATGGCCAAGCTGGTGCTCGATGCGGGCTTCACCATGGGACGCGGCGCGGCGGCGGCCAAGCCGCGGCTCGACGTCGTCGTGCGAAACGCCATCAATTCCGGCATGATTCCGGGGCCGCGCTATACCGCCGCCGGTCCCGAAATCACCACTGTTGGCGGCCTCGGCGATTCCGCGCCCTCGCATATTCCCCATGAAGGGCTGAACCTCGGCATCGTCGTTTCCGGCCCCGAGGAAGTGCGCCGTGCCGTGCGCATGCTGATCAAATATGGCGTCGATTCCATCAAGCTCAATCTTTCCGGCGAAGAGATCACCGGCATGAAGGCCGAGGAAACGCCGATGTCGGAAGAAGAAGTGGCGATGGCGGTGAGAGAGGCGAAAGCGCGCGGCAAGGTGGTCGCCGCGCATGCCCGCTCTTCCGAATCCGTCAAGCAATGCATCCGCCACGGCATCCAGAATATTTATCACGCCTCTTTCGCCGACGAGGAAGCGCTCGACATGCTGGAGGCGGCGAAAGACAAACATTTCGTCGCGCCCGGGCTCGCCTGGCTGATCAACACTGCCCGTCACGCGGGAGAATGGGGCATCAAACCGGGATCGCCTTTATCGATCTCCTACGAGCGCGAACTCGAACATGCGGTGGAGACCAGCCGCAAAATGCATAAGCGCGGCATTCGCGTTTTGATCGGCGGCGATTACGGCTTTGCCTGGACGCCGCAGGGCACCAACGCCAAGGACCTCGAGACCTTTGTCGACCTGCTCGGCTTCTCGCCGATGGAGGCGATCCTGGCGGCGACCAAATTTGGCGGGCAGATCATGGGCATGGGCGAGGAGCTCGGCCAGATCAAGCAAGGCTATCTCGCCGACATGCTGCTCGTCGACGGCGATCCGATCGCCAACATTCGCGTGCTGCAGGACAAGAGCCGCATTCTCGCGATCATGAAGGACGGCCAGTTCCACAAGGCGCCGAAAATGTCGGAGCAAAGACGGCGCATGAGCGCATGAGCCTCGCCACCGCCAATTCCGCGCCGGCGTTCACGGCGCGCCATGGCTGGACGATCGCCTGCGTCCTTCTGGGCGCGGTCTTCGTCTGGATGCTATTCGGCATCTGGCCGGAATGGCTGGAATGGCTGCTGATCAGCAAGAAGACATTCGTCAGCGCGATCCTCAACGGCGTCACGCTGGCGGGTCTTTATTTCCTGGTCGCCAGCGGCTTCACTTTGGTTTTCGGCTTGATGCGCAACGTCAATCTTGCGCATGGATCGCTCTATCTCATCGGCGCCTATGTCGGTTATGACGTCGCGCAATGGACCGACAATTGGTTCGCCGGCGTCGTCGCCGGAACTCTCGCGGTGGCGCTGATCGGCGCGCTGCTGCAGGTCTTCGTGTTTCAGCGCCTTGCCGGCGACGAACTCCGCCAGACCCTGGTGACGATCGGCATTTCCATCGTCGCCGCCGATCTGATGCTGGCGGTCTGGGGCGGCAAGACCTATCAATTCACTATTCCCGACTGGCTCGATGGCTCGATCGCCACGCCGATCATCACCGCGGTGAAATCGAGCGGCCAGATCGTGACGATGCGCTATCCCCTTTATCGGCTGGTCGTCCTCGCCGCCGCATTGGCGATCGGCGTAGGGCTATGGCTGACGCTGAACAAGACGCGGCTCGGCATGACGATCCGCGCCGGCGTCGACGATCGTGCGATGCTCTCGGTCGCCGGCGTCAATGTACGTGTGCTGTTCGTCGCGGTCTTTGCGATCGGGGGCGCCCTCGCCGGCTTCTCAGGCGTCATCGGCGGCTCGGCTTTGTCGATCGCGCCCGGCGAGGACGTGCGCTATCTCCTGGCTTCGCTCGTCGTGGTGATCGTCGGCGGCATGGGCTCGATCACGGGCGCGGCGATCGGGGCGCTGCTGATCGGCCTCGCCGAACAGATCGGCCTGGTTTATTTCCCGACCTATGGCGTCGTGCTGACTTTCGTCATCATGGTGCTCGCGCTTGCCTTGCGCCCGCAGGGAATCATGGGCAGCGCGCGCACGCGCTTTGCCGATCCGCCGCGCCTCGAAATTCCGGGCGACATCGTCACGCCCAGGATCGGCCCGGCGACGCTGGCGCTCGCCGTGGCGCTGGTTCTCTTTCCGCTCGTCGCCTCGCCGTTCCTCACCTTTCAGATCGGCGCGCAGGCGCTGATCCTCGGCATGATCGGCCTTTCGCTGATGGTGCTCGCCGGCTATGGCGGCATGGTCAGCCTCGCGCAATTGAGCGTGGCGGGCGTCGCCGGCTATGCCGTCGCCATTCTCGGCTCCAACAGCGTCAACGTGCTCGGATTGGCCTGGCCGTGGCAGCTCTACGCCCCCGCCGCGATCCTGATCGCCGGGGTCGCTTCCGCGCTGATCGGCATGATCGCGGTGCGCACCGCCGGCATCTATACGATCATGATCACGCTGGCGGTCTCGACCGCCCTCTTCTATTTCGCCCAGCAGAATTATTCGGTCTTCAACGGCCATGCCGGCTTTCGCGGCCTCGCGCCGCCGCAAGTCTTCGGCGTCGACTGGCGCGATCCGCGCGCGTTCTACTATCTCACGCTGGTCGTGGCGGCGCTCGCCTATGGCGCGATCGTTTATGGCGCCCGGTCGACCTTCGGGCGCGCCCTGATGGCGACCCGCGACAATCAGCGGCGCATGCGGGCGATCGGCTATGACGTCGCCCTTCATCGGGTGATCGCCTATTTCCTCGCCGGCCTGATCGCCGGCGCGGCGGGCGTCCTCTATGTCTGGTTCAACGGGCGCATTTCGCCTGGCACGATCAGCGTCGGCGAGACGGTCGGCATTCTGGTGATCGCCATTATCGGCGGCATCCGCCATCCGATCGGCCCATTCATCGGCGCCGCCGTCTATGTCGTCCTTAAGACTTTCGCCATCGACCTCGTCGGCGCCGAACGTTTCAATACGCTGATCGGCCTGGTCTTCCTCGTCATCGTCTTCGCGTCGCCGGATGGGATTTTGGGGCTCTGGCGTCGGCTTGCGCCGCACCTCGCCGTGAAATCCCTGCGCGAATCCTAAAGTCGGCACAACAAAGGCCCGGTTGCGGGCATATCAAGGAGGGAACTATGAAAAAGCATAAGGTCAATCTTCTCGCGCTCGCGCTGCTGAGTTCAGTGGCGATGGCGCCGCAATTCGCATTCGCCGAGGACACGATCAAGGTCGGGCTGCTCGCGACATTGGAAGGCCCGTTCACCGTGCTTGGCCAGGACGGCGTCCGCGGCGCCGAACTCGCGCTCAACGAAGCCGGCTACAAGGCCGGCGGCAAGAAGATCGAAATCATCAAGGGTTCGTCCGACGCTTCGCCTGACAGCGCGGTCAAGGCGGCGCGCAAGCTTGTCGAACAGGACGGCGTCGCCATCCTGATCGGGCCGCTGTCGGGCGATGAAGGCATCGCTGTCAAGGATTACGCCAAGACCCAGCCGAACGTGACCTTCGTCAACGGCACATCCGCGGCGCAGGACACTACCTTGCGCGATCCCGCGCCGAATTTCTTCCGCTTCACCACCGATGGCGCGCAATGGATGGCGGGCCTCGGCGACTATTCGTTCAACGTGAAAAAATACAAGACCGTCGCCGTAGTGGCCGAGGATTATTCGTTCCCCTATACGCAGGTATTCGGCTTCATGGCCGGCTTCTGCAAGGCCGGCGGCCATGTCCCCGCCAAATTCTGGGTGCCGATCGGCAACAAGGATTTTTCTTCGGTGATCGCCGCCATCCCCGATAAGGTCGACGCCATTTATGTCGCGCTCGGCGGCGCCGACGGCGTCAATTTCCTCACCCAATATCAGCAGGCGGGCGGCGCCGCGCCGCTGATCGGCGGCTCGATAACTGTCGACCAGACCGTGCTCGGCACCAAGGGCAAGCAGCGCGACTATGTCGTCGGCACGCCTTCGGCCGGCCCCATCGCCGATAATTCCGACGATCCGGCCTGGAAGAAGTTCGTCGGCAGCTACAAGACCGCCTATAAAGACGGCTTCCCCTCGCCTTCGCTGTTCGCCCAGGGCTACTACATCAACACCAAGGCGGTGCTGCTCGCGCTCGACAAGGTCGGCGGCGACCTCTCCGACAAGGAAGTCAAGTTCCGCGACGTGCTGGCCAATCTCGAATTCGATACGCCTACTGGCAAGGTCAAACTCGACAAGAACCGCCAGGCGATCGCCGACAATTACCTGACCGAAGTCGCCAAGGGCGATGACGGCAATCTCTACAATAAGGTGATCAAGGTGATGCCGGCGGTGAACCAGACGCTTGGCATTCCGGAAGCCGATTTCCTCAAGCTCGGGGCGGTCGGCCGCGACAACCCCGATTGCAAGTAGGCGCGAGGCGCTCGGGAAATAATGATGGCAGCCAATAATGCCGCCTCGCGTCTTTCTTCGGCCGGCGCCTATGCGCTGGAGCTGGAAGGCGTCGGGCGACAATTCGGCGCTCTTGTCGCGCTCGCCGACATCAACCTTCGGGTTGGGGCCGGCGAGCGGCGCGCCGTGCTTGGCTCCAACGGCGCCGGCAAGACCACGTTGTTCAACGCCGTCACCGGCGATTTCCCGCCGACATCGGGAACGATCCGCTTCTTCGGCGAGGATGTGACGAATTTCCCGGTGCACGAACGGATCCGGCGCGGCCTGCGCCGGACCTATCAGATCAGCCAGCTCTTCGGCGGCCTGACGGTGATCGACAGCATTTTCGTCGCCTGCCGCGGCGTCTCGCGCGGCCGTCTGTCCCTGCTTCGCCCTGGCCGCGACGATTCCACCATGGCGCAGGCGCGCACCATCGCGCACGCCGTTCATCTCGAAGACATTCTCGAGACGCCGATTTCGGTGCTCAGCCACGGCCAGCAGCGCCAGCTCGAAATCGCGCTGGCGCTGAGCGGCGCGCCGCGTTTCATTCTGTTCGACGAGCCGGCCGCCGGCCTTTCTCCATCCGAGCGGACCGACCTCGTCGAAATCCTCAACGCGCTGCCGGCCCATATCGGCTACATCATCATCGAGCATGATCTTGACGTCGCTTTGCGCGTCTCGACCTATGTGACGATGATGCACAATGGACGGATTTTCAAAGAAGGCGCGCCGCAGGAGATCGAGAACGATTCCGCGGTGCAGGCCATCTATCTCGGGGCGGGGCATGGCTGACCGGCGTCACGGTTCCGTCGCCGCCGGCAAGGCCGTCCTGCAGGTCCAGGACCTGCAGGTCTATTACGGCGAGTCGCACGCGCTGCAGGGCGTTTCGCTCGGCCTCGATCGCGGCATTCTCTCGGTGGTCGGCCGCAACGGCATGGGCAAGACCACGCTCTGCAATACGATCGTCGGCCTGATGCGGGCGCGCTCCGGCGCCATACGCTTCGAGGGCCGCGACATATCGAAGCTCGAGCCGCATGAGATTGCGCGCGCCGGCATCGGCTTTGTGCCGCAGGGGCGCCGTCTTTGGCCGAGCCTGACGGTCGATGAAACCTTGCGCCTTTGTTTTCGCGCCGGCGCCGGCGGCGGTTCGTGGGACGTCGAGCGGATCTATGCGACATTCCCGCGCCTCGCCGAGCGCAAAAGCAATGGCGGCGGCCAGCTCTCAGGCGGCGAACAGCAGATGCTGGCAATTTCGCGCGCGCTGCTCGCCAATCCGAAACTTCTGGTGATGGACGAGCCGACTGAGGGTCTGGCGCCCGTCATCGTCGCGCAGGTCCGCGATCTCCTGATCCGCCTGGCGAGCGAAGAGGATCTGTCCGTGCTCGTCGTCGAGCAGAATATCGGCGTCGCCACTGCGGTCTCCGACCGAGTGGCGATCATGGTCAACGGCCGCGTCAACCGCATCATGGAAGCGGGTGAACTGGCGCGGGATCGCGAATTGCAGCAGCGTCTGCTCGGCGTGGGCCGCCACAGCGACCAGCAGCCGCAAGCGCCTGCTGTTTCCGACGACGCGGAGGGCGAGCGCCCCGCCAGAATTTACCGCGTAGCGCGTCAGGGCGGCGATACGACCGACGGCGAGGCCGAACCGCTCTACCGGGCCGAGAGTCTGCCGAACCGCTGGGGCGTTCGTACAGGCGTGCGGCCATTGCCGCAGTCCCCCGGCGCGGAGGCCGAAAAGCGGGAGATGTTCGTCATTCCGCCGGCCGAGCGCTTCGGTCGCACTGCGCTGGTGGTCGGCACATTCGACACCAAGGGCGCCGAACTTAATTACATCCGCGATCGGCTGCGCGCCTTGAATATCGAGGTCAGGACGGTCGATCTTTCGACCTCGGCCAAGATTTCGCGCGCCGATGTGACGCCGATGCAGGTCGCTTCGATGCATCCGGGCGGATCGAGCGCGGTTTTTTCAAGCGATCGCGGCGCGGCGGTCGGCGCCATGGCCGAGGCGTTTGCGCGCTGGATCGTCCGCGAGCGCAGCGTCGGCGGAATCATTTCGGCGGGCGGGTCGGGCGGCACGACGCTCGCCACCGCCGGCATGCGGCGCCTGCCGGTCGGCGTGCCGAAAATCATGGTCTCGACCGTCGCCTCGGGCGAGGTCGGCGCCTATGTCGGCCCTTCCGACATTATGATGCTCCATTCGGTCGTCGACGTTCAGGGCGTCAATTCGATCACCGAACAGGTGCTGGGCAACGCCGCCCATGCGCTCGCCGGCATGATCTCGGCGCTGCCCGCCGCCGGTGTCCGCGAAGCGCGCCGCCGCCTCGCGCGGCCGGCGATCGGCATCACCATGTTCGGCGTCACCACGCCGGCCGTGCAGGCGATCGCCAAGCGCTTCGAGGGCGATTACGACTGCCTGGTCTTCCACGCCACCGGCGTCGGCGGCCGATCGATGGAGAATCTCGGCGATTCCGGATTGCTGTCGGGCTTCATCGACCTCACCACGACGGAGGTCGCCGATATGATGGTCGGCGGGGTTTTCCCGGCCGACCGCGATCGTTTCGGCGCCCCAATCCGCACCGGATTGCCTTATGTCGGCTCGGTCGGCGCGATCGACATGGTCAATTTCGGCCCGCGCGAAACGGTGCCGGAAAAATTCCGCAACCGCCGTTTCGTCATTCACAATCCGAACGTCACGCTGATGCGCACCACCCGCGACGAGAACCGCGCGATCGGCGAATGGATGGGCGGCCGCTTCAACCAGATGGAGGGCCAGGTGCGCCTGCTGCTGCCGGAAAAGGGAGTCTCGGCGCTCGATGCGCCGGGCCATGCGTTCTGCGATCCCGAAGCGGACAACGCCTTGTTCGAGTCGCTGGAGCGGACAGTGCGTCAGACCGGCCGCCGCACAATCGAGCGGGTCGACGCCAATATCAACGAGCCGAAATTCGTCGAGGCGGTGGTCGCCGCTTTTTCAGGCATCAATCCCCGCAAAGAGAGGAGGGCGTGATGGCCCGATTTGAGCGCAACGCCATTCTCGCCAGGTTGCAGGAGATGAAACGCACGCGCCGGCCGATCATCGGCGGCGGCGCCGGCACCGGCCTTTCCGCCAAATGCGAAGAGGCCGGCGGCATCGACCTGATCGTCATCTATAATTCCGGGCGCTATCGCATGGCCGGCCGCGGCTCGCTGTCGGGGATGATGCCCTATGGCAACGCCAATGAGATCGTCGTCGAGATGGCGCATGAAGTGCTGCCGGTGGTGAAGAAGACGCCGGTGCTCGCCGGCGTCAACGGCACCGATCCATTCTGCCTTTTCGATCCCTTCCTCGACGATCTGAAAAGGCTGGGATTTGCCGGCGTGCAGAATTTCCCGACCGTCGGCCTGATCGACGGTCTGTTCCGCGCCAATCTCGAAGAGACCGGCATGTCCTATGCGCTCGAAGTCGAGATGATCGCGCTGGCGCACGCCAAGGACATGCTGACCACGCCCTATGTCTTCAGCGCCGACGAGGCGCGGGCGATGGCGGAGGCGGGCGCTGACATCATCGTCTGTCATTTCGGCCTGACGACCGGCGGCGCGATCGGCGCCCAGACCGGCCGCGCGCTTGCCGATTGCCCCGCTTTGCTCGACGAATGGGCGGCGGCGGCGCTCGCCGTCAACAAGGACGCAATCATCCTCGCCCATGGCGGACCGGTTGCCGAACCGGCGGACGCCGAATTCATCTTGCGCAAATCGAAAAATTGTCATGGCTTCTATGGCGCGTCCTCGATGGAGCGCCTGCCGACCGAACGGGCGATGACCGAACAGACGAAGAAGTTCAAGGCGATCGCCTTCGGGTGAAAGGCCAAAAGGGGAGAGAACATCATGGGCGCGGAAACCTTCGGGTCGCTCATCCTGAGTTTGATCGTTTTGGCGATCATCATCGTCGTCGCGGTCTATCTGTTGCGCTGGCTCTATCGCCGCTCGACCAAGGAGACGGCGTTCGTGCGCACCGGCTTTGGCGGCGAGAAAGTGGTGGTCAGCGGCGGCGCCTTCGTCATTCCGGTGCTGCACGACGTCACCCTCGTCAATATGACGGTGATGCGCATCGAAGTGGCGCGCCGCGACGCCCAGGCCTTGATCACCAGAAACCGCATGCGCGTCGACGTGATCGCCGAATTCTTCGTCAAGGTCGGCTCGTCGCGGGAGGAGGTTGGCAATGCCGCGCAGACTTTGGGGCGCCGCACGCTGGAGCCGGACGGGACGCGCGATCTTCTCGAAGGGCGTTTCGCCTCGGCGCTGCGCACCATCGCCGCGCAGATGACGCTGGAGGAGATGCATGAGCAGCGCCAGGATTATGCGCAAAGGGTGAAAGCCGCGGCTCTCGAGGGGCTGGCGCAGAACGGGCTTGAGCTTGAGAGCGTCGCCATCGTCGACCTCGACCAGACCCATCTCGAATTTTTCGACAGTTCCAACGCCTTCGACGCCGAGGGCCTGACGCAATTGACCGAGACGATCGAAACGCGCCGGCGCATGCGCAATGAGATCGAGCAGCGCACCCAGGTCGAGATCCGCGTGCAGAACCTCGACGCCCAGCGCAAAGTGCTCGATATCGATCGTGAAAGCGAATATGCGCGGCTCGCACAGGAGCGCGACCTTGAAGTGCGCCGCACCGCGCAGCGTCTGGAACTGGCGCGAGATAGGGCGATCCGCGATCAGGAAGGCGAGCAGGCGCAGATTGCCGCGCGCGAGGAGATCGAGAAATCGCGTTTCATCCAGGAGCGCAATCTCGCTGAGGCGCGCATCCAGAACCAGGAAGACACCCAGCACCGAGAAATCGCCCGCCGCCGCGCGATCGACGAAGCCGAGATCAAGTCGCGCCAGCAGACCGAGCATGAGCAGATCGCGCTCGACCTCGCGCTGGAGAAGGCGCGCATCAACCGCGAGCGCGAGCAGAGCGAATTGGAAGTGACGCGCCGCCGCGCACTCGAACTCGCCGAAATCGAGCGCCAGATCGCGTTGGCCGCCAAGGGTGTGGAACTGACCAGGGCGGAGGCCGAGAAGCGGCGTTCCGAAATCGTCTTCAACCAGGAGATCGAGGCCTCGCGCATTGCGCAGGACCGTTCGCTGGATCAGGTGCGCATGGAGCGCGAGCGCGCGCTCGACGCGTTGCAGATCGCCAAGCGGCAGGCGTTCGAGGAAGCCGAGATCGCCGCCGGCGAGGAAATCGAACGCTCGCGCATAGCCACCGAGCGCGGGCTCGGCGCCGCGCGGCTCGCCCGCGACGGCGATCTGCGCCAGCTCGCGGTCGAGCGTGACAGAGCGATCGAAATCGCCGAAATGCAGAAGGCGATCGAAGTCGCCAAGAAATCGGCCGAGCGTTCGGCGGCGGTCGCGGTCTCCGAGACGGCGCGCGCCAAGGCGGTGGAGGCGGAAGAACAGGCGTTCACCGTGCGCGAGCGCGAAATCGCCGAGCGCCGCAAGCTCACCGATCTGATCGGCGCGCGCCGCGAGAACGAGCGTGAGGCGTTGCGCCTGACCAGCAAGGCGGACGCTGAAAAAGCCGCGGCGACGAGCTTCGCCGATGCCGTAAAAATCGCCGCCGCGGGCGAGGCGGAGGCCGAGAAGATCAGGGCGCTCGCCGCCGCCGCGCGCTATGACGTCGACGCCAAGGGCCGCCGGCAACTCAACGATGCGGAAAACCTGCTCTCCGACGCCTCGCGTCAATCGCGTTTCCGCGAGAAGCTGTTGGAGCGGATCGAGGGCATCGTGCGCGAGAGCGTGCGGCCGATGGAGAAAATCGACGGCATCAAAATCCTGCACATCGACGGCGCGATGGGCGGCGCGCAGAGCAATCGTAACGTCACCGACGAAGTCATCGATTCGGCTTTGCGCTATCGCGTGCAGGCGCCGATGATCGACAGCCTGATGAAGGAAATCGGCATCGAGGGCGGCAGCCTTGGCCGGATGACGGAAGTGCTGCGCGACGCCAAGGATATCGAAGCCCTTACGTCGAAGCGCGCGAAAGCGGCGAGGCCGCCAAAGGGCGCGCCCGAGGAAGGACAGGACGACGATCGTGACCGCTAGCGGGCGCGGCAATGGCTAAGGTCTATGTCTCGAACGTCATCCCCACCGCCGTCGGCGCCGTCTGGGCCGTCGTGCGCAATTTCAATGGCCTGCCGGACTGGACGGGCTTCGTCGCCGAGAGCCGCATCGAGCAGAACCTGCCGGCCGACAAGATCGGCTGCATCCGGAATTTCCGGCTGAAGAACGGCGGGCGCATCCGCGAGCGGCTGCTGGCGCTCTCCGATTATGAAATGTCCTGCACCTATGCGATCCTCGAAAGCCCGATGGGCGTCGAGAATTATGTCGCGACCCTGCGCCTGATACCCGTCACCGACGGCGACCAGACCTTCGCCGAATGGAGCGCCGAATTTGACGCCGCGCCCGATCGCGAAGCTCAGATAGCCGACGATGTCGCGCGCGACGTCTTCGGCGCGGCTTTGGCTTCGCTCAAGATCAGGTTCGCGCTGAAGCCCCATGGTTGAAGTCCGCCGCAGCACGATTCTCCATGCGCCGCTGGAACAGGTCTGGGAGATCCTGCGCGACTTCAACGGCCATGAAAGCTGGCATCCCGCCGTCGCCGTGAGCCGGCTCGAAGAGGACGCGTCCGGCGATCTCATTGGCGCGGTGCGGGACTTTCGCCTCGCCGACGGTTCACGCATTCGCGAACAGCTTCTCGCACTCTCGGACGCTGAGACCAGCTTCGCCTATTGCATTCTCGAAGCGCCGGTCCGGCTGCGCAATTACGTCGCCGAGGTTCGCCTGCGCCCGGTGACCAGCGACCGGACCTGCCTCTGGCAATGGCGCGCGCAGTTCGACGCTTCCGGAGCGACGCGCGAGCAGCTTTCGCACTTCATCGCGGAGGATATTATCGAGGCGGGATTTCGGTCTGTGCGCGCAATTCTGGCGCGGGGCGATCGCCCGCCTCTCGCGATCGCGCCGCGGCCGACCGCGCCGCCAGCGCCATCGTCGAGCGGCGCCATCGAGGCGGCCGCGATCGTCATCGCCCGATATGGCGGTCCGGAAGTCCTGGAGCCGCGCGTTGTCCGCGTTGCCGCGCCGGGCCCGGGTGAGGTGCGCATCCGACAGACGGCGATCGGCGTCAATTTCATTGATGTCTATTGCCGCGCCGGCCGTTTCGATCTCGTCGCGCCGCTGGGCGTCCCTGGGCTGGAGGCGGCGGGCGTCGTCGAGAGCGTCGGCGCCGGCGTCTCGCATCTCAAGCCCGGCGACCGCGTCGGCTATGCCTGCGCGCCGCCCGGCGCCTATGCGGCGATGCGCGTCATGGAGGCGTCGCTGGTCTTCGGCCTGCCGGACTTTCTCAGCAATGAGGCGGCGGCGGGGCTGCTTCTCAAGGGCATCTCCGCCAGTTTCCTGCTCCATGACGTCCATGCGGTCAAACCAGGCGACATCGTTCTCGTCCATGCGGCGGCCGGCGGGGTTGGCTCGCTGCTCACGCGCTGGGCGGCGGCGCTTGGCGCGACCGTCATCGGCATTGTGTCCAATGCCGCGAAGGCCGAGCGGGCGAAGCGCCACGGCTGCGCGCATGTCGTGATCTCGCCTGACGAGGATTTCGCCGCCGCCGCGCTGCGATTGACGGCAGAGCGAGGCGTCGATGTCGTCTATGATGCGGTCGGCAAAGATACGTTTGAGGCCTCGCTGCGCTCGCTCGCGCCACGCGGCCATCTCATCAGTTTCGGCCAGGCTTCCGGCGATGTCGGCGCCTATTCCATCGACAGGTTGGCGAGCCGCTCGGTCACGCTGTCGCGGCCGAATTACGTTCACTACACCGACACGCCGGAGAAGCTGCGGGCGCAGACCGATCGCCTGTTCGCCGCGCTCAGCGCCGGCATCATCGAGGCCGAACGTCCGACGCTCTATCGGCTCGCCGAGGCGCGGGCGGCGCATGCGGACCTGGAAGCGCGCCGCACGATGGGGGCGCTGGCCCTCGTTCCATAGCACAGGCGAGCGTCGCTCGTTGTATAGATCGACGTAATATTGAATTATTACTTTATGGTGCGAATGAGTTAGTTTCGAATCGTTCAAATCTACACTTTAGAACACTTCCATACATTGTATTCTTGCATTGACTTGCTTCCCGCGGATGCGTATTTCGCTTCCCGAGAGCGATTGAGGTGCAAGCATGCGCGATGGTTCCGATATGAAGGTCAGCGCGGGGACGCCAGCGGCGCCGGGCGAAACGCCCGCTGCTTCCGAGCAGTGTCTCGATATGTTGGAGCGGCGCCGGTCGGTGACGCCGCTTCGGCTCGCCGAGCCGGGCCCGAATGCGCAGGAGTTGCGGCGGCTGCTCGCCATCGCCCTGCGCGTGCCCGACCACGGCGCCTTGAAGCCGTGGCGTCTCATCCTCGTGCAGGGGCCGGCGCGCGAAGAGCTGGCCGGCAAACTGGCGGCGGCGTTTCTCGAATCCGACGCGCAGCGCCAATCGGCGGGCGCCGACCTCGCCACACGTAAGATCAAGTCGATGCTGACCGCGGCGCCCCTCGTCGTCATTGTGGTCAGCCGAGCCGATGCGGCGACGCATATCCCCGAATGGGAGCAGGTCCTGTCGGCTGGCGCCGTCTGCATGAATCTGATGAACGCGGTATCCGCGCTTGGCTATGGCGCGATCTGGCTGAGCGGATGGGCGGCCTATGATCCCGCCGCCTTGGAGATTCTTGGGCTTGCCTCCGACGAGAAGGTCGCCGGCATAATCCCGATCGGCACGCCGATCGAAGGCCCGCAGGATCGCCCGCGCCCCGCCCTCGATGAATTCGTCACGGTCTGGGGCGCGGCATGAGCGAGATTGACGCCGCTTTCGTCGATTCGGCGAGCGCTCTGCTGCATTGAAGGAAACAGGCGATGCACGCCCCGCAGACCTCGACGGCCGCCGAGCCTGTGCTTCTGCGCGAGGCGTCGACGCCGAATGTCTGCCCGTTCGCGCGCGACGCTGAAGCGCCGGGGCTACGCGTCGACAGATTCGCCATGCTGTTTCTCTCGCTCGCGCGGTTTGTCGGGGCGGCCTACGCCACCGATGAGGCCGGCTGCTGGGAGGCCGCGCATCGATGCGCCGACGACGCCGTCGGTCCGATTGAAGGACCCTTGTTCGTTGCGCGCGCGGCGGCGCTCGTGCGCGCCATTCGACGCTATCGCGATCGGGATTTTACCTATTGGCCGCCCTCGTGCAATCGTCTCTCGAACGACGAATCCAGGCTGATGCGACTCATCGAGGCCGCGCGCGGGACGGACTTGCCCGCGGCGGAACAGGCGGCCGCCGCGATTACAGGCAAAAAGCGCGGCGCCAAAGCGATCCGCGAGGCGGCCAGCGAGGTCGCAAATCTGTCACGCGCGCCAGCCATGCGTCCATCGCATTTATACCCCGCGCTTCGCCCATCCGCCGGCGGGTTTGCGCAGAGACATAGAGCGTGACGCGCAATCGACGCTGATGCGAAGCCGCCGCGGCTTCAGTGCGCCGGACAATCGGGCGGCGGCGTCGTGTGGTCGCTCGATTGGCCGCCGCGCCGCACGTCGCGATTAAAGGGATAGGCGGGCGCCGCGGGGGCGCTGCAATGGTCGAGATCATTGTGGCCCAATCCGAGATAGGCGGGGGTCGGCTCATAGGTCCCGAACGGCACGCCCAATTGAGCATGCGCGGCCGTTGGGCCTAGCGTCAAAACCAAAACGACCGCCCACACGCGCATCGAATCGCTCCTCGCTCACGCGTCCTCGTCGGCCCTTGCCGTGGTGATTTCGAACGCCAGCGGTGGGTCGACCATATCACAAGTCCAGGAAATATTCACCGGACGGCGCGGAGGCTCTGACGCATGAGGCCGCGGGCCGGTCGCGTCGCTGATTTCGGGGGAAAGCAGATGGACCAACGCTGGGACCATCGAAGTCGCCGGGGCTACGCGATCTGACGACGTCGGGGAGACATAAAGCGACCTCCCCCTTTCCTCGCCCGATCGAAACTCCGCGCCAAATGTTCCGGGGCGAACTGGGCGCGATGGGCTTTGCCGCGGCCAATGCTGAACGGGTCAATCGCCCCGCCGTCGTCGCTAGCCCCGACGGGACACTGTCGGGATGGTCAAAATAATCATTATATCACATATCAATAAATCGCCTTTTATTTTATTTTATCTTGCTCTATGCCAGCGTGGGAGAGACCCCGCGACGCCCTCTGCCGAGTTCACGCGGCGCGCGCTTTATTCGTAAGCCGCCGCGCGAACGCTCTCTGTCTCGCGATGAGTGGAATGCGAGAATCCATTGCTTACAGGATTACTTCTGAAATGCCCACGACATCCATTAGATCGATATATTACATAATTGGGTAACTTGATGACCGTTCTTCTCAGGTACGATGATGTCCGCGCCACCGTCCCATATTGGCGGTATATGAGCGGAGTTTTTTCTCGCGCCGGCAAATTGAAGTCACATTGCACCCGGCGACAGATCCTGAGTTTCATCATAGATTCGTTGGCGCGCCCGATCCGTCGCGCGGAATGGTTCGCCTATGTCGACTCGCGGCTGCCATCGGGCGTTCCTTCACGAACCGCCGCCCATGTCATCGCCTATACGGCGCGACGATACTTGCGTTACTGGCTCAGTCCGCAGGCGAGAATCGACATTTTGCGCGATCACTACGACATTCTGGGCGAGCGGTTTTCTCCGGCGCTGCTGGAAGCGATGCAAGCCGCTTCGGGCTCGCTGCTTGGCGGACTGGTTGGAAAGAGCGGACGTGATTATACGGTCACCCTCCACTACGCGATGACGAAAGAGGGCGAAATCGAGATTCGATTCAACGACGTCGATCTCCGCGCAAAACTGGCGACCATCCGCGGCACATTCGGCCGCCATACCGATGGCCGCCTGGTTTTTTGGGTTGGCGCCATTCAAGGGCCGCGGCCCCCTTTGGGACGCGACGAAATCTCTCACGCCACCCGCGATCTCAATATCCTGCGGCCCAAGCAGATCGTCCTGCATGCGGTTTGCGCATTATGCGCATCCATCGGCGTTGAAACGCTTTTTCTTCCGTCAAACAGAAATCATGTGGCGCGTGGCTGGTGGCGGCGTTGGATTTTAACCGACAAGATCGCCAGCGACTACGATGGGTTCTGGCTGGAGTTTACCTCGCAAAGAACGGCCTGGGGCGACTATCGCCTTTGCCTGCCGTTGCCGCGCCGCAAACTCGAGGACGTCCCATCGAAGCGCCGCAAGGATTGGCTGCGCCGTCATGCCCAGCTCGACGCCTTGGCCGGGGAGATCGCGGCGATTTTTGAGGCGTCCGGCTGCGCCGTCGAAGCCGCGGCGGTCGCACAGGACGTGACGCAAGCAAGTTCGAGGGACGATGCGCCCGCCAGTCGCGAACTCGCATCGCCCTCTCAACTAGGTATGGCGCATACCCGCGTCGGGTAAGGGCGCGATTTGAAGAAAGGTCCTTGACGTTTGCACACGCCGCCCCGATCTCCCTGGCATTCCCCACTGAAAGCAGAGAGGACGATGACGAAAATTATTTATGGTGTAATCATTGGTTTATTCATTGGAACATCGGCCAGCGCCTGGGCCGCCCACCTGTTTGGCTCAGGAACATTGAACGGATGGACGGTCACCAACCAGGGCGAGGCGATTTGCGTCAATCCCATCGTGGTTGAAAGCGTGAACGAGATCGATTGCGAGTGACGTTCGCTGGAGCCGAGGTCAAAAGCGCCCAGCGCAAATAGCGCCCGCGCCGTCAGAATCGCTCTGCGCGATGCTGACGGCGCGGATCCGGACGTTGGGGGGACGCGGCCGCGGGGCGCACATTGAGATTGTTGCGCTCCGCATCGGATGTGCTGACGTGCGCCATATCGGGGTTGCCCTGAATAGGGGTCTTGATAGCGCCAGTGCATTCGGCCGGGCTGCGGCGGAACGAATTAAGGCAAATCAAACTGATCCACTACCATCACCAAGGTAGTGGGCCAGTTTGAATAAAGCAGCGCGAAGCGCGCTATTGACAGGAATTGATTTCCCTAAAATCCAAACGAACAATTGATTTGATTCATCATTCCTATGTCGTAATCTCGACACAGCGCCGACGTGACCTGAGAGGCTCCGGCGCCAGAGAGACGTAGACGTGCTCCCGCCGCCCTTTAGGCCGGAGTGAGCAATGTCAGAACAACCCCTTACCTTCGATCAGATTCAAACCATGCGGATGGCCATTGATATGGCCGCGAGCGCATTAGGTCCCCATGTTAGCCGTCGCGCTAAAATTGTCAGCGCGATCGTTCCGTATGCCGGTCTTGACGGCCATAGCGCCGCGACATTGGCCAATCTCGCGCTGGAGCAAATGGGGCTTGCGATCCGCGTATCTGACGATGAGCACGACAAGGCGCGAGAGAGCGGCTAAGCGCTGGCGGTCGCCGCGTCTCTGGGATATTGATTGAAGAGACCGGGCAGGGGCGCAATCCCTGTCTAGGTCGACATCGCCAAGCTCTGGCCTCGTGTAACGCAATTTACACGAAGGGCTCTAGCTATGGCAAGTATTGGAGCGCCCCCGCACGGCGCCCGGCTAATCGCGATTTTCTTAATAGGCTTCGTTGCCTTTTGGACTCCATTCCATCAGGCCGAGGCGAACGGAATCGGGACCGCCGTACTGAAGGCGGAATGTGGTCCGATGTTCGTCCCCGAAAACATCGTCATAGATGATAACTCCGTCTGCGAACAGCAAACGGTCGCCGTTGCGAATGTCGGTCTTTTCCGGGCCGTCCAAGCTCTGGGCCTTGTCCGGCGGCAATCTAATTGTGATCCCGTTGAAGCTTTGGGGAGGGAGATAAAAATTATTCTCAGGGCCAATCGTCGACATTTTTTCGGGGGAGCCGCCTTCTTCCGAACTCATACTAGGGGGGAATATGTCAAATTGCCCTCCCATACGGACGTGGTAAGCTGGCGTGTTCCCGAAATTTTTGACGTTCCATTTAATCTCCAACGGAACTGCGTCGAGGTTCAGCACTTGGTCTGGGACGAGATGGACGTAAGCGCGCAGTTGGCGTTTTTCTTGGTCGCGCTGAACCCAAAGGATGAGGGCCGAGATCGCCGTATAAGCAGCAACGGCTATCAATGTGAGAAGAGATACCCAGTTCTTCCCTTTGCTGAAATAGCCGCGCTTTTGGGGCTTGCAATTTGGGGGTTCGCTTGGGGATTGCCTCGGCGGAACGCGGCCGGATTCGCCGCCACGCTCAGTGCCGAGGGGATGCTTGATCATGGGGGGCTTTTTGCTCGGCGCTCATATCCTGGGCCTTTCTTGGGGCCTTTCCGGTAACGCCTTCGTCTCTCCCAGCTATCTTTGCGCCTCGGAACAAGCCTACGGCTGGGCGCTCGCTTCCCATGCCTCAAGCACAGAGACCATATCAGAAATTTCCCAAAGGCGATCAGTAACGCCAGCGGCCATGGCCGGAGTCGTCTTGAGCGTCTTAATGAATGCGGACAAAGTTGTAAGAGAAGAAATGCAGCGACATCGCGTGAGCGTGGTTTTCCATCTTCTTTGAAAACGTATCCGTCAAGCGCGTCATGCGGCGCGAGTGCATCCGCACATTGAGATTGTTGCGCTCCGCATCGGATGTGCTGACGTGCGCCATATCGGGGTTGCCCTGAATAGTGGTCTTGATAGCGCCAGTGCATTCGGCCGGGCTGTGGCGGAACGAATTAAGGCAAATCAAACTGAGACACTACCATCACCAAATGGAACTTGACAAGAACAAAGAACGAACATATAAGCAACCACCCTTGTAACCGGGGAGGTTGTGATGGTGCATCGGGCTGTTGGGGTTGTGCAGGATATGGTTGAGCTCGCCGCCTTGGCGGCGTTTCTGGCGATGATTGCGATGGTGGCGCGCTCGCTGGGCGCTTGAAACGCTGTTGACGACTCGGGCGCGCGTCTCGACGAAGGAGCGCGCGAGGTTAGAATGCCGGCCGTCCAGGGGAAGCGTTTTGGATCCTTCGATCGTCAAATCCGTCGGCTTCGTGCATCTGCACGTCCATTCGTCCTATTCGCTGCGCGAGGGCGCGCTGACGATCGAGACTTTGGCCAAGCTCGCCAAGGCCGATGAGATGCCGGCTTTGGCGATCACCGACACCAACAATCTGTTCGGCGCGCTCGAATTTTCCGAGAAACTTTCCAAAGCCGGCGTCCAGGCGATCATCGGCGCGCAGCTCGCCGTCGATTTCGGCGATGCGCCGGCGAGTTCGAGCCCGCGCGCCGACCAGCGCCTCGCGCGCGCGCCGATCGTTCTCATCGCGCAGAACGAAGCGGGCTACGGCAATCTGATGCGGCTGGCGAGCGAAGTCTGGCTCGGCCCGCAGGATTCCGACGAGCCGCATGTCCGCTTCGACGCGCTAGGCGACGTCGACGGCCTCATCGCGCTGACCGGCGGCCCGGCGGGGCCTATCGATCGAGCGCTGTCGGCCGGCCTCGCCGATCTTGCGCGCGCGCGCCTGGCGCGGCTCGCCGTTGTGTTCGACAAGCGCCTCTATGTCGAATTGCAGCGCCACGACCTCGAAACGGAAAAGGCCGTTGAGCCGCAATTGCTCGATCTCGCCTATGCGGCCGCGCTGCCGCTGGTGGCGACCAACGAAGCCTATTTCGCCGGGCCCGCCGATCATGAGGCGCAGGACGCGCTGCTGTGCATCGCCGATGGCGCGCTTGTCAGCGCCGGCGAAAGGCGCCGCCTGTCCGGCGAACATGGCTTCAAGACGCGCGCCGAAATGGTCAGGCTGTTCGAGGACCTGCCGGAAGCGACCGACAATAGCGTCGAGATCGCGATGCGCTGTGCGTTCAGCACGCAGACGCGCAAGCCGATCCTGCCGCGTTTCACTTCCGTCGCCGGCGAGGCGCTCGACGAAGTCGGCGAATTGCGTGCGCAGGCCGGGCAGGGGCTCGCGGCAAGGCTCGCCGCGCATGGCTGCGCGCCGGGCTTTTCGCAGGCCGATTATGAAGCGCGGCTCGCCTTCGAGCTCGACGTCATCGTCAATATGAAATTCCCCGGCTACTTCCTGATCGTCGCCGATTTCATCCAATGGGCCAAGCGCCAGGATATTCCGGTCGGGCCGGGGCGCGGCTCCGGCGCCGGTTCGCTCGTCGCCTGGTCGCTGACCATCACCGATCTCGATCCGATCCGCTTCGGCCTGCTGTTCGAACGTTTCCTCAACCCCGAGCGCGTGTCGATGCCCGATTTCGACATCGACTTCTGCCAGGACCGGCGCGACGAAGTGATCGCCTATGTCCGCCAGCGCTATGGCGCCGACCGCGTCGCGCAGATCATCACTTTCGGCTCGTTCCTGGCGCGCGGCGTGATGCGCAATGTCGGGCGCGTGCTGGAATTGCCGCTCGGCCAGGTCGACAAACTCGCCAAGCTGGTGCCGCAGAACCCGGCCAATCCGGTCACCCTGAAACAGGCGATCGTCGACGAGGCGCGCCTCAGCGAAGCGGCCGAGGCCGATCCGCGCGTCGCCAAAATGCTGGCCATCGCCGGCCGGCTCGAAGGGCTCTATTCCAACGCCTCGACCCATGCGGCGGGCGTGGTGATCGGCGATCGCCCGCTGGTCGAACTGGTGCCGCTCTACCGCGATCCCAAATCCGAAATGCCGGCGACGCAGTTCAACATGAAATGGGTCGAGTCCGCCGGCCTCGTCAAATTCGATTTTCTCGGCCTGAAGACGCTGACCACGCTGCGCAAGGCGGCGCGCCTGCTGGCGCGGCGCGGAATCGAAGTGGATCTGGCGAAAATTCCGCTCGACGATGCCAAGACCTACGAAATGCTCGGGCGCGGCGAGACGATCGGCGTGTTCCAGGTGGAAAGCGGCGGCATGCGCAAGGCGCTTGTCGAAATGCGCGCCGACCGCTTCGAGGACCTCATAGCGCTGGTCGCGCTCTACCGGCCGGGCCCGATGGCCAATATCCCCACTTATTGCGCGCGCAAACTCGGCCAGGAAAAGCCCGACTACATCCATCCCAAGCTGGAGCCGATGCTGCGCGAGACATTTGGCGTCATCATCTATCAGGAACAGGTGATGCAGATCGCGCAAATGCTGTCGGGCTATTCGCTGGGCGAGGCCGATCTGCTGCGCCGCGCGATGGGCAAGAAAATCAAGGCGGAGATGGACGCCCAGCGCGCCCGGTTCGTCAATGGCGCGGTCGAGCGCGGCCTCAGCCAGAGCAAGGCCGACGAGATATTCGATCTGCTCGCGAAATTCGCCGATTACGGCTTCAATAAGAGCCATGCGGCGGCCTATGCGCTGATCGCCTTTTGGACCGCCTGGTTCAAGGCCAATCACCCCGTCGAATTCCTCGCCGCGTCGATGACGCTCGACAAGTCCAACACCGACAAGCTCGCCGAATTTCGCGGCGAGGCCTTGCGTCTCGGCATTAAAGTGGCGCCGCCGTCGGTCAACGGCTCCAACGTCGATTTCGACGCGCGCCTCGGCGAGGGCGGCGCGCTGTCGATCGCCTATGCCTTGTCGGCGGTCAAGGGCGTCGGCGAAGCGCAGGCTGAGGCGCTGACCGCCGCGCGCGGCGGCCAGCCATTCGCCTCACTGAGCGAGATGGCGCGCCGCATCGATCCGCGCGCCGTCAACAAGAAGGCGCTGGAGAGCCTGGCCGCCGCCGGCGCCTTCGACGAGATCGAGCCCGATCGCGCGCGCGCCTTCGCCGCCATCGAGCCGGCGCTGGCGCTGGCCAATCGCACCGCCCAGGAACGGGCGGCGGGGCAAAGCGGATTATTTGGCGAGAGCGATAGCGCGCCGTTGAACGTGCGCGCCGAGCCCTGGCCGGCGGCCGACCGGCTGCGCCGCGAATATGACGCGGTCGGGTTTTTCCTCTCCGGCCATCCGCTCGACGCCTATCAGAGCGTGCTGGCCAAGCTTCGTCTGACGCGCTGGGCCGATTTCGTGCGCGCCGTGCGGCGGGGCGCGACCTCGGCGCGCCTTGCCGCCAGCGTGCTCGATCGCTCGGAGCGGCGCACCAAATCGGGGTCGCGGCTCGGCATCGTCCAGCTTTCCGATCCATCAGGCCAATATGAGGCGATCATTTTTGCGGAAGGCCTCAGCCAATATCGCGATCTTCTCGAAAAAGGCTCGGACGTGCTGGTGACCTTGCAGGGTGGCCTCGAAGGCGAAGACGTGCGCGCGCGCATCATCCATGTCGAGGAGCTCGCCTCGGCGGCGGCGCGCATCCACAAGGGCCTGCGGATTTTCGTGCGCGACGAGGCGCCCTTGCCCTCGATCGAGGAGCGCCTGCGCGCCAAGGGCGAGGGCGAAGTTTCGCTGGTCGTGCTCCTGGGTCCGCGGGAGGGCGAAGTCGAGATCAAACTGCCCGGCCGCTTCGCGGTTTCCGCTTCAATCGCGGGGGCGTTGAAAGCCGTCGCCGGGGTGGTGGCGGTCGAGCATGTCTAATGGCGTGCTTTTTCGATGACATAAGATTGATATTGCGGATGAAAATATGGTCCATGCGGTTTGGCGCGATTTGGGATCGCAATATGCGAGGCGAGCGCCATGCCCGCGAAAAAGCCCCGCCGGGGGAGACCGACGGGGCGTGCGGGCGCTGCCCGACTAGCGTCTGACGAGCAAGACCAGGTCAGTACCAGCGTCCCCGCCCGTACCAGCCGCCGCCGCCAAGCAAAAGAATGATCACGACGACAATGAGAATAGTTTCCATAGCGCCTCCTCCGGCCGCGTCGTCCGGCGCGACCTTGTGTGGCCCAAGCGATTGCCGGGCTTGAGATTTGTTCGGGTTGGCCGTCCGGGGAAGTTTGGACCGGCTGACAGCTCAACCCTCGGCGAACCTTTTGGTTCCGCCTTCTCGCTCTTTGCCAAGCGCCGCGCTTGCCATCGCCCGCGCCCTCCTTTATATGCGCGCTCATTCCACAGGCGGATTTTCGCTGTTCCTGACTCAAGGAACGGCTCCGGTGGCGGGGTTTTCCCCGCCCAACTGATCCGCCGAGGCTTTAACCGGATAGGACGTTTGACATGTCGGTACCTGATTTTTCCATGCGCCAATTGCTCGAATCGGGCGCTCATTTCGGCCACCAGTCGCATCGCTGGAATCCGAAAATGGAGCGCTACATTTTCGGGGCGCGCAACTCCATCCACATCATCGATCTCGCGCAGACCGTTCCGCTGCTGCATCGCGCTCTTCAGACCGTGTCGGACACGGTCGCCAAGGGCGGCCGCGTGCTGTTCGTCGGCACCAAGCGGCAGGCGTCGGATGCGATCGCAGAAGCGGCAAAGCGCTCGGCGCAATATTTCGTCAACGCCCGCTGGCTCGGCGGCATGCTGACCAATTGGAAGACCATCTCGGCCTCGATCTCTCGGCTGCGCAAACTCGACGAAATGCTCGGCGCCGGCGCCCAGGGTCTGACCAAGAAAGAGCGGCTGATGCTGTCGCGCGAGCGCGAGAAGCTCGAGACGGCGCTCGGCGGCATCAAGGATATGGGCGGCACGCCCGATCTCGTCTTCGTCATCGACACCAATAAGGAGCAGTTGGCGATCAAAGAGGCCAATCGCCTCAAGATTCCGGTTGTCGCCATTCTCGACACCAACAGCGATCCCGACGGCATCGCCTTTCCCATTCCCGGCAATGACGACGCGGGCCGCGCGATCCAGCTTTACTGCGATCTGATCGCGCGCGCAGCGATCGACGGCATTTCGCGCAGCCAGGGCGCGCAGGGTATGGATCGCGGCGCCGCCGAGGCGCCGATGGCCGAAGAATTGCCCGAAGTCGCCGAGCTCGATGCGGCGCCGGCCGAGCATTTCGAATTGCTCACCGCCCCGCGCGGCGCGCCCGACGATCTCGCCAAATTGACGGGCGTCGGTCCGCAGATCGTCAAGAAGCTCAACGATCATGGCGTTTTCCACTATTGGCAGATCGGCGCCATGACCAAGGAAGAGGCCGACAAGCTCGACGCCGATCTCAAGTTCAACGGCCGCATCGCCCGCGACAATTGGGTCGAGCAGGCCAGGACGCTGATCGCCGGAGCCTAAAGGCTTAGCAACGTTCGGGCCCGGCGCGCTTTGACGCCGCCGGGCCTGTTTTCATGAATGCGCAAAAGCGACAAAGGAACGGCCATGGCCAATATTTCGGCGGCGCTGGTGAAGGAGCTTCGCGAGAAGACCGGCGCCGGCATGATGGATTGCAAGAACGCGCTCAATGAAACCAACGGCGACATCGAAGCGGCGGTTGATTGGCTGCGCAAGAAGGGTCTCGCCAAGGCGGCCAAGAAGAGCGGCCGCATCGCCGCCGACGGCCTTGTCGGAATTGCCGTGGAAGCCAATTTCGGCGTCGTCGTCGAGGTCAATTCCGAAACCGATTTCGTCGCGCGCAACGATGATTTTCAGGCTTTGGTGCGCAGCATCCTCGCCGTCGCGCTCGACAAGGGCGCTGGCGTCGAAGCCGAAGCGATCAAAGGCGCGCATTATCCCGGCGGCGGCACGGTCGCCGACGCCATCGCCAACGCCATCGCCACCATCGGCGAGAACATTACGCTGCGCCGCGCGCATGGGCTGCATGTCGCCCATGGCGTGATTGGCCATTACGTGCATGGCGCGGTTGTCGACGGCCTTGGCCGCATCGGCGTGATCGTCGCGCTGGAATCGACGGGCAAGGCCGAGGCGTTGACCGCGCTCGGGCGCCAGGTGGCGATGCATATTGCGGCGGCGAGCCCGCTGGCGCTGAACGCGGAGGCGCTCGATCCGGCGGTGGTGGCGCGCGAGAAGAGCGTGCTCGCCGACAAGAACGCCGGCAAGCCGCCCCACGTGCTCGAGAAAATTGTCGAATCCGGCCTGAAGACCTATTACAAGGAAGTTTGCCTGCTCGATCAGGCCTTCGTCCACGACAACGCCAAAACGGTCGCCCAGGCGGTCAAGGAGGCGGAGAAGAACGTCGGCGCGCCGATCGCCGTCAAGGCGTTCGTGCGCTACGCTCTCGGCGAGGGCATCGAAAAGCCAACCGAAGAGGCTTAAGGTCTCGATGGGGAATCAGGGCAGCCTCCAGGCTGCCCTTTTCATATCGAAAAGCTTCTGGCCGCCAACGCCAAAGCGTCTTTCATAGCGGCAAAGCGAGGCGCACATGTCCGACCCGGTTTCCGCGGAAATTCAGCCTCCCGCCGGTCCGCAGCCGCTGTTTGGCCGAGTCGTGGTCAAATTGTCGGGCGAGGCTTTGATGGGCGGGGGCAGCTTCGGCCTCGACATGCCGACGCTTTTGCGCATCGCCGCCGATCTGAAGGCGGCGGCGGACCTCGGCGTTCAGGTCGCCGTGGTCGTCGGCGGCGGCAATTTCTTTCGCGGCCTAGAAGGCGCCGATAAGGGGATCGAGCGGGCGCGCGCCGATTCGATCGGCATGCTGGCGACCGTCATGAACGCGCTCGCGATGGAGGGGGCGCTTGAGCATCTCGGCCAATCGGCGCGCGTGCTTTCCGCCGTCGCGATGCCCTCGCTGTGCCAGCCCTATTCGCGCCAGGCGGCGCTCGCCCATCTCGTCAAGCACCGCGTCATCATGTTGGCGGGCGGCACCGGCAATCCATTTTTCACCACCGACACCGGCGCGGCTTTGCGCGCCGCCGAACTCTCCTGCGACGCCGTGTTCAAGGCGACCCAGGTCGACGGCATTTACACCGCCGATCCCAAAAAAGACCCGAAGGCGACGCGCTTCGAGCGCCTGTCGCATGACGAGGCGATCGATCGCAACCTCGCCGTCATGGACACCGCCGCTTTCGCTTTGGCGCGCGACAATCGCATCCCGATCGTTGTCTTCTCGATCCATGAACCTGGCGCCATCCGCGCCGCGCTACTCGGGCAGGGCAGGGCAACCTACGTCATGCCTTGAGCCGTGGCGATGGTCCGGCGGTCGCCTGCGATGGGGGCAAAGCGGCGATGCTGATGCTGCCACGCGCGTTCAGCTATGCTATCACTAGCCCCCGGCGCTTCCTGAGCGTCTCGCGAATCGGTCGAACGCGGCGCCGCCCGCCGCATTCGATGTATCCAATGACAGGTTTAACCATGGCGCAGCAGCCTATTTTCGATCTTGCCGACCTCAAGCGCCGGATGCAGGGCGCGATCCAGACGCTCAAACATGAACTGGGCGGCCTTCGCACCGGGCGCGCCTCAGCCAGCCTGTTGGAGCCGGTTTATGTCGAGGCTTATGGCCAGCGCACGCCGCTCATTCAGATAGCGACGATCAGCGTGCCTGAGCCGCGCGCCCTTTCGGTGCAGGTCTGGGACAAGACCATGGTGGCGGCGGTCGACAAGGCGATTCGCGACGCTAATCTGGGCCTCAGCCCCACGGTGGAGGGACAAATCCTGCGCATCCGCATTCCCGAGCTCAACGAGCAACGCCGCAAAGAAATGGTCAAAGTCGCCCATAAATATAGCGAGGACGCCCGCATCGCCGTACGCCACGTGCGGCGCGACGGCATTGACGTCCTGAAGAAATTGCTCAAGGACCACGCCATCAGCGAAGACGATCAGAAGCGCGATGAAGCCGACGTGCAGAAGGCGACCGATCAGGCGATCCGCGACATCGATCTTTCGCTGGCGAGCAAAGAAAAAGAAATCATGCAGGTATAGCCTGATCCGCCCCGCAGAGGCCTCGCATGTTGACGCCCCCAAACGATCAATTCACCGATGCGCCCGACCCGTCGCGGCCGGCGCACGTGGCCATCATCATGGATGGCAACGGCCGATGGGCGCAGGCGCGCGGCCTGCCGCGCATCGAAGGGCATCGGCGCGGCGTCGAGGCGGTTCGCCGCGCGGTGCGCTCGGCGATCGATCTCGGCCTGGGCTATCTGACCATCTACAGTTTTTCGTCCGAGAACTGGAGCCGGCCGGCCGACGAAGTTTCCGATTTGATGGGCCTGCTTAAACGCTTCATACGCAACGATCTTGCCGATCTGCACCGTCACAATGTCAAAGTGCGGATCATCGGCCTTCGCCGCAATCTTTCGCTCGATCTGCGCGCTCTGCTGAACGAGGCCGAGGAGCTGACGCGCGGCAATAGCGGCCTGACCCTCGTCGTCGCTTTTAATTATGGCGCGCGCCAGGAGATCGTCGAGGCCGCCCGCAAGCTGGCGCTCGAGGCGGCGGCGGGACGGCTCGACGCCGCCGCGATCGACGACGCTGCGCTTGGAGCGCAGCTCGACACCGCCGGCATCCCCGATCCCGATCTCGTGATCCGCACCTCGGGCGAGCAGCGGTTGTCGAATTTTTTGCTCTGGCAGGCCGCCTATGCCGAATTCGTCTTCCTGCCGATCCATTGGCCCGATTTCGATCACGCCGCCTTTCAATCGGCGCTCGCCCAATATGCGGCGCGCGAGCGGCGTTTCGGCGGGACCGCCGCGCCGGCGGCGATCGTCAAATCGGCCTCGTGAGGGATGGCGGATCCCTCACGTGGGCCGACGATCGATGGCGCGGCGGCGCCGCGAGCCCGCGCCGGTCGCTTCGCCTCGGCTGACCTCATCCCCAGAACCGGCGCCGCGATCGTTCTCGGCATCGCCGCATTAGGCGCGGCCTGGGCGGGCGGATATTGGTTCAGCGCGTTCTGGTTGATCGCCGCCATCATCGTCCATTGGGAATGGCAGAATCTGATTGGCGGCCCCAATCACGAATTGCGCGTGCTGTTCGGGTCGGCGGGGCTGCTCGTCGCTGCGCCTCTGGCGACCAATGACGCCGTCTTTTGGGCGATCGTGGCCCTGTTGGCGGCCGCTTTGGGCGCCTCGCTGACGAGCGGAATCAAGCCTCCGATCCGCCTGCTGCCGGGCGCTGGCGTGCTTTACGCCGGCGCGATGCTGGTCTCGGTCTGTCTGCTGCGCGCCAGTTGGCCTTACGGGCTTTACGCCATAATGTGGCTATTCGCGTTGGTGTGGGGCGCCGACGTCATGGCCTATTTCGGCGGCCGGCTGATCGGCGGCCCAAAACTATGGCCGCGGGTCTCGCCGGCGAAAACCTGGTCGGGGTTTTGCGTCGGCGTTCTCTGCGGGGCCGCAGCCGGGCTGGCGGCGGCGCCTGCGGGAGGCAGGACTTTGATGCTGTTCGCGTTCGGCCTTGCGGCCGGCGCGGTGGCGCAAGGGGGCGATCTCTTCGAATCTTTTCTCAAGAGGAGGTTTGGCGTCAAGGATTCCGGCCACCTGATTCCTGGCCATGGCGGCCTGATGGATCGGCTGGACGGATTCATCGCCGCCAGTGTTTTCGTGGCTTTGGCAAGCGCGGCGCGATACGGCATTCTCGATATCGCAGCCGGCATTTTCCAATGGTGACAATTTGTTAGAAACGAGTTCGAAGATCAGAGTTGGAGGCTCCCGCCCCGGCGATCCCACCACACCGAGGCGGCTGGTTATCCTTGGCGCGACCGGGTCGATCGGGCGTTCCTGCGCGCAAGTGCTCGCCGGCTCTCCCGGCCGTTTCGATGTGCGGGCCGTGGCGGGCGGGCGCGACGGGGCCGCGCTGGCGAAAACCGCCATCGCCGTAAACGCCGCCTACGCCGCGATCGCCGACCCCTCGGGCTATGCGGAATTGAAGGCGGGCGTCAGCGGAGAGCCGATCGAAATCGCCGCCGGCCCTGAGGCTGTCGTCGAAGCGGCGCTGCGCGAGGCCGATCTGGTCGTCGCCGCGATTGCCGGCACGGCGGGCCTTGATCCGACCTATGCGGCGATCGCCGCGGGGCGGACGGTCGCGCTTGCCAACAAGGAAACGCTCGTCTGCGCCGGTCACGCCGTCATGGCGACGGCGCGCGGCTCTGGCGCGTGCATCCTGCCGCTGGATTCCGAGCACAACGCCATTTTTCAAGCGATGGGCGGCTGCGACCCGGAGCAAATCGTCAAAATGATCCTGACCGCTTCCGGCGGGCCGTTCCGCGAATGGAGCGCGGAGCGAATCAGCAAGGCCACCGTCAGCGAGGCGCTCGCCCATCCCAATTGGGCGATGGGCTCCAAAGTGACCATCGATTCGGCGAGCATGATGAACAAAGGCCTTGAACTCATTGAAGCGCATCATTTGTTTGGAATGCCGGCCGAGCGGCTCGACGTGCTTATTCATCCGCAATCCGTGGTGCATGGCCTGATCGCCTTCGCCGACGGATCAGTGACGGCCGGGATGGCCGCGCCCGACATGAAGACGCCAATCGCGCATTGCCTCGCCTATCCCGAGCGGATGGAATCAGGCGCCAAGGCGCTTGATCTGGCGGCCGTCGGCCAGCTTTCCTTTCAACGACCGGATCTGGCGCGCTTCCCGGCGCTGGGTCTGGCGATCGCGGCGTTGCGCGCGGGCGGCGGGGCTGCGACGGCGTTGAACGCGGCCAACGAAATCGCGGTCGAGGCCTTTCTCGCCGCCCGCATCGGATTTTCGCAGATGATCGGAGTGGTGGAAACGGTTCTGGAACAATCCGGCCGTGCAGGCGAACTATCCGCCTGCGCGACCGTAGCGCAGGCGCTCAGCGTTCACCATATCGCGAGAGATAGGGCGCTCGCCCTCTTGGCCTGACGCCTTGTCTCCTTCATGGTAACCCTTTGGTAACCAAGTTGACGTCGGCGAAAACGTCGCCGGGAGCGTCTGCGCGGCGGAGATCGGGTAATGAACGCTTTGGCTATTGCAGGCGGTTTTGTCGGTTCGATGGGTTGGTATATTATTCCATTCATCGTCGTTTTGAGCGTGGTCGTGTTCTTTCATGAACTCGGCCATTATCTCGTTGGGCGTTGGTGCGGCGTCAAAATCGACCGGTTCTCCCTCGGCTTCGGCCCTGAATTGTTCGCATGGGTCGACAAACGGGGGACACGTTGGCGCATCGCCGCTTTTCCGCTTGGCGGCTATGTGAAATTCCACGGCGACGCGGATGTCTCCAGCGCTCCGGACGCGAGCGCGCTCGCCAGAATGGATAGCAGCGAGCGACGCCTGACGCTCGCCGGTCAGCCGGTTCTCAATCGCGCGGCGATCGTCGCGGCGGGCCCGATCGCCAATTTCATCCTTGCTATGGTGATCTTCACGATTTCCCTCGCCATTTCAGGTCAATACGTGCTCACCCCGCGCGTCGGCGGCGTCGAACCCGGAAGCCCGGCCGATCTCGCCGGGTTTCAAAAGGGGGATTTGATCAAATCCGCCAATGGAAATCCTGTCGACAGTTTTGAGGATCTGCATCAGGCGATCGCCACCAACACCGGGCTGACGATCGTTTTCGGCCTTGAGCGCTCAGGCCAGGCGATGACCATCGCGGCGGCGCCGTCCGTCGCGCTGGTCGATCTTGGCGCGCTCGGCAAGCGCCGCATGGGTCGTCTGGGCATCAAGGCGTCGAGCGATCCGGCCGATAGTCGGCTTGAGACCTGCGCGCTGCCGCAGTGCGTAGCCTGGGCGGCCAAGGACACCTGGTCGATCGTCGACACGACAAGCGCCTATGTAGTGGGCCTTTTTGCCGGCCGCGAATCAGCCGATCAGGTTTCCGGAGCGCTCGGCGTCGCCCAGATTGCCGGCCAGATCGCCAAAATCAACATTTTCGCGCTTTTCAGCCTCACCGCGGTATTTTCCGTATCGGTGGGTCTGATGAACCTGCTCCCGGTGCCGCTGCTGGATGGCGGCCACCTGTTATTTTACGCCATCGAGGCGCTGCGGGGGCGCCCATTGAGCGAGCGAAGCCAGGAAATAGGGCTGCGGATCGGCATTGCCCTCGTCGCCATGCTGGTCATATTCTCAACGTCTCACGACATTCTGCGTCTGGTCACCGGGGGAGGCGGTTAACGATTGATCGACCAAGAATCGTGTCGTCGAGGTCACGCCGGTCCGGAATCGTCTATACTGGGTTAATAGCGGTTTGCAGGGTTCGGCAAAAAGGGTAGAACACAATTTAATTTGATTGTCGCTGGCGCAGGCGGCGCTGCGGAAGCCGAACGAAGCGGAATTTGCCAGTCTTGTGCAGGGCTTGCATAACGCGAAAATGAACAGGACCGGCGAACATATCGTCGGCCAGCGACTATGGGGAACTTGAGCCAAATGCATTTTCTTCGTGGGTATCTTGGACGGCTCATCCTGGCCGCGTGCTTGGCGTTTTGCGCAATCGGCGCCACCTCAGCAGCTTTCGCGCAGGAAGTCCTCGTTGAAGGCGCTCACCGGGTCGACCCGGCCGTCGTTCGTTCGTATTTCACCGGCACGGATCAGGCCCATATCGATCAGGGCGTCAAGGATCTTTCCGCCACAGGCATGTTTTCCAAGGTCAGCGCCCGTGTGGTAGGCGGCCATGTGATTGTCTCCGTGGACGAAAGCGCCATCATCCTCAATCGCGTCGCGTTCGAAGGCAACAGCAAGATCAAAGGCGACCAACTCGCGGTCGAGGTTCAATCCAAGCCTCGCGGGGGCTTCAGCGAAACGCTGGCGACGGGGGATATCGAGCGCATCAAGGAAGCCTACCGGAAATTCGGACGCGGCGCGGCGAAAGTGACTTACCGTCTGGTCGCGTTGCCCAATGGCCGTTCCGATCTCGTCTTCACTATCGACGAGGGTGACAAAACCGGCGTCCGCGAGATCAAATTTGTCGGGAATAACGCGGTCTCGAACTATCGCCTGCACAGTTTGATGCAGACTTCGGAAATGAATTTCCTGTCGTTCCTGAAGACCAGCGACGTCTACGATCCCGATCGCCTGGCGTCCGACGAAGAGGCGATACGCAAATATTATATGAAGAATGGTTATGCCGATTATCGCATCACCAACACGGATGTCCATTTTCAGGCTGAACCCGACCCCGGCTACATCATTACGATTACGATGGAAGAGGGGCCGCAATACCATGTCGGCGCCGTCTCGGTCGATTCGCACATCCCCAATGTCGACGGCCAGGCGCTCAAGCGCTTCGTGAAAATCGCGCCGGGCGATGTCTACAACGCTTCGGCGGTTGAATTGTCGACCGAGGCGGTCACGCGCGACGTGGCCCGTCAGGGCTACGCGTTTTCTGAGGTGCGCCCGCATGGCGATCGCAATGCTGAGACGCATGAGATCGGCGTCGCCTTCACTGTCGACGACGGCCCGAAAGTCTATATCGAACGCATCGACATCGAGGGCAACACCAGGACCCGCGATTATGTCATTCGGCGCGAGTTCGATATTGGCGAAGGCGACCCCTACAATCACGCGCTGATCGAGAGGGCTGAGCGTCGTCTGAACAACCTCGGCTTCTTCAAGAAAGTCCATATCACCAATCGGCCAGGATCGACTGCCGATCGCGTGATTGTTGTCGTGGAAGTTGAGGACCAACCGACAGGCTCGTTCGCGATATCGGGGGGTTATTCGACCACCGATGGCGCGATCGCTGAGGTTTCGGTGACCGAGACCAACTTTCTCGGCCGCGGCCAATATGTGAAGCTTTCGGCCTCGGAGGGACAATACAGCCGCGGCTGGGCCGCCACATTCACCGAACCTTATTTCCTCGACCAACGCATCGCGGCCGGGTTCGACATCTATCACAAGGAAACCGACCCCTATCAGTACGCGTTGTACGAGAACTGGACGACGGGCGTGACCCTGCGCCTCGGCCTGCCCGTGACGGACGAGTTTACCTTCCAGCCTCATTATTCGGTCTATGAATCGGCGATCAAAATTCCCAACAGCAACTCGCAGCCTTATGACGATTGCACGAATGCGATCCCGGGCTTGACCCCGGGGACGGCGGGCAGCCTCGTACCTCTCAGCTCCGCGGAAAATTGCGTGACCAATGGCGAAGCGTCGCTCGCGCTCAAGCAGGCGGCGGCGCAGGGCGCGCAATTGACGTCGCTGGTCGGCTTTTCGTTGGTCTACAACACGCTCGATAACAACAAGAACCCGACGACCGGCGCTATCGTGACCTACAAGCAGGATGTCGCCGGCGCCGGCGGCGATTCCAAGTTCCTGCGTGAGACATTCGACGCCCGCTATTACTATCCGATCACGGATGATTTCGTCGGCTTCGTTCGCGGTCAGGCGGGACAGATCAACGCCTTCGGTGGTCAGGACCTGCGCATCATCGATAATTTCAATGTCGGGCCGACGCTGGTGCGCGGCTTCGCGCCTGGAGGCATCGGGCCGCGCGACATTTCAGACCCGACCAATTTGCAGGCGGCGGGTCTTGGCGGCACCACCTATTTCGGCGGCACCGCCGAAGTGCAATTCCCGATTTACGGGCTGCCCAGGGAAATCGGCTTGAAGGGCGCAATATTCGCCGATGCGGGAACCTTGTTCGGCTATAATGGGCCGACGAATTTTTCGCCGCTCCTCGGGTTGCCGGCAGGCTCGCCTTGCATTCCGGGCAACGTCCCTCCGAATTTTACTCAGAGTAATTGCATCAAAGTCGACAATGAGACCACGATCCGGTCTTCGATTGGCGCGAGCATCATCTGGGCGTCGCCCCTCGGGCCGATTCGCATCGACTACGCCTATGCCGTCACCAAGGGCAAGTATGACCAAACCCAGGCTATCAACTTCTCGGGCGGCAGCACTTTCTGAGCGGTCGAAGGATCGTTTCGTTGGCTAGGCGCGCCGCCTTGAGCGGCGCGCTTTTTTCTTCCGGAAGCGCCCCCGCCTCGGCGGGAAACGACGCGCCGGCTTGGTTTGCCGCATTTTTAAGGACGCGAGGGAGCGCCTCGCGCTTGAAAAATGCGCGAGAGGATTGCCCACTTTTTTCATGGCGAAAACCAGTTTCTTTCCGGCGGCGATGTCGCCGACAATCCGCGCCATCGTCGACTGGACGGGCGCCGAGGCGAATGACGGCGCCGACCTCGCCTTGGTCATTCGCAGCGTCGCGCCGATCGACCGGGCCGGTCCCGGCGACCTGACTTTTCTCGACAATCCGCGCTATGTCGCTGAACTCGCAAAAACGCGCGCCTCGGCGGTTCTGCTGCAGCCGCGCCATACTGCGCTGGCGCCGGCCGGCTGCGTTGCGCTGTCGACCAGCCAACCCTACCGCGCGTTCACCGAAGTCCTGCTGAGATTGTTTCCCAGCGCCGCCAAACCGGCTTCGATTTTTGGCGAGACCGGGATTTCCGCGCGCGCAATCGTTCATCCCGCCGCGCGTCTGGAGGCCGGCGTCATTGTCGATCCGGGCGCCATTGTCGGGGCCGGCGCGCATATCGGCGCCCATACGCTGATTGGCGCCAATGCGGTGATCGGTCCTGGCGTCCATATCGGGCGCGACAGCGTCATTGGCGCGAATTGCACGGTGCTTTGCGCCCTGATCGGCGATCGCGTCATTCTTCATTCCGGCGCCCGGATCGGCCAGGATGGCTTCGGCTTCGCCATGGGGCCGCGCGGGCATCTCAAAGTGCCGCAGGTCGGCCGGGTTATCGTCCAGGACGATGTCGAAATCGGCGCGGGAACCACCATCGACCGCGGCGCCAATCGCGATACGGTGGTCGGCGAGGGCTCCAAGATCGATAATCTCGTGCAGATCGCCCATAATGTCGTGATCGGCCGCCATTGCGTGATCGCCGCGCAGGCTGGCATTTCCGGCTCCTGCACGATCGAAGATTTTGTCGCCATTGGCGGGCAGGCGGGTCTGTCGGGTCATCTTCATATCGGTATGGGGGCCCAGATCGCCGCCGATTCCGGCCTGATGAACGACGTGCCCGCCGGCGCCAAATGGGGTGGTTCTCCGGCTTGTCCCCTTCGCGAACACTGGAGGGGAGTGAATTTTCTGAGGAGAATGGTTCGCGAGGCGGGCGCGCGTGGCCGGTCGTCGGAAGACTAGGAGGCCCGGTTTCGTGGTTGAATTCTCTTCGGGATTGTCTGGCGTCGGCGCTTGAAAGTCTCTATGCAGCCAAGCCGAACGTTCGTGCCGGCAGGAAAGCCTTTAGGCATTCCAGACCAAATTGTGCATAACTGAATAGTGAGAGAGCGTCGTTCCTGAGACAATCGCGCGACAACGCGTCCGCCGGCGAGTTTGCGAGAGGAAAGCATCGCCGCAGAGGTCGTGCCAGAGATCGGTGGGGGATATCGAATGAACATATCGGCGGGCCAGACTTTCGAGACTTACGACATCCAAAGACTGCTGAGTCTCCTGCCGCACCGCTATCCCTTTCTGCTGGTCGATCGGATTATCGCGGCGCGAGGCGACGAATTCGGCATCGGCATCAAGAATGTCACCGCCAACGAACCGCAGTTTCAGGGCCATTTCCCAGGCCGCCCGATCATGCCCGGCGTATTGCTGATTGAAGGCATGGCGCAGACCGCCGGCGCGCTTTGCGTCGCCGCCCAGGCCGACAAGGCCAAGCCGGCGGTCGTCTATTTGATGACGATCGACAAGGCGAAGTTCCGGAAGCCGGTGGTCCCCGGCGATCGGGTCGAGTTCCACCTGGAGCGATTCGCCAGGCGCCGCAATATGTGGTGGTACCGCGGCCAGGCCAAAGTCGACGGCGCGCTTGCCTGCGAAGCAGAGATTTCAGCGATGCTGGTGGCGGAATGACGAAAATGTCGCCAGCCCCTCTGGTCGGTTCGCCCACCGCGCCCCCCGCCATTCATGCCAGCGCTTGCGTCGAGGCGGGAGCGCAGCTTGGCGCGGGCGTCGAGATTGGTCCTTTCTGCCATGTCGGCCCGCAGGTTGTTCTGGGCGAAGGTGTTCGCCTGCTCTCGCATGTCAGCGTTGCCGGCGAGACCAGCATTGGCGCCCGCACGCGCATATTCCCCTTCGCTTCCATTGGCCATCAGCCGCAGGACCTCAAATATCGTGGCGAAAAGGTCACTCTCAGTATTGGTGAAGACTGCCTCATCCGCGAAGGCGTGACAATGAATCCCGGCACCGCCGGCGGCGGCTCGCGCACCATTGTCGGCTCGCGCTGCGCCTTCCTCTCAAACGCTCATGTCGGCCATGATTGCAAGCTCGGCGACGACATCGTCCTGTCGAGTAATGTGATGCTCGCCGGGCATTGCCAGATCGGCGATTTCGCCAATATCAGCGGCGGCGCCGCCGCACATCAGTTTGTCCGCATCGGCGCGCATGCTTTTATCGGCGGATTGTCCGGCGTCGAAAACGACGTCATCCCCTATGGGCTCGCGCTCGGCAACCGCGCCTCGCTGGCTGGCCTCAACATCGTCGGCATGAAACGGCGCGGCTTTTCGCGCGAGTCGATCCACGATCTGCGCCGCGCCTATCGCGCACTTTTTGCCCCCGAGGGCACGTTGAAAGAGCGCATCGAAGACGTCGCCGCGGAATTCGCCGCCCATGCCGAAGTGCAGCAGATCCTCGATTTCCTGCGCGAGGGCGGCGAGCGGGCGATCTGCACGCCGCGCGCCGGCAAGGAAGACAGCGTGTGACTCTGGCCGCCAACGCCTCGCCCTTGGGCGGCGCCGGAGCGACGCCGATGAAGCCGCTCGCCATTCTATGCGGCGGTGGCGATTTTCCGATCCAGGTCGCACAGGCCGCACTTCAGCAGGGCCGAAATCCTGTCATGGTCGGGGTCGTCGGCGCGGCCGACAAGCGGATTGAAGCCTTCCCGCATTTCTGGGTCCATATGGGCGAAGTGGGCAAATTGTTTCGCTCGCTCAAGGAACGCGACATCGGCGAGATCGCCATTGTCGGAGCGATGACCAGACCGGAATTTTCTGATCTGCGCCTCGATTGGGGCGCCTTGCGGCGGTTCTCGGGGCTGGCTTCGCTGTTTCGCGGCGGCGACAATCGGCTGCTGGTCGGCATTGCCGGGTTTTTTGAGAAAGAGGGTGTCGCGGTGGTCGGCGTCCATCAGATCGCGCCGCAATTGCTGGTTTCGCCAGGCGCCTTGAGTGCGCTTGCGCCCTCCGCGCAGGCGCAAGCCGATGCGCGCATAGGCACCGGCCTTATCGCGGCGCTGTCGCCGTTCGACGCCGGCCAGGCCGTCGTCGTCGCCAACGGGCGGGTGCTTGCCGTGGAGGCGGCGGAAGGAACGGACGCCATGCTCGCCCGCATCGCCGATTTGCGCGCCGCGCATCGCCTTCGTCTGAGGGGCAAGGCGGGCGTGCTGGTCAAGGCGCCCAAGCGCGACCAGGACATGCGGCTCGATATGCCCGCCGTCGGGCTGAGGACGATCGAGGGCGCCAGGCGCGCCGAACTCGAGGGCATTGCGCTCTCCTCCGGCCGCGTTCTCATCGCCGACCGCGCCGCGTTTGTGCGCGCCGCCGACGAGGCTGGCCTGTTCGTGTTCGGGCTGGAGACGTGAGCGTTCCGGCGGCGCGCGCGTGGCGGGTCTTTCTGGTCGCGGGCGAGCATTCGGGCGATCAGCTTGGTTTCAAACTGATGCGCGCCCTACGCGAGGCGACCGACGGCGCCATCGCATTTTCCGGTATCGGCGGCGCGGCGATGGAGGCCGAAGGCCTGCAAAGCCTGTTCCCGCTGACTGATATCGCCGTGATGGGCATTCTGCCTGTCATCGGCAGGTTGCCGACCCTGCTGGCGCGGATTCGCGAGACGGCGGCGGCGATCGTCGCCGCTCCGCCCGACGCTATGGTGATTATCGACAGTCCCGATTTCACCCATCGCGTCGCGCGCCGCGTGCGCAGGGCGCTTCCCGGTCTGCCGATAGTCGATTATGTCAGCCCGACGGTCTGGGCCTGGCGGCCCGGACGGGCGCGCGCGATGCACGCCTATGTCGATTGCCTGCTCGCTCTATTGCCGTTTGAACCGGCCGCTCATCAAAGGCTCGGCGGGCCGCCATGCTTTTATGTCGGCCATCCTCTGATCGAGCGGCTGGCCGAATTGCGCCCCAACGCCGAGGAGGCGGCGCGCCGGGCCAGTGGGCCGCCGTTGATCGTGGCGCTGCCGGGTTCGCGCCGTTCGATCATGCGGCGATTGATCGATGATTTTAGCGGCGCGCTGGCTTTGCTGGCGCGTGAACACGGCGCTCTGGAAGTGGTGCTGCCGACCATGCCGCATCTGGCGGCTGAAATAACCGAACGCGTCGCCAATTGGCCGGTCGCGCCGCGCGTCGTGCTCGGCGAAGCGGCCAAACTCGCCGCTTTCCGCAGCGCGCGGGCGGCATTGGCGGCGTCCGGCACGGTGACGCTCGAGCTGGCTCTGTCAGGCGTGCCGATGGTCGGCGCCTATAAAGTCTCGCTGATCGAAGAGCCGCTGAAATACGTCGTCACGGCGCCTTCGATCCTGCTGCCCAATCTCATTCTTGGCGAACGCGCGATCCCGGAAATCCTGCAACGGGAATGCACGCCGGCAAGTCTGGCGTCGGCGCTCACCGAGCTGGTGCGTGAGGGCGCGCCGCGCGATGCGCAGCTTGCGGCGCTATCCCGGCTCGATGCGCTGATGCAATTGCCTGATGGCGACACGCCAAGCGCGCGCGCAGCGCGTCTGGTGCTGCGGACGATCGCAGAGAGGTCGGCGCCCGCCTCGGCGTAGCGGCGCGCCGCTCTGGCCCATCAGAATGCGAGCCGGGTCGGCTTGCCGGATTCGAGATTGGTCAGCCTGTCAGCGAGGCCGAGCGCGGCGAAGGCGGCGGCGAGATCGCCCTGACTTTCCTGCCATGATTATGAACAGCGCCAAGGGCGGAGCGTTTGAAGGCGTGCGCGGCTTCGATGGCGTCATTGCTGTGCATTGTCATATGATACCGCCCGCCTCGACCAGGCGAGACGCCTGCAATCCCAATGTCGCGTCAAGTCAGCCCTGCTACTGCTTTCATCGCGCGGCCATATTGTCGTATGATGAATCTTCATCGGGCGAAACGCGGCGAGAGAGATCATGGCGGCCAAACGAATTGTGTTCACCGGCGGTACCGGCAAGGCCGGCCGTCATGTCGTGCCTCACCTCGTGGCGAAGAAACATGCGATCCTGAATGTCGATCTGAAGCCGCTCGATCTACCCGGGGTCAACACGCTGATCGCCGACGTGACCGACAGTGGTCAGGTCTTCAATGCGCTGACGACGCATTTCGGTTTCGACGGATTCAACAAAGGCCAGGCGGCCGGCCCGCCGGACGCCGTCGTGCATTTCGCCGCGATTCCGCGGGTTCTGATCGAACCCGACAACAAGACTTTCGACGTCAATGTCATCAGTACGTACAACGTCATCGAAGCGGCGATGAAGCTCGGCGTTCGCAAAGTGATTATCGCATCCAGCGAGACGACCTATGGCGTCTGCTTCGCCGAGGGCGACAAGGATTTTCACAGCTTCCCGCTCGAGGAAGATTACGATATCGATCCGATGGATAGCTACGGCCTGTCGAAGGTGGTCAACGAAAAGACCGCGCGCGCCTTCGCCATGCGTTTTGGCGCCGACATCTACGCTTTGCGCATCGGCAATGTCATCGAGCCGCACGAATATGACCGCTTTCCCGATTTTATCGCCGATCCGCCTTCGCGCAAGCGCAACGCCTGGAGCTATATCGACGCGCGCGATCTCGGCGAGATCGTGCATCTCTGTCTGCAGAAAGATGGGCTCGGCTTCCAGGTCTTCAACGCCGTCAATGACACGATCACCGCCAATCTGCCGACGCGCGAATTCCTCGCGCGCTATTGCCCTGGCGTGCCGATCACGCGCCCTCTCGGCGAATTCGAGGCGCCGCTATCGAACCGAAAGGCGCGCGAGATATTGGGCTTCAAGGAAGCCCACAACTGGCGCCGATACGTGAAATAGCGTCGCCGTCAACCGGGTTGCCGTGACGGTTAAGCACGACAGCGGCGAGGACGACGCGCGACATGCCGAACCTTGCGCCGAGCGCGGCGGCAAATTGCGAGGACCCGAAAAAACTAATCGCGTTGACCGCGAAGGCGAAGCTGTATTGCGTCGGCGTCAGGCCGAAATGAGCGATATAAATGAACGACGAATTCGCCAGAAAAGCGAGGAAGCTCGCCATTCCGAACGCGCCGATCAAGGTCAATCCGACGAAGCGACCGTGGCGCAGCAATTGGCCGAACCCGCCCAGGACACTGCCGAGGCTGACGCCGACCCGCTTCTCGGGCGGACGCGTTTCGGGCAGCAAGATCGCCACGAGAAAAATCGCGATCACTGCGACGCAGGTCACGCCGACGAAGATCGCACGCCAGCCGAACGGCGCGATCAGCCCGCTGCCGATGAGCGGCGCGAGAATGGGCGAGACGCTGAAGACGAGTATGACCAACGCCATCAGGCGCGTCGCATCGAGGCCGGTGTGAAGGTCGCGAACGATCGCACGCGGAATCACCATCGCGGCGGACGCGCCGATCCCCTGTACTGAGCGGAAGGCGATCAGCCATCCCATACTGGCGGCGCTCGCGCAGCCGATCGAACCAGCCAAGAAGATCGTGAGGCCGAAAAGGAGTGGCGGTTTTCGGCCGATCATGTCCGAGACCGGTCCATAGACGATCTGGCAGACGCCGAAGGCGGCAAGAAAGGCGGTCAGCGTCATTTGCGTCGCCGCTGTGGCGACGTGGAGATCGGCGGCGATCGTCGGCAGAGCGGGCAGATACATATCGATCGCGAAAGGGCCGACCGCTGTCAGCAGGCCAAGAATGATGGCGTTGCGGGTGAAGGTAGAAAAGTTCATCCGCGATTCCAATTCCTATTCGTGACGTATCGTCGCGCAAGGCCCGCCGCCGAGCAGGCGACTGCCGTGTTGGCTCCCACCCGTCAAGGAGAAAATCGCGCAATGCGGATCTGCCGACGCGCGATGCCGTCGCCCACTATTGCGCCGGGCCGCGAGCCATGCGTCGGCTCGGCGAATTCGAGGCGCCGCTGTCGAGCCGCCCCCCATCAATCGGGCGGCCGCGACCTATTCAGCCGCCTGAGTCGAAAATTCGCGGCGGCCCAGCGTCACCAGAGCCGCAGTCAGCGCGCCGATCGCGCAAAGCGTGATCGCCGCGACCATCGGCCGCGCGGTTTCATCGAAGAAGAAACTGACGATGACGATCACGATGCCGCCCGCCAGCATTTGCATGGCGCCGCCAAGCGCCGAGGCCATGCCGGCGATCGGCCCATGTTCTTCCAGCGCCAGCACCATCGTCGAAGGAATGACGAGGCCGAGACAGGCGAACGCGCAGAACAGCAGCCCCATCAGCAGCGCGAGACTGTCGAAGCCGGCGGCCGTGAATGCGAACAGGACGAGGGCGAAGAACGCATAAAGCGAGACGGCGGCGAGCACTACGCGGGGCATGCCGAACCTTCCGCCGAGCGCCGCGGCAAATTGCGAGGATCCGATAAAGCCGATCGCGTTGACTGAAAAGGCGAGGCTGTATTGGGTCGGCGTCAGGCCGAAATGATCGATATAGATGAACGACGAACTCGCCAGAAACGAGAAGAAGCTCGCCATGCCGAGGCCGCCGATCAAGGTCAAGCCGATGAAGCGTCCGTGACGCAGCAATTGACCAAAACCGTTGAGGACGCTGCCGACGCTGACGCTGACGCGCTCTTCGGGCGGACGCGTTTCAGGCAGGAAGCTCGCCACGAGAAAGATCGCGATCGCAGCGACGCCGGTCACCGCGACGAATACCGCGCGCCAGCCGAACGGCACGATTAGCCCGCTGCCGATGAGCGGCGCAAGAATCGGCGAGACGCTGAAGACGAGCATGACCAGCGCCATCAGGCGCGTCGCATCGAGACCGGTATGAAGGTCGCGAATGATTGCGCGAGGGATCACCATCACCGCGGAAGCGCCGATTCCTTGCAGCGCTCGGAAGGCGATCAGCCATCCAATGTCCGCGGCGCTCGCGCAGCCAATTGACCCCAGAAGGAAAACCGTCAGGCCGAAATAGAGCGGCGGCTTGCGGCCGACCATGTCGGACACCGGTCCATAGATGATTTGGCAGAAGCCGAAGGCCGCGAAGAAAGCCATCAGCGTCATTTGCGTCGCCGCCGTGGAGGCGCGGAGACTCGTGGAGATCGTCGGCAATGCGGGCAAATACATATCGATCGCAAAAGGGCCGACCGCCGACAACAGGCCAAGGACAATGGCGTTGCGGGCGAAGGGAGATAGATTCATTCGTGATTCCATTTTCTGTTCGTGGCGCCGGCGCGTGAGGCGTGTCGCCGACGAAAAGTCGGCCCTGGCGGCGCAAAGCGGCGCGGGAAAAAGGCGTGACGCCGGAAGAGGCGTTCGCCTGACGCGTCGACTAATCGTTCAAGCGCCCGCCGACTACCCGCCCGACGGCTTAGCGATTGGTCGTCGGCAGATAGTCCCTGCGGGGAGCGCCCGTATAGAGCTGGCGCGGACGGCCGATTTTCTGGCTCGGGTCTTCGATCATCTCCTTCCATTGCGCGATCCATCCAACGGTGCGCGCGACGGCGAAGAGAACGGTGAACATCGAGGTCGGGAAGCCCATCGCCTTCAAGGTGATGCCGGAATAGAAATCAATATTGGGATAAAGCTTCTTTTCGATGAAATAATCGTCGTGCAGCGCGATGCGCTCCAGCTCGAGCGCGACGTCGAGCAGAGGATCGTCCTTGACGCCAAGCTCGTTGAGCACGTCATGCGTCGTCTTCTGCATGATCTTGGCGCGCGGATCGTAATTCTTGTAGACGCGATGGCCAAAGCCCATCAGGCGGAACGGATCGTTCTTGTCTTTAGCCTTGGCGATATATTTTGGAATATTGTCGACCGTGCCGATTTCGCCGAGCATTTTGAGCGCCGCCTCATTGGCGCCGCCATGGGCGGGCCCCCACAGGCAGGCGATGCCCGCTGCGATACAGGCGAAAGGATTGGCGCCTGACGAACCGGCGAGCCGCACGGTTGAAGTCGAGGCGTTCTGCTCGTGATCGGCGTGCAGAATGAAAATGCGGTCGAGCGCGCGCGCCAGCACTGGATTGACCTTATATTCCTCGCAAGGCACGGCGAAGCACATATGCAGGAAATTGGCGGCGTAATCGAGATCGTTCTTCGGGAATACGAAGGGCTGGCCGATCGAATATTTGAACGCCATCGCCGCGAGCGTCGGCATTTTTGCAATCATCCGCATCGAGGCGATCATGCGCTGGTTTTCGTCGGAAATGTCGGTTGAATCGTGATAGAAGGCGGCGAGCGCGCCGACCGAGGCGACCATCACCGACATCGGATGGGCGTCGCGCCGGAAGCCCTGAAAAAACCGCGCCATCTGCTCGTGCACCATGGTGTGGCGGGTTACGCGATAAACAAAATCGCCCTTTTGCGCGGCGGTCGGCAATTCCCCGTAGAGCAGGAGATAGCAGGTCTCGAGGAAGTCGCCGTGCTCGGCGAGTTGCTCGATCGGATAACCGCGATAAAGCAGCACGCCCTCGTCGCCGTCGATATAGGTGATCTGCGATTCCGTGCTCGCCGTCGAGGTGAAACCAGGATCGAAGGTGAACAGCCCGGTCTGGCCGTAGAGTTTGGCGATGTCGATCACGGAGGGACCGATCGATCCGGCTTTGACCGGCAAATCGACGCTTTTATCGCCAATCTTCAGTGTCGCGGAATTTGCGGTCATCGAGGTTCCCCGGGAATTCGCGCCGGCGGCGACGATCCCGGCGAACCGGCGCGGCGCCCAAGCGATTGTGCAGTGCGAAAGGCTAGCCGATCACAGCATTGGCGACAAGTCGATTAATCATTCGCAGGGAGGCGCCGCTTCCGCTTCGGTCATTGCGGATTTTCGAGACTAAAGGCCTGGGCGTTTTCGTCATAGGCGAACAATTCGCCGTAGCGGCCCAGATTGATGATCGCGCGAAGTGTCCGTTCCGCGTAATCCTCCGACATGTAATCCTCGATCTCTTCACGAAATCGTGTTGCCGGCGCGCGATGGGTCGGCCGCTCGTCGAGGACGCGTTTGATGCGCGCGGCGAGCGGGACATAGGCAAGCAGATGGTCGCCGAACAATTTCTTGCGCTGGTCCACATCCATATCGACAAAGCGCTTGCCGGCGGCGGTGAGCTTGATGTCGGCGTCTTCGAATTCGGCGAAGCGCAGCAATTGCAAGGTTTCGCCGAGAGGAAAGAGGTCGTCGATCTCGAGCTGCAGCGAGTCGGCCAGATGCGGCAGGTCGGCGCGCCCGTTATAGGGGGGCGCGGCGAGCTCTTCGAGCAGCCCGGCGAGCGAATTGGTGGAGACGCGCGGCAGCGCCATGCCAAGGCCCATGCCAGGCACCCCGCCTTCGCGTCCGGCGGGCTTGGGATCGGGGCGCTGGGTCATCAGCGCATAGATCTTGTCGACGAGCTGGCGGAACTCAGGGTCGAGGCGGTTGCGCGGATGAATGAGCGGCACCCGGATTTCCGCCGCGATGCGGCCGGGGTTCGAGGCGAGCACGAGGACGCGGTCGCACATCAGCACCGCTTCCTCGATATTATGGGTGACCATCAGGATCGATTTGGTCGGCATCCGTCCTTCCGACCAGAGGTCGAGCAGGTCGGTGCGCAGGGTTTCGGCGGTCAGCACGTCGAGCGCGGAAAAGGGCTCGTCCATCAGCAGAATCTTCGGCTGAACGACCATTGCGCGCGCAAAGCCGACGCGCTGGCGCATGCCGCCGGACAGTTCCTTAGGGTAGGCCGATTCGAAACCGTCGAGGCCGATGACGTCGATCGCCGCGATCGCGCGCTTGCGCGTTTCGGCGGGCGAAGCGCCATGGGCGCGCAGGCCGATCTCGACATTGTCGAGCACGTTCAGCCAAGGGAACAGCGCGAAGCTCTGGAACACCATCGCCGTGCCGTCATAGGGACCGGTGACGGGCTGTCCGTAAAAAGTGACCTCGCCGCTGGTCGGCCGCGACAGGCCGGAGATGATACGCAGCAAGGTCGATTTGCCGCAGCCGGAGCGCCCGAGCAGGCCAACGATCTCGCCCTCTTTCAGGGTGAGCGAAACGTCCTGCAGGATCGGCGGCCCGGTCTCGCCCGAGCCTTTGAGGAAGCTCTGGCTGACATGGCTGACATCGAGCAGAACCGAGGAAGCGACGTCGAGCATCGGACTCTCCAACTGGCAATGGGCAGGGACTAGAGCCGCAGGCGGCGTTCGGCGTAGGCGTAGAGCTGGCGCCAGAACAGCCGGTTGAAAACGGCGACGAAGATCGACATGACGGCGACGCCGAGGACGATTTTGGGAAAGTCGCCCTTCTCCGTGGCTTCGGCGATATAGGCGCCGACGCCATGGGCCGAGACGGTCTGGTCCTTCCATTTCACATATTCGGCGACGATCGAGGCGTTCCACGAGCCGCCCGACGCGGTGATGGCGCCGGTGAAATAATAGGGCAACACGCCGGGCAGGATGACGCGCCGCCACCAGTCCCAGCCATGGATGCGGAAATTCTCCGTCGCCTCGCGCAGATCATTGGGGAATGCGGTCGCCCCGGCGATCACGTTGAAGACGATGTACCATTGGGTGCCGAACACGATCAGCACGCTGAGCCAGATATCCGGATTGAGATTGAATGCGAGAACGAGGCTGACGGCCGCGCCGAACAGCAGATTGACAGGAAAGGCGGCGAGAAATTGCGCGAGCGGTTGGACGCGCTCGGCGATGCGCGGGCGCAGGCCGATCCATACGCTGATCGGCACCCAGACGATCGTCGCCAGCGCCATCAGCACGAGCACGCGGGCGAGCGTGAACGAGGTCAGCACGACGACATTGCCGACATCGCTCCAGCCCAGTTCCGTGCCGATATAGGCGACGACGTACCAAAGACCGCAGGCGGCCACAGCGACAATGATGAGGATCCAGACGATGTCGATCAGCCGCGAGGTGGATGCCGAAGAGGCCTCCCGCGCCCAGGACGAGGGCGTGGGCCATGAAGCCGGCACGGCGATCTGCAACAGGCTGGCCGAACGCAGCGCGTTGAAAACGGGCCGGAACCCCATACGAATCCAATGGGTGCGCAGCAGGATGTCGAGCACCCAGGAGCGCTCGCCGGTCTGCGCGGCGGAGAGTTCGACGCGGAATTTTCCGGCCCAGGCGACGACCGGCCGGAAGAACAATTGATCGTAGCAGAGGATGACCAAAGCCATCGTCACCACAGCGGCGAGAATCGCGTCCCATCGTCCCTGTTCATTGGCCTTGGCGATATAGGAGCCGACGCCGGGCAAAGTGACAGTGGTGTCGCCGACGGTGATCGCTTCGGAAAACACGATCATGAACCAGCCGCCGGACATTGATATCATCATGTTCCAGATGAGGCCCGGCATCGCGAAAGGCGCTTCGAGCTGCCAGAATCTCTGCCAGCCGTTGAAGCGAAAGCCGCGCGACACTTCGATGAGGTCGCGCGGCACGGTGCGCAGCGACTGGTAGAATGAAAAAGCCATGTTCCAGGCCTGGCTGGTGAATATCACGAAAATCGCCGCGCATTCCGCGCCGAGCACGCTGCCGGGAAAAAGCCCGAGGAAAAACGTCACCGTGAAAGAAAGGAAGCCGAGGATCGGCACCGATTGCAGGATGTCGAGGATCGGGATCAACACCATTTCGGCGCGCCGGCTTTTGGCGGCCAGCGTCGCATAGGTGAAGGTGAACACCAGCGACGCCACCATCGCCGCGAACATGCGCAGCGAAGTGCGCAACGCATAATAGGGTAGGTTCCAATAATCGAGGTCGATGGCGGGTTCATCGGGCGCCGGCAGCGGCACGGCCATGCCGTGAAAACCCCGGACCACGGCGACGAGCGCGGATATGATCGCGAAAAACGCCAGAACGTCCCAATGGTTGGGCAAAGCCCGGCGTCCCACCGAGGCGATGTTCGTCATTCTGGACATCAGATTGATCCGGCTGGAGCGTAGACGACGATGGGCGGCGACTTCGGCAGCTTTGGGGAACCACAGAAGCGTAAGGCAAGGCAACAGAAAAATGGCGGCGAACACCATTTTCCGCGAGGAATCAACGATTCGTCGGCGAGGCGGCGGCCATAGTCCACGCGCGAGCAATGGCCGAGCGTTGTGACAATAAGACGACAGGGATTTTGCGTCGCGCGCCGCGACGATCGGCGCCGGCGAAACGCTGCTGACCGGCTGTGCGTCCGGCATCATGGACAGGGATCTGACAGGAGAATTCGTAGTGCCACGACAAGCAGCGATAGGGCTCATCGGCGGCATGAGTTGGGAAAGCTCAGCCGAATATTACCGGATCATCAATCAAGAAATACGCGACCGGCTCGGGGACGGCTGGAGTTGCACGGGCTCGAAGTTCTGATCCCCGGCGCCGAAGACCGGCGCGTCGTTCACGACATCATCTATCGCGAACTGGTCGCCGGTCAGGTCCTGCCGGCCTCGCGCGACGCCTATCGCGGCATCATCGCCCGCCTCGTCGCGCGTGGCGCCGAGGCGATCATTCTCGGCTGCACGGAAATCATGCTGCTGGTGTCGGACGCCGACAGCGCCGTGCCGCTGTTCGACACGACAAGGCTGCATGCGCTGGCCGCAGTCGAGCGGGCGCTGGCGACGGAGCGCGAATAGGACGCGCCGCGCGATCGCAGCTTGCGCGGCCTATTCTCCCGCCTGATCGGCCAACCGGCCGAGGCTCTCCTCGCGCCCGAGCACGGCGAGCACGTCGAATATGCCCGGCGAGGTCGCGCGGCCCGTTGTCGCAGCGCGCAGGGGCTGGGCGATCTGGCCGAGCTTGGCGCCATGCTCCAATGCATAGTCGCGCACCGCCGCCTCAGTTGTCGCCGAGGTCCAAGCGGTCAAGGCCCGCAGGCGCGGCAGCAAAGCGGCGAGATGCGCGCGGCCGCCATTGGCGATGATTTCGCGGGCGCGCTCGTCAAGGCCGAGCGGACGCGCGGCGAACAGAAAACCGGCGCCATCGAGGAGTTCGATCAGCGTCTTGGCGCGCTCCTTGAGACCGGGCATCGCCGCGGCGAGGCGGGCGCACAAGGCAGGATCGCTCTCCAGCCGCGCAGCGATCTCGGGGCCGCCCGGCAGATAGGGCAGGCTGTCGAGCAGCGCCTTGAGCAACTCGCCGTCCGGCATCGCGCGCATGAAATGGCCGTTGATATTCTCCAGCTTGACGAAATCGAAGCGCGAGGGCGAACGGCCAATGGCGGGCAGGTCGAAAGCGGCGATCATCTCTTCGGTCGAGAAGAATTCGCGGTCGCCCTGGCTCCAGCCGAGGCGCACCAGATAATTGCGCAGGGCGGCAGGGAGATAGCCGAGCGCGCGATAGGCGTCGACGCCGAGCGCGCCATGACGCTTGGAGAGCTTGGCGCCGTCCGGCCCGTGGATCAGCGGAATATGCGCCATCACGGGCACGTCCCAGCGCAGCGCCTGATAGATCTGCATCTGCCGCGCGGCATTGGTCAGGTGGTCGTCGCCGCGAATGATATGGGTGACGCCCATGTCGTGATCGTCGACGACGACCGCGAGCATGTAGGTGGGGTTGCCGTCCGAGCGCAGAAGGACGAGATCGTCGAGCTCCTTGTTGGCGAAGACGACCTTGCCCTGCACTTTATCTTCGACGATGGTCTCGCCGTCCTGGGCGGCGCGCAGGCGGATCACCGGCTTGACGCCGGGGGGCGCCTCGCTGGGGTCGCGGTCGCGCCAGCGCCCGTCGTAGCGCATCGGCTTGCCGGCGAGGCGCGCCTCGTTGCGCATCGTCTCCAGCTCTTCCTGGCTGGCATAGCAGCGATAGGCGCCGCCCGAGGCGATGAGGCTTTCAGCGACTTCGCGGTGGCGCGCCACGCGCTCGAACTGGCTGACCGCCTCGCCATCCCAGGTGAGGCCGAGCCATTTGAGGCCGTCGATGATCGCGTCGACCGCCGGTTCGGTCGAGCGCTCACGATCCGTGTCTTCGATGCGCAAAAGGAACGTGCCGCCGAAACGGCGCGCGTAGAGCCAGTTGAACAAAGCCGTCCGGGCCCCGCCGATATGGAGGAAGCCGGTGGGGGAAGGCGCAAAACGCGTCACCACTGAGGTCATGAGCTGCTGGGGTTCTTTCGGTGAAAGGGGATGAACGCGTGGGTTCTTCGGCTGGCCTCTAGCCAGCTTCGCGCGCCGCTGTATCATATGGCGGGCGCGGCGCCAAAGGGCTGGGGCGCATGAAAATCGCGGGGCAGACAGGCGTTTTGGCGGGCGCGGCGGCGGGCGTCGCCCGCGCGGCCGCCTGGGCGCCCGACTGGCGCAAGCTTCTGTCGGCCGCGATCGCCAGGGAGATCGCCGAGCGCCGATTCTTTCTGTGGATTCCGGTCGCGGCGATGGCGGGCGTCAGCCTCAATATCGCGGCCGATCGCGAGCCGGTTCTGTGGCTGCCGGCGCTGATCGCGCTGCTGACCGGCGCGCTCGCTTTCGCCGCGCGCCGCCGGCGTCTGGTTTTTGCCGCACTGGTCGGCGCCTGCGCACTTTCCTCAGGCTTTCTCGCGATGGGCCTGCGCACCGCCCTCGTCGCCGCGCCCGTGCTCGACCATATCCGCATCGTCAAGCTGAAAGGTTTCGTCGAGGAAATCGACTTCCGCACGGTCGGCGCGCGGCTCCTCCTTCGGGTGGATGATCCCGGCGACATGCCCGCGAGCATGGCGCCGCGACGGGTGCGCGTCACCACCCGTAAGGCGCCTGACGTCGCGGCCGGCGATTATGTCGCCTTGACCGCCCGCCTGCTGCCGCCTTCGCATGCGTCGCTGCCGGGCGGCTATGATTTCGCGCGCGACGCTTATTTCGCTGGCGTCGGGGCCGTCGGCTCGACGCTCGGCGCGGTGACGCCAGCTACGCCGCCCGGCGACGCGCCGCTCGCCTTGCGCTTTGGCGCCGCCATCGATCACGCCCGCAACGCGCTCGCCGCGCGGGTCGATAAGATCATCGGCGGCGACGAAGGCGCCATCGCCGCCGCGATGGTGACCGGCAAGCGCGATTTCCTCTCCAATGACGCCAAGGACCTCATTCGCGAAGCCGGCATTTTCCACATCATCACCATTTCGGGCGTGCAGATGACTTTGGTCGCCGGCATTTTTTTCTGGACGACGCGCCGCCTGCTCGCTTTGTCGCCGACGCTCGCGCTACGCTATCCCATCAAGAAATGGGCGGCGGCGATCGCCATCGTTGGAGCGATCGCCTATGATGTCTGCACCGGATCGCGCGTGGGCACCGAGCGGGCGCTGATCATGACGCTGATCGTGCTCGGCGCCGTCATCGTCGACCGCCGAGCGCTGACGATGCGCAATCTCGGCCTCGCCATCATCGCGATCGTCGCGCTGGAGCCGGAGGCGATCCTCGGCGTCAGCTTCCAGCTTTCTTTCGCCGCGGTCGGCGCGCTGGTGGCGGTGTTGGAGGCCCGTCTGGCGCGGCAGGAAATATCGGGCGATCCTTTCCTGGCCTCGCCGCGCCCGCCCAAGCGCGGCGGGCTGATGCTTCATCTCGTCGACAAGCCGATCGGGCTGATCGTCGCCACGCTTTGCGCGACCAGCGCCACCGCTTCCTTCATGGCCTATCATTTCCATGATCTCAGCCCCTATGTGCTGATCGGCAATCCGCTGACTCTGACCGTGATCGAATTCTTCGCGGTGCCCGGCGCATTGATCGGGACGGCGCTCTATCCACTCGGCCTCGACGCGCCGGTCTGGCTTTATGTCGGCGCCGGCATCAAATTCATTCTCTGGGTGGCGCGCCACATCGCCGAGGCGCCCGGCTCGACGGTGCATTTGCGCGCCTTCGCGCCCTATGCGCTGCCCTTTCTCAGCCTCGCGGTGATCTCGGCGCTCATCTGGCGGAGCTGGCTGCTGCGCGCCACCGCCATTCCCTTCGCGTTGATCGGCCTCATCGGCGCGGTGAGCGGCCCGCGCTATGACGTCATCATCGCGCCGAGCGGCGAGCAGACGGCTGTGCGCGACGCCGACGGGCGGCTTGCCATCATCGGCAAACGCTTCAACGCTTTCGCCGCCGAACAATGGCTGTCGGCCGACGGCGACGGGCGCGAGGCCGCCGAGGCGCGCGACAACGTCTCGCCCTGCGACCGCTATGGCTGCGTCGGCGCACTGCCCGAGGGCGAAACGCTCGCCTTCGTCGAGGACCGGATGGCCTTCGAGGAGGATTGCGGGCGGGCGGATGTCGTCGTCAGCGCGCTGACCGCGCCGGCTGGATGCAAGGCCGCTGAAGTGTTCGACGAGCGGCGCCTCGCCGAGACCGGCGCTGTCGGCCTCACCTGGACCGGCGACGGCTTCACGCTGGCGACCGACCGCGCCCAGCTCGAGGATCGTCCATGGTCGCCTGCGCCCAAGCGGGCGCACAGCGACCGCATCGAACGGCCTGGCAAGAGCAGCGCCAGCCACGCCGATCCCGCCGATCCGATCGCTGAACCACTATCGCCATAAGCAAGAACTCTGTTGCATTGGCGTCAATCCGAAGTCCGCACGAACGTCAGGCCGCCTCGGGCTGACAATCATCGCTGATTCCGTCAAATGGATGCTGACGCGAAACGCTTGACGCGATGCGGGGCTGCGCGCGGGTGCGCGGGTCGTCGAAATCGAAATTGTCTGCTCGGATGCGCAAGAACATCGTCGGCGCGTCGAAACGCGGCCGGGCGAAATTCCCGGCCTGATCTTGCCAGACTGGGAGAGGACGATCGGGCGCGACTTTCGCCCTGGGACCGCGAACACATCGTTATCGACCGTGCGGGACGACCGGTCGGCGAATGTGTCACGCTCATCCGCTCTCTCTTGTGAGACTTGACGAAGCGCTTGGAAGCGAGATCGCGGCGCCGGTCCCCACAGCAAAAAGGCGCTCCAGGGAGCGCCCATTCGTTCAAGCCGTCGTCGAAGCGCAGAAAGCGCTGGGCGATCACTTGATCTTGGTTTCCTTGAACTCGACGTGCTTGCGCGCGACCGGGTCATATTTGGTGAAGGTGAACTTTTCCGTCTTGGTGCGGGCGTTCTTCTTGGTCACGTAAAAGAAGCCGGTGTCGGCGCTCGACAGCAGTTTGATCTTGATAGAGGCGGCCTTGGCCATGGTCTTTGATCCGTCTAACTCGGCGCCCAAGGCGCGGGGGGTGTCTTGAAAAATCGGAAGCCGCCATCCGGCAAGCGGCTGGCGGCGTTTGGCGGCAACATAGTCAGGGAGAGCAGGAAGTCAAGAAAATCGACGTCTCGATCGCAAACGGCGGCCGCGGGCCGGTGGCGGGCCGCCGGCGTGCCTGCCGGCGTTCGGCGGAGATCGAAACGGCAATGGCGCGGATTTGATCCGCGTCTGCGCGGCTGCCTATAGAATAGGCGGGAGTAAATATTTGCGGCTGCTGACTGTTAACCCTTGAGTAACCTTCGCGCGCAAGGTTACAAATTGGCAGGTTGCGTGAGTCGTCAAGCGTTCGCGATAGCTCGTGAGATGCTTCAAATGATGAATGCCGACGCAGCCCTTGGTCTCTCCGGCTTTCTTGAATGGTCAGAGCCGGTCATCTTCGACCGGCTGGTCGAAGCCTATCAAGCCCATCTTGGCCGCGGGCCGGAGGCCCGTAAGATCGCTCGATTGCATACGCGCACCTGGCGGGCGCTGATCATCGGCGACATGCCCAAATATGATGCTCTGCGCTGGGATCTGGTCGAGGCGCTCGACGAAAGTCCGCTCGATCTGGACGATCTCGCCGACGCCGACGCGCAAATCCTGATCGAGCTTCTCGATATCGTGATGACGCGCTACCAACGCTCGATGCGCACCGCCAAGGGCTATCATCTCGCCTTGATCGCTTTGGCGGGCCGTCTCGCGCCGCCCTTGCGCGCGGCCTGATCGCTAAAGCTCCTCGCGAACCCAGCGCTTGTGGCGCTCGTGGTAGAAAGGGCGCGCGCGAAAACGGCTCATCCCCGACTGCGCGGCGGCGGCCAGCTCCGCCAGAACGACGCGGGTGATGATCGGCATGTCAAGTTTGGTCGCTTCTTCGAGCGGCGTCCAGACAAGCTCGACGAGCTCAGCTTCGGCATGGACGACATCAGGCGTCCGATGGGCGATCAGCGCCGCGTCGGCGACAAAAAACCGGGTGTCGAAGCGCTTGGGGCGGCGCGGCGGCGTGATCGCGCGCGCGATGAAATCAAGGCTGTCGAGCGCGGGAAAGACGCCGGTGGCGGCAAAGCGCGCCCAGGCGCCGTCAGGAGCGGCCCCCGGCGGGCCATGATCCTTCACGCCGAGGGCGAGGCCGGTTTCCTCAAAAGTCTCGCGGATCGCCGCCAGCGCCAGCGCGCGGGCGAAAGCGGGCGAGGGGCGCTTGGCGCCCACATTGAGCTTTTCCTCGACGATCGCATCGAGCGGGCCGGCGATGCTCATCTGGCGATCGCAGGCTTCGATGCGCCCTCCGGGAAAAACGAACTTGCCCGGCATGAATTTATGCCCGGTATGGCGTCGGCCCAGCAGCACGCGCGGCGCCGCGCCGGAACGATCAATGAGGATCAGGGTCGCCGCGTCGCGCGGGCGCACGTTGGGCGATTTGCGCAACCGCGCCTCGGTCTGCAGCGCTTCGGTCAGTTCGGGCGGGATCGGGCTGTTCACGGCGCGTCTGTCTCTTGGCCACCGAACCCATGCATGCGCAGCGCCCATTGATAACCGACCAGTGCGCCTTTGACCCGCGGCAACAGCAACAGAGAAAGAATGAAGGTCAGCCATATCCAGACGATCGCGCCAAGCCACATCGGCGATTGCGGCCAGGCCTCCTCAGCGGCCAGCACGCCCGCCACCACAATATGGCCGACGATCAGCATCGTAATATAGGGCGGCGCGTCGTCGGCGCGCTGATGATGCAGGTCCTCGCCGCACACCGGACAGGCGTCGACGACTTTCAGATAAGCGCGAAACAGACGTCCCTTGCCGCAATTGGGACAACGCCCGATGAACCCGCGCCGAACGGCGCTGCCGAGGTCGCGGGGCGCCGTGCGATCGTTGGCGGTGGGATAAGAGATTTGCGTCATCGTCTGGCTCCGCTCCTCGCCCGCGTTCGCTTGGCGGCCTCGGGGCCTTTGCGCGCGGCTTTTCCAGCGCCCCCGTGCGAAAGCATTTCAAAGCGCAAAGCCCCGGCGAAAGGCGCCGCCTCGACGAGCTTCACCTCGACCTTGTCGCCAAGGCGAAAGGTCTCGCCGGTGCGAGAGCCGACCAACGCGCGCGAGGCTTCATCGAAGCGGAAATAATCGGCGCCGAGCGTCGCGGCGGGGATGAAGCCGTCGGCGCCTGTCAGCGCGAGGCGAACGAACAGGCCGACGCGGGTGACGCCGCCGATCCGCGCTTCGAAACTCGCGCCGATCTTGTCGCTCATATGCGTGGCGATCAAGCGGTCGGCGGTCTCGCGTTCGGCCGCCATGGCGCGTCGTTCCGCGCCGGAAATGCGCTGGGCGATATCGGCGAGATCCTTGACGCTCATATCCGGCTGGCCGCCGGGCCCGAGGTTCAAGGCGCGGATCAGCGCGCGATGGACGATGAGGTCGGCGTAGCGGCGAATGGGCGAAGTGAAATGCGCGTAGCGCCGCAGGTTCAAGCCGAAATGGCCGTAGTTCTCGTTGGTGTATTCGGCCTGCGCCTGCGAGCGCAGCACCACTTCATTCACCAAAGCCTCGGAAGCATCGCCCTTCACGCGCCCGAGAATGCCATTGAAATGCGCCGGGCGCACGCGCTCGCCCTTGGCGAATTTGACGCCGATAGTGGCGAGAAATTCGCTGAGGTCATTCAGCTTTTCGACGCTCGGCGCGTCATGGGCGCGATAGATCAGATGGGCCTTCGCCGCCTCCAAGGATTCGGCCGCCGCGACATTGGCGAGGATCATGAATTCCTCGATCAAGCGATGCGCGTCGAGCCGCTCGGGCCAGCGCACGCCTTTGAGCGACCCGTCGGCATTGAGCACAAGCTTGCGCTCGGGCAGGTCGAGATCGAGCGGGCTGCGTTGCGCGCGCTCGATCTTCATCGCCGCATAGGCGGCGTAAAGAGGCTTCAGCGTGGTCTCCAACAGCGGCGCCGTCGTCGCATCCGGGGCTCCGTCGATCGCGCGCTGCGCCTGCTCGTAGCTGAGCTTGGCGTGCGAGCGCATCATGATGCGGTGGAACGTATGTTTGCGCTTGCGGCCGTCCTTGCCGATCGCCATGCGCACGGCGAGCGCCGGCCGGTCTTCATCCGGGCGGAGCGAGCACAAATCGTTAGAGATGCGCTCGGGCAGCATCGGTACCACGCGGTCGGGGAAATAGACTGAATTGCCGCGCTCGAGCGCCTCCCTGTCGAGCGTAGAGGCGGGCCGCACATAATGCGCGACATCGGCGATCGCGACCGTCAGGATGAAGCCGCCCATATTTTCGGCGTCGCCGTCCGGCGCCGCATGGACCGCGTCGTCATGGTCCTTGGCGTCGGGAGGATCGATGGTGACGAGCGGCAGGTCGCGCCAGTCCTCGCGATGATCCATGCTGGCTGGCCGCGCGCTTGCCGCCTCGTGCAGCGCCGCGGGCGAGAAAACATCGGGAATGCCATGCGTCGTAATCGCGATCAGGCTGATCGCGCGCTCAGATTTGATCGCGCCGAGACGCTCGACGACGCGCGCGGTCGGCAGGCCGAAGCGGCCCTCGCGGAGCGTCTCCAATGCGACGAGATCGCCCTCGGCGGCGCCGCCGGACATGCCCGCCGGCACGAAGATTTCGCGCGGCGCGCCACGCTTTTCGACGGGCAGGGCGCGGCCGCCGCCGCTCTCCAATTCGCGGTAGATTCCGAGGGTGCGCGCCTTGGCCTTGTCGAGAATTTTGACGACCCGCCCGCTATAGGCGGGGTCGCGTGGCGCGGCTTCGGCGTCGAATTCGACGCGCAGCAACACGCGTGCGCCAAGGCCCGGCGCGAGGCCGCCGTCGCGTTTGCCGCGAGAGCGCCGCACCAGGATGCGCGGCGCCTCGCCGTCTTCGCTCCACTCGACCGGCTTGGCGATCAATTCGCCGTCACGGTCGCGTTCGAAGATATCGGCCAGCGTGAGGGCAGGCAGCCGGCCCTGTCGCTGCAAAGTCTTGCGGCCGCGCCTGATGGCGCCGTCGGTCTCAAGGTCTTTGATCAGCAGTTTCAGGTCGGTTTTCTCGGCGCCGGGGACGCCGAAGGCGCGTGCGATCTCCCGTTTTGTGATGCGCACTGGCGGTTTGCGCCCGTCGGGCGTGGCCTCGCCGCCGATATAAGCGAGCAGTTCGTCACGTGAGGGAAGGGCGCCGGCGCGGTTTCGTCCGCGCGTCGTTTTCGCGCGAACAGGGCGCGCGGTTTTCATTTTTTTAGACAATTGGTCTTCTTTGGAAATTGATAGTTGGGATCGACGACGAAAGCGTCGCCTCCCCGCCATATATCATGGCGCGGGTCTTCAGATGCAAGCCCGCCTGTCCGGATACGATATGACGGGCCTCCCGGGCAGGCGACGCTTTCATCCGCTCAGACGCTCAAATCCATTTTCTCACCTTGAGCAGCGTAAACAGCCGGAACGGCGCGATCTGACGCTTTTCGACGAGTTCGGCGTCCTTGCGGCTGGCGAGCCAGTCGCCGACGGCGGCGTAAGGAAATTGCGGATGCCAGCCGAGCCACGCCGCCGATTGCTCCATCGCCGCTTCGGCGCGCGCCCGTAGGCCGCCCTCGGCGGAAAAATGGTTCATCAGCACCATCTGGCCGCCCGGACGCAGAACGCGCCACATTTCGTCGAGAACCCTGGCGGGCGAAGGGACGACGCTCATCACATACGGCGCCAGCGCCACGTCAAACCGCGCATCGGGAAATTCGAGCGCGCCCGCATCCATGATATGGAGCGCTTTGACCTGCCTGAGCGCGTTTTTTGCGACGCGTTCGCGCGCCAGCTTCAACATTGGCGCGCTGAGATCAATGCCGGTAACGCGCAGGTTTTTGGGCAACAGGCCGAGTTCGAGGCCGGTGCCGACGCCGACGACCAGCACTTCGCCATCGGGGCCCGCCGCTTCAGCCGCCGCCGCGGCGGCGGCCGACCGGCCGGGATGGAAGGGCAGGTCAAAAATCAGATCGTAGATGGGCGCCCAACGGCTATAGGCCGATGCGGAGGCGCGCTTGGCCACAAGTTCCGGTCTTGCGGTTCCCGGCATAACGCGACTCCCTCCACCAGGGCGCCTGCAGGAATTATGCGCCCTTGACGTCGCTCGGCAGCCCAGAATTGCACCAAGCCGCCGTCACATTCAAGCTGGCCGGAAACGCCGGCCGCCCTCGCTCCGTTCCGTCAGGCTTTTCGTCTCGCTTTCGCGGACGGCTTTTTGACCGGTTTTGCTTTCGCCTTAGGGGCCGGCTTCGCCGCGCCAATGCTCGACTTGGGCTTTGCGTCGGACTTGGGCTTCGCGTCGGACTTGGGCTTGGCGTCGGATTTGGGCTTGGCGTCCGGCTTGAACGGCGGCTTGCTGTTGCTGGCGGCCTTCTTCGCCGCGGCCGCCTTGGCCGGCGCCTTGCGGGCCGGCTTGCCGCGGGCGCCGGAAGGCCGGCCTTCGCGCTCCTCGATCAGGTCGATCGCTTCGCCCAGCGAAATATCGTCCGGCGAGACCGATTTCGGGATGGTCGCGTTGACCTTGCCCCAATTGACATAGGCGCCGAACCGTCCCGGCCGCACCGATACGGGCCCGCCCTTGGGATGTTCGCCAAGCAGACGGCCGCCGCCGACCCCGCCGCCGGCGGCTTTGGCGGCCAGCGCGGCGACTGCGTCATCGAGCGTCAGCGCCTCAATGTTCGTTCCCTTGGGCAGGGTCGCATTGATCTTGCCGTGATTGACATAGGCGCCGAAGCGTCCCTCTTTCACGCTGACGGCGCCGCCCAGTGTCGGATGATCGCCGAGCGCGCGGCCGGAGCCGGCGCCGAAGCGCCGCCCGCCCGCGCCGCTTTCCTTGGCGACGATGAGATCGATGGCGCGATTGCCGCCGATCTCAAGAACGTCTTCATCCTTGCCGAGATTGGCGTAGGTCTTGGCGTGCTGGACATAGGCGCCGTAGCGGCCGATGCCGGCGAGGATCGGCTCGCCGCTGGTGGGATGGCGCGCCACTTCGCGCGGCAACGACAACAAAGCCAAGGCTTTTTCAAGCGTTACATCCGACGGCGTCAATCCCTTTGGCAGCGAACACCGTTTGGGTTTTTCGCCTTCGCCCTGCTGTACGTAATCGCCAAAGCGCCCGCTGCGCAACGTGATTTCCTCGCCCGTCGCGGGATCCTGGCCGAGCACGCGAACGCCGGGTCGTTCGCCTTCTACGCCTTTGGCCTGGTCCTGTCCGGTCGGCGAGAGGACGCGGGTGAATTTGCATTCGGGATAGTTCGAGCAGCCGATGAAGGCGCCGAACTTGCCGAGCTTGAGCGATAATTGCCCCTTGTTGCACAGGGGGCAGAGACGCGCGTCGGCGCCGTCCTCGCGGGCCGGGAAAATATGGGGCCCAAGCAATTCATTAAGGCTGTCGAGCACCTGGGTCGTGCGCAGTTCCTTGGTGCCGCCGATCGCGGCGGAGAAGTCGCGCCAGAAGTCGCGCAGCAAATCCTTCCAGTCGATTTCACTGTTGGAGACCTTGTCGAGTTTCTCTTCGAGATCGGCGGTGAAATCATAGCCGACATATCTGGTGAAAAAGGATTCGAGGAAGGCGGTGACGAGCCGTCCCTTGTCTTCCGGGAACAGTCGTTTCTTCTCGAGCCTGACATAGTCGCGGTCGCGCAACACGGCGAGCGTCGAGGCATAGGTCGAGGGACGGCCGATGCCAAGCTCCTCCATGCGTTTGACCAGCGTCGCCTCGGTGAAGCGCGGCGGAGGCTCGGTGAAATGCTGCGACGCTTCGATACGCTCCTTGGCGAGCGCCTCGCCCGCTTTCATCGCGGGCAGGCGGCCCGATTCCTCATCCTCTTCGTCGTCGCGCCCTTCCTGATAGAGGGCGAGGAAGCCATCGAAACGCACGACCTGTCCGGTCGCGCGAAATTCGAGGCGCCGCGCGCCGGCGGCGGCGAGAATGTCGACGCTGGTGCGTTCGAGCTCAGCGCTCTCCATCTGGCTGGCGATGGTGCGGGTCCAGATCAATTCGTAAAGCTTGGCCTGATCGCCTTCGAGATGGCGGGCGACTTCACGCGGCCGGCGGGAAAGGTCGGTCGGCCGGATCGCCTCATGCGCTTCCTGGGCGTTCTTGGCTTTGACGGTGTATTTGCGCGGAACGCCTGGAACATATTTGGCGCCGAAATCCTTGCCGATCACCTGGCGCGCGCCTTCGATCGCCTCGGGGGCGAGGTCGACGCCGTCGGTGCGCATGTAGGTAATGAGCCCGGCGAGGCCTTCGCCGAGGTCGACGCCCTCGTACAGACGCTGCGCGATCTGCATCGTGCGCGCCGGCGCGAGGCCGAGTTTGCGCGAAGCTTCCTGCTGCAAGGTGGAGGTGGTGAAGGGCGGGTAGGGATGCCGCTTGGCGGGCTTCGATTCGACTTCCGTTACCGAGAATTTGGCGGCTTCCAGCGCCACTTTGAAATCTTCCGCCTCCTTGCCGGAGCCGATATCGAGGCGGTTGATCTTCTTGCCGTCGGCGCCGACGAGCCGCGCGGTGAAGGGCGCATTCGCCGCCGTCTTCAGATGTGCGAGGATCGACCAATATTCGCGTTTGACGAATTTCTCGATTTCGAGTTCGCGGTCGCAGACGATGCGCAGCGCCACCGATTGCACGCGCCCCGCCGAGCGCGCGCCGGGAAGCTTGCGCCATAGCACTGGCGAAAGATTGAAGCCGACGAGATAGTCGAGCGCGCGCCGCGCGAGATAGGCGTCGACGAGAGCGGCGTCGATCTCGCGGGGATGACGCATCGCGTCGATGACGGCTTCCTTGGTCACCGCGTTGAAGACCACCCGGTCGACGCGCTTGTCCTTCAGGACTCGTTTGGCTTTCAGGATTTCGTAGATATGCCAGGAGATCGCTTCGCCTTCGCGATCCGGGTCGGTCGCGAGAATCACGCGGTCGGCGTCTTTGACCGCCGCCGCAATGTCGGAGAGGCGCTTGGCCGCCTTGCCGTCGACTTCCCACAGCATGGCGAAATCATTGTCCGGATCGACCGAGCCGTCCTTGGGCGGCAGGTCGCGAACATGGCCGAACGAGGCGTAGACGTCGTAATCCTTGCCCAGATATCTGTTGATTGTCTTGGCCTTGGACGGCGATTCGACGATCACGACCTTCATGCGAAATTATCCTCGGACGCGGTTGGCGTTTACCTTGAAAGGGCGCTCGGCCGCGAAAATGCCTTGACCCCGGGGGGCCGAACAGGGCGCGGAAAATGGTGGAGCGCGGGCCGCGTGTCAAATGGTGGGCAAAGCGAGGGCGTCAAGGGCTTCGCCCAAAGGCGCGCCGTCTTGCCCCTTCGCGAGCGAGGGCCTATAGGCTTTGTCTCTGATGCAAGCCACGCTGCAAAAGCCGATTTTCTCGCAACGCCATCTGCTCGGCATCGAAGGTCTGTCGTCCCTGGAAATCGTCGCTCTGCTCGATCTGGCGGACTCCGCCGTTGAGATTTCGCGACAGGTCGAGAAGAAGCGCACGACGCTGCGCGGGCGCACACAGATCAACCTGTTCTTCGAAGTCTCGACCCGGACGCAATCCTCGTTCGAACTCGCCGGCAAGCGGCTCGGCGCCGATGTGATGAACATGTCGACCGCCAATTCCAGCGTCAAAAAGGGCGAGACGCTGATCGACACGGCGGCAACGCTCAACGCCATGCGGCCCGACATTATCGTGGTGCGCCATCACCAGGCGGGCGCCGTCCATCTGCTCGCGCGCAAGGTCGATTGCTCGGTCATCAACGCCGGCGACGGCGCCCATGAGCATCCGACCCAGGCTCTCCTCGACGCGTTGACGATCCGCCGCAACAAGGGGCGCATCGAGGGGCTGGTCGTGGCGATTTGCGGCGACATATTGCACTCGCGCGTCGCGCGCTCGAACATTCTGCTGCTGGGCGCCTTGGGGGCGCGCGTGCGCGTCGTCGGCCCTTCGACGCTGCTGCCGCCGGGTATCGAGCATATGGGTGTCGAAGTGTTCCGCGACATGCGCGCCGGGCTGGCCGGCGCCGATATTGTGATGATGTTGCGTCTGCAGCGCGAGCGCATGAACGGCGCCTTTGTGCCTTCGACCAAGGAATATTTCCGCTATTTCGGGCTCGATGAGGAGAAGTTGCGCTGGGCCAAGCCCGACGCTTTGGTCATGCATCCTGGCCCGATGAATCGCGGCGTCGAGATCGATTCCCTCGTTGCCGACGGCGCTCAGTCGCTGATCCGCGAACAGGTCGAGATGGGCGTGGCCGTGCGCATGGCGGTGCTTGAGGCGCTGGCGCAGCATTTGCCGAACGGGTGAGGCGCGGACGGGCGCCGCGACTAACGATCTAAGAACGCGTTCCTTATCGAAAGCGCACTTTTCTCAGAGTCCGAGATATTTACGTAAGGCAATCATGACCTCGGCCATCAGAGGCGGCTTGATCCGTCCGAGCGGCTCGGCGTGGTGGGCTTCGATCGTGGCAATTTTACAAGGCCGGATCACGGATGGCGCTGGCAATCCCGCTTCGCCATAGCGTTTGCCAAGCGACACATCGCCGGGCCACGCCCGGTTTTCGACGCTCGTGATCATTGCTACCCACAACAGCTCTTCGCTTTCGCCGATGCCGCCAGCAGACACGACGAGCGCCGGTCGATGTTGGCGCGTCGAACGATTCGTGTAGGGGAATGGTACCCGAACCATATCGCCTTGTTTAAAGCTTGGCATAAGCCTTCCGATCGGCGTCACTATCCCATTCGGTGAAGGGGCCGAATGGATCGTCGATCGGCTCGGCTCGCGCTTTCATAAGGATCGCCCATCCATTTTCAATGACGTAAGCCAACTCATCGCCTCCCCTAAGCCGGAGCGCGGCTCGGACGGGCTGCGGAATCGTCGTTTGACCTTTAGTGGTCAACTTGCTGGTGATCATGCGAGTCTCGTAAGGATTTTCCTTACAAGGAATTTTCTTTCCGGAACGCAAGCTGATTCGGATTGCCGCAGTGTCGCTTAGCCGTTGCTGTCGACCAGCCGGAACGATTCTTGATCGAGTCTTTATATATATATAGGCGCCGAATCACGCGTTGAAATCGAGCACCACTTTGCAGGCCTGTCCGGCGTTCAATGCGGCGAAGCCCTTCTCATATTCCGCCATCGGCAGGCGATGGGTGATCACCGGCGTCACATCGAGCCCGCTTTGCAGCATGGCGAGCATCTTGTACCAGGTCTCATACATTTCGCGGCCATAGATGCCCTTGAGCGTCAGGCCTTTGAAAATGACTTGGTTCCAGTCGATCGCCGCCTCGTCGGCGAGGATGCCGAGCAGGGCGACCTTGGCGCCATTGTTCATCGAGCCGATCATGTCGCGCAAAGCCCTTGGATTGCCCGACATTTCAAGCCCGACGTCGAAGCCCTCGTGCATGTCGATCTCGTCCATCACTGCTCGAAGCGTCTGACGATCGGCGCGTACGGCGCGGGTGGCGCCCATTTTCCTGGCCAAATCCAGACGATAATCATTGACGTCGGTGATGACGATATTGCGGGCGCCGACATGGCGGCAGATGGCGATCGCCATCAGGCCAATCGGACCCGCGCCGGTGATCAGCACATCCTCGCCGACCAGATCGAACGACAAAGCGGTGTGCACGGCATTGCCGAGCGGATCGAGGATGGCGGCGATTTCGTCGGGGATCGAGTCCGGGATGAGATAGGCGTTGGAGGCGGGGATGGCGACGTAATCGGCGAAGGCGCCCGGTCGATTGACGCCAACGCCGAGAGTATTGCGGCAGAGATGGCCGCGCCCGGCGCGGCAATTGCGGCAGAAGCCGCAGACGATATGCCCCTCGCCGGAAACGCGCTGGCCGACCTTCAGCGCCGTTACGTCGCGGCCAACCGCTTCGATCACGCCGAGATATTCGTGGCCGACCACCATTGGCACAGGAATCGTGCGCGCCGCCCATTTGTCCCAATTGTAAATATGAAGATCGGTGCCACAGATCGCAGCTTTCTTCACCTTGATCAGCACGTCGTTCGGGCCGAATTCGGGTCGCGGCGTCTCCTCTCGCCAAAGGCCGCGCTCTGACTTTGCTTTGACCAGTGATTTCATGGCGCGAATTCTTCCTTGGAGCGGCGGCGGTCAGGGGATGAGGCCGACCGCGTGACCAGCCGAAGCGAAAGCGGCGATGGCGCGGTCGAGATCAGCGAGCGAATGGGCGGCGTTCATCTGGGTTCGTATCCGCGCCTTGCCGTGCGGCACGACCGGATAGGAAAAGGCGGTGACATAGACGCCGCGCCGCTGCAATTCACCCGCCAGCCGCGCCGCCGCCGCCGCATCGCCGATCATCACCGGGATGATCGGGTGTTCGCCCGGCGTCAGCGAGAAGCCTGCCGCCGTCAAGCCCTTGCGGAAATAGGCGGCGTTGCGGGTGAGGTTTTCGCGTAAGTCCGCCGATGTCGCGACCAGTTCGAGCGCCTCGATCGTCGCCGCCGTGATCGAGGGGGCGAGCGCGTTGGAGAAGAGATAGGGCCGCGCGCGTTGGCGCAGAAGATCGACAAATGGCTTAGGTCCAGCGATATAGCCGCCCGAGGCGCCGCCCAGGGCCTTGCCCAAAGTCCCGCTGATCAGATGTACGCGCCCTTCGACGCCGCAACGCTCCGGCGTTCCCGCGCCGCGCGCGCCGATGAAGCCGACTGCATGGCTGTCGTCGACCATGACGAGCGCATCATGCCGTTCGGCGATGTCGCAGATCGCGGCGAGATTGGCGATGATGCCGTCCATTGAGAAAACGCCGTCGGTGACAATCAGCCGCGAACGCGCGTCTTTGGCTTCGATCAGCCGCGCCTCGAGCTCGCCCATGTCGTTGTTGGAATAGCGCAGGCGGCGCGCCTTGCAGAGCCTGACGCCGTCGATGATCGACGCATGGTTCAGCGCGTCGGAAATGATCGCGTCCTCGGCGCCGAGCAGCGCTTCGAACACGCCGCCGTTGGCGTCGAAACAAGAGGAGAAGAGGATCGCGTCATCCATGCGCAGAAACGCCGCGAGCTTCTGTTCCAGCGCCAGGTGAAGATCCTGCGTGCCGCAAATGAACCGCACCGACGCCATGCCGAAACCATGGCTGTCCAGCGCGGCTTTGGCGGCCGCGATCAGGCGGGGATGATCGGCGAGGCCAAGGTAGTTGTTGGCGCAAAGATTGAGGAGTTCGACGCCGCCGCTGTTGTGGCCGCCAGCGCCGGGCGGAACGTCTTCCGCGACGACGACGCTGCCACCCTGCGGCGAGGCGATCGCCCGCTCGCGTTTCCAGAGTCCGGCCTCGCGGATGGCGGCCAGTTCGGCGGCGGCGTGAACGAGGAGAGCGCGAGACATGAAAGTCCAGGTGGCCTGAGGGAAAGACGCGGACCAAACGACTAACACCTTAACCCGAAAATGGCCCGACAAGAATGCGGCGGCGGGTCTACAAATTCAATTTGGAAATGTTGATATGGTTGCGCTTCGTCCATGCGCAAGCTATCGGAGCCTTCGTGACCGACAATCGCCCTTGCGCCCTCATTAACGCCCGTCTCGTCGACCCAGCCTCGGGCGTGGAGACGAATGGCGGCGTTCTGATCATCGGCGGGCTCATCGCCGGGCTCGGCGGCGCGGTCACCGGGGATTCGGCGCCGGCGGAGTCGCGCATTGTCGATTGCGCCGGCGATGTCGTCGCGCCCGGCCTCATCGACATGCGCGCTTTCATCGGCGAGCCCGGGGCCGAGCATCGCGAGACGATCGCCACCGCCAGCGCCGCCGCGGCGGCGGGCGGGGTCACCACGGTGGTGGCGCGGCCCGACACCAGCCCGGCCGTCGACGAGCCGGCGGTGGTCGACTTCATCCTGCGTCGCGCCCGCGACACCGCCAAGGTCCGCATTCTGCCCTGCGCCGCCTTGACCAAGGGCCTTGAGGGGCGCGAGATCGCCGAGATCGGGTTGCTGGCGGAAGCCGGCGCGGTCGCTTTTTCCGATGGTCGCCGCTCCATCGCCAACGCCCAGGTGATGCGCCGCGCGCTGACCTATGCGCGCGATTTCGGCGCGCTCGTCATGCATGTTTGCGAGGATCGCGACCTGGTGGGCGAAGGCGTGATGGCCGAAGGCGAACGCGCAAGCCGGCTTGGCCTGCCGGGCGTGCCGCGCGAGGCGGAAACCATCATGCTCGACCGCGACCTCCGGCTGATCGGGCTGACCGGCGCGCGTTATCACGCCATGTTCGCAAGCAATTCGCTATCGGTTGCAGCGATGCGGCGGGCCAAGGAATCCGGCCTCGCCGTCACCTGCGGCGTGTCGATCAATCATCTGACGCTGAACGAGATCGACGTTGGAGATTACCGGACCTTCCTCAAGCTCAGCCCGCCGCTGCGGGCTGAGGAAGAACGGCTCACCTTGGTCGAGGCGCTGGCTGAGGGAACCATCGACGTCGTGGTTTCAGATCACGATCCGCAGGATGTCGAGACCAAGCGGCTGCCTTTCGCGGAGGCGGAAGCCGGCGCGATCGGCCTCGAGACGATGCTTTCGGCCAGCCTGCGGCTTGTGTCGGCGGGCCAGATCAGTCTGGCGCGCATGCTGCGGGCGATGTCGACGCGTCCGGCGGAAATTCTCGGGCTGCCGGGCGGCAGGCTCGCTCTGGGCGCGCGCGCCGATCTCATTCGCTTCGATCCCGACGAGCCCTATATTCTCGATCCCGCTACGCTGCATTCGCGCTGCCGCAATACGCCATTCGACGAAGCGCGGATGGAGGGGCGGGTGAAATTGACCCTTGTTGCCGGCAAGGTCGCGCACGAATAGTTTGTCGCCCATTCACCATGAATCCTCGGGGGGTCCGCCGGTGCATTTCGCCTTTTGGCCAGACGATTTCGTGAGTTTGGTTCTCGGCTATGCATGCGGCTCCGTTCCGTTCGGCCTTCTGCTGACGCGTTTGGCGGGAACGGCGGATTTGCGTTCGATCGGGTCGGGCAATATCGGCGCGACCAATGTGCTGCGCACGGGACGCAGGGATCTGGCCGCCGCGACATTGGTTCTCGACGCACTGAAGGGCACGGTCGCGGTCGTTCTCGCCCATTTCCTTTTTGGCGCCGAGGCGGCGCTCGTCGCCGCTATCGGCGCCTTTTTCGGTCATCTCTTTCCCGTCTGGATCGCGTTTCGTGGCGGCAAGGGCGTCGCGACGTTTCTGGGCTGTCTTATCGGAACCGCCTGGCCGGTGGCTTTGGTCTTCGCCCTCGCCTGGCTCGCCATCGCCGCGCTCACGCGCTATTCCTCGGCGGCGGCATTGGGGGCCAGCGTCCTTGCGCCTTTGGCGTTTTATCTCTGGCTGGGACGCCCCGACGCGGGGCTCGTCTTCGCGCTGCTCGCGGCGCTGCTCTGGATGAAGCATCGCGCCAATATCGAGCGCCTGTTGAACGGAACCGAGACGCGGATCGGACAGAGGAGTTGATTTTGGCTGCCGCGCCGCCGACGACCCGGCTCAAAGATTCCGAGCGCTTCGACTGGCTCCGCCTGATCCGCAGCGAGAACGTCGGCCCCCGCACTTTCCGCGCGTTGATCCGTAATTGCGGCAGCGCAGGCGCGGCGCTCAAGGCATTGCCGGATCTGGCGCGGCGCGGCGGCGCAGCCAAGCCGATCCGGCTCGCGACCGTGGAGGAAATCGAACGCGAACTGACGGCGGCCCGCCGGCTCGGCGTGCGCTTCGTCGCTTCGGGCGAGCCCGACTATCCCGCCGCGCTGCGCCAGATCGATTCCGCGCCGCCGATCCTCGCGTTGCGCGGCGCCGTCGAGATTTTGCGGCGGCCCGCGGTGGCGATCGTCGGTTCGCGCAACGCCTCGGGCGCCGGATTGACCATCGCCGAGCGCCTCGCGCGCGGGCTTGGCCGGGCCGGCTATGTCATCGTCTCGGGCCTGGCGCGCGGCATCGATCAGCGCGCCCATGCCGCTTCGCTGGAGATCGGCACGATCGCCGTTTTGGCTGGCGGCCACGCCAGAATCTATCCGCCGGAGGCGGCGCCGTTGCTCGGCCGCATCGCCGAGACCGGCGCGGTGATTTCTGAAATGCCGGTCGAATGGGAGCCGCGCGGCCGCGACTTTCCGCGCCGCAACCGGATCGTGTCGGGCATGGCGCTGGGAACGGTGATCGTCGAAGCCGCGCGCGGCTCCGGCTCGCTGATCACTGCGCGTTTGGCGGCCGAACAGAACAGAGAAGTCTTCGCTGTTCCCGGCTCGCCGCTCGATCGGCGGGCGGAGGGAACCAACGATCTATTGCGCGACGGCGCCAATCTCTGCGCCAGGGTCGAAGACGTTCTGGCCGTGCTTGACCCGTTGCGCGCGCGCGATCCGTTTTCGATATTGCGTGAGGGGCCGCAGGGTTCGCTTTGGGACGAGCAGGGCGTCGCCGGCGCCGATTTTTCTGCACCGTCACGTCCTGAGGCTGCCGGCGATTGTGCGCCGGCATCGCTTGACCTTGCGATGCCGAGCGACACGGGCTCGCTCCACGCACGCGTTCTCGAATTGTTGAGCCCTTCGCCGATCTCGCTCGACGCACTGGTTCGCGTCGCCGAGGCGCCGATCCAGGAGGTGCGGATTGTCCTGCTGGAGCTCGAACTGGCTGGCAGACTGGAATATTCCGGCGACGCCAGCGTGTCGTTGGCCGTGCCGGGCGAGCGCGAATAATAAGGTTTACGTCGATCTGGCGCCCGCCGCACCGATCGCAGCGAGGCGGTCGAGCGCGCCTTGCAGGATATAGGCGGCGGCCATCTGATCGACCACCGCGGCTCGCTTGGCGCGCGACACATCCTGCTCGATCAGCGATCGATTGACGGCGGCGGTCGACAGCCGCTCATCCCAGAAAGCGAATGGCGTGGCGCTCAAACCGCTAAAATTGCGCAGGAACGCGCGCGTCGCCTGCACCCTCGGGCCTTCGCTGCCATCCATGTTGAGCGGCAGGCCGACGATCAATGCGAAGACCTGATGGCGCGCGATTTCGGCGATCAATTGCCGCGCATCATTTGTGAACTTCTTGCGCTCGATGGTGAGAAGCGGCGTGCCGATGCGGCGTTCTACATCGGAAAGCGCGAGGCCGATCGTCTTCGTGCCGAGATCGACGCCGATCAATCGTGCGTGGCGCGGCAGCAGCGTCGCCAGCGTTTCCAGCGAGATCGGGGGGGATGCCATGGCGTCGCCCTAACATGGGCTGCGCGGCCGCGCCATATGTTGCAACGCGAAACCACGCGATGCTATAGGGGCCGGTATCGCCGATCTGGCGAGCCTTGGAGCGAATATGTCCGTCGATCAGGCCATCGTCCGCCGCATCGCGCAACTCGCGCGCATCGCGGTGAGCGACGAGGAAGTCCCTCATCTGGAGGGCGAACTCAACGCGATCCTGTCCTTTGTCGAAGAGCTCGGCGCGGTTGACGTGACTGACGTCGAGCCGATGACTTCGGTGATCCCGATGAAGCTGCCGATGCGCGCCGATGTGGTGACCGACGGCGAGATTGAAAGCCTGGTCCTCGCCAATGCGCCGCTCACCGAGGACGATTTCTTCCTGGTGCCCAAAGTTATCGAATGACGCGGGAAACGTCCACGCCGCCAACGCCCCATAGACGGATGCAACATTGAGCGATCCAACAGACCTGACGCTTGCCGAAGCGCGCGATGCGCTGGCCGCCGGGAAACTCTCGAGCCTCGAACTGACCAAAGCCTATCTCGCCGCAATGGAGCGCGCGCGGGCGCTGAACGCCTATATCGCGGAGACGCCGGATCAGGCGCTGGCCATGGCGCGCGCGAGTGACGCGCGCATCGCCAGGGGGGAAGCAGGACCGCTCGAAGGGCTGCCGATCGGCGTGAAGGATCTTTACGCGACGAAGGGCGTCCACACCCAGGCCTGCAGTCACATCCTCGACGGCTTCAGGCCGACCTATGAATCAACCGTCACTGCGCAGCTCTGGCGCGATGGGGCGGTGATGCTCGGCAAGCTCAACATGGACGAGTTCGCGATGGGCTCGTCGAACGAGACCTCCTATTACGGACCGGTCGCTTCGCCCTGGCTGCCGCCGAACTGGAGTGCGGCGCAGGGACGGGCGGCGCTCGCCGCCGACAAACGCGGCCTGCTGGTGCCCGGCGGATCATCGGGCGGTTCGGCTTCCGCCGTTTCGGCGCGGCTGTGCCTCGCCGCGACAGCGAGCGACACCGGCGGCTCGATCCGCCAGCCCGCCGCCTTCACCGGCATATGCGGGATCAAGCCGACCTATGGCCGCTGTTCGCGCTACGGCATGGTCGCCTTCGCTTCATCGCTCGATCAGGCCGGACCGCTCGCCCGCGATGTGCGCGACGCGGCGATCATGCTGCGGTCGATGGCGGGCCACGACCCCAAGGATTCCACTTGTTACGACGCGCCGGTGCCCGATTACGAGGCGGCGATCGGCCGTTCGGTCAAGGGGCTCAAGATCGGCGTGCCGAAAGAATATCGCCTCGACGGCATGAACGCGGAGATCGAGAAACTCTGGGCGCAAGGCGTCGAATGGCTGCGCGCCGCCGGCGCTGCAATCGTCGATATTTCGCTGCCCAATACGCGCCATGCGCTGCCTGCCTATTACATTGTCGCGCCGGCGGAGGCGTCGTCCAATCTCGCCCGCTATGACGGCGTGCGCTACGGCCTGCGCGAGCCGGCTGAGGATATCGCCGCGCTTTACGAAAAGACCCGCGCGGCGGGCTTCGGCCCGGAAGTGCGCCGCCGGGTGATGATCGGCACCTACGTGCTTTCGGCCGGCTATTACGACGCCTACTATGTGCGCGCTCAGAAAATCCGGACGTTGATCAAGCGCGATTTCGAAACGGTCTTCGCCGACGGCGTCGATGCGATTCTGACGCCGGCGACGCCATCGGCAGCGTTCGGCATTGGCGAGAAGGGCTCTGCCGATCCGGTCGAAATGTATCTCAACGACGTCTTCACGGTGACCGTCAATATGGCGGGCCTGCCGGGCCTGGTGGCGCCGGCAGGCCTCTCCGCCGAAGGCTTGCCGCTCGGCCTGCAACTGATCGGCCGGCCGTTCGACGAGGAGACATTGTTCGCGCTCGGCGCGGTGATGGAGCAATCTGCGGGGCGCATGGCGCTGCCGCAACCCTGGTGGGGATAGGCCCCGCACGGCGCGCGATCGCGCCGCGTTAAATTCTGGTCGGCCCAGCAAACAAAGGCATCAGGCATGTCCGCGCAGGCGCAGCATTCAAAATTTATCCAGGGCGCCACGGGCGACTGGGAAATCATCGTCGGGCTCGAAGTCCATGCACAGGTGACGTCGCGCTCGAAGCTGTTCTCCGGGGCTTCCACCGCCTTCGGCGCGCCGCCCAATTCGCATGTGTCGCTGGTCGACGCCGCCATGCCCGGCATGCTGCCGGTCATCAATGCCGAATGCGTCGCGCAGGCGGTGCGCACCGGCCTCGGCCTCAAGGCGAAGATCAACTTGCGCTCGACCTTCGACCGCAAGAACTATTTCTATCCCGACCTGCCGCAGGGCTATCAGATCTCGCAATACAAGAGCCCGATCGTCGGCGAAGGCGAAATCCAGGTCGATCTGACGCCCGACCATTCCATCAAGGTCGGCATCGAGCGGCTGCATCTTGAGCAGGATGCCGGCAAGTCGTTGCACGACCAGTCGCCGACACAGAGCTTCGTCGACCTCAACCGCTCCGGCGTTGCACTGATGGAGATCGTGTCCAAACCCGACATGCGCTCGGCCGACGAGGCCAAGGCCTATGTGACCAAGCTGCGCACCATCCTGCGCTACATCGGCTCGTGCGACGGCGACATGGAGAAGGGCAATCTGCGCGCTGATGTCAACGTCTCGGTTCGCCGGCCCGGCGCGCCTCTTGGCACGCGCTGCGAAATCAAAAACGTCAATTCCATCCGCTTCATCGGCCAGGCGATCGATGTCGAGGCGCGCCGTCAGGTTGGGATCATCGAGGACGGCGGCGCCATCGATCAGGAGACGCGGCTGTTCGATCCTGCGCGCGGCGAGACGCGTTCGATGCGCTCGAAAGAGGAGGCGCACGACTATCGCTATTTCCCCGATCCCGACCTGCTGCCGCTCGAATTCGACGAAGGCTTCGTCGCTGATCTCGATGCGCATCTGCCGGAACTGCCCGACGCGAAGAAGGCGCGCTTCATGGCCGATTACGGGCTTTCGGCTTATGATTCAGGCATCCTCGTCGCTGAGAAAGAGACGGCCGATTATTACGAATCCGCTGTTTCGCACGGCGGCGCCAAGCGCGACGCCAAGGCGGTCGCCAACTGGGTCATGGGCGATCTTTCCGCTTACGCCAATTCGCTCGGGCTGTCGGTCGCGCAGACCGAAATCGGCGCCGGGTCGATCGCGACGCTCGTCGATCTGATCGGTGAGGGCCTGATCTCCGGCAAGATCGCCAAAGATGTCCTGGCGATCATCATCGCTGAGGACAGAAGCGCCGATCCGCGCGCCATAGTCGAAGCGCGCGGCTTGAAGCAGGTGACCGATACGGGCGCCATCGAGCGCGCGGTCGACGCCATCATCGCGGCCAATCCCGATAAGGTTGCGCAGGCGATCGCGAAGCCGACCCTGCTCGGTTGGTTCGTCGGCCAGGTGATGAAATCGACCGGTGGAAAAGCCAATCCGCAGGCCGTCAACGACATGCTGAAACAGAAACTCGGCGTGTGACGAAGCCGAATCAGCGATGCGCGAATCGTCCGATTCGCGCATATCGATGCTGATGAGCGGCGCGATTCGCGTTGCGCAAGACATAATTGTGTATGCGTCGCCCAAGAAAAATTCGATTGCGATCGTTTGATTCGCGTTCTCATTTCGACACATGCGCGCAACGCGCGTCTTGCGCTTCGCCACGCGCGTGGCGTGCGCACCGCCTCCGTTCGTTGTCATCGCAGAAACAATCTCACGCATGACGTTGAAACTCGCAACGCCTAGAGTATTAAGGCTGCACGCGTATTGCAGCATCGTTTCTGCGACCCGCCAATCCCAGCGTTTCATTGCGAAGACCTGCGCGTCGCCGGCGATCATTGCTTGTCAATGCTCGCCGGCCGCGTGTTTGCTCGATGGCGAATGTGCGCAGCATAATTCGATAGACAAGCGCGACGACAGCTTGATTCGCCGCGGGCGCCGCTTGCTCTCGCACGGAACAAAGCTACTTTGAATTTGTTAGTCGTCTGCGAAAGACATTCGCGCAGGCAATTTGATTTAGAGGGACACATCAAAATGGCGAAAGCTGCTGTTAAGAAAACCGCCAAGAAAGCCGCTGCGAAGAAGCCGGCGAAAAAGGGCGCGGTGAAGAAGGCCACTCGTAAAGTCGCCGCCAAGAAGGGCGCGCGCAAGGCCGTCGCCAAGAAGGCGACGCGCAAAGCCGCCGCCAAGAAGGGCGGACGCAAGGTCGCCGCCAAAAAGGCTCCGAAAAAGGCCGCGGCTAAAAAAAAGGCTCCGGCTAAACGTAAGAAGGCCGCGCCAGCCCCAGTCGTCCCCCCTATGGCTCCGACGAATTGACGAAGGCGAAGTTCGTATAAACCATATCAGGCGCGGGCCCCATTGATCCTGGGACCCGCGCCTGAATAATTGTTTGTCGCTGAAGCGCGCTGCCGCGTGGGCGTAGGGTCGATGATTCCCGCTGGAGCGAGCGCCCTGCTTGCGACGAGGTGCATTTATCAAACGACGCCTCACTGCGTTGAATGTGGCTCGGCCGCCTCACCGTTCTTTCTGCGACGCATCGCGACAACGGTCGCGGCAAGTCCTTATAATTTCCCGAAATTTCGACGAGCCGCCGCGCCGCTCTTGCGGCTTTCGCATCGGCTTCTTCCGGCGTTCTCCGTCCTGGGCTATGGTCGGGCAGTTCAATGAACCAGCGCCGACGTCGCCTAGTGCCGGGCGTCGACCGAAAGCTAAAGGAAGCAGCCGCCTCATGTCTCAAGCAACAGATCCGATCGTGCTCTATTACTGGCCGACGCCGAACGGATGGAAGATTTCCATCATGCTCGAAGAATGCGGGCTGCCGTATGATGTCCGCCTCATCAATATCGGCAGGGGCGAGCAGTTCACGCCGGAGTTTCTGGCGATCGCTCCCAACAACCGGATCCCCGCGATCGTCGACCCCAATGGTCCCGGCGGCAAGCCGATCTCCATTTTCGAGTCGGGCGCGATCCTGCAATATCTCTCGCGCAAGACCGGGCGTTTCGGCGGCGCTGACGAGCGTGAGCGGGTGGCGGTCGAGGAATGGCTGTTCTGGCAGGTCGGCGGCCTCGGCCCGATGGCGGGGCAGGCCAATCACTTCCGCAATTATGCGCCGGAGAAGATCGCTTACGGCATCGATCGCTATACCAACGAGGTCAATCGCCTCTATGGCGTGATGAACAAGCGCCTGGCAGTCGCGCCCTTTCTCGCCGGCAAGGACTATTCGATCGCTGATATCGCCAGCGTCGGGTGGACGCGCGGTTGGGAGAGGATGGGCCAGGACATCGCCGAGTTCCCCCATCTCAAGCGCTGGCTCGATCAGCTCCTCGAACGGCCGGCGGTCAAGAAGGGCCTGGCGGTGAGCGCGGAAGCGCGCAGCAATCTGGCCGATGACAAAGAGGCGCAGAAAATCCTGTTCGGCCAGCGGGCGCGCTGAGGGCGCGGACCGTCACTCGCTCTTGGCGAATAATTCCCGACCGATCAGCATGCGCCGGATTTCGCTGGTGCCGGCGCCGATCTCATAGAGCTTGGCGTCGCGTAGCAGCCGGCCGGTCGGATAGTCGTTGACATAGCCGTTGCCGCCAAGGAGCTGCATCGCATCCAGCGCGACCTGGGTGGCGCGCTCGGCGGCATAGAGGATGGCGCCGGCCGAGTCCTCGCGCGTCGTCTCGCCGCGATCGCAGGCCTTGGCGACGGCGTAGACATAGGCGCGCGCCGCGTTCATCGTCACATACATATCGGCGAGCTTGCCCTGGACAAGCTGGAAAGAGCCGATCGGCGCGCCAAATTGCTTGCGCTGATGGACATAGGGCAGCACGACGTCCATTGCCGCCTGCATGATGCCGAGCGGCCCGGCGGCGAGCACGACGCGCTCATAATCGAGGCCCGACATCAGCACATTGACGCCGCGCCCGAGCGCGCCGAGCAGATTGTCCTCGGGCACTTCGCAGTCCTGAAAGATCAGTTCGGAAGTGTCGGAGCCGCGCATGCCGACTTTGTCGAGCTTGGTTCCGTTGGAGAATCCCTTCATGCCGCGCTCGACGATGAAGGCGCTGATGCCGCGCGGTCCCGCCGAAGGGTCGGTCTTGGCGTAGACCACCAGCGTGTCGGCGACGGGGCCGTTGGTGATCCACATTTTCGCGCCATTGATGATGAAGCGGTCGCCGCGGCGCTCGGCGCGGGTGGTCATCGAGACGACGTCCGAGCCGGCGTTGGGCTCCGACATGGCGAGCGCGCCAACATGTTCGCCGGAGATCAGCTTGGGCAGGTAACGACTTTTCTGGGCGTCATTGCCGTTCCGGGTAAGCTGGTTGACGCAAAGATTGGAATGGGCGCCATAGGAAAGGCCGACCGAGGCGGAGGCGCGCGAGACTTCCTCGATCGCCACGCAATGTTCGAGATAACCCAAGGCCAGCCCGCCATATTCCTCCGGCGCGGTAATGCCGTGCAGGCCAAGCGCGCCCATTTTCGGCCAGAGGTCGCGGGGGAAAAGATTGTCGCGATCGATCTCAGCCGCGCGCGGCGCGATCTCGGCCTCAGCGAAGTCGCGCGTCGACTCGCGGATCATTTCAGCGCTCTCGCCGAGATCGAAATTGAAAGGGCGGGCGGAATTGGGGATCATGGGCGACTGCCGCATTGCCGGGTGGGACGCAAACTTGGCGGCAATCGACCGCCCTGTCCAGCGCGACGGAAGCCGAACAGGCGCGATCGCTTACCGCCGCCCGCTGTCCCAAGCCATGCGCAGCGCCAGCCCCGCCAGCACGCCGCCCATCAGCCAGCGTTGCGCGCGCGCCCAGAGCGGCCGGCCGGTCAGGAAGGCGGCGACGCTTCCCGCCGTAATGACGATCGCGGCGTTGACCATGACGCTGATGGCGATCTGCGCAGCGCCGAGCGCCAGCGTCTGGCCCATCACGTCGCTGGCGGCGCGGTCGACGAATTGCGGCAGCAGCGAAAGATAAAGTGCGGCGATCTTCGGATTGAGGAGATTGGTCAGCAGGCCCATCGCAAACAACCGACGCGGCGAATCGGGCGGCAGTTCGCGCACCTGAAACGGCGAGGCGCCGCCGGGCCGCAGGGCGTTCCACGCCATCCAGGCGAGATAGGCGGCCCCGCAGAGACGCAGCGCGTCATAGGCATAGGGGATGGCGAACAGCAGCGCGGTGATGCCGAAGGCGGCCAGCAGCATGTAAGTGAGGAACCCCAGCGCGACGCCGCCGAGCGAGATCAGACCGGCCGCGCGGCCTTGGCACACCGAGCGCGAGACAAGATAGGCCATGTTCGGTCCCGGCGTCAGCACCATGCCGAGGGCGATGGCGGCGAAGGCGATGAGGCTGGCGAGATGCATGTCTGGAATTTCCTTGTCTCCAGCCTCCGATGGCGATGGACATCGCGAAGCCGATAGAGAATGTGAGCTTAAACTACAATTGGCTTCACCCCGCCGCCTCCACCGCGGCGATCGCCGTCATGTTGACGATGCCGCGCGCGGTCACCGACGGCGTCAGGATATGGGCGGGCTTGGCGGGGCCGATCAGGATCGGGCCGACGGGCAGGGCGCCGGCGATGACGCGGGTGAGCTGCAAGGCGGTGTTGCCCGCATCGAGATTGGGCATAATCAGCACATTGGCTTCGCCCTCCAGCCGGGAATTGGGCAGCACGCGCTCTCGGGCGGCGATCGACAAAGCGCTGTCGGCCTGCATTTCGCCGTCGACCTCAAGTTCGGGCGCCCGCTCGCGGATCAACGCCAGCGCGCAGCGCATTTTCAACGCGGAAGGCGTGTCCGCCGAACCAAAATCGGAGTGCGAAATCAGCGCGATTTTCGGCGTGATGCCGAAGCGGCGCACATGGCTCGCGCAGGAGATCGCCATATCGGCGATCTCTTCCGCGTCGGGGTCATAACGCACGTGGGTGTCGGCGAGAAAGAACGCGCCGGTCGAGGCGATCACCAGCGACAGTGCGGCGAAATCATGCGCGCCGGGCGCCAGGCCGATAATGTCCCTGATATGTTTGAGGCGCGACTGGAAGCGCCCGTCGAGGCCGCAGATCAACGCATCTGCGTCGCCGCGCTGCACCGCCAGGGCGCCGATCACGGTGGTGTTGGTGCGCACCAGCGTGCGCGCCGCGCTCGGCGTCACGCCTTTGCGCCCGGCGATCTCCAGATAGGTCGCGACATAATCGCGGTAGCGCGGATCGTCCTCCGGATCGACGATTTCGAAATCGCGCCCCGGCGTCAGCGCGAGGCCGAAGCGCTTGATGCGCTCTTTGACGACTTCGGGGCGTCCGATCAGGATCGGGCTGGCGACGCCTTCCTCCAGCACGACCTGGGTCGCGCGCAATACGCGCTCGTCCTCGCCCTCGGCGTAGATGACGCGCTTCTTGGCGGTTTTCGCTTTGGCGAAAATCGGCTTCATGATGAAGCCGGAGCGGAAGACGAAACGGCCGAGCTTGTCGGCATAGGCGTCGAAATCTTCGATCGGCCGGCGGGCGACTCCCGAATCCATGGCCGCTTTGGCGACGGCCGGCGCGATGCGCAGCATCAGGCGCGGATCGAAGGGGCTCGGGATCAGCGACGTCCGCCCGAAAGGCGAAGCCTCGCCGCTATAGGCGCGCGCCACCACTTCGGACGGCGCTTCGCGCGCCAGACCCGCGATCGCCTTGACCGCCGCCGCTTTCATCTGCTCGTTGATGGTGCTCGCGCCGACATCGAGCGCGCCGCGAAAAATATAGGGAAAGCACAGGACATTGTTGACCTGGTTGGGATAGTCGGAGCGGCCGGTGCAGATCATCGCGTCGGGCCGTTCGGCGAAGGCGAGTTCCGGCATGATTTCCGGCGTCGGATTGGCGAGCGCGAGGATCAGCGGATCGCGCGCCATGCGCTTCAGCAATTCGGGCTTCAGCACGCCCGCTGCTGAAAGACCTAGGAAAATATCAGCGCCGTCGATGACGTCGGCGAGTTTGCGCGCCTCCGTCTCCTGCGCATAGACCGACTTCCAGCGGTCCATCAGCGTCGGACGGCCGGTATAGACGACGCCTTCGATGTCGCAAACGAATATGTTCTTGCGCTGCGCGCCGAGCGAGACCAGGAGATTGAGCGAGGCGAGCGCGGCGGCGCCGGCGCCGGAGGCGACGATTTTCACTTCACTGAGTTTCTTGCCGGTCAGCTCCAGCGCGTTGGTGACGGCGGCAGAGACGATGATCGCGGTGCCGTGCTGGTCGTCATGGAAGACGGGTATACCCATGCGGGCCTTAGCCTTTTCCTCGACCTCGAAACATTCCGGGCCCTTGATGTCTTCAAGGTTGATGCCGCCGAAGGTCGGCTCCAGCGCAACGATAATGTCGACCAGCTTGTCGACATCGTTTTGCGCGACTTCGATGTCGAAGACGTCGATGCCGGCGAATTTCTTGAACAGCACCGCCTTGCCTTCCATCACAGGCTTGGAGGCGAGCGGGCCGATGGCGCCCAGTCCGAGCACCGCCGTGCCGTTGGTCAGGACCGCGACGAGGTTCTGGCGGATGGTGAGATTGGCGGCCTCGGCCGGATCGGCGGCGATCGCCTCGCAGGCGAAGGCGACGCCCGGCGAATAGGCGAGCGCGAGATCGCGCTGATTGCCGAGCGGTTTGGTCGGCAGGATCTCCAACTTGCCGGGCCTGGGTTCGCGGTGGAAATACAGCGCGTCGGATTTGAGGTCGTGATGGGCTTCGCTCGCCATGAAGCTGGACTTCCGCTTAAGGGTTGGGCGCGGACTTTGGCCTGAGGCATGGGGCGTCCGCAAGGAGGAAATTGGCGCGGGGCGACGATCCGAGGGAGCGCCATGGGCGATCGTGTGGCGATCTCGTCGTGTTCAGCTTTCCTTCTACGGGACCGCCCGCTTGCGTGTCCGACGCAGACGTGGCTTGCGAACGGGAGGCGTCACGCCCGGCGTCGTCAGCGGCGCCATCTCATACCGCGCCTGCATCTCCGCGATCACCTGCGCCTCGGGCAGCAGCTTGGAGCCCAGCCAGCCACACCTCCGTCACTTCGCGCGTTCTGTCGCGGACGCGGCGGACCTTCTCGCCATGGCTCGCATAACCGTTGGCGAGCGCAATGCGGCCCCTGTCCTTTCCGGTCACTTCGATTTCGGCGGCATGCGCGAAGGGGTTCCAGGTCTGCGGATCGGCGATGAGGACGATTTCGCCCATCGCGACGAGGTCCGCCGCGCCGCCAAATCCCCACCAGCGACCGTTCCAGTCGCTGAGCTTGCGCGACGGGGCGCCGCGCCCTGAAAATCCGCGCAGGATATGGATTGCGCCCTCGACCCAGGGCCCGGCCCAGCCACTGTTGGCGTTGGTCAGGACACAGATGCTGAGATCCTGCTTCGGCAAGACGGCGGTCGAGGAAATATATCCCTGCAGCGAACCGCCATGGCCGAAACAGTCCCAGCCGCCGAGCGACCCGCTCTTGATGCCGAGGCCATAATGTTCCTCGACGCCGGAATGCGGATTGCGCCATTGCGGTCGCGTCATTTCGCGGCGGCTGGCGACAGAGAGCGCGCTCGTCTTGGCGAGCGGAGAGAGCTGCGCGAAGAAGCGTGCGACATCGCTTGCGGTGCTGACGAAACCGGCGGCTGGCGCGATTGCATGGGTCGCATAATCGCCGGGAATGATCGCGCGCCTGCCGAGCAGCAGTTTGCTGGTGTGTCCGCGCGCGAAAGGCGTCCCCTTGGCAAGCGGCATGTCCGGCTCCGTCTCTTTCAGACCGGCCGCGTCGATGATTTCGCGCTTGATCCAGGCCTTGTAAGGCTCAGCGACGATCGCTTCGATGACAAGCCCGACCAGGCCGAAACCGTGATTGGAATATTTGAAGCGCGTGTTGGGCGCGATGGCGGGATCATCTGCGAAATCGGCCATCAGCTCGGCGGCGTCGAAGAACGGCCGCCGGTCGATGAACTGGCCGTTATCGGCCCCGTCGCGAATGATGCCCGCGCTATGTGAGAGGAGCTGGGCGATCGTCGCCTGCGCGATTTCACGACTGAGGCCTCTGACATGCTCGCCGACGCGATCGTCGAGTTTCAGCCGGCCCTGTTCGCGCAGCTTCATGACGCCAGCGGCGGTGAAGCTCTTGGAATGGGAGGCGATGCGGAAGCGATGGCGCGGCGTCATTTTCTCGCCGCTGCCGAGGTCGGCGAGGCCGAACGCCTGTTCGAGAACGATGCGGCCTTTGTGGGCGATGGCGATCACGCAGCCGGGTTGATCGCCGAGCCGCATTTGCAATGCGATCCAGCCTGGAATGTAATCCAGCGCCGCCTTGAGCCATTTGTCCATGTTGGTAGTCCAGACGGGCGCGACGGTTTCCATTTCGCGGCGCCAGCGGCGCTGCGCATCGAAATCGCAGATTCGCCCAGCTTCGCTTATTTGGCAACGCGCTGGCGTCTCGCTTCGGAGGGCATGACATTCTCCGTCAATTCCACTGCCGTCGCGATAACGCCCATTTGCTTTGCGTTGAAGCTCGGGCAAAAGCAAATTGCGCTGGGCGCGGCGCCCGTTCAAGGATTGTCGAGCGCGTGCAATCGAAACCAAATGGGGGGACGATATGACATCTGCCAGTCGGCGAGATCTTTTGACCGGGCTGACGCTTGGCGCAGGCGGCCTTATCGGCGCCCAGGTAGTTTCGGCGGCGGAGGTTCAGCCGAGCCGCAAGCCAGGCGTCGGCGGCACGGATCCGGGCCCGCGCAATCTGATCCGCGAGCAGCAGAATCCGGATATAATCAATCCGCCCTCGACCGATCACGGAACGCTGCCCAATCTCAGATTCTCCTTCGCCGATTCCCACGTCCGACAGGAAAGCGGCGGCTGGACGCGGCAGATCACCGAGCGGGAGCTGGGCGTCTCGAAGAACATCGCGGGCGTCAATATGCGGCTCAACGCCGGCGGCGTGCGTGAGCTGCATTGGCACAAGGAAGCGGAGTGGGCCTATATGCTTTATGGCTCGGCGCGCATCAACGCGATCGATGCGCAGGGCAAAAATTTCGTCGAAGACGTCGGCGTCGGCGACCTCTGGTATTTCCCGTCGGGCATCCCGCATGCGATCCAGGGATTGGGGCCGGACGGGTGCGAGTTTCTGCTGGTTTTCGACAGCGGCGGCTTCGACGAAGACAGCACTTTCCTACTGAGCGACTGGTTCAAGCATACGCCGAACGAGGTGCTCGCGAAAAATTTCGGCGTGCCAGGCGCGTTGCTGAGCCATACGCCCGACCCCAGCGAACTCTATATCTTCAGCGCTCCTACACCGGGGCCGCTCGGCGAAGACAAGCTGCGCGGCGCGCCGCCGGTTCCGCTGAGCTTCAGCCACAGATTGCTGGCGCAGGAGCCTCTCCGCACCAAGAGCGGCTCGGTCCGCATCGTCGATTCCAGCAACTTTCCCGCCTCCAAAACCATCGCCGCCGCCTTGGTCGAGATCGAGCCGGGCGGAATGCGCGAATTGCATTGGCACCCGAATGCCGATGAATGGCAATATTACATCGAAGGGCAGGGGCGCATGGGCGTATTCGCCTCTTCCGGCCAGGCGCGGACCTTCGATTTCCGGGCCGGCGATGTCGGCTATGTGCCGTTCGCCATGGGCCATTATGTCGAAAACACCGGCGACGCGCCGTTGCGATTTCTTGAAATGTTCAAGAGCGGCTATTACGCCGACCTGTCATTGAACCAATGGCTCGCGTTGACGCCGCCGGACCTGTTGAAGGCGCATCTCAACCTTGACAGCCAGGTGGTCGACGCGCTTCGCAAGCAGAAGGCGCCCGTGGTTCCCGTTTGAGGATGGCGGCGCCGTCAGCAGATGTAGACGGACTGTTCGCTCACATTGCCCCATCGGTCATAGACCGGGCGATAGCCGTTGCAATTCCCGTAAGGGCCGCCGCCGTAATAATAGGGATGATTGTAAACGGGAGGCCGATCGTCCGTCACAGCGGTTAGAGCGCCAAAGCCAATGCCCGGCCCCCAGCCTTGATAGACCCAATGGGGATGTCCGAAGCCGGGATGTCGCCAGTGGTAGGCGACATGACGATGATGGCGCCAGCAAGAGCAGGCCTCATTGGCGAGCGCCGGCGGCGCCGCCGCGACGACGCCAAAAACCAATGCGAGCGTCATAGCGTTGATTCTCATCATTAACTTTTGCATGGGCGAACTCCGGCGTATCCGCCCGATCTCTTAGGATTGCGCCGGCCGTTCGTCCAATAGAACTCGAAAATTCGATTAATATCGGGGGAGCGCTCGGCGGGCGGCGGCGAAGCCGGCCGGACGAAATTTCAGATAGAACCCTGTGTTTTGAGAGCATTGGGCTCCGGGCAGGGGGCGAGCGCCTGCCGCGCGAGGCCTGCAACAAATTTCTTGCGTCGCGCCTTCGAACCTTTCACGCTTCGCAGTCGGGACGATGCAACGAGGCTTGCTGCCGAGAACCTCGGCAAGGGAGAGATCATGACTTCAACGCAGGCCGCGCCTCTGGCGACGCGAAAACTCGGTCGCACGGGCGTCAGCGTGACCGAACTCGGATTGGGAACGGCGCCGCTCGGCGACCTCTTCGACGTCATCGAGGACGACGAAGCCGCGGCGCTGCTCCGGAAAGCCTGGGACGGCGGCATCCGCTATTTCGACACGTCGCCCTGGTATGGCCGGGGTCAGGCCGAACATCGCGTCGGGCGCGCGCTCTATCGCCACCCGCGTGATGAGTTTGTCATCTCCAGCAAGGTCGGCCGCACGCTGCGGCGACCGCTGAAGGCCGGGCCGTTCGCGCGCGGCGAATGGCGCGGCGGCTTGGATTTCGATACGATCTTCAACTATGGCTACGATGGCGTGATGCGCTCGTTCGAGGACAGCCTTCAGCGCCTCGGCATCAACAGCATTGACGTGCTTCTGATCCATGATCTCGATTCCTGGCATCACAAGCTCGAAGCCAAGGTCGGCGCCTATATGGACCAGCTCTTCACCAGCGGCTGGCGCGCGCTCGAGGAATTGCGCGATGCCGGCGTGATCAAGGGGATAGGCGCCGGCTTCAATACGATGGGCACGATCCCGCGCTATCTCGATCTCTTCGACATCGACTTCTTCCTGATCGCGATGCGCTACACCCTGCTCGAACAGGAAGTATTGGATAGCGAGTTCCCCCGCTGCGCCGAGCGGGGCGTCGGCATCGTGATCGGCGGCACGTATAATTCAGGAATTCTGGCGACCGGCGCCGTGCCCCATGCGATGCATAATTACGCGCCGGCCGGCCCCGACATCCTGAAACGCGTCGCACGGATGGAAGCGGTCTGCGCGCGCCATAAAGTGCCGCTCGCCGCCGCCGCGCTGCAATTTCCGCTTGGCCACCAAAGCGTCGCCTCAGTCATTCCCGGCGCGATTTCTCGGGTTCAGGTTGAACAGAACCTCGCCGCGTTCAATCATCCCATCCCAACCGATCTCTGGGCCGAGTTGAAGCACGAAAAACTGCTGCGTGACGATGCGCCGGTCCCCGGCTGATCGCGGCGAGGCGGACAGGGGACCCGGCGGCTGATTTGTGAAGACGGTCCGCACCTCGCATCAAAGACGAGGGGTTGCGGACTTGGCGGTGGCGTCCGCCGACGTCGCTTAAAATCATACCTATGGCAGGCGACGGTGAGCTAACGATACAAGAATTATTCGCCGTCAACCCGCATCCTTTTCGTCACCCGTGCGTTTCAGACCGTAATTCCCGTTTGAAGCTCAACAAGGGGAGGCGAGAATGGGCGACATTGAAAATTTTGACGACGAAGCGGTTGCGTCTGGCCTGAGCGGGGCGGAGATTCAAGCGGTGGCGAAGCGGCAGTTCGTCGCCTCGGTGGCGGTGGCGAGCGTGATCGCTCTTGGCGTCATCCTGACGGCGATGATGCCGGCGTCCCGCGACTATGCGGGCGCCGCCTCGCACAAGGTCGCGACCGTCCAGCAGCCGAAATTCGTGACCACGACCGACCATGTCGTCGCCGCCAAGAACACCGGGCTTGAGCTTCCCTGATCGTTAGGCCAGAGCGAAAGCCGGGAAATCGGGTGGTCGTTTCGAGCGCGCGCGTGATTTTAGCGTGTGCGCCGCGGTGGTCGTCCATGCGTGTGGGGCGCGACGGACATCTCATCTTCCTCATCGTGGAACCCTGTCGGCCGGTGGCCGTCGCGCCGGGTCGGGCGCCATATGCGTTTGGGATAGGCGGCGGCCAGCCTGCGGATGTCGGCGGGAGGGGAGCAACGCGCCAGGCCTTAGAACTGTTCTCGCCCCGTCATCGCCAGGCGATTGGATTGAACGACGCTGCGATCGGGATCGCCTAAGCGGCAAAATGAGGTAGCATGCCGATCGGGCGCTGCCCCCGATTCCCGAACCATGTGGACCCGCCCGTCAATCCGACAGCAAGGCCGCCGCGATGAATGTCAGTCTCAGAATCCCGGTTGTCCCGGCGTCTTTGTTTGGCATGGTGTTGGGCCTTTCCGGTCTCGCCACTGCCTGGCGCGCGGCGCATCGGGTCTGGGGTTTGCCTGAAGTCGTCGGGGAGGTTTTGGCGTTCGCGGCGATTTTCGTCTGGGCGGTCCTGATCGTGCTTTACGGCCTGAAATGGCTTGTCGCGCGTGAGGATGCGATCGGCGAGCTCGGCCATCCCGTGCAATGCTGTTTCATCGGCCTGGTGGGAGTCGCCACCACCCTGGTCGCCGGCAATCTCTTGCCCTATTCGCCGACCGCCGCGATCGTCTTGTTCGCGCTCGGCGCCGCCTTCACGCTGTTCTTCGCGATCTGGCGCACCGGCGGGCTCTGGCGTGGCGAGCGCGAGCACACAGCGACGACGCCTGTGCTCTATCTGCCCACCGTCGCCGGCAGCTTTGTCACCGCTGCGGTCGCGGGGGCGCTCGGCTATCCCGATTGGGGTCAGCTCGCCTTCGGGGCCGGACTGTTCTCCTGGCTCGCGGTCGAATCGGTGCTGCTTCATCGCCTGCTGACGGTGGCGACCTTGCCGGCGCCCTTGCGCCCGACGCTCGGCATCCAGCTCGCGCCAGCGCCGGTCGGCGCGGTCGCCTATCTCAGCGTCACGCAAGGGGCGCCCGACCTGCTCGTCCATGCCTTCCTCGGTTATGGACTGCTGCAGGCTTTGGTGCTCGTCCGGCTTCTGCCATGGATCAGGCAGGAGCCGTTCGCGCCTTCCTATTGGGCCTTCACCTTCGGCGCGACGGCGCTGGCGGCGGCGCCGCTGCGCATGATCGAACGCGGCGATTCCGGCGCCGTCGCCCATCTCGCGCCGTTCATTTTTGTCGCCGCGAATGTCGTCGTCGCCCTTGTCGCGATCGGCACGATCGCGCTCCTCTTCCGATGGCGGCTGGTGGCCAAATCGGTGGCGTTCCCCGCCGTCGTGGCGAGCCCGTCGCGGCCTCCGGCCTGACGGCGGTGGGCTAGGTTGGGCGCAATTGCGCCTCCAGCCGCGCCTTCAGCTGAGGCCATTCCGTGTCGATAATGCTGAAATAGACGCTGTCGCGCGCGCTCCCGTCGGGCATGACCATATGTTTGCGGAGCGTGCCTTCCTCGACGGCGCCCAGACGCAGCAACGCCGCGCGCGATTGCTCATTCCTCGCATGCGCCTTGAATTCGACGCGGCGCAGGCGCCAGGTCTCGAAGGCGTGGCGCAGCATGAGATATTTGGCCTCGCGGTTGATTCCGGTGCGCTGCGCGCTGGCGACAAGCCAGGTGTAGCCGATTTCCGCCTTGAGGTTGGCGACGTCGATATTGAAGAAACGCGTGGAGCCGATGACGCGGCCGGTGACGGCGTCCAGGGTGACGAAAGGCAGCGCCCTCTCCGCCGTCCGTTCCGCCAGCGCCTTCTCCACCCAGGCGCGGATCGCCTCGGGCCCATTCATCAGCGCGACATGCCAACGGAAAATCGCGGGATCGGCTGCCGCTTCCGCGAGCGCGTCCAGCCAGACCAGTGTGAGCGGGACAAGCTTGGCGCGCGGTCCCGCCAGGCTGACGTCGGCGATGTTGAAGCTGTGACTATCGACCGACATGACCCGGATGAACCTTTCCGAAACCCCAATGCGCGCAAATCCGCATTCTCGACGATCGCCTCAACAATATCGGCGGCGATTTCGCGCAAGGACTGGCGCGCCGCTCACAGCGGAATTCCGCCGCGCAGCCTGCCGGGGACGGAGCCGATCGTCGCGACATGATAAAAGAAATTCTCGCCTGTCCCGGCCATCTCAAGTGGCGGCCCGTAACAGGCGACGACCAGCAGTCCATCATGTTCAGCTTGTAGGCTCATCGCCTTGACGATGGCGTCCTCGCTGCTCGGCTGCAATATCGGTTCACCGAAATCCTCCTGGCCGTCCTCGCCGACGATGACCGGGAAAATGTAATGGGCCGATGGTCTGGCGGCGCGCGCCAATTTGTCTTCACGATCGCCCATATCGCTTCCCTCCTCGGTTCGTTCGTCCGGCATCCGCCGCTTCGATCGGATGAGAACAAATATGGAACAAAGAGGACGCTTGTCAAGGTTCGTCGCTTGTTGCGACCGCCAGTGCGCGGCGCAGGCCGCCCAGCCCTATTTCGGCCCGTCCAGGAACGCCTGCCATTGCGCTGATGTGCCGTAATAGGCGTTCTGGTCGACATGGCCGACGATGCCGGGCGTGTAGCCGTCGGCCTGGAATTGCCAGAAATGCCATTTGCGCGAGCCGTAGCGCACCGACGGATGATGCTTGGTCGAGCGCACCCAGATCGGATAATCGCTGAACGCGCCGTCCGACAGGATCGCCTCAAAGAAGTCGACGCTGGTGTAGATTACCGGGCGACGCCCGTAATGGCGCTCCATTTCCTCGAGCATGACCTTCATGTCGGCGATCGCCGATTCGCGCTCGAGATGGCGATGGCAGGTCTGCGAAGTCGGCGTCGCCTCGACATCGAGCACCGGCGGCAGGCTGTCGTCTTCGATCGGCACGTTCTGCTCGAACCAGGACACTTCCTCGCTGGGCGGGCGGCACCAATAAACAAAATGATAGGCGCCGTGCGGGATGCCGACGCTTTTGGCGCCCGCCCAATTGGCGGTGAATTTCTCATCGGCGTGGTCGCCGCCTTCGGTCGCCTTGATCCAGACGAATTTGACGCCGCTGGCCTTGACCGCGTTCCAATCGATGTCGCCCTGATATTTGGAGACGTCGATGCCGTGGATCGGATAGTCGCTGGGGTGCGGCAGACCCTCATCCAGATCGAAAATGCCGTCGCCGCCGCCGCGTCTGCCGCCGCCGCAACCGGCAAGGCCTATCGCCAGGGCGAATAGGGCGCCGAGGGCCAGGCAAGGGAAACGGGAAACGCGCATGAGACTTCCGGAACGACGCTACGAGATCATCGCAAATTAATGCGCCCGATGTAACGCTTCGTTAACGTGGCGATTCGCGCCGGCGCTTGGCGGGCGGTGACGCCAATGCTCATATTACTCCAGCTCGTTCGAAGGCGCTTCCTTGAAAATATCCAGCATCGCTCTTTTTCTGCCGCTCTTACTGCCGCTCCCGCCCGGGACGGCGGCGGCGGCTGAATGCGGTCCCGACAAACTGGGGACCTCGCGCATCGTCGAGGTGGGGACTGAGGGCGGCCTGGCGATCGGCTTCAAAACCTATCCCAAGGAGATTCCGCTCGCCGACCATGAAGTGATCCTCACATTCGACGATGGCCCTGAAGCGGCGACGACGCCGAAAGTGCTCGACGCGCTGGCCGCCGAATGCGTGCGCGTCACTTTCTTCGATATCGGGCGCAAGGTCGAGGCGACGCCTGAGCTGGCGCGCCGCGAGGCCGTCGACGGGCATAATGTAGCCCATCACACCTACACCCATCCGCAACCGACCTTGCGCTATATGGGGGACCGCGAAGCGCGGGCCGATATATTGCGCGGCATGATCGCCGTGGAGCGGGCGGCCTATGGCGCCGATTTCAGCGCCGGCGAGCCCAAGGATCTGAGCGGCCTCAAGCTGCACGCGCCATTCTTTCGTTTTCCCGGCTTTGCCGACACGCCCGACCTGAAGGCCTGGTTCGCCGCCAATAATGTCGGCATTTTCAGCACGGATCTGTGGGCGTCGGATTGGATCGAAATGACGCCACAGGTGGAGTTGAACCTGATCATGGCCCGGTTGGAGGCGGTCAAGCGCGGCATGATCCTGCTACACGACAACCATCAATGGACGGCCGATATGCTGCCCCGGTTCCTGCGCGAACTCAAATTGCGGGGCTACCATGTCGTTCATGTGGTCGCCGGCCTGGGGCAGGGCGTCACTGTCGATGCGCCGACCGGCTGGGTTTCGGAGACCGAGCGGTCGATCGACCGGCTGAAGCCGCGGCTGACGAAGCCGGCGCCGCCGCCGGGATAGGCCGCAAACGAGAACGGCGGCCCGAAGGCCGCCGTCAAAACTCTGGTGCGGCCAAGAGGACTCGAACCTCCACCCCGGTTAAAGGACTAGCACCTCAAGCTAGCGCGTCTACCAATTCCGCCATGGCCGCTGATGCCCCCTGCGACACAGGTTCGCGTGGGGGAGGGGCGTCGTCTAACAAATAGCCCCCGCGATGACAAGGCCGCAGAAGCGCGGCGAAAATGAATGGGAATGGTTTGCTCCGCGTGTTATTTCCTTGGCGGACCCCGCGACGGGAACAGGCGCCTTGACCGAATATTTCCGCACCCGAGTGACCAAAGTCGGCCCCGAGGCGCTGGAGCTCGTCGAGGGCGCCATTCTGATTCTCTTCGCCGATGGTGCCCCCGCCGAACTGGCGGAAGTTTCGGTGCAGCACCTCGTCGAAAGCGCGCCGACCGAGGCGGAGCCGGCCGTCGGGGCGCAATTGAAGATCGGCGATGTCTCCGCGCGGCTGACCGCGATCGGCGACCACGCCTGGAAGAAGATCGCCGACATCGGCCATGTCGTGATCAATTTCAACGGAGCTGACGTGACGCCGCGTCCCGGCGAAATCTGCGCCGCCGAGGTCGATCTCGGCTCCCTGGCGGCGGCTTTGCGCGCCGGCGCTGAAATATCGATCCGGGCTTGAGCGCCGGGCCGAGACGGCGCAATTTGCGGCGATGGAAGCGCCGGCGCGAACGGCGCTCTGGACGGGCTGGGGCGCCGTCCGCCTGTTTCCCTGGAGGTCGCCTTGCTTGAGCGAAAAGCTTTGGTTCGCGTGCGGGAGGGCCTGCATGCGCGGCCGGCCACGGAATTCGTCAAACTGGCGCGCAGTTTTTCCGCCGATGTCGAGATCGTCCGCGGCGACAAGAGCGCCAACGCCAAAAGCGCGGTCAAGCTGATGCTGCTCGGCGTCAAGGAGGCGGACGAGATCATTTTGCGCGCCGAAGGCGCCGACGCGGCCGAGGCTCTGGACAGCCTGGCTGATTTCGTCGCCATGTCCGGCGAAACGGGCGCTCCGGCGCCTGAAGCGCCGATCGAGCAGCCTCAGCCGCCGCCGCCGATTTCAGTGGAGGGGGGAAAGGGAAGCCTGCGCGGAATCGCCGCCAGCGAGGGCGTGGCGTTCGCTCCTGCCTTCGCGTTTCTGCCCGAGGCGCTCGACGCGCCGATGCGCCGGATTGCTCCCGGCGAGATCGGCGCCGAATTGTCGCGACTGCGCGAGGCCAGCGCGGCGGTGGCGACCGACCTGTCTGAAAAGAAGCAAGCGGCGGCCAGCGGTTCGCAAGAGGCCCTTATCGTCGAGGCGCTCAGCGAAATCGCCCGCGACAAAGCGCTGCTGGAACGGATCGAAGCTCTGGTGCGCGCGGGCGGCGAGGCGGCTTCGTCGGCGCTCCAGGCAGGGGCCGAATTTGCTGACGAATTCGAACGCCTGGAGGATTCCTATCTCAGGGCGAGGAGCGAGGACATTCGCGCCGTCGCGCGTCAATTCGCGCTCGCCTTGCTCGGCAAGAAGGACGTCAGCCTGAAATCGGCGGCGCCGGGCAGCGTGATCCTCGCCGATGAAATCAACGCCTTCGATCTTGCCGGAGTCAAGCCGGGAGCGATTGGCGGCCTGGTCTGCCGGAAGGGCGCGGCGACCTCGCATGTCGCGATTCTTGCGCGTGCGCTCGGCGTCCCCGCCGTGCTCGGGCTGGAAGTTTCGGCCGAACGATTGCGCGTGGCGAAAATGGCGGCGCTCGACGGTGTGAGCGGTGAGGTCTTTCTCGACCCCGATCCGGCGACGATCGCCTCTTTCCAAGCCCGCGCCGCCCGCGTCGCCGAGGAGAAAGCCGATCTCCAGGCCTATGTGAATATTGAGCCGCGCATGCGCGACGGGCGGATGATCGAAGTCGCCGCCAATCTCGGCTCGCTCAGGGAGATCGATGCGGCTCTGGCGGTCGGCGCGATGGGCGTCGGCCTGTTCCGCACCGAATTCCTGTTCATGGAGCGCCGGGGGCCGCCGAGCGAGGACGAACAGGCGGAGGTTTATTTCAAGCTCGCCTCGGCCTTCGCGCCGGCGCCGGTGATCGTGCGCACGCTCGATATCGGCGGCGACAAGCCGGCGCCCGGCATCGCCTTCCCGCACGAGGACAATCCGTTTCTGGGTTGGCGCGGCGTGCGCATGTGCCTCGACCGTCCGGATATTTTCAAGCCGCAATTGCGGGCTTTGTTGCGCGCGGCGCGAGTCGGCAACGTCAAGGTCATGGCGCCGATGATCGCCGAGGTCGAGGAGATCAGGCAGGTCAAGGCGCTGGTCGAGGAATGCCGGGCGGAGCTTGCCGCGGAGGGCCTCGCCCATGGGGCGTTTGAACTTGGCGTCATGGTCGAAACGCCCGCGGCGGCCTTGCTGGCCGAGGATCTGGCGCGCGAAGTCGCTTTCTTCTCGATCGGCACCAATGACCTCACCCAATATGTAATGGCGGCCGACCGACTCAATCCGCGCGTCGCTCATCTCAATCGCGCCGACCATCCCGCCGTCCTCAAGGCGATCTCGATGATTTGCGAGGCGGCGCGCAAGGCGGGCATATGGGTCGGCGTTTGCGGGGAGGCGGCGGCGCGGGTCGATCTCATCCCGATTTTTGTTGCGATGGGCGTGAGCGAACTGAGCATGAGTCCCGCTTCTCTACTGCGCGCCAAGAAGTGTATTCTTGGTTTATAGGCGGTGATTAGAGTCGCTCGGGACGCCGCGATCCTATCGACGCTTTATCCGCGCTCGCGCGCGAAATAGTTGTAAATTCGCAACATAATTCGAACAAGTGTCAGAAGCCCAATTTCCCGCTTCAACACGCCGCGATTGCGCCATAAACCCCGCGCTAATTCGTTTCCTGCAAGATGACGAAAGTCATGACTTCTCTTCGCGGGTTGGGCGTTAGATTCGGAGTTGGAATGAGCGCGGTTGCGTTCGATAAGAATTGTTGGAGCGCCCTTGGCCTGATTGCTGGACGTGTTGCGCCCGATCGGCGTTTCGCTCTGGCGTTGGTGATGGCCTTGGCGGGGGCGGCGCCCGCTTTTGCGCTCGACGGTTCGCAGCCTTCGACCCTGGACAAGATTCCACTCAAGCTCTTCAAGAGCGCACAGCAGGCGTTGCGCGCGGGGATCGACGATCTGCGCGCCGGCGACGCCAAATCCTCGGTCGAGGCGCTCAAATACGCCGCGGCGGGCGGCCAGTCGCTCGCCCAGTGGAAGCTCGGGCGCATGTATGCCCGGGGCGAGGGCGTGCCGCACGACGATTATCAGGCCTATCAATATTTCGATCAGCTCATCCAGAGCTATAATGAGGATGAGCCGGATCGGCGCGATATCTCAGCCGTCTCCAATGCCTTCGTGGCGGTCGGCGTCTATTGCCTGAATGGCATTCCCAATACCGAGATCAAGCCTGATCCCGAGCGCGCGCTCGAAATGTTCCAATATGCGGCGACCAATTTTGGCGACCCGGACGCGCAATATAATCTCGCCCGCATGTATATGGACGGCGCGGCCGGCCTGACCAAGAATAACATGCGCGCGGCGCGCTGGCTGGCGCTCGCCGCCGAAAAGCAGCATCGTCCCGCCCAGGCCGTGTTGGGCCATCTCCTGTTCGAGGGCGTCGGCGTGCCGCGCCAGCGCGCGCGCGGCCTGATGTGGCTGACCATCGCCAAGAGCGCGGCGCAAGGTCCCAAAGACGAGTGGATGAACGATCTCTATGCGAAGGATTTTGCGGCCGCCAGCGACGAGGACCGGCAGGTCGCCGCGCTTTATCTGAGCGACCGCGCCAGGGGCGTGGCCGGATTGCCGCCGCCGCCGGACGCCGTCGCCGCCCAGAGCAGTTTGTTGCCCTCTCTGCCGGCGATGCCGCGCCTGTTCGGCAGCCCGCCGCCGATGACGGCCTTTGAGGCGACCGACGATCCGCCGCCGCCGCCACCGCCGCCGCAATAATAGCCGGTCGCGCGCGAACGAGCCTCTAAACGGCCGTCCCGTAAAGATCATAAGCGTCGGCGCGCTCGATCTTGACGCTGACGATATCGCCAGCCCGTAACGGGCGGCGCGAGGCGATATGCACCGCTCCGTCGATTTCAGGCGCATCCGCCTTGGAGCGGCCCTTGCCGCCGGTCGCGCCGCCGATATCGACCAGAACGGGGATGCGCTTGCCAACTTTAGCCGACAGGCGTTTGGCGCTGATCGCCTGCTGACGCGCCATGAAGCGGCGCCAGCGCGTCTCTTTGACTTCGGCGGAAACCTGCTCCAACCCGAGGTCGTTGGCGAGAGCGCCGGCGACCGGCTCGTATTTGAAGGCGCCGACGCGGTCGAGCTTCGCTTCGTCGAGCCAGTCGAGCAGGAAAGTAAAGTCTTCTTCCGTCTCGCCGGGAAAGCCGACGATGAAAGTGGAGCGGATGGTGAGGTCCGGGCAGATCGCCCGCCAGGCGCGGATACGCTCCAGCGTCTTTTCCTGATTGCCGGGCCGGCGCATCGCTTTCAGCACGCGCGGCGAAGCATGCTGGAACGGAATGTCGATATAGGGCAGCACATTGCCGCCGTTCATCAGTGCGACGACTTCGTCGACATGCGGGTAGGGATAGACATATTGCAAACGAATCCAGGCCCCTAGCGTGCCAAGCTCACGCGTCAGATCGAAGAACCTGGCGCGCACTTCGCGGTTTCCGTCGGGACGCGTCCATTGACTTGGCGCATAGCGGATATCGAGGCCATAGGCGCTGGTGTCCTGCGAAATCACCAGCAATTCCTTGACACCCGCCTTCACCAGCTTCTCAGCTTCACGTAAAACTTCAGCCGCCGGGCGGGAGACGAGATCGCCGCGCAGCTTCGGGATGATGCAGAAGGTGCAGCGGTTGTTGCAACCCTCTGATATCTTGAGATAAGCATAATGACGTGGCGTCAGGCGCACGCCGTCGCCGGGGATCAGATCGACAAAAGGATCGTGCGGCGCGGGCGCCGCCTCGCGCACCGCTTCCATAACGCTTTCATAGGCTTGCGGGCCGGTGATCGCGCTGACGTTGGGGAAGGCGTCGCGGATCTGGTCGGGCTCGGCGCCCATGCAGCCGGTGACGATGACCTTGCCATTCTCGGCCATCGCCGCGCCGATCGCTTCTAAAGATTCTTTCTTGGCGCTGTCGAGAAAGCCGCAGGTGTTGACGATGACCGCGTCGGCCCCGGCATGCTGGCGCGAGAGTTCGTAACCCTCGGCCCGGAGCTGAGTGAGGATGCGTTCGCTGTCGACCAGCGCCTTCGGGCAGCCGAGCGAGACGAAGGAAATCCGCGGCGCGCGCGCGGGGGCGTCAATAATGTCGTTCATTGGCGTTCGCTTGCCACGCTCCGGCTCGGGGCGCAATGCCCGACCCCCTCGGGTTTCACGCCACCACGGTTCCCGGATCGTCTTCGAGCTGCAGTTCGGGGCCGATCGGCACGATGCCGCTCGGGTTCAGTTGCGGATGGCTCTGGTAATAATGGTTCTTGATATGCTGGAAGTTGACGGTCTCGGCTATGCCCGGCTCGGCGTAGAGTTCGCGCAAATAGCGCGTCAGATTCCGGTAATCGGCGATGCGGCGGACGTTGCATTTGAAATGGCCGACATAGACCGGATCGAAACGGATCAGCGTGGTGAACAGCCGCCAGTCGGCCTCGGTGATGCGCTCGCCGCACAGCCAGCGATGCATGGCGAGGTGCTCCTCCAGCCAGTCGAGCGTCGAGAACAGGGCGCGCACCGCCTCGTCATAAGCGGCCTGGCTGCGGGCGAAGCCGGAGCGATAGACGCCGTTGTTGACGGTGGCATAGATGCGCTCGTTGAGCGCGTCGATCTCGCCGCGCAGCGTGGCGGGATAATAATCGCCGGGCGCCGCGCCGATCCCATCGAAGGCCGAATTGAACATGCGGATGATTTCGGAGGATTCGTTATTGACGATTTTTGCGCTTTTGAGGTCCCACAGCACCGGCACGGTGACGCGGCCGGTATAGTCGGGCTGTGACGCCGTATAGATCTGGTGCAGGAAGCGGGCGTGCCGGACGGGATCGGCGATGACGCCGGGCCCGTCGGCGAAGGTCCAGCCGTTCTCGGCCATATGCCAATGGACGATCGACAAGCTGATCATGCCTTCGAGGCCCTTGAGCTTGCGAAAAATCAGGGTGCGATGCGCCCAGGGGCAGGCGAGCGATATATAAAGGTGATAGCGCCCCTTCTCGGCCTTGAACCCGCCTTCGCCGGACGGGCCGGCCGCGCCATCGGCGGTTATCCAATTGCGGATCGGCGCGGAAGGGCGCACGAACCGGCCGTCGCTGTCGGTCGGGAACGCGCTTTCCTGGCTCCAGACGCCGTTCAGAAGAAATCCCATCACATCACCTTTCGGTCGGGCCCCGGCTCTATAAGTGGGCTCGCGCGAGCCGATGCAAGGCCGTCTGGCGCCCCCGACGCGAGTTGGAAAAGACTTGGATTTGGTTGGAGGTCCAGGTTTTTACGAAATGCTTCTTGTGTAGCTCAAGAGATTTCAACGGGTTAGAATTTTGAGAAAATTTGTGGTTCCAAATTTTTATTTGGAGGGATGCCGGAATATCAGAAGGTTAGGGTCGGAAAAGTTTGGAAAGCGTGGAATTTTTAAATTCTGTCAGATGGTCGTCGAGGTTTCATATCCTTTCGCAAAGGGAATGGCTGGCCGCCAGCCGAGGCAGAATTCTATGGTGGAAAAACTGAAATATCCAGAAATTGTTTCTACAAAATAGAACTTAGCTCAAAACCTCTCGACCCAGGGCCGCAGCTCCACCTCCAGCGACCACGCGCTGCGCGGCTGGCGCAGCACGTCGACATAAGTCTGCGCGATCGCATCGGGGTCGAGCATGCTGTCGGGCCGGTCGGCGGGGTCGGGGCGCTGGCTCGAGCGAACGCCGCCGTCGATGACGAAATGGGCGACGTGAATCCCCTTCGGCCCGAGTTCGCGCGCCGCGCTTTGCGCGAGGCCGCGCAGGGCGAACTTGCCCATCGCGAATGCCGCCGAATTGGCGAAGCCTTTGACTCCCGCGGTGGCGCCGGTGAGCAGGATCGCGCCGCGCCCGTTGGGAACCATTCGCCGCGCCGCCTGCTGGACGACAAGGAAGGCGCCGAAGGCGGACACCGCCAGCGCCTGTTCGACGGCGGCCGGATCGAGTTCGACGAGCGGGCCGCGGACGCGGGTGCTTGGATTATAAACGACGATATCCGGCTCGCCGATTGTCTTGCCCGCTTCCTCGAACAAAGCGGCGACCGAATCGGCTTTGCTGGAATCGGCGGCGAAGGCCGCCGCGCCGGTCTCCTCGACGAGCGCGCTTAGCTTGCCGGTATCGCGCGCGGCGAGGCCGACTTTCACCCCCAGCGCCGACAGGCGGCGGGCGAGCGAGGCGCTGATGCCGGGGCCGACGCCGACGATGAGGGCGGAGCGGTAGGGGAAATCGGACATGGGGAATCCTGAGCTGGCGGGCGCGTGGCGACCGATTTATGCGCTCGCCGCGATCATGCAAGGCGCATCGGCGCGTACGTTGCCGGCAATGCTGCAAACAGGACTGGAGGGTTTCGCATGTGAGTCGGCACGGAAGCGAGGCGCCTGCCCGGGCGACAAACCTTCATTGATCTCTTGGCGGCCATTTTGCGCGGAAGGATATCGAACTCAAGGGCGGCCCCAAAGGGGCCGTCGCCGGAGGCGATGCGCTTCGCGCACCCTTGACTTCGATATCCTTCCGCGCTCCGCTCCGCCCAAGAAATCAATGGAGGAATCCGATCTCAACCTTCTTGAGCGTCCTCCGACCGAGCGCCAAAATGATTCCACCCAACGCCAGTACGCTTGAGGCGCGCGGTCGGCGTCAGGCGGGCGCCGGCAGCAGCTTCATCGGCCGCGGCGATACATCCTTGGGCTCGGCGAGCCAGCGATAACGGTCCCAAAGCATTTCGTGGCCGAGATAGACAAACGGGCCGAACACGAAACCGAAGGCCGACAGACCCGCCGCCGTGGCGACGTCGCCGACCACCACATAAGTGGCGGTGAAATCCATCGCGGTGGCGATGGTGCGAAAGGTGATGGTCTTGGCCAGGGCCCGATTGATCGTAAAGCCGCCGCCGGCGGGGCGACGGAAGAGTGGCAGGGCGGGAACATCGACGGCGCCTTCGGCCGGGCCAAAGCGATTCCACGCCGTCTCATGGACCAGATAGAAAATCGGCCCGGCGACAAGGGCGAAGGCCGACAGGCCGGCCGCCGTGCCGAGTTCGCCGATCACCAGAAAATTCGTGCTGAAGTCGAGGGTGGTGACGATGATCCGGAAGGTGATGGTCTTGGCGATCGCCTGTTTAATCGACAGCCCGCCCGGCGCGGCTGCCGCCGGCTTGACCGAAAAAAGGGCCGGCAGGGAAAATCTGGGCGCGTCGCGTCGATCCGCGCTTGCGTGAGACCGCGGTCGCGCACGCCGACGCGATTTGGGCGCGAGGACATTCGGCGCCAGCACGGCGGCGGCGCCGATAATGACGCCCGGAATCAGCGCCGCCTCGAAGAGGGCGACCCCGGCGAGCGCGGCAAGTCCCACCGTTAGATATCGTTGCATGGGGCGCCCCCGAGCGGGAAGAAGCAGACACGCGGCGGAATCAGCGCCGACGTTCAAAGGTCCGGGAGGATGATGACATCTATAAGACTGGCTGGCGCGGTTGGGAACTTTGATCCTCATCGCAGGCGCCAGCGCCGCTAACGATCGGGCGCGTCCGTCGTCCGAAGCGACCCTAACCCGCCTTCTCTCCCATCGCCAGCTCCACCACGAACCGGCTCCCCCCTCCGGGCTCCGCCTCGCAGAACACGCCGCCGCCGTGGCGCTTGGCGATCTGGCGCACCAGCGACAGGCCGAGGCCCCAGCCGCCGGCGGATTCGGCGCGGCCGGCCGGGCGATAGAAGGGTTCGAACACGCGTTCGCGTTCAGCGGCGGCGATGCCCGGCCCGCCGTCGCAGACGACGATGCGCGCTTTATCCTGCGCGCGCGTCACCGCGATATGGATCGGCGGCTTGCCGTGCGTGGCGGCGTTTTCGAGGAGATTGCGGATGAGGCGGCGCAGCAGCGTCGCGTCGCCCTGGATTTCGACCGGGCCGCCGCAATCGGGCGCTCCCGCAACGCTCGCCTCGAAACGCCCGGCTTCTTCGGCCGCCAGGCCGAGGAGATCGACGGGCGCGACCAGCCTGTTTGTCGCGCCGGAATGGTCGAGCCGGCTGGCGAGCAGGATTTCTTCGACGAGCTGATCGATTTCGGCGAGATTGCGCACGATCTCGGCATGCATGTCGGCGCCGGGCTGGGCAAGCCACAGTTCGATCGCCATGCGCAGGCGCGCCAGCGGCGAGCGCAATTCGTGGCTGGCGTTGGCGAGCAGCGCTTTTTGCGACCTCAACAGGTCCTCGACGCGCGTGGCGGCGGCGTTGAACGTACGCGCCACCGCCGCGACCTCGTCTTGGCCGGTGTCGTCGACACGCAGGGCCAGCGCGCCGGCGCCCCAGCGCTCGACGCCGGAGCGCAGGCCTTCCAACCCGCGCGTCAATCGCGCAGTGATCGGGAAGGCGGCGAGACCGACGCCGATGGTCACAAACAGCACCATCGACAGCAGGCGCAGCCGCGGGCTCGGCCAGGACGGGCGCAATCTGGCGAGAACGGCGCGCCCGTCGGGCAGGTCGATGCGCACGATCACCGGCCGCACGCCCATATGCGCGCCCTCGGTCGCGTCGAGCGGGATCATCGGTCCGCGCGAGGCGGCAAGCGCGCCTTGCGCATCGTAGACCGATATGTCGGCGCCGATTTGGTCGCTCAGCCGTTCAATCGCGGCGTCGATCGCGCCGGGCGGACTGTCGCTTTCAGGAACGAGGTGGTCGCTGAGCTGGATGCGAAAGGCGCCCCAGCGCTCGCGCGGATTTTCGCCGACCAGGGACCAGAACGCGCCGATCAGGACCGCCACCGCGACGAGGCTCGCCAGCAGCGTCAGATAGATTTTCCAGAACAGCCGGCGGCCGAACCTGTAATTTCGCGTCATCCTGCCTCTTATTTCTCTTCATCCTGTCTTCTGGCGAAGACATAGCCGGCGCCGCGCACGGTGATGATCCGTCGCGGATGCTTGGGATCGTCTTCGATCGCCGAGCGGATGCGCGAGATATGGACGTCGATCGAGCGGTCGAAGGCGTCGAACTCCTCGCCCTTGACGAGATCCATCAGCCGGTCGCGGTTGAGCACCCGCCCGGCATTGTCGGCGAGAGCAACGAGCAGGTCGAATTGGAAGCTGGTCAGCGTCTTCTCCTTGCCGTCGACGCGCACCATGCGCGAGGCGCGATCGATCCGCAGGCGGCCGAAGCGCAGCTCGGCGTCGTCGCCGGGGCTAAGCGCCCGGCCGCGCCGCAAAATGGCGCGCAGGCGCGCCTGCAATTCGCGGGGATTGAAGGGCTTGGGCAGATAATCGTCGGCGCCGATCTCCAGCCCGACGATCCGGTCGGTTTCCTCGCCGCGCGCCGTCAGCATGAGGATCGGAATCTGCGCGCGCGCGCGGATCTTGCGGCAGATTTCGAACCCGTCGCTATCGGGCAGCATCACGTCGAGGATGATCGCGTCGAACGTTTCGCGCTCGATCGCCGCCAGGCCCTCGCCGCCGGTGAAGCGGCGATCGACGACGAAACCGGCCGCGGTCAGATAGTCCGACACCATGGCGGCCAGCCTTGCATCGTCGTCGATGATGAGAAGCCGCTCCGCCATGAACCCTAACCAAACATCCTTGTCGTCTGCGGCGGCCAATTCCCTCACGAGGGCAGAGCTGTCCGGGGAACAGAATTAGGCTGCAGCACTCCGCCTTTTGGAACCCAGCACGTCATGCCCGGCCTTGTGCCGGGCATCCACGCCCAGAAGCCATCACCAACTTCAAAAGTTGTTTGCAACGGCGCCGCGTGGATGGCCGGGACAAGCCCGGCCATGACGTCGAGGGGTAGTGCACAACCCAATTACATCTCCGATTCTGAAACCTTTCGTTTTCCCCGGACAGCCCTGCCACAAGGGGGGAACATTGGCGCCGGCCATCTCGCCTCGTATCCCGCGCCCTTCTTAGTCCTTGTCCGGCCCGCTGTCAGGCGCGCCCTTCGCACCGTCGTCGCCCATCGAATGGCCGTGGCGCCAGCCGCCCCACGGGCCCATTGAACCGTGTTGCGCCATTTCGCCGATCTCGGCGGTAAGCGCGGTGCGCTGCTGAGGCGTGAGCTGGTCGGCGATATCGAGCAGGCCGCCGACCAGCGTCTTGGATTTGGCGTCGATATTGGCGATGGCGTCGGCGCGCATTTTCTCGACCGCGGCGCGATCGATGGTCGGCGCGGCGAGCAATTCCAGCGCCTGTTTGCGCATCGCCTCATGTTCGGCGGGATTGGGCGCGATCTCGGCGAATTTGATGGCGATGATGTCATGCACTTTGGCTTCCTGCGCCGCATTGGCGCCGACGGAATCGAGCGCATGCGAAACCGCGCCCTGGATGAGGGCGAGGCGCATGCCCTGCTTCCAGCCGAGATTGTCGGCGCCCGCCGCCGCCATTGCGAAGCTGCCGGCGCCGAGCGCGACGCCGACGATCAGGACGCCGGCAAAGGCGAAATTGCGGCGCCACGAGGGATAGCGAACGTGTCCGTCCTCAGGCTCAGCTTGCCGCAACGGCGGCTCGGGCGGCAGATTCAGATTGTCGATATCGGTCATGACGATCTCCTTCATCGACGGCGTCAGGCGCCGTTTCGAAAAGGAGTTTGGCGGGCGAAGGTTTCGCGCGATCCGGCCGAATGTAAAGAAGGATGAACGGACTTGGGCGCTTTGGCGGCGGGCTCGTAGGCGCCTCGCGGGGAGAAAGTCTCAAGGGAGCCGATCCTCTCGGTGTGGATGGCCGGGACAAGCCCGGCCAAGACGCGCGAGGGTTATGAACGACCTGAACTTTACAAAAGGTCTTGCTGAACCGTACAGCCGTGGCGCCAGGCCGGGCGTGACGTGCTGCAAAGGGGAGCGCTACCGCCGAATTCTGTTCCCCTGAACCGCCGCGCGGCCCGCGGCGGAGCGGAACCATTCACCGCGCTCCGCGTTCGGCTCGGGGGTTCTCCCGGGGAAAGTCGCATGTATCTCTCAAATGAAAGCCTCATCGTCATTCTGATCGTCGGCATTATCGCCGGCTGGCTGGCGGGCCAGATCGTGCGCGGCGCCGGGTTCGGGCTGATCGGCGATCTCCTCATCGGCATTATCGGCGCGTTCATTGGCGACTGGCTTTTGCCGCAGGTAGGCCTGCATTTCGGCGTCGGAACCATCGCCCTGATCGTCAATGCGACGATCGGCGCGGTCCTGCTGCTGCTGGTTCTCAGGCTCCTGCGTGGCGGCGGCGGATGGCGCAGCAATTGGGGCGGCGGCTGGGGCGGCCGGCGCTGGTAGGCTTTCGCCATAGGTTGACGGCCTTTGGTCAGTCGGCCCGGACGCGGGGCCTCGATAAACAAACGAACAATGCGACGATGATTGCCCGCGCGACGACATTGTCGAGGATCGCGACATTGACGCCTTGCGCGTAAGCGAGCATTTCAAGAGCCGCTCGGGTCGAAGCGTATGCCGACAAAGCTCGGTATCAGGCCTGGCGCTGCGGCAAGCACGATGGCGGCGGCGAGCGCGATGAAGCCGTGCACGACTAGCAGCGCGCGGAGCCCCGGCGGTTGATAGCGCGTCATTCCGACAATCCCGTAATCCCTTTCGTCGTTTATACGGGGAGCGGTCCGTCGTGAGAATCTCTGCCCTACCCATCATCGCATTGCTCTGGCTCGGAGGCGCGCCCGCCGCCGGCGCCGCCGGCCTCGACACGGCCATTCCCGGCCATCCCGGGGTGACGGCGTTCGATCTGATGAAGCTTGTCGTGACCGATCTTGCTCTCGACGGAGATGGCGGCGCCGCCGGACATACGACGGTCCCGTTCGCACATATTCAAGGAAAGGATCAGACGGGCGCGCCGCCTGAGACGATCAATCTCGACGGGAGCAAGCTAGATTTGATGCCAATCCCTGGCGATCCCTCCCGCATCCTTCTGCTCGCCGATCTCGGGCCGAAAGATGGCTTCGTCGCCGACGTGCAAGCGCTCGCTCTCATCGCGCTGGCGCCGACGCCGAGACTTCTCGATGTCGTGGAGGTCGGGATGGATCGCGTCACGGTGTTCGGGCAGAAGGCCAAACCCTTGATGCTGGCGCCGCGCGTTCCGCTCATCCTGATCGAGAGCGGGCACAACGATTCTGATCAGGATTTTACGACGATCGAAATGATGTTCATCCGCGGCGATCGCTTTCAATGGATCGGCGATTTTACCACGCTCGACGAGGAGGTCTGCGACTATAAGCGTCTGGAGCCATGGTACGTCTCGGCGCTGCCGGACGTCGGCCCTTATCCGGCTTTGCATGTCTCGGTCGTGGAGCGCGTCACGCTTACCGGCGGGAATGGCTGCGGCGACCGGACAGCGCCGCGGCCGCGCGTGACAAGCTATCAGGCGAACTATCGGTGGGACGCACGAGCGCAACGCTTCCTGACGCCGTCCACTGAGATGCATCGGCTCGCCAAGGAAAATGAGAATGCATTGTGAGGCGCTTCAGACGCTTCTTTGTCGAAATCGCGCCAACGTCATTGCTGTGCAGGTTCACAATTTCGTTGATCGGGCCTCCAATAGGAAGGATGTTTAGGATAGGAGACAAAAGCTTCAACAGCATTCGTCTGGGCCGGTTCTCAGGAAGAAGGCGTGGGCCGCGCCAGCGCGAGATCAACGACAACTGAAACGGTCGAGTGTGATCCATCGTTTCGCATGGCGGAGCGTGTTTCACCGCTGAGACCTTTGTCAATG
>Ga0209006_10000066_pt1 | contig 108083 bp, 74 predicted proteins | sample JacPin_JW_Ref_O2_FD_188567 | JGI IMG/M metagenome (GOLD analysis project Ga0209006, IMG submission 188567) | Forest soil microbial communities from Algoma, Ontario, Canada - Jack Pine, Ontario site 1_JW_Ref_O2 (SPAdes) (version 2) | ecosystem: Environmental > Terrestrial > Soil > Boreal... | reverse complement strand
GCCGGAGAGGTGGCAGAGTGGCCGAATGCGGCGGTTTGCTAAACCGTTGTACGGGCTAACACCTGTACCGAGGGTTCGAATCCCTCCCTCTCCGCCAGTCCTTAGATGCAACGGATTGAGAGTTCCTTCCTAACAGCTTCCTGAATAATTCAAAAATTCACGCGGGGCCGTATGTCATTCGCATGGTACGAATGCAATCTGATCGGAAAACATCTGACGGCACCATCCTCAAGGCAGGCTACTTTACCGTGCCAAGCCCGGGCCGGGGTTTGAAATCTCGGTAGCGCACAATCAAATTTTCATCGAGGGAGCGATTTTGCTTCCGCCCGTTGGCTATTGCTTCGGTTTTGCTTTCTTCGCTGCTTTTCTTGCCGCAGGAAGTCCGGTGAGCGAACCCTGTTGTTGCAGGGATCCAAGGAATACAGTGAGGACATCTTCGTCAAGCCAGAACAACTGTCCACCACTTGCCTGATAAATCACCACGTTGAAACCTGTCGTCGCCAAGTCGGTGGTGAAGTTAAGCGGATTTGGCGTCGGATTTGTCGCTAACATTGTGTAGCGGCCAACATTGCTCGGATCAGGTAGAGGAGATCCTGAGACTGTAACGGACTCGGTCGCTAGGGAGGCCAGCGTGAGGAACGGATCGCTGAGGATTCCAGTTCCGCTCAGGACCGCGCCCGCAAACGAAGCCTGCCCGACAAAGTCGAATTCGTACAGGAAGTCGTTAAAACTCTGCGCGCCAAAAGCATAGTTGCCGGTGAAGCTTGCGACCGCGGTGTCTGTTTGCGGAATGAGGACGCCGGTGCCGCCGGGAAGAATTGGATCCATGTCGGCGACCAGCGCGCCGCCCAATCCACTGGTTGTGTTATTCGGATCGTTCAGGTTGAGATTCGGATCAGTCATATAAATTCCCAGGGCGCTGACGTCGCCCAGGTCTCCGGGGTTGATCGTCAGGCTGCCGTATCCATTGCTGGCGATGGAATAGTTGCCTGAAATCGGAGCGCCCGGGAAGAGCAAATCGTAGGTATATTCGTCGTCGTCCGCCACTCCAGAGAAGTCTGCGGAAGAGGACGACGTATTGCTGGTGGACAGCATTCCGAGTGCGGCGAAGTTCACAAGGAACGGGCTGCCTTGGATGCCGATCACCGAGCTTCCCAGCGATCCGTTGGTGGAAGCAGTGGCGTTTGCGCCCTGACCAAAAGCCGAACCGATGGCTGAGTCGGAGGAATCCACGTCGATAATTCTTATCGCCTCCAAACCGACGATGTAATAGTTGAGGTTTACGATCGAACCGGAGTAGCTGATATTGCTGGTGATCGTGCCGCGGCCGAAGGAATCGGGAAGTGAGAGTGTCCCGGTGAGAGTCCCTCCAATCGTCACCGCCCCGTCATCATTGGTGTCGAGCAAACCATTCTGCAAGGTGGTGCCATCGCTGGTCGAGAATACGCCACCATAGGCAACCGGGCTGTAAAAGACGTCAACCCCAGTAAGGGTGAAGGCGTACCCCCCGCTTAAAGTGCCTGGCAATGTCTGCAAGTCCATGCTTCCGCTGGAGGTCGCTGCGCCATCAAATTGAATGATTAGCGCGTGATTACCGTTCGCGAACTGGACTCCAAGGGTTTCAACTCCTCCCACGCCGAGACTGGTGTTGTTCGTGTTCAGAGTCAGTGTTCCCTGGCCGGTCGTTGAGTCTACAGTCAGCGCTCCTCCGGTGATTGCGTCGCCGCCTGGCTCGGGTGACGTAACTCCAAAGGCGTCGTTATAGTCTTGTTCGCCGGCAAGGACGTTACCACTGGGATCGATTTGAACCGCTCCCGCGAGCGCATAAAAATCCGGCTGGAAAGCTTCTTGCCTGCTCAGGTAGAACACATAGGTATTCGCCGCGACTCTGTTCGTCAGACTAAAAGTAGCTGGCGTTGAAACTCCTGGTGTTGTAGCCGTTACCGTGTAAGGGCCTCCTTGCATCCCATTCGCAGTGAACGCTGTCGAGGTGGCCAAGCCGTTCGCATCGGTGGTGTCCGTTTCCGTTGCGGTTGCATTCGCGAAGGTGCCGCTCGCTGTTGCTGAGCCCGGGGCCGTGAACGTCACCGCTACGCCGCTCACCGGGTTCGAGGCGGCATCAGTCACAGTTGCAACTAAAGGAGATGAAAACGCTGTATTAATCGCCGCGGTTTGCGTCGCCCCGCCCGTCGCCGTAATCGCTACCGGTGCTCCGGCCATGTTTGTCAGATTGAAGGTAGCCGCAGTCGATACTCCCGGTAAGGTAGCCATCACAGCATCTGCGCCCGACGTCCCATTCGCGGTAAACAGCGTCGAGGTGGCCACGCCGCTTGCATTGGTTGTTGCCGTGGTGATGTTGGTGGAAGTGTCGGCGAATGTGCCGCTGGCTCCCATCGCCGGAGCCGTAAACGTCACGATTGCGCCGCTCACGGGATTCTGGCCGGCATCCACAACCGTCGCAACCAGAGGCGCGGCGAAGGTTGCATTGATCGCCGCACCTTGCGGCGTTCCGCCCGTGGCCAGGATTGCTGCCGGCGCGCCGATCGTATTCGTAAGATTGTAAGTGGCCGGCGTTGTTGAAACGCCTGAAATCGTAGCTGTCACTGTGTAAGTGCCTGCGATTCCATTCGCGATCAATGCTGGCGACGTGGCGAGACCGTTCGCATCGGTAGTTCCGGTTGCGGTTCTAAATGTGGTGTTGGAAAACGTGGCGCTGGCCCCGGTTGCCGGAGCGGTGAATGTCACCAGCACGCCGCTAGCCGGTGCTCCGTTCGTCGTCACGGTCGCCACCAGCGCCGCTCCAAACGCCGCGTTAATTGCGTGGCTTTGCGGTGTTCCACCGGTCGCAGCGATGGATTCCACCATAGAAGTGACGCTGACGCTGGGAATCCCGGTGGTGCAGTTTGTGAGCCCCATCAGACAAGCTACCGCCAGGACGCTGAAACAAATCTTGCGGCTCATAGGGTCCCGCCTTTCTGCGGAGCCCTTTTTAGTGCACGCTCGCGGGCCTGAGGCGAGACCGGAACTCCGTGCTCGTTCCGGATTGCATAAACCTGATGACTGCCCACGGTTACGATACGAGCCAGGAAAACTTGCTTACCTCCCAGGGTCTTCATGACGCCGCTGACCTGAACTTGCTGGCCTGCCTCAACAGAAAGTGCGCCTTTGCCTCGCAGGCCAAACATTCCCAAACTTATGTCCACCGGACCGGAGAGAGTTGCGAGCAGTAGGTGGGAACCCGGAAACATTCCCGGAGAGGGCTTCGTGAGCAAACTCGATACTGTCCCGTTGAGTGTGACTTCCTGCGCGATGTCGTAGCCAAATGGTCCCGTGGTCTTGGTGGCGACCGCCAGTGACTGCGCTTGAACTAATGCTAAGGGGAAGAGCAGGAATAAGAGGGCCAATCCACATAGCCCAGCAAATAGCCGTTTCATCGTCTGTCTCCGAGTTAAGTTCTGAACTTTAATTCGCTTGCCGGAAAGACACAGCGAGCAGGGTCGATATCCCATCCCGCTAAACTCCATCATTCCCATATACCGGGCCGAAAGCGTTGCGTGGGATCGGTCCTCTTTCACTTCGTCGCTGCTCGCATGGCAGATGGCACACGCTCTTTCTCATGCATAGTCTTAGTGCCTGTACATACTGCCGTATCCGGCAAAGACCGAAGCTCGCGTTGGATCCATTCCAGATCTTTTTTGTTAGTCACGATTGCGTTGAACTCCTCCGGAGTGTTGTAGATGGTTACGGTTGCACCGGCAGGAACAGCAGCGCGCAATTTGTCTTTGACGACTTTGGGTGTGATCGGATCAAAGATCGCGTCCTGAAGACGAAACTTCTTCGCCTGAATCTTTGGCAACCAGTCGACAGGTTCCAGGATCGCTGCTTTTTTCAGGAATTCAGGTTTTACATATTGCGCCCGTTCGTCCGCGGGCACAAAAGGAGAAGTCGACATCCAAGTCGGCCATCCGCCCCAGGGGTCGAGTGCATCCAGCACCTTAATTCGTGGATCGACCACCGAGGCGAGAATCGCGATGTCAGCGCCAGATCCTTGCGTGAACATTCCCACACGGTTCATGTCGAGATCGCCGCGGGTGGCAAGATAATCCAGAATCATTTGCACGTCGTGCGCCGAGGTAGCAAGGCACTCTTGCAATTCGCTGAGGAACCACTCCCGCATCGGCCGGTCGTGATAACGATGTCCGGTGAGAGCGGATACGAAGCCCACGGCGGCAAAGCCATCTTTGGTCACCGCATTTTGGAAGGCCGGGTCCTTGAAGCGATCAGTACCTGCGGGATAACCATAAAGATAGAGGATCACCGGTGGTTTGCTGACTCCTTTGGGCTTCATCACGTAAAGATCGAGCGGATCGCCGAAGCGCCACTGCACCTGGATGAGTTCCACCGTATAGGTGGATTGGTCGTCGACATTGGCGGTGAGCGCGCAAACCGGTCTCAGGTTGCTGGTTCCTAGGGCGGGCGTGGTCCAATCCTCTGTCACGCCCTGGAAACGGGTATCGGATGGGTCGGCGATGGGAGAGGACGCCGGTAAAAATTGTGCGACGCCGATCTGCGAAGAAAACAGTTGCGATAAGAATAAGAGTGTAACTATAAGAGTCGGCGTTTTCATGAATGTGCTACGCAAGGTTCCGCGAAGTCTGCTCACGGCAGTGAAACGCTGTCGTTAATTATTTGTTGAGGGCGAGCGGTTTTGACGCGCTCGCCCCCGGGTTGATCTGGGTTTAATTACGGAACGGAAACGCAGGAACTGCCGGCTTCAGACTGAGCTAGCTTGGTGGTCGTGTCTGAAGTTGCGGCAGCGCCGCTGCTGGTCAGGATGCAACCACCTGCGTCACCACCTCGGTCGCCGGTCGTAGCGATGTTCACCGGGGCCACGCCTTCTTGCGTGTAGTGCGAACGCAAGAGCGCAAGACCCGGATCGGTTGTGGCTACTTTCAGAGCTGGCACGAAGTCGGGAACCACGTTAACCACGTAGGTCTGTGCGCCCGTCACCAACAAGTTGGCGGCGGCCAGCGGGGTCCCGTTGCTCACGAGGCGCAAAGTCGACCATGCACGGTACGAGCCGTTGCGCAGGTTCGGGAACGACAAATTGCCGCTCCAGATTTTATTTTCCGCGCAGGGGAAGTTGCCGGCGCAACTGGTGGGAAGTGTGGTGTTCGACGGCAAAGCGCCGGCGATGGTTGGCTGTCCGGGATCGATCGTGCTTCCATACCGGTGGAAGATTCCGTCGATTCCGTCCAGGGTGAGATAACCGTAGCTGGCACTGTCCGCAATGGTGGAAACGTTGCCGTAGCTGAAGAAGGTATAACCAATGCCGTCGTTACCGTTGTTCGTTCCCGAGTTCAGGACGGACTTAACTTCTTCGCCGGTTCCGATGGCGCGGAAGCGTTTCCCGCCTGCCACGCAATTGCTGGCGAGCGGATTCACGGCATTAACATTCTTTTCCTGGCTGATGCCGGAAAACGCCGGGTAACGGAACACGCTGTATTCCGTGGTGTTCATCGTGCCGGAAAGAGGCTCGCGAAGATAAACATCAATGTTTGCGGCGGAAACTCCGAATGCACTGGCGTTACAATCAGTACCGCTAAACACCTCTTGCAGTTCTGCGTCGGTGGCATTGGTGACAGTCTTGAGTGCGCCCGTACGCTGAGTGATAAAGATGACCGGAGCGGCTCCAACAGAGACGGTAGTCGCTGCGGGAATCGCTGTGCCGGTAAACGGATCCTTCCCACTGATGGCGAAAGCCAGGATATGGGCGGTAGAAGTGCTGGCTGGGTAACCGCTAAGAATGTCGCTTCCTTCCAGGTGCGCAAGCGTAGCTCCAAAAACGGGGCAAGCGCCAGCGGTGTTGGCGCCGTATCCGAGGCCGGCGAGCCCATCGACTCCACCACCGAGCGTCGAGTTGGCACGGCACGTGGCGAACAGCGCATCTTCCGGACGGATGTCCGTGGCGGCGGTATTGACCAGCAACGATCCGCTCGTGAACAGAGCAATTACCGATGCCGGCGGCGTGGAATCCGCGGAGTTGTCGCCCCAAAGGGTGTTCGGGGTGATCAGGTTCGCGGGAGCCGGAAAAGAGCTGATGTTGATGTTGCAGCGGGGTTGAGCAAAATAGCAGCGGTCGCCTACACCGGAATCCACCTTGATGAACGCCCAGACATTCGGAGTGGCGCTGCTATCCCACACGATCCAGACATTGCCGAGGTCGACCGCCGTCGTACCGCCCTTGGTCGTCGGACGTCCGTCGGTGAGGTTGAAGTTGCTTCCTGTGTAGTGGAAACACGGAGCGGTTCCACCAGAGACACACCCGCCACTCTTGTACGCGGCCAACGCCATCGTCTGCCACATAGCGGAAGAGCCCGCTAGTATCACCTTGGCGGTTTGTGCGTGTGCCTGAGGCACAACGCTGACGATCGCGGTCAGCAACAACGCCGCGAAAATTGATTTCATACGCGTCATGGATATTCCTTTCTGAAGTTGGCAAAACTGCTTTCATCGGGCATGCGACGCATTCGTCGCACGCAGGAATTCAAGTCTTTGTAGTCAAACTGCTTCAATTTCTTTCAACAGGGGCGTACGGCAACACGAGAGACCTCCCTGGGCGAATTGCTAGAACGCAATACAACTTGCGTTTGGAAGTCAGGCGGAGCATACCTGTTCGCTTGTTACGGCAGGATTAAGAGTTTGTGAACTGTTCGTGACTAGATGTTTGTAATTAAGCGCGCAGCAATAGTTGCTATCTGTTCATCAACGTTTCATATTGCATTAACAATTCTCCGCTTTTACTCCTGTAATATCCGCCTTCGTTTCCCAGCAATCCAAACAATCAACTTCCGACGAGGTGTTCGTGAGATTTTTTTCGCGTCGCGATTTTGTTCGCGCCAGTTGTGTCGTCGTGCTTTCGCTTCTGCTGCCTTGGCTTGCCGTTGGCCAGGAGCAACAGAAGAAAGCGGACGATAAGGCGGCCATTCGCGGGACGATCACGGATAACACTCAAGCAGTTTTGCCTGGAGTAATCGTGGTCTTAAGTAACGGGACGGGAGTCACTCAGAAAACTCAGACCAATGAGAAGGGTGCATATTTCTTCACCGGCCTCGATGCAGGAACTTATAGCTTGTCAATCACCGCACCCAACTTTGCTGTTAAGGCCCTGGACTACATCACGCTGACCGCGGGCCTTGAATTGACGTTGGACGCCTCGCTGGAACTGGCGGCTGAAAAAACCGAAGTGAATGTGGAGTCCAGCGGCATCGGGAAGGTGGAGACCGAGACCGCCAGCGTTTCCGGCACGATTACGCAGAAGGAAGTCGTCAGCATAGGGCTGAATGGCCGGAATTTCACTCAGCTCATCGCGCTCGCGCCCGGCGTCAGCAATCAGACGGGACAGGATGAAGCCAAAGTCGGCGTGGTGGGAAGCGTGAAATACAGCGTGAACGGTGGACGTGTCGAGTACAACACCTTCGAAGTTGACGGCAGCGACGTTCTCAATACCGGCTTGAACGGAGCTGCCAGCACGCTCATGGTTTATCCCAGCCTTGACGCCATTCAGGAAGTGAAAGTCCTGACATCCAACTACGGCGCGCAATTCGGGCGCACGGCTTCCGGCACAGTGCAGGTCACCACGAAATCCGGGACCGACAAATTCCACGGCAATCTGTACGATTTCGTCCGCAACGAGGCGTTTAACTCGCGTAATTATTTTGATCCTCCAGGCGGGTCTCCACTCTATCGCCGACAGGATTTTGGGGGAACCATTAGCGGCCCTCTTTTTATTCCCGGTACTTACAACACAAAAAAACATAAGACATTCTTCTTTTTTTCGGAGGAAGCCCGTCTGGAGAAAACTCCAACGGATTACAACCAGGCGGTACCGTCGCTGAAAGAGCGTGGATTGGTGATGACGCCGCAGGGAATTCAGAAGAACTTGAGTGCGCCCAATGCCAACGGGTTGGTTTCCCAGGTCTTCGATTTTAGTGATGTCTGCCCGTTGCGTGGGACTTCCGAGTCTCTTGGTTTTAATCGACAGACATTTCCGGACTGTCCATCTCTAGGCGGAGATCTGACGCGTCTCCAACCTATTTACAATTTGCAGGGGCAACAACAGCTCGTAGGGCCGGCCAATATTGGCGTGGATAAGAACGCTCTGGCAATTCTTGAATCAAACCTAATTCCGTTCCCGAACTCCGCTGCAGGATGCAACTACAGCGTACCCAACCCGGACCCCACCGACCCAAACCATTGTTACAACGTTGCCCTTTCTCCTTCGACCTATTGGCGGGAAGAGTTGTTTCACATTGACCAGGCAGTCACCGAAAAGATCAGGGCATCGTTTCGCTACATTCACGACTCCTGGGATACCACTGTGCTGACACCGCAGTGGGGTGTTGTGCGCAATACATTTCCCACGGTGCAGAACCGCTTTACTGGACCGGGCACAAGCCTGGTCGCCCGCCTCACCTACACAATTTCGCCCACGCTGATCAACGATTTGGCCCTCAGCTACGCCGATTCTAATATTTCGCTGGTAGATCAAAACGGGCCGGGAAATGCCCAGTTTCAGCGCAATCTCACGCTCGATCAGCCGCTGGTCGGCGATCCTTCCGCTCCCGGACAGTGCAATCCTCAACTGAGCGTCGATCCGGCGAGCGGTATCCCGCAATGCGCGATTGGATATTTATTCAACAACGGCTTCGGTGGCAAAATGCCGGGAGTCAACTTCCTGGGCACGAATGCCGCGTACGGCGGCAGAGGCTTTGCGGCTGATCCTTCGTATATGCCCTGGAGCCATACAAATCCAACGTATGGGCTGCGCGATGACATTGGCAAATCGATCGGCAGACACACGCTTCAGTTCGGCGGTCAATACGTATTATCTCAGCGCAATCAGAAAAACAACGCAATCGGCGCTGCTTCTGGTGATTTGCAAGGGCTGTTGACTTTCAGCAACCTGGCGCACAGCACAGGAAATGCCTTCGCTGATTTTTTGACTCAGGCAGTGTTTAACGGAGTTACCACCGGATACATACAAAGCTTTACCCAGGATTCGGCGCAGCGTCGGTACTACCAGACTTACCAGATCGGTGAGCCTTATTTTCAGGACGACTGGAAGATAACTCCGAGACTTACGCTGAACGTAGGCTTGCGAGTCAGCTTGTTTGGCACTTACCGCGAGAAATATCACAATGCCTGGAACTGGGAAGCGGCCAAATTCAATTCCACGAGATTTGGCGTGGATCCGTTCAGCGGCGTGCTCCTGGACAAGGACGCGGCCTCGGCGCCGGTGCCCTTCAACCCGAGCACGTTTCAACTGAATCCCGGGATAGTAAGCGATCTCGGCTTGGTTCAGTGCGGGGTAAATGGTACCCCGTCGGGATGCATGAAAGGGCATCTTTTCAATCCCGCGCCGCGTGTGGGTTTTGCGTGGGATCCAGTGGGCGATGGTAAGACCTCGATCCGCGGTGGCTACGGCATTTTCTTTGAGCATGGTACCGGCAACGAAGCCAATACAGGTTCTCTGGAAGCCAGTTCGCCTCTCGTTCTCAGCATGACGCAGCCACTTCCTCTCAACTATCCGTGCATTGGGAATGTTGGCTATGGTTCTACATTTAATTCTTCCTACAGCCCTTGCACACAGGACCCGTCGCATCCCGCTCCCCCTTCAGGATCGGTCTATCCTCTCGACGTCACCGGAATTCCGACCACGGCAACATGGCCCTATGCGCAACAGTGGAGCTTCGGTGTACAGCGAGAGATTACCAAGGATGTTGTCAGCAATATCGCATATGTAGGCAGCAGGGGAACGCACTTGACCATTGAGCGGCAACTTAATCAATTGCCGCCGCTGCCCGCAAGCGAAAATCCGTTCGGCCCCAACGAACCGCTGACTCTTTCGGATTGCGACATTTCTCCCGTGGCCGGAGGCGGCCATCCTGGCGACGGAACCGTTCCGTTCCTCCTGCAAAGTGGAACGATTGTGACGCCGCAGAATCCTGCATACACGTATTTGCAGGCGGCTTGCACTTCGCCGTCTATCCCCAATGTGAATTCACTGCCCCGTCCGTATCCGGGTCTCGGAAAAATTTTATCGCTCCAGAATGTGGCCAATTCCAGCTACCACGGCTTGCAAGTCACGTTGCGGCGGTCAAGCGGACCCCTTACCGTCGGAATTTCGTATACATACAGCCACTCTCTGGACAATGCTTCTGATCGAAGCGACCCGGTTCTGGTGGATTCTTATAACCTGCGCGAGAATCGGGCGAGTTCAAATTTTGATGAACGTCATCTGTTCAACCTCAGCTATTTGTATCAGGTGCCGAATGTCGCGCGCTGGTTTCACTATGCGGCTTTAGAGGCTGAGCCGCAAGATGCGTCGACCACAACCACGAATTGTTGTTCCAGATTTGTGAACCAGATTTTTGGCGGTTGGGAAATCTCCGGAGTTACGCTCTACCAATCGGGCACGCCTTTCACTGTCATCAACAGCGCCGGAAACACCGGTATTTCGCTTACCGACAACGCGGGAGTCTCCAGTGGGCTTGGCATCGCGGAGTCCTACCCGGACGTTGTACATGGATCGACCCGGCCTTCGAACTCCTTTCAGAGTTTTGGCCCGCTTCTCGGTAATCCATCGGAGTTTGTGGCGCCGCGGGGATTGACCTTTGGGGACGCAGGCCGAAACTTCCTGAATAATCCCAGCCGCTTGAATTTCGATCTATCCCTGCTCAAACACTTCAAGGTGGCGGAATCCAGCGAGATTGAATTTCGCGCGGAATTTTTCAATATTTTCAATCACACGCAATTTCGGATCTATGACCCTGACAATCCGGGCAGCAGCGGCAACAACATCGTCAGTTGTTATGCCGGTCCCCAATATTCCGCGGGCTTTCAAGCAAGTGGAGGAGCGGATTGTGTCACCGGAGCATCGTTCTTGCATCCCCTCAATGCACATCGGCCCCGGACCATCCAGTTCGGTTTGAAGTGGGGTTTCTAAGGTCTGGACATGACGAAGACATCGACTATCAATCGTGCGCCGATTTTGTTCGGAGGAGAAGTGAAGAGTCTGTTGCTTTTGCTGCTGGCCAGTTTGATGGTCTTATCGGCCTGCGGAGGGGACACACCTGCTCCGTCACCAGGCACCGGAGCAATTGCAGGCAATTGGCAGTTCACGATGGCAGTTCCTCCCGACAATTCATTTTTGGGCGGCATCCAGGGCGGCTTTCTGTTGCAGAATAAAAGTTCCGTCGCGGGTGGGGTTACTTATTCCATCCTCCTTCCACCACAAGGCGGCAGCCCTGCGGTGCTCTGCAATAGCGGGTCGGCTCCAATCACCGGAACCCTCAGCGGGCAGACCGTAACCCTAACAGTCGTGGCCGGCCCGCAGACTTTCACTTTAACGGGGGCACTTAGCGCCGACGGCACGACCATGATGGGTACCTATACTTCGACCGACGGCAAAGGATGCGGAAGCGCGCACACCGGGTTGCAATGGAGCGCAGCCTCCGTGCCGGCGCTCAACGGAACCATCCAGGGGAATTTTCACGTTTCCATCGACCCTGCACTCAGGGATCAGGATTTCCTGGTTTCAGGAACTCTCTCCCAGGGAGCCAATATCGGCGCAAGCAACGCCACCGTCACCGGCAATCTAACATTCCAGGGCTATCCTTGTTTAACGACCGCTTCGGTCAACGGCCAGATCAGCGGCAACTCTGTCATCCTGCAAATTATCGCAAGTAATGGATTGAATGTTGGTCAGATCGGCGCGCCGATGGGTTCTTCCAACCCCTCTCCGGTCACGCTCGTGAGTTCCGCAGCCGGAGCTGTATTGCAAGGCGCCAACGGATATGGCATCACCACAAAATCCTGCCCCGGCGGCACACTAGCTGGAGATATAGGAGATGTTTGTCTGGCCTTGGGGACCAGCACGGGTTGCACTCAACCCATCACGTTGTCTCCTTCTTCCCTCACATTCCCTGCGCAACAGGTGGGATCGCCAGCAACCACCCAGAGCATCACGCTCACTAACCCTAGCCTTGCGGGCACTCCTGTTTCTGGTTTGTCGTTAGTTTTTAACCCTCAATCGGGAAACACCAGCCTTTTTGGGCCGAGCGATTTTGATGGGATCGCTAATTTTACGGAGCAGGATAATTGCGCAAGTCCGGCTGGATCCACATTCTCACTCGCCCCACAGCAGAGTTGCACCATCACCATCTCGTTTTCACCACAGCAAAGTTGTCCTTGGTTGCCTTCGATAGCAAACGGAGGAGAGCCGCCATCACTCTGTCCATTTCCCTTGAGCGCGAGTCTGACCGTGAACAGCCCAACCAGTGCCGATAACGATACGGCATTTGCTTTTCCTATCACCGGCATGGGATTCAGCGCGCTTGCGCCATCCACACCGGAACTCGATTTCGGAGCGGAAGCGCTGGGCGAAACCAGCGTGCCTCAGCTTCTTTTGTTTACCAACCAAGGCGTAGCTCCCGTTCAGATTCTGCCTGCTTTGAACAGTCCTTGCGTGAACCCCACAAAAGGAGGTTTCACGCTTCCCCGGCCACTGGTGCCAGGCTCGATTGCAGGGCTGCAGGTAGACACTGGAATCATCGCGCCAAACGGTTCGACCATCACTTACAACTGCGACAGCGATCTGACCAGTAGCCAGCCGAACTTTCAGATTTCCGCGGACGATTGCTCGGGAACGCTGCTTGTTCCCCTGGCCTCGTGCAGCGTCCAGATTACATTTGCACCCCAGCCGAGTACTCCTTTGACTCCCGCTCTCGATTATTTCCTGGAGTTGAACACTCTGCAATGCACCAGCAACACAACCGCAAATTGCGAGATCGACAGCGGACGTTTTCCCGTGGAGTTGAAGGCCAATATACCAAGCACTCTCAGAATGTCTCCCGGAGCGGATTTGAATTTCGGGAACCTGGTCGTCGGCCAAGTCAGCGCTCCGATGACGATAACGGTCTTCAACGATCCCAAGGACCCGAAGGCGGCAACGGTAAACTTCACCGGGAATCTTTTACAAGGCAACTTCACCGAAACTGACAACTGCGTGGGCAGCCTCACTCCAGGAAGCAGTTGCGCGTTTACCGTTACCTTCCTGCCCAAGAGCGTGGGATTCACCTCGGGGAGCATCACCGTCGCTTCCACCGGTGGACAAACCCAGACCATATATCTGCGAGGCACAGGGCATTGATTGTTCGTGATGTGGATTTCAGGAGGGTGCTTCAAGCGGCAAGTCGGGACGAGCAGACTTGCCATGTCGCATAGAGTGCCGATCGCGGTACTGCACTAAGGATCAATCAGCCTGAGGAGGCCGGTCGTGGCAATTCGCAGATGGATTTTCTTGCTCGCTTCCGTAGGGATGATTGCCGTTCTCGCCTCATGCGGAGCCAGCACCTTGAACGTGCAGAATCCTCCGGCGCCGGCCGCGTCAGCCGTCTCCATCGTTTTTCAACCAGAACCCACTGGATCGCTGAATCTCGCCTCCCAGACGCCCATCACCGCGGTTGTCAGCAATGACTCCAGCAACGCCGGTGTTGACTGGTCTCTGTTGTGCCAGAACAGCGGCAACTGTGGCACATTGAGTCCCTTACATACCCCCAGCGATAGTGCTGCGACTTATACGCCCCCTTCAACGATCTCCGGAAACAGCCAAACCGTCACTATCGAAGCTTTTGCAACGGCCGACCACAGTAAGAATGTCACGACTCCGATCACCATCACCGGCTTTGCCAGCAACCTCAAAGGTACCTACGTTTTCCAGACAAAAGGGAGCGATGCGAATGGTCCTTTTGAATTGGCGGGTGTGATTCGCATGGATGGCAATGGTGGAATTACGTCGGGGGAGCAAACGCATAGTGATCCGCTGCTGTCGGCGTCGGACCCTATCACAGGAGGCGCCTATTACATCGGCCCCGATGGTCGCGGAACACTCACTCTCAACACTGCTGATTTAAACATCGGCCAGCAAGGGATCGAAAATCTTAGTCTGGTATTTCTTTCCAATACGCAGGCGCTCATTGCCACGCTCGATAATTCCAACCTCCAATCCAGCATCGAAACATCGTCAGGAACTCTCGACCTGCAAACCAGTAAAACAGCACCCACGGGCGGTTACGCTTTTGCAGTGAGTGGCACGGACCTGAGTATTGAGCCGATGGCTATGGGTGGCGTCATGAACATTGATTCCCCGAACACAATTTCGGGGACGGGCAGCGTGGCTGATCAGGATGACGCTGGCGCTGTGATTCTGAGTGCGACACTCTCCGGTACCCTGACGAGTCCCGATGCATTCGGATCGGTGAAGCTGAATCTCACCGCAGGCTTTTCCTCCACTCCGCTGCAATTCACCGGCTACATCGTAGATGGGGTGCACATCAAGCTGATTGAGAGCGACAATAACGGCTCGGGCGTGGGATTCGGCTCCACTGCGGGAGTCGCAATTAGTCAAGGCGCGGCTGCCGGAACGTTTACAAGCAATCAGTCATTTTCCGGAAGCTATGTATTCGATATCACGGGGGAAGATCTCACTGGCCTTCCAGCTTCATTGGCATCAGTGGGAGAGTTCTGCGCCGATGCAACCGGAAATCTGAACAACGGATACAATGACGAATTTCTCAGCGGATTTGTGATTGGGATCAGCGACTCATTTACCGGAACTTATCTTATGGACCCAAGCGGAACCGGCCGTGTCGATTCCTCCATCACTTTCGCCAACAATGGGGCAGGACCGGAACTAATTTTTTATCTCACTGGCAATGGAAATCCTCCACTCGTCCTGGATGCCGACGCCAACCTTGGTTCTGTAGGAGTGGGACTAGCCAACCCGCAAGCGCAACCGCCATTTGCATTCAACGGACGATATGGGCTGAAGTTTACCCAGGGCAATGGCGTCACCGAAAATGATGCCACGGGACAGATTACCGTGAACGAAACCGCCGACTCGTTGAAGGGTTTTATAGACACCAATTTAAGCTTATTCCCGCAGCCCAACACCTCGCTCACTGGGACTTTCGTTGCTCTTCCCAGCAGCGGCCGTTCCACAGGGGCGTTAACCAATACCTTTTTCCCCACACCGGGCAGCGTCCCCAATACGATCACAGTGGCGTATTACCTTATCGACTCGGGTCACGGGTTTTTCATCGAAACGGATTCCTCGATTACTGGGGAATTAACTTTCGGATACTTCGCCACGCGAACCCCGGTCTGTTCAACCTGCCCTTAGCTCGTCGAATCAAACTCGCCCAGCGTCAGCCGTCCTTGGCTCGCCTTTCACCTGGTTCAACGGATGACCCTTTTCAGTATCCGCTGTGCGCGGAACCAAATCGATAATTCACTCCGGCCGCCAGGCGCAAGTCGTTCTGCGATTTCGAATAACTGTTGGGCAGATCGGTTCGCATATAATCAGCCTGGAGCAGGCGGAGGCCAATCTTTCTGGAGAGCACGAGATTGACGCCACCTCCAGCCTGCATGGCGAACGAGTTGGCACTTGCCGTCAGTCCTGTACTGGTGGGAAAGGCGCCATTGAAGGCATGTACGCCTCCGAAGAGAGCCTCGCCGAAAATTTGCAGGCTCCGCTCCTTCGTTCCCAAATTCCACCCCGCAAAGGTGTAGCGCGGGCCGAACATATATGCGATCTTGTTGACGTCTATGCCGGAGTAATAGTTGTGGGCGTGGGCTCCGGTAATGCTCGCCGAGGCGCCAATGCCCTTCCAGAAAGTCAACGCCGCGTCCGCTCCTCCGCCTTGCAGCCAGAAGCAACCGCAGGTTCCCGGAGCGATTTGCGCGCGCTCCCCGGCATAGGTTACGGCCACGTCGAGAGATGATGAGTTTAAGTACCCGCTCTGGCCTTGAGCCAATACACTGAGAGATGCCGCCGCGACTACACTCACAAGAAGCAATCTTCCGCAAACTGAAATATGCATTGCCAGTTCTCCTTATTGCTTCACGATGAGTGTGAGGGTGGTGGAGTGCGACAGCGTGCCGGATGTAGCTGTCACCGTAATGGTGTAAGAGGTCTGGCCGGGAGCGAAAAAGCCGCTGGAGCCGCAACTGCTCAGCCCCATCGTGCCCCCTATCGCAATCAGCAGCAATAACATCGGCAAGAGTGGACTGGACTTGCGCTTACCGAGCCGCAGCAGCCCGCCGGCGAAGGGCAGAAGCAGAATCGTCCAAGCCATCCTGGGAGCCGTACGATTCTTCAAGTCCTGAACTTGCGCTGACGCGGCCGGCAACTGCACGATCAGCGAAAGAGCTTCAATCGGAGTATTCGCCGGAAATGACCATGACGTGCCGGTGATCACGGCCCAAGTTGCGGGCGTTATCGTGGCCGTGGCCCCAGGCGGCATTCCCGTCACCGCCAATGTCACCGGCGTGGGGAAAATTGTTCCCGCGGTTGGAACGACGGTCAGCGGATAAGTCGCAGTGCCACCGGAAGAAACGGTCTGCGATGTGACTGCACTGCTACCACTGCCTCCGCTGCCTCCACCGCCGGATCCCGGACTAAGGCTAAAGTCCAGCACCGATTGTGTGAGCGCGGCACTTGTGCTTGCCCCGAAGTTAGTCGCTCCGCTGTACACCGCGGTAATAACGTGCGAACCCGCTGCCAGCAACGATGTAGTCAATGTGCATATCCCACCAGACAGTGTTCCCTGACCTAAGTCGGTAGTGCCATCCAGGAACGTCACGGTCCCGTTTGGTGCGCCTGCTGCAGAGGTAACGGTAGCGGTAAACGTGACAGCGCTCTGCACCGGCGACGGGTTGGCACTAGAAACCACCATCGCCGTGGAAGCGAGCTGGTTAATGGTTAGCGAGTAAGCTCGGCTGCCGGTTACCGAGTGCGCGTCCGTCGCAACCACGGTGAAGGAATACGGACCGCCCGCAGTCGTGGGCGTCCCCGAGGGCAGTCCGCCGCTGCTCAAGGTCAATCCGGGAGGCAGGGTTCCGGTATACGAGTAACTATAAGGCCCGGTCCCGCCGCTGGCCGTGAAGTTCAAGCTGGAAAATGCAACTCCAAAGGTGCCCGCCGTCAGCGCCGAGTTCGCCGGCGACAGGCTCAGCGAAACTCCAATGCCGATGCCGCTCAGCGCGATATTTTGGGTAGCGAGCGCGGCGTTCAGGGAATTATCGCTCAGCACAAACGACTCGTTCAGTGGATTGCCGCTCGTAGTCGGCGCGAACCTGATGCTGAGATCGCAACTCGCGCCCGCCGCCACGGTTCCACTATCGGCGCAGTCGGCCGGCGAACCGCTGCCTGCCACCTGCCCGAAATCCGCGGGCGCCGTCAATCCAGTGGAGGTCAGCGCCAGCGCTGCATTGCCCACGTTCTCGAGCGTCACCGCTCTCGGACTGTCGCTGCTGATCGATCCCACATTCGTCGTGGCAAAGCTCAGGCTCGGCGCACTGGCGAAATTCTCCTCGATCACTTTCGTATCGGTGGTATCGGAAAAATAGACGTTGCCGTTCCCGCCCACTGCCACGCCCCACAGATTCGAAGCGGTAAGCGAGGTTGGAACAACGCTCTGAATGTAGCTGCCCTCTGAAGGTGTCTCCTTGTAGATGTGAGCGTTGGCAGGGCTGCTGTGACCGTTGTTGGCAAAGTAAACATTCCCATCTCCGTCAACGATTAATTGCGTGGGCCAGTCGAGGCCGCCCGCCACCAGGCTCGGCGTGTAAGTGCCTTCGGAATAGCTCTCTTTGATCACTCGGTTATTGAGCGTGTCTGAGATGTAGACGTTCCCGCTGGCATCGACCGCTACGTCGAAGGGCGTATTCAGAGCAGTGCCCAAGACCGAAGTGGAGGCCGCCAGGATCACGGTCTGAACATAGCTGCCGTTGGTTTGCAGCGTTTCCAGCAGAATGCGATTGTTGTTGGTATCGGCGATGTAGACATTGCCATATTGATCCACGGCCACGCCTCCGGAAGAGTTGAGTCCGCCGGCCACAGGGCTCGGATTCAGCGCATAGCCGCTTCCCGATGGCGTTGCCTGCAAAACCTGGTTGTTGTTGGAATCACCAATGTAGAGGTTGCCGGCCCCATCGACCGCCAGATTCTCCGGCGTGCCTCCTTCTCCAACGCCGGTCAGATCGAGGATTTTGCTAGTCACTCCCTCGGGCGTTGTCTGATAGACCGCGTGATTGGTGTAGTCGGCGGTGTAGAGATTGCCGTATCCGTCGAGGGCCAGCCCTTGCGGATTGGCGATTCCATTGCCGCTGGTCACCACGAAAGTTTCCAGCCCCGGCAGAAAATTCAACTCGGGCCCGGTACCCGTGCCATAAACATAAGCTGTAGCCAGCACGTTGCCCGATCCGTCTTCCAGCAATACCGCGCCCAGCCTTGTTCCTGGATACCTCGGCGTAAAGATCAGGTTCACCGTGCAGGTGTTGCCGGCGCTGTAGACGTAGCTGGTTCCATTGGTGTCGCAGGTTCCAGTGGTGATATCCGCAAAGTCCAGGCCAGGTGCACCTTCGGTCACCACGACCGGAGTTCCAATCACTCCCGGGGTGAGAAAAGTAAAAGTCAAACTCTGGCTGCTGCTCGGACTCGCCACCGGCACGGAGCCGAAACCGGTCGCCGCCGGAGCGCTGGCGCTGGCCGCCACCGCTGAGTTCACCACCAAATTCACCGTAGCCGTCGCCGTGCCCGGATAAGTTCCCTGGTCGGCGGGAGTAAAGGTCACCGAAAGCGTGTGCGATCCCGCGGCGAGCACGGTTCCGGCGGGCGGTGTATAGACGTAAGTTCCCTCGGTGTTCCCGGCGGCGTTTAATTGCGTGCTACTCAAGGGCGTGCCATCGGCGATCGCCATGGGGGTGGCCCAGGTTACGGCTGCGTGCTGCTCCAGCGTGATGGTCAGTGGCTGAGAGACGCTGCTGGAAAACGTTGGATTGGACACAACGGCAGAGACCGATGGCGTGGTGCTCGATGCTCCTCCCGTCGCGTTCCCGGCAACGCTCACCGTGATGACAACGGAATCGCTGGCCAGAGCGGCGAGTGTGGTGCTGCGGGTGCACGTCAAGGTACCGGCATTGCACGTCCAGCCAGTTGCCGTATCCGACATTGCCGTGGCCGTCAGGCCCGTCGGCAGCGTGACCGTCAGAACTGTACTCAGGTCAAGAGGAATCGTCCCGCTCGTGTTGGTTACATCCACGGTAATCGTGTCGTCGGTGTCGCCCTCCATGAAGATGGAATCGCTGGGGCTGGTGGTAATCGCGATCGAAGCGGTAGGGAGAACAATCGGCGTCACAAAATTGGAAAGATCGAACAGCGCGTATTCCAGCATCTTCTCCTGCGCGCTCATCTGGGGCGGGGTTTTGACCGCTCCACACTCGGCGGGAAAGATTGCGCCGGGTGCTTCCGCAACTGCTTCCACGTGGTATTCGTTGAAAAGCACCCGCCCGTACTGGCCGGAGGCGGCCGCGCCCACCGGAGTATTGAAGGTGAACTGCATGATGTCGGGCGCGGAGTTGAGCGTCAGCCAGGTCTGCGTAGGCGCAATCACTCCCGTCGTGTCATGGCGAAGTGTGCCGATCGAAATCTGTCCCAGCGTGCCGTTAAAAGATTCGCTGAGGTTTTGTATCCATTGCGCAAGCGTCGAACCGTCGGTGAAGTTGGTATTGATGGTGGCTACGCCATCCGGAGGGCTGCCTTGGCCAACATCCCAATTGGCTACGCCCGAGAAGGTCGCGCCCATGAACGTCTCAGCGGTATCCAGCCAGACCAGGCTGTAATGAGTGGCAAAGACACGGCCCCCCGCGCTGGTGTAGGCGAGCAAGTTGTCAACATAGGAGGACGATTCGGCAGTGTCGTTGCCCTGGCAGGGGAACATCGTCATGTCGTAATTGTTCAGCGTGGCGGATGTGCCCACCAGCGCGGTCTCTGAAGGAGTAGACGCATTAATTTCAGCCCCCGCCGAGAGATTGCCCTTGTAGAGATGGATGCGCCCACCGGTTGAGCCATTGTCGTCGGTAAACTCGGTGTCGGCCACGCCCACGTCGCGCAGAACGCACTCGGTCGCATCGACCGAACCGGTGGAGATAGCGATCAACGGAATATCGCCCTCGGCATGAGTGGTTGGCATGTTGAGCACCAGGCCCGTGATGGCGCTGGTGACCACCGCCTGAGTAAACTGACGCCGCCACTTCCCCGCCTGAATAACCAGGGTGTAGGTGGTATTTTCCGGAACCGCACTCAACGTAAAGGTTCCGTCGACCGCGGTATAAGTGCTGACGATCGCGTTAGCGGGAATGGCATTGGAAGCCGTCTGGCAATTTACTCCCGGACATTGCGCTCCGGAAATGAACGGCGCCACCGTTCCCGTGGTCACGTACACCAGCGCATTGGGCAGCGGATCGACTGCATTGGGAACGTATACCGTTCCGCTGATCGTCGTGGTTTGCGCCCACAGCGGAGCGCGCCCAGAAGGACGAAGGCCGGCAGCAGAGCTGCGATTCTACCCAAAACAGCGCCGTTGCGGCGGCGGAGGGAGGCCAGAAACAAACAGAGAGTCGCGATCATAGAAAAGATGTTCTCCCGTTCACGCAATTCAATCTCAAGCAGCGAAGCGTTTGGTCCGCCAATCGAAATTGTGTGCCTCTCCTTTCTTACATCAGCCGCTGGCGAGTGGAACGGAGAGCGCGCTCACGAAAGTTCGGGGGTGGTTTCTATATGGGAAGTCGTTCACAAATGGGATGAATGCGGTGTTACGCCAAATGAACGTACGTTCTAGGAGTACGCACGGCTGAGTCGGCTGGTCGGAAGCTGTGCCGGCAATGGCGGGTGCATCAACTACTGACGGCCGGAAACTTCGAGTCATCAATGGCAATCGATCCCTGCGTATCAGAAAATTGAGAAGACCGACGGCATGCTTTGCTAATCCTGCTCCCCGAGAGTTTGGACGTACGTTTTGCCGTATGGATAGAAGAGTTCCTTGCGCCCTTGCTGCCACGCCGCCTTCATCTCCGGCGTTGTGATGTCCCAGTCCGGCCGGCATTTCCTGGTGACGGCACGCAGGTCCTGGCGGAGATCTTCCAGCGTGGGCCTGCCCAGGAACCAGTAACCGTTGTAGATCTTGTAAACGACAAGACCGGGCTCAAGAACAATCACGTGAGGGATCATCGGATTGTGAACAGGATCGGTGTATTCGGCGATGTCGAGATCTTTTTGCACGATCCGTCCCGCGTCGGAGAGGAATGGCCAGTGGGCGCCCACTCCGGTGCGGTATTCGTTCGTCTCGGAGATATTGTCGGTGCTGATCGTGACCAGCCGGCAATAGGCAACTTCGAGCTCTCGATAGAGTTGAACCAGCCCTTCCGCCTGCCGGCGGTCCTTGGGGCAGAACCCTCCGCGGCTGAGGACGAGAACCATTGGATGTTGTCCTTGCAGTTCGGAGAGCTTGCGCCGTTTCGCGCTGTGGTCGGAGAGTTCGTAGTCGGGGAAGATAGCTCCGGGAATAACGTCAGATCGCATGTAAGAATCCTCTGCAGTTGGATGTGCGCCGACCAGTTACGTTTCAATGATTGATAGACGGGATGTTTTCCTGATCCTCACCAACAGCCGGCGTGAGCGCCGCCATCCACGTGCAATACCTCTCCGGTTACCTGGCGTGCCTGTGCCAGATACAGAACGGCATCGACAATGTCTTTTACTTCCGCGATCTTCCCCATGGGCTGCCTCGCCTTGAGAGAGTCCTTGCGACCATCCTTGTGCAGTGCTGTGTCCACAACGCCGGGGGCTACGGCGTTGAAGCGGATACCGTCTTTTGCGTATTCAATGGCGAGACTTCGAATCACCGTATTCAAGCCTCCCTTCGTCATCATCGAAACCGAAGCATTAATACCGGCGATGGGCTGATCTGCAAGCGCCGCAGTGATGGTTACAACGTTTCCTGATTTCTGTTTCAACATCTGTTTTACCGTGAGCTGAGTCATGTAAGTAAATCCGAGCAGGTTGATCGAGACCAGGGAATTGAAGTCCTCGGTAGTAAAGTCCGTGAAGGGCTTGGTCAAGAAGATTCCGGCGTTATTCACCAGAACATCAATGCTTCCGAAGTGCTCGATAGCATGTTCGACAACGTTGGCAGCGGTCTCCTGCTTACCGATATCGCCATCGACGAGAACTAGGCTGGGCGAGGTAGTCATGCTGGAGAGAATCGGCGAACGACTGACATCAAGAGACGTCGCGACGACGTTGTAACCTTCCCTCAGAAAGGCTTCGACTAACCCCGCGCCAATACCCCGCGATGCTCCCGTGACGATTGCTGTTTTCTTGTCTGACATTACTCCTCAGCCAACCCGCCGCTCAAAACAACCCTTCACGGAAAGACCCGGCAAACTCCGGGACCAATCCGGCGATCTCATCCGCAGCCGCGTCCAATGCGAAATGACCCGTATCGAGAAACCGAACTTCATCGTTCGGTGCTCACAGTGTCTTTTTGTTCGTAGCAACCTTCACATCGTCAGAACAACGCGGAACTCCGCCTTGCCGCTCATCATTCGCGCGTACGCCTCGGCTGCTTTTTCGAGCGGGTATGTTTCAATCATGGGGCGCACGCCGCTTAGTTCGGCAAAGCGCAGTGTGTCCTCGGAATCTGCTGGTGTTCCCGCGGCCCAGCCCTGAATGGTTCGACTTCCATTGATGAGCTGTACTGGCGCTACCTCAATAGGATCGAAGGTCGCACCGATCACTATGAGCTTGCCATTCGGTCCCAGACCATCGATAAGCTCAGACATCGCTTTCGAGTTTGGAGCCGTGGCTATAATTACGCGCGCGCCTCCCAGCTTTTGCAATGCTTCGGCCGCATTGGTCGCCGCGCTGTCGAGATATACGTTCGCTCCGAGTTTCTTAGCCAGCGCCGCATTTTCAGGCCCGCGACCGATAGCCACAACGTTATAACCAAACTTATTCGCGAATTGAATTCCGAGGTGACCCAAACCGCCGATTCCCTGCACAGCCACAATGTCGCCCGGCATCGCACCGCTGTGCCGCAGCGCGTTGTACGTAGTAATTCCCGCGCAGAGCAGCGGCGCCGCATCAACGTCACTCAGGCTTTCCGGGATTGCCACCAGTGCCTCCACCGGAGCCACCATGTATTGCTGGTATCCGCCGTCGTAGCTGATGCCCGCAACTTTCGCATTCTGGCAATTGCGAAAGTCTCCGCGCCGGCACTCGCGGCACGTGTTGTCATGGCCGCCGTGCCACCCCACACCCGCACGCTGCCCCTTTTTCCAGGCGGAAACACCGTCCCCCACTCCATCAATGACGCCCGCGACCTCGTGTCCGGGAACTCGGGGATACTGAATTCCCGGCCATAAGCCATCTTTCGTGAGCACGTCGCTGTGGCAGACGCCACAGGCCTGCACCTTGATCCGCACCTGTCCTGCGTCCGGTGTGGGGATCTCGCGCTCGACGATCTGGAAATCCGCCCCGGGCTTGGAGATTTGCGCCGCCTTCATCTGCGCCATCTTCATTGGTACAACCGTAACTCTGCTGGTTGCCATAAATCCTCCTATGAATTTTCAGCCGTTGTTGGGAAGCACTCACTGCTACTGGCGAGGCGACCGAACATTGCTAGCCGCGCCTCTCAAATACAGTCTGCCGCCGCTGTTCGCGGGTGAAGAAATTATTATTTTTATGCTGTTGGTTTGCAGAAGAAGTCTGCTCGATCGAAATCGTCAGGGGAGCCTGGTGTCGTACGGCGGAGTCGGCATGACCCTCGTACGTATGCTTTCTTGACGTTGGCTGTTGCCGAGGTGACATCCCGACTGCCTTCCCACACAATGACTCGCGCAGGACACGGTGCGATCCGGCCAGAATCTTGAGAGAAACGGTGTCGAGGCCAAGTCCGAGCAAGGCGCTAATTTCAACAAGTTTGCACTCGGATGGCAAATCTTGTCAATAAAAGCTCCCGGACACCTTCCATCTCTCCGTGTCGCAGTTCAGAAACGGATTCGAGAAGGTTTGCCGGATCGGGGCGCGTCTATGCCGCGGATTTTGTCGTCGCCGATTCTATTGGTCCTGATCGGTTGATCTACGGTTCGAACTCTTCCGGGCCGGCAGTCGTCTTAAGAGCGCGGGACTCCATTGAATGCCGCTCGAACCCAAGGGTCCTCTAAGCCGTTTCTGGATAGCTTCCGATTGGCTGACCCCGCCCTAAAAAGGCGATCAATTGTGACCAGCTTTCGGCAGCCAAGAGTTTGATACTAGCAATTGGTAGGGTTCTGGCGGCAGAACGAACTGCCCCTTCAAGGCAGGGATTTAAAAAGGAGAACTTAATGATGACCGTCAATGAGCAGACCAAATGCTCGCACCTCCCATGCCGATGCATGGCGCAACCCGGCGACAAGTTTTGCGGCCTGTCCTGCCAGGAAGCGGGATCCAAAGAGGTCGAGATTGCATGCCAGTGCGACCACGGACCTTGTCCTCTCACCGTATAGGAAAACCGAACGCCTTGTCATGCACGATACTAAATCGACCGAGGAGAATTTCGCTTTGAAGACGCGCCGAATAGTACGTCTACTTTCTTTAGTCGTGAGTTCCGCGGTCGTTGGCTCCACAATGCTGCCCGGGCTGGCAAAGGCACAATCCCTGGCGGACTCGGATGTCTCTACTAGTGCCGCTGCAGGCAAGACTACGGCGCAGTCGGATCTGACCTACACGCGTCCCACGCAGAAGACAAAAGTGCGCAACTATTTTTTCGACGCGTTCGGCCCCTATCCAATTGTGGGCGCCGCGTTCGCGGCTGGCATCAACCAGGCAGACAATACGCCACCGGAGTGGAAGCAAGGCGCTGAAGGTTATGGAAAGCGCTTCGCGTCCGATTTTGGCATTGCGGCGGTGACTACAACGACGCGGTACGCGCTGGCGCAGGCTTTCCGCGAAGACACTCTGTATTACCGCTGCGAGTGCAAAGGCGTTTTGCCGCGCCTCGGTCATGCCATGATTTCCACTTTTACGGGACGCCGCGGCGCAGACGGGCACCGTGCCTTTTCTTTTTCTGCGCTGGTCGCGCCATATGCCGGAACCATGACCGCCGTCTATGCGTGGTACCCCGGACGCTACGATGCCAGGGACGCGTTCCGGATGGGCAATTACAGCCTGCTGGGATATATGGGCGGAAACGTTGCTCTGGAATTTATCTATAGCGGACCCCATTCGTTACTTTCGCGCATGCACCTTAACAATGCGCACGGAGCCCCAAGCCCGGGCTCAAATCCGTGATCGACCGCCCAGTCACGGGATTAGATGCTGCGCTTCCGCAGCAAGCCAAACCGTTCATCGCTTCTCCGGTAGTCTTCGCCAGGCACGCAATCAACGGAACCCTGGAGTGGTTTGGCGACCTCGGCATATTCTTCTGGCAAGTTGTGCGGGCTGCGGTGACGCCGCCGTTTGAATTCCGCGAGCTGTTTCGACAACTCGACGAGATCGGATCCAAATCTCTGCCGCTTGTCGCTTTGGCCGGCGCCGCTACTGGAGTTGTTCTCTCGTTGGAAGCCCGCTATAGCCTGACCCGATTTGGGGCCAAGTCGCTGCTTCCCGCCGCTATCGTTTTCTCCGTTATTCATGAGACCGGTCCCATCATCACAGGTCTGGTCGTCAGCGGGCGGGTCGGAGCCGGCATCGGCGCGGAGCTGGCTTCGATGAAAGTCACCGAGCAGATCGACGCCATCGAGGCTTCCGCAGTGAACCCATACCGGCTGCTGGCGGCGACCCGAATCCTGGCATGCATCCTGATGCTGCCTTTGCTGACTCTGGCTGGCGACGCATGCGGTTTGCTGATGGGCTGGGTTACACAAGCGATGGTTGAACCGCTCTCATTACACCAGTTCATCAATAGCGGCTTTAGCGGGGCTGATTTCAATGATTTCCTGCCGCCCACGTTGAAGACCGCCGTGTTCGGTCTCATCATTGGCTTGATCGCGTGTTTTCAAGGAATGCGGACTCAGGGAGGCGCAGCGGGCGTAGGCCGTGCCGCAACCAGCTCGGTCGTGTTGTCTTCGTTGTTTGTAATCCTGGCCGATGTCGTTCTGGTGAAAATCATCATCGTATTTTTCCCTTAAGAGTTTCGTGACGATCGAATAGAAACTTAAGCAAAAAATGGCCGCCACCGATCAAATCGATGTTTCGCCCGTGATGAAGCGACAAGAATCCGGGGGAAAGACCGGCGTGCCTGCGGTTGCCGTGGAAGACTTGCGTCAGTCCTTCGGAAGCCAAAAAGTCTTGAACGGAATCACCCTGACCGTAAGCCGCGGAGAAACCCTGGCCGTGCTGGGTCGAAGCGGTACCGGCAAAAGCGTTTTGCTCAGAATCATTATCGGCTTGCAAATACCTGACTCGGGATCTGTTCGCATCCATGGACAGGATATTGCCGGCTTCACTCTCGACCAGATGGGAGAGATCAGAAAGAAGATGGGCTTTCTGTTCCAGCACGCCGCACTCTACGATTCGCTGACTGTCGAACAGAACGTGGCTTTTCCTCTGCAACACCACAGAAAGATGTCGAAGGCCGAGCAGAGCGACCGGGTCAGGGCACTGTTAGCGGAAGTTGGGATGGAAGGCCATCTGGACAAGATGCCGGCCGATATCTCCGGGGGCATGCAGAAACGAGTAGGGCTGGCGCGTGCATTGGCTTTAGAGCCGGATATTCTGCTGCTCGACGAGCCCACCGCGGGTCTCGATCCCATCAGTTCCGCGGAGATTGACGATCTGGTTCTGAAACTCCAGGACGAACATCACATGGCGTCGATCGTGGTGACTCACGATCTGCACAGCGCCAAGACGATTGCGGACCGTCTGGCCCTGCTCGACAAGGGCAATGTGGTGATCGCAGGAACATTTGAAGACCTGCAAAAAAGTGACATCGAGTTTGTCAGGGAATTTCTGAAGCATTCGTAGGAGGACAAATGTCGAGAGCGGCGCGGCTGGGAGCTTTCATCATCACGACAATGGCAATTCTGGTGGCCGGTGTTTTCATCATCGGGAGCAAGCAATATCTATTCAGTTCCACCTATCAATTGCAGACACAATTCGACAACGTGGAAGGACTGGATGCGGGAGGCGATGTGCGGGTGGGCGGGGTTCACACGGGAACTGTCCGCAACATCGTATTGCCTCACAAACCGGGCGAGAAGGTCACGGTCGTTATGGATCTCGGCAAGTCGACGCACGAGATCATCAAACGGGACTCCATAGTAACAATCGAAACCGAGGGGTTGTTGGGCAACCAGTATCTGGCAATCTCGTTTGGATCCGCTGGATCTCCCGACGTGAGGGATGGAGATACCATAGCCAGCCAGCCGCCGCTCGAAATGGCAGACCTGTTGCAAAAGACCAGCGGCATTCTGGATAGCAGCCAGCAGGCCATAGAGAATGCCACTCGGGCAACGGCAAACCTGAACTCAATCAGCGCCAAGATCAACCGGGGCGATGGAACGGTCGGAGCACTGGTAAACGACAAACAGCTCTACAACAATCTTGCACAGACCACGAGCGCCATGCACGACACGATGATCCAGGCGCAAGAAGGAGCGACCGACTTCCAGGAGAATATGGAGGCGCTGAAGCACAGCTTCTTTGTACGCGGCTATTTCAAAAACCGCGGCTATGAAGATTCCGCAGAACTGGCAAAAAACGAGATAGAGCGCCTGCCGCAAAGCGCACCGACCAAAGAGTTCACCTACCCGGCGAAGCAGCTCTTCGATAAGCAGGACTCGGCCAAGCCGAAGAACCAGAAATCTCTAAACGCCGGCGGCGAGTTCCTGGCTAATAATCAGTTTGGATTTGCGGTAGTTGTAGTTTGCGCGGGGATGGAAGGAGATTCCCAGAAGGACCTGGTGCTGACGGAGGCCCGGGCCATGATCGTGCGCGAGTATCTGGTCGAGAATTTCGGATTCGACGATACACAGCTAAAAACTTTGGGACTCGGCAAGCAGACAGACGCAAATTTAAGTTCAGGCTGGGGTACCGTGCAGATTCTTATCTATCCCCCAGGAACCGAAGTTCCGCCCAACAAGCAAACCCAGGCAGGTATCTTATCCAAGACCCCTGCGAACCAGCCGGTTCAGGTTTCCGTGGCCCCAACCCCGAACCCACAGTAGTTAGACGGTCCGGCTCCCTGAAAAGAATCGTTGAAGGTTGCGACCTGCTCGGTTTTGGCGAATCCAGACGTGGCGACAGCTCAATCGGATGCACCTTCTTACCTTAGGGAGCCTGTACCCGCGGCGCTAAATCCAGCCTTGGGTTCTGCAGGATTCCCGACGGTAGAGGCGTCAGGGCCACCATATCTTGCGGCACGAATCGTTCGCCGTATCTCTGGTTTAGCAAGCGGTAAGTAGGGACAGCGCGGCCGGCCAATGAGTTGATGGCCGTGTTGCCCACCACAATGCGCAGATCGTTTCTTCCGGCTTTTAAGAATCTGGTCACGTCAATCGTATAGGGCGGACGCCATACGAAACCTGCGCGCTTGCCGTTAACGTAAACCTCTGCTGCCTCGCGGACAGGACCCTCGATATATGCTTTCATGTTGAATTGCGGCAAGGGAGACGGTTCTTCAATCGCCGTTCCCGGTCCGAAATCGAGCAGGCCACTGATTCTCGAGCTAAGATCCTGCACCGGGAGATCGAACGTTGTCTGGTAGCTGACTTGGCCGGAATAGTACTTGAAAGTTGGGTCTTCGCTCCAGGAATGAAGCTGGGTCATGGAGATGGTCTGGTTTGCTTCTGTGAATGTAACCTTCCAATCCGTGGCGAGATCGATTGTTTTTGAAGGAACGCGCGATGGCAGCTGCGTTTCAACATGCTGCGTTGCAGAATCCGTCAGCAGAAGCAACCGGGACTCGTAAGGCTGCAAGTCGAGATCCAAGCCATTCGAGTTCTCAGCTGCAGATGCCGTGCCGGTGAAAGGGTCCATCCATTCCGCGTGTTTCAGAGGATGGCAGAATGTCGCATGAACGCGATGCGATTGATTGCTGGTGTTGGCAATGAAATACAAATCTCCGTTTTCCAGCTTGCGGTGAATGAATCCGATTCGTGGAGTTGGGGGAGAAAAAACAACATCGGGAGTGAGATAGGTAGTCAGAGAAGAACCGAGTTCGTTTTCATTAGAAATAAAGTGTCCGGGCGCATTGCTCACGCGGAAGAAACGTTGAGAGATTTCGCGAATCTGCCGGCCATCGGATTCCGCTTCAAGCAGACCCGGCGCGGTAGAGGGCAAGCTATGCGCGGCGATCACGATTCCTCCGTGCCGCACATAGTCTTCAATTTTCAGGTATGTCGCCGGGGGTAGCCGGTCAACGCCGGGCAGGATTAATACCGCGTAGGGAATGCCGACGAGATCGATGGCGTCTGCGTCGATAAAGTCTACGTTGAACCCAGAGTCCAAAATCTGGGGAATGATTCTGCTCACCAACGAATTACCCAGCAGTGGCTCATCCATGCTGAAATTGGACCCCACAGTGTTGAAGCCAGCCTGGCTGATGACGGGATTCTTGGAATCGCCTCTTGCGGAAAAAGTTGACCAGATATCGTCATTGGGCAGGAGCAATGCCACGTCGTTGGCCGGCTTTCCCTGGCGAAGAGCGAAGCTGACGCGTTGCAGATAGCGAGCCAGTTCCGGCATTACAAATGACCATGGGTTGTGCACGTTGAGCGCGGCCGCGGCATACATCCGCCATCCCGGCTCGCCCGCCACTTCGGGAGAATACGGCCAGCCATGTCCCACCAACTGGTTGATGCCTTGCAAGAAGTGCAGATCGGCTTCTGCCTTCATGTCCAAAGGCGTTGCGCGAAATGCGGGGGAATGTAACCATGTCCAGGTTTCCGATGAGATAACCGGATGGCCGAAGAGATGGCCTGCCGATGCTGCCCAACGTGTGTCGGAAAATTCGCGCCACATGAGCAATGATGCCTTGCCTTCGCCTTCAGGAAGGTCTGCGTAACGGTTGCTCGAGAGTGTGACAGGTGGAAACCCGTAGGTCTGCGAGCGAAATAATGTGTGGTGTTGCTGCGCCCAGTCATGCAGCGGAGCAAGATAGCGCTCATTCGCCAATTCGGTCAGCGTTTTTCCCCAATCATGCCGAATTGCGGCCGTGAGCGGGCCAATGTCGCCGACCAGTGCCGGCAAGTACGGAGTGAGATCGTACCCACGGCGGGTGCGGAACTGCTCCATCAGATCGCTGGTCCAATTGGAGCCGTAATCTTCCAGGCTGTCGCTGAACACCGCGTAGGGAGGCTGGCCGTCGAATGCATCCAGCAATCGATCTCCCACTGCGTGAAGATGACTTTCGATCGCGCTTCGATCGTAGTGATCCAGCACGAACCCCTCGGCGCCAATTGCAGGGCGCTTCACTGTCATTCCGGTGCGGCTTGAGATAAAGAAAATCGCATTATTCGCGACGTCTACCGGCATAGGAATCTGCAGGTGGCCATCGACAATCGTCGACACTTGCTTTGCGTCTTGCAGCGAGAGCTGGCCATTTCTGACGGGAGCTAGAAACGCAGCGATCAGTTGTTCGCCTGAGGCAATGTCAGGCACGGCGATCGAATCTACTCCCGGCATGACCGGGATCGTTTCTACGCGCAACTCTCCGGCTGCTTGGGTTACCGGTATATGCGGGCCGCCGAACGGCCAGCCGCTCCCCAATGTAATATCAACGCGCAGACCTAGCTTCCGTGCGGCAGCGGCAGCGAAGCGAATCGCATCGAGATGTTCGTCAGAGAGAAATGACTGATTGTGCAAGCCTGTGATTGGATCATCGAGCGCCAAAGGATACAGCGTAGCGATCTCGACGCCGCCAATCCCTTCCGCCTTCATCTGTTCGAGCTCGCGCTGCAACTCGGACTTGGTGACGGCGGGTCCAAACCACCACCAGCGCATCATGATTCGGCAGTCATCTGGCGGATTCGCAAATGAGTCTTCGAAGGATGTCAACTTTTCATTCCGCTGTGCCACGCTCGTGGCAGGCTGCACGAAACAAGCGAACAGAAGAATGATCGTCGCTGCTTTGCAGCGGTGACTTGTGTTTTCTATAGGCATACTCTCATCACGCGCGCGCTATGTCACTCGACGTCAGTGTGCTGGTGTTGCGCCAACGTAGTTGCCGTAGCCCACGATGACCGTTGAGCTTACCAGCACAAACAAGCTAACTCCCACCAGCAGCCATGTCCTGCTGCTGGCGCCCTTCCACTCCTTCAGCGCGATGCCCCACAGTGTGCTGAAGATGATGATGCTGGCCATGTGCAGTGTCCAACTGGAGAACTTGTATCGCCCCATCTGGGTCTCACCCATGGTGTAGAAGAAAAACTGCATGTACCACGTCGTGCCGGCGAGCGCCGAGAATAGGTAGTTAGCAAGCATCGGAGCTCTCACATCTGTGTCTTGAGCAACAGCTGCGGCAACCGCCATTTCCTCCGCGGGAGCATCCGTAACGGCTTCAAGGATGTGCTGTTCATTGCGAGCAGGAACTTCGCCACGAATTTCAGATTCGAAGTATTGGTAGCCGGTCCGGTTCCGAATGTTCAGGATGACGCACCAAATGAAGTTAGTGGTAAAGCCGCCCGCGAGCACAACGACCAGCACCGGAAGTCCCTGCCACAACACGAGCGTGCCATGCTGAATGGTGATGACTTTGATGGGATCGCCGGCGGCGAGTCCGTAAGCGAAGCAGGCGCTCATCACGCCTGAAAACGTGGCGACCAGTAATCCCTTCTTCAAGGCGAATTCCTTGATTGAGGCGCGCTTCTGCTCGGTCGACATCTCACGTTCTTTGGACACGCCAGCCGCGCCGGCGAACGCGATGCCGAAAAGACAGATGGCGACGCCGCCAAGAATGATCAAGCCCGAGTGTGTACCGAGGACTTCGGATGCGAACACTCCACGGAAAATCGGAGGCATCAAGGTGCCAAACGCTGCTGTGTATCCCAGCGCAACCGCCATGCCGAGCGACATCCCGAGATAGCGCATGGTCAGGCCGAACGTCAGGCCGCCAAGTCCCCACAGCACGCCGAAGATGTACGTCCATAAAAGGCTGCTGACAGGCGCTTCGCGCAGCACGTGCGTGAGATCGTGGGTCATGGTCAGCGCGAGTATCCACGGCGCGATAATCCAACTGAAGAATCCACCCACGAGCCAGTAAGTTTCCCAGGCCCAGTTTTTCACCCCGCGATAGGGAACGTAAAAGCTGGCAGAAGCCAGACCGCCGAGCCAGTGGAAGAACACTCCGAGTGCGGGGTTCATGGATTTTCTCGTGTTTGGATTAGAGGTGAAAGACTTCTTCCAACGGCTGCATTGCACGATCCGGCAGCATGTCATCGGGCTGAACGAAAAAGTCGCCCATCTCGCGTTGCCATCGTTCGTTGACTTCACGCCCGGCCATTCCTGCGCGAGCGCGTTCAAAGTCTTCCGTCTCGAGATAGCCGACAAGCAGCCCATCGTCGCGCAGGAACAGAGAGTAGTTGCCCCAGCCAGTTTCGCGAAGAGCGGCCTGCATCTCCGGCCACACACTGCGATGGCGCTCCTTGTACTCCGCAAGCCTCTCCGGCTTGACCTGCAAGACAAAGCAGACACGCTGCATATTTGCTCCTTAACGCAGGAAGGCCTCGGAGAGACCGCCATCCACGGGAATGATGTGCCCCGTTGTCTTCGCGCTCCGGTCACCGGCCAACCACACGATCGCGGCAGCACAATCTTGCGGCAGGATGGGCTGCTTCGTCAGCGTGCGTTGCGCATAAAAATCAGCGAGCTTCGCGCGCAGTTCCTCGGTCGACTCCGAGTCCGTGAACTCGATCTTGTATCTTTCGAGAGATTGAATCACGCGATCACGCGGGAACATTGTAGAGCCGGCAACCACGGTGGCGGGCGCGATGCCATTGACGCGCACCTGCGGGCCGAGCTTGATCGACAGTTCTCGAATCAGGTGATTGAGCGCTGTCTTGCTGGTATCGTAGGCTTCGCTGCCTTTCTTGGGCACTATGGCGTTGGCGGAACTGGTGAGCACCATGGAAGCGGGTAGACCTTGGTCTTTGAATACCCATCCAGTTTGGCGGGCGAGATGATAGTTGCCGGTTACATTGACCAGGAACGTTTGGGCCCACTGCGCGTCGGCGAGTTCGCCGTCAGCACCCGGCACCGGATAAATAGCTGCTGTGTTAACGATGATGTCGATGCCGCCAAATTGAGAAATCGTGAAATTCGCCGCCTCGGCAAGCGATGTGGGTGAACTGAGGTCGACACGAGAGTGCGCGACAAATTCGCGAGACGATATAGCGCTGGCTTCATCGGCAACTTCCTTCGCACCTCGCTCATCAAAATCGGCCACGACGACGTGCGCGCCCTGGCGCGCGAGCAGAAGAGCGACTTCGCGACCGATTCCGCTGGCGCCGCCGACAATGAGCGCAATCTGACGGCTGAATTCCGCTTCGGCAGGCATACGCTGCAGTTTGGCTTCTTCGAGTGCCCAATACTCAATGCGAAACGCCTCTGACCTCGGAAGCGCTACGTAATTATGAAATTGCGTGAACTGCTCCGACTGCTCCGCGTGCCGCGCTTGTGGGAGCGGATGCGGGACGTCTCCTTCTTCCAATGCGTTTGCTCCCGCCATCACATGAATGGCATTGATAAAGAACTCTGTGGTGATCCGCGCTTCTTTTTTATTCTTGCCGAAGCCGAATAGACCCAAGCCGGGAATGACAACGACGGAAGGATTGGAATCTCGAAGCTTGGGCGAATCGTTGCTTGCCCATGCATCGTAATATTTCTTGTACGCGGCTCGGTACTCGACAACCTCTGCCTGGATGCGCGCCTTCAGAGCACTCGCGTCATCTTTGGCCGGGTCCCAGGAAACAAAGAAGGGACAGACTCTCGTTCTCAAAAAGTGGTCCGGACAACTCGTGCCCAGCGCGCTTAACTCTTTCGCCCACTTGGATCCTGCAAAATTCAAAGCGTCCTTATCGTCGGCATGGTGCGCTATGACTCGGCGATTCGAAGACACCGCTCCGCGGAGACCGGGCAGGATTCGAGTCGCCATGTTTTTGCGATCTTGCAACGGAGTATGCTCAATCCCGCCGAAAAGCGAACCTTTCTTTGATTGATGCTTCAAAATGAATTCACCCATCTGATCGATGGTGTGAATGCTGTTCAAATAGCAATCGCGCTGCGTCATTCCCCAGGTGAACAATCCATGACCGCCAAGAATAAGGCCTTCCGATCCCGGATTGTCCTTCACCGCGCGCTCAATCATCAGCGCTAATTCGAATCCCGGACGCTGCCAGGGAACCCATACGATCTTGCGACCGAATTCTTTGTTGAACTCTTCCAGCTTTCGTTTCCCGTTTGCACTCGCCGCCAGAGCAATCGTCCAGTCAGGGTGCAGGTGGTCGACATGGTCGAAAGGAAGGAATGCATGCAGCGGAGTATCAATGGAAGCCACTACCCGGCTTTCGCCGAACGTTGAAAGCGGGTAGTAGCGGACCATCTCGTCTTCATATTGTTCGCCGCGATATAGCTGTCTGAGTTGTTCGAGGCGATCGAGATACAGCAAAGCAAATCCGCCTTCGCTGATGGACCCAAGATCTCCGCCACTGCCTTTTACCGCCAGTACTCGAACAGGTCGGCCCGTAAATGGGTCGGGAAGTTCTAGCTTGGAGCTGGTATTTCCACCGCCGAAATTTGTGATACGCAAATCCGCACCCAGCAGGTTCGAGCGATACCGCAACAGCGCCAGCTGATTGCCGGCTATCTTCCGAGTTTCGCCTTCATTCCACAGATCTTTCAGGTGAACCGTCTCTTTGATCTCAGGCATAGATGCTCCCGCAATATTGCTCAAACCGTTCCGCATGCTGATCCCACTTGTCGGTTTCAAGGGGATTGAAAACTTCGGTCGGGAAAGAGCGATCCACAATCGCGCGTACTTCCTGGAGCGAAGTTGCCACGCCGGTTGCGAGAATCTGGATCGCAATGTTTCCTATTGCCGTGGCTTCGGCGGGCCCAGCCAGCACTTGTCTTCCCGTGGCGTCAGCTGTCAGTTGGTTCAGTAATCGATTTTTGGAACCGCCACCGATGATACGAATCTGTTCGATACGCTTCCCCGTCACGTGTTCCAGATTTCGAAGAACAAAACGGTATTTGAATGCGAGGCTCTCCAGAACAACACGTACGTACGCGCCGGGTTCCTGCGGAGCAGGCTGATGGGTCTGGGTACAGAATCCGTCGATGGCCGTTAGCATGTCCGGCGGACGCAGGAAGGACTCATCATCGGGATCAACCAGATGACGAAACGAAGGCTCACGAATTGCCAACTCGATCAGTTCGCGGTAGTCGTTCACGAGTCCTTGCGCGGTCCACGATTGCCGGCAGCCCTGCAGCATCCACAAGCCCATCACATTCTTCAACAGTCTCGTCGTGCCATTCACGCCACCTTCGTTGGTAAAGTTCAGGCGCAACGCATCAGGTGTGATTACTGGCGAGTCCAGTTCGGTGCCCAGCAGCGACCAGGTTCCAGAACTGAGAAAGGCCGTGCCATCGCGAGCCGATATCGCAGCCACAGCCGAAGCCGTGTCGTGACACGCGGGAGCAATCACCGTCGTGCCTGCGAGAGAAGAATGACCTGCTATGTCTGGCAGCAGCGTTCCAAGGATCGATCCCGGTTCTACGATCGGTGCCGGCAAATGAGCTGGCAATTCCAGGCGCTCAATCAGGCTCGTAGCCCACGCGCGCTTCACCGGGTCTACCATCTGCGTGGTGGTTGCATTGGTAAATTCACAGACTGCATTTCCGGTCAGCCAGTAGTTGAACAAATCTGGGATGGTGAGCAGATATTTCGCTGCCGCTAGAAGGTTGGGATTCTGACGTTGAGCGGCGAAAAGCTGATACAGCGTATTGATCGGCATGAACTGAATGCCAGTCGCCTGGTAGATTTCCTCCTTCGCAACTTTTCGCAGCACTTCCTCTAGGACACCTTCGGTACGCCGATCGCGATAGTGGTAAGGATTCTCAAGCAACTCGCCGCGCTCTCCCAGCAATGCATAGTCCACGCCCCAGGCGTCAACGCCGATACCGGCCAACTCAACTTCTTCCATCCGGGCAAGAGCCTTTCGCATTTCGAACCATAGTCTGGCCACGTCCCAGCGAAGAGAGCCGCCGTATTCCATGGTCTCATTGGGAAAACGATGTATTTCTTCCGTCGTCAGAATTCCTGACCGAAGATGAGCGAGGACGGCGCGTCCGCTCTCCGCGCCTAAATCGAAGGCCAGATAAGGCTTCGCATGAGTGCTTTTAGGCATAGGAGGAGACGCTTCGCGAATTGCGCGCTGCACGTTCTTTGGTGATGCGTTCGAGGTAACCGCTCCGGCGAAACGCCTCCATTGGATTCTTGGGCAGGCCCTTGGAATCGCGCCATTCCTGAATCGCTGGCCGAACGTCGGTGGCGAATGCGTCCTGCAACAAAGACTCGGCTCTTACCAAATCACAATCTTTCTGCGCCATCGCAAGTTCTTCATCATCAACCAGAGCGGCCTTGGAGAACAGTTCCTGGGCTACCGTCACAGTTTGAATCATAGCCTCGATCTTGCCCTTGAGATTGTGGCTCTGATCCACCATGTAGGCGATATCGGCCTGCTTGCCAGTTTCCCATTCAAAGTAGCGAATCTCATGAAAGATGCGAAAGACCTGATAAGGGTCGATGGATCCCATAGTCAAGTCGTCATCGGCATAACGGCGGTCGTTAAAGTGAAACCCGCCCAGCATGCCTTCTGAAAGCAGCCAGGCAACGATCTGCTCGATGTTCTGCGCCGCGTAGTGATGTCCCGTGTCGACCAAAACTTTTGCCTGCGGCCCAGCGGCCCGTGCCAGAAGCAGAGCCATGCCCCAATCGGCGATATCTGTGTGATAAAACGCAGGCTCGAATGGTTTGTACTCAATCAGCAGCCGTTGCCCAGAAGACAACACGGCATGAGCCTCTTTCAGGATCTCCGAAAACCACTCTTTGCGTTGTCTGATATTCGCGGTGCCGGGGTAGTTCGAGCCGTCCGCAAACCACATGGAAATATCTCTGCTGTGCAGGCGCTGGGCAATCTCAATACTGTCGGTCGTATGTTGCAGCGCACGCTGGCGAATCGAGGGGTCAGGGTTGCCGAAGGAACCGAACTTATATTCCTGGTCCTGGAATAGATTGGGATTGATTGAACCCGGAAGAACTCCGTGACGCTCGGCATATTTCTTGATTTCATCGGTGCTGCGTACACCATCAGGACAGTCCCAAAGGATGTGCAAGGCCACGGTCGGGCAGACGCCGGTCAGCAGATGCACCTGTCCGGCATCGCTGAACTTCTCCTCGGTAGTGGTGGCGGCCGCAGGCTGAATAAATTTTCCAAACCGTGTGCCGGTATTGGCGAAGCCCCAGGACGGCAGTTCCATGCGGAACGTCTCGAGCGCATCGAATATCTTCTTGCTCCTGCCTGCATCCATAAGGAACCTCTTTCGGCAACAAAGCTTACAATCATTTCCTTGCAAGGTCACGATTGTTTTTCTGTTGGATGTCATTGCACCGGAAATAATCCAGTTCGGGAGGATCATTGTGCGCTGTTTCAAATTATTGAGCGCATTCATTGGAATCATTATCCTGCAGGCAGTTGCGTCCGCCACGCCGGTCCACCTGCGCTGCGAATACCTGGAGAATCCTCTAGGCCTCGACACGGCTGCCCCTCATTTCTCATGGCAGAGTGACAATACCGAGCGCAACTGGAGCCAGGCGGCATACGAGGTGTTGGTGGCTGGCGCCGATGAGAACTTGCGGGTCGGCGAAGGCGACATCTGGGACAGCGGCAAAATAGATTCTGCCGAGTCGGTTGGAATTGGCTATCGCGGTCCCGCGCTGGAATCGCGCAAGAGATACTACTGGAAAGTTCGGGTATGGGATGCAACAGGGCAAGTCTCGGAATCGGCGACAAAAGCATGGTGGGAGACAGGCCTTCTCCATGCGCCAGACTGGAAAGCAAAGTGGATTCACTGGAAGAACCCTGCGGATGACGAGGACCGCAAGGGGATTCGCTGGATTTGGGCATCGGGTCAAGATGCGCTCGCCGCCGTGCCAAATACTGCTGTTACGTTTCGCGTCACCGTCAAGCTTTCAGAAAAGTCGAAAGACGCAATCCTGTTACTGGCAACGCGAGGAAACTTCGTCGCGAAGGTAAACGGTCACGAAGTAGATGCCAAGAGCAGATGGACCACATTCGATCGCAGGGATATTTCCGATCAGCTCGTCGTGGGCGTGAACCAGATCGAAGTGACAGTGACTGCTCCGGAGCCGCCCCAGTTCGGACCGAATGCCGGAGCCAAAACCACTACGGCAGCGCTGGCGGCCCTGGTAAAGATCACGCGCGCGAATGGCGCGATGATGCGCTTCCCCACGAATGAAAAGTGGGAGGCGAGGCTCGAAAACACTTTGAGTTGGCAATCCGCCCACGTTGTAGGGGATTTGACGGACAAGCGACTGGGAGATCCGGGACCACTGCCACAGCCAGCCGCGTACCTGCGGCGTACCTTCGCACTATCAAAGAATATGCAAAGCGCAAGGCTCTACGTGACCGCTCTTGGCAGCTACCGCGTATTTTTGAACGGCAATCGCATCGGCAGCGATGTCATGACGCCGGATTTCACCGACTACCGCAAACGCGTCTTATATCAGGCCTATGATGTCACCAGCTTATTAGTCAACGGCAACAATGTAATCGGCGCTCTACTGGGTGACGGTTGGTACGGCAGCGGTCTGACTTGGGTAGGAATGCACTTCTTTTCTCCTCCGGACCGTTTTGCCGCGCAACTCGAACTCGACTACGCAGACGGCAGTCATGACACGGTTGTGACGGACGAGTCGTGGAAGGGAGCCGCATCGGCAATTCTTAAATCCGATATTTATGGTGGGGAAGTGTATGACGCGCGTCTGGAACAGCCGGGATGGGAAAACTCTGGCTTCGACGATTCCAAGTGGAAGCCGGCGGCAGTTTCGGATGCGCCCCCCATTGCAGTATCAAGCCAGATCACCGCGCCAGCGCGAGTGGTCGCAACGCTGGGTCCGAAAAGTGTAACTGCTCTCGCAGGCGGAACCTACGTCTTTGACATGGGCCAGAACATGGTGGGATGGGTGACCCTGAAAGTGAAAGGCGCGGCCGGTACCAAAGTCCGGCTGCGATTTGCCGAGATTTTGAATCCAGACGGTACGATATACACAGCGAATCTCCGAAACGCGGATGCCATGGACACTTACATTCTGCGGGGCGGCGACGAAGAGACCTTCGCTCCACATTTTACGTTTCACGGCTTCCGCTACGTCGAGGTTACCGGCTATCCCGGAACCCCGCCTCTGGATGCGATCAAGGGAGATGTCGTAAGCAGCGTCAGCGGCGACCCTGTGGCCAAACTGACCACGTCAAGTGATCTGGTCAATCAGATGTGGTCGATTGGTATCTGGGGTCAGCGAGGTAATTTCCTGAGTATCCCGACGGATTGTCCGCAACGTGATGAGCGTTTGGGGTGGATGGGAGACGCAGAAGTTTTCTGGCGAACCGGAAGCTACAACTTCGACATTGCTTCGTTCTCTCAGAAATTCATTCAAGATATTGTGGACGCGCAGAATCGGCAAGGCGCCTTCACCAATGTTTCTCCGAACACGCTGCCCTCCAGTGCCGAGGAATCCGGCGATCCTGCTCCGTCGAGCGATAGAATTGGCGCGCCAGGTTGGGGCGACGCCGGAGTGATCGTTCCGTGGACGACCTGGGTGCAGTACGGCGACAAGGCTGTCATTGAAGAAAACTGGGACGCGATGGAACGCTGGATGGTTTTCATCCAGAGCCGCAATCCTGACTTTCTCCGCAAGAACGGAGTTGGTCCCAACTTCGCGGACTGGCTGGCTCCCGACGAACATACGAACAAGGATCTTCTCGCGACAGCATATTGGGCCCTCATCGCGAATATGATGTCGCAGATGGCGCACGCCATCGGCAGGGACACCGGCGCGAAGCGTTACGAAGAGACCGTACAGAACATTCGCGCGGCTTTCCAAAAGGCCTACATCAGGGAGAACGGAGAAGTTGGAACGGGAACACAAACTTCCTACGTAGTGGCGCTCTACACTAAGATGGTTCCCACAGCTCTTGAACCACTGATAGTCGACAAACTCGTCAAGGATATCGAGTCGCGCAACTGGCATCTCTCAACAGGATTTCTGGGAACCCCATTCCTGCTGTTCACGCTGGCCGATCATGGACGCAGCGACGTGGCTTATCGACTCTTGCTGAATGACACGTATCCCTCCTGGGGCTACATGCTCTCGAAAGGGGCAACCACATGGTGGGAGCGATGGAACGGAGACACAGGCGACCCCGCGATGAATTCCTACAACCATTACGCGTTCGGCTCCGTCATTGCCTGGGTCTATCGCTACGCCGCCGGAATTGATACGTTGCCGAACTCTCCAGGATTCAAGGAGATCGTCATTCATCCCCATCTCGATCAGCATATGACTTCGGTGCGCGCAGAGTATGACTCGATTTATGGCAGGATCATCAGCGATTGGAGTGGAACTCTCACTGGGCCGTTTTCTCTGAAAGTCACAGTCCCGGCGAATACATCCGCCAGGGTCTTCTTGCCGGTCATCACGGGTGCACACGTGACCGAAGACGGGAATCCCGTAGAGGCGCAGCGAGAGGGAGAATCGTATGCAGTCCGGATTGGATCGGGTTCCTACACCTTTGATGTGAAGTGATTCGACATGGGATTCAATGGGCCCGGAAGAGCAAGTTTTCAAGACACAAAAGCGAATTTGAGAACCACACAGACGAGGGAGCGGCATTGCACGGGTTTGCTGTTCCGGTGCGCGCCTCACTAGGCCCTGCGGCTAGCCAAAGAGTTTGCGCTCTACGCAGTGAAGGTCGCCGTCGTTGAAGTAAGCCACGGACCAGTTATCGTCGGTGTAGAGGAACATGCCGGCCTGAACCGCTGCTTCCTTCTTGGATCGGGGCTGCTTCGATACAAGAGGCTTTTTCGTGGTGGACGGAGCGGGCTGTGCCGAAGCTGCCGGAACAGCCTGTTTTGCGTCGATGCGCTTCTTCGCGGTGCCTTTCTTTGGGGTTCTGTGCTTCTTCATGGGCGCAACCTTTCTGACAGAGGCTGTCATCTTTTCGAAACTCCCTTGCCGCGCGTTCCCTGTGAGCGGGCGTGATCGTCGCGGCTGGCGATACGCACGCTTTACGAAGCCTATTGACGAGATTTCTTTGCGGAACTTTTCTTTGCTGACGTCTTCTTAGTGGCAGCTTTCTTCGCCGGAGCCTTCGCCGCGGTCTTGACGGGCGTCTTTTTTATTGCGTTCTTCTTGCCCGGAACCGTCGTCGCGGATTTGGGTTTGTGCGGAGCGGCATAGCGGTCGAGGAAGGCATAGTGGTCGACCAATAAAAGCGCTTCGATCGCGAAGGCCGTGGCGACGTCTGCATCATGAATCTCGAGCAAATTGTCTCCATTCGACTCTTCGCCGCCCGTAGCGAGGTTAGAAGAGCCGCCGTACACAACCGGATCGGTCCCGTTGAGACCGCAGACAATGAATTTGTCGTGAATTTCATGGCCTGCAATCGAGTGGACCTGATCAAAGGGCGGTGGCAGAGTAACGCTGCCGGGCTTGCCCGTGACCAGCACACCCGTCTTCTTGCCCACCGTGTAAAGGTAGGTGCCCGCGGGAGCGTCGGAGATGCCGTAGCTGAAGATTGATTGCGTGGCATGAATCTTATTGAGATCGTCGTAAACCGGGGTCTGGCTGTTGGTGAGCTGCATGACCGCAAAAAGCACGCTGCCGTTCGGAGCGGAGGTCTCGGCATTGATCCGGGCCGAGATGTTGTTAAGGATGGTATTGGTGTCGCTTGCGCTGTGCGGCGAGAAGGTGATGCTCATCTTCGGGACGGTCGACGACTGGTACTTGAATGGCGTAGTCGCCAAGGGTGTACTGGCGAATGCTGTTGCCGCCTGCTTGCTGGTCTTTGGAAACTGTGTCAGCACCTGCCAGCTCTGCTGAAATACTTTGGCGTACTGCTGGGCAACGGTCGCATCGCTAAAAACGAGCACATGATTGGCGTTGACGTACAACCCCGTTACGGAGAAATTAGTCGAGCCTGTAAGCACCTGCATCGCGGAGCCGTTCTTGGAGACGATCAGAACCTTGTCATGGGAGTAACGACCAAAGGAGCCGCGCAAGATGTCGCCCTTATTCTTTGCCTGTTGTTGAAAGAGCGCGGTGAACTGGTCCTCCGGAGTGGGGTTGGCTTTATTTGTGTGCAGAGCAGCGTTGTCACGAATGATACGAACGCGACCGGCTTTCGCGAGCTGCAGAAGAATCTGCAGAATGTCGGGCTCGTTTAGATCATAGGCAAACATATCGAGGTGGAGCGTGGTGTCATTGAGCACTCCATTAAGCAGGTTGAACACCTGGACGCGGGCCGTGGAACCCATCCATAGATACTCATCGGCGTAGGTAAAACTCTGGCCCTGGGGATTGGTTCCAGCCTGTTGTGAGGTGTTGTAGAGAAGGACGTGGCCCGCCGGTTGGAACAACGCCTGGGGGCCAAAGTGGTGTGTGAAGGCTTGGGACTGCATGTAACCGCGGGTGAACCCGAGAGCGAGCGAGCCCTTCTTGAACGGACCAACTGGGACGGTGACCTTCACCGACAGTGAGTTGTCGATGGGCTGCATCGACTGGTTGGCGTCGAAATAGCGAGGAGTGACGGTGTAGATATACGCGCCGGTAGCTGGCTGAAGGCCCTGATGCGTCGAGCCGGGCACGTGCGTCCAGCGATACTTCTGAATGGGCGCGTTAATCGTGGAGTTGGCCGGCTCAGTCGAGATCTGGGCGTGATTGCTGGGTGTTTGGAATTGGAGTTCGTTGAAGAGATAGTACGAGGATTGGCCGGGCGGCTGGCAGGCGATGGTAAAGCCAGCGAGATTTTTCGCGCTGGCTGGGCTAGCGAAGTTAAAAGCAAGTAAAGTTTTGTTGTCGCCGACGTAAGCTTTGACTGTAAACGAGCCATTGGTTGCGGTTACAACGGCCATTGGAACCTCCGAAATGCTGGTTATCTCAGGAGACGGCGAAGTCTAACAGTCTTCGGTTGGCTTGCCAAATTAATTCTCCAGCATTGCATCGAACTGCGGAAGCGCAACGTGCAGGAATTTGCAATCGGGCGCTGAGAAGATTTCTTAAAACTTTTCTGTCTCCGTCTCTAAGTCAATGCAACGATCGACTGTCGATTTCTTGCGCCTTTGTCCATTCGGTCAATACAGGAAACACCGTATTTGTCACAGGGTCAATGGTGTTGCATTCTTCAAGAGTGTCAGTTGCCTCAAGGGTTGTCCGCTTTGTTGCAAATACCCTTATCTCTAGCTTGAAATGGAGACGCTTTTGCATTGGCGGTAGCAGCCGTGTCAGCGCTCAGGGCCAGATATGACTTCAATCAAAATCCTAATTGCCGATGATCACGAGCAGGTTCGCCGCGGTTTGCGATCTCTCATTGAATCCCGGCCTGGGTGGAAGGTTTGCGGAGAAGCAGCAGACGGAAAGGAAGCCGTAAAGAAAGCGCAGGAACTCGGGCCCGATATAGCTGTTCTGGATGTCTCGATGCCCGGAATGAGCGGGCTGGATGCTGCACGCCTGATCCGGCAAGAGACACCCGCCTGCCAAATTCTGATCATCAGCCAAAACGATTCCGAGTTGATGGCGAAAGCGGCAAAGGAGGCAGGAGCGAAGGGCTTTGTGCAGAAATCAAAAATTTCGCAAAACTTGCTGAAAGCGATAGAGGTTCTCGTGAAGACTGACGCCGGAAGCATAAGCGACGAGCAGTCGCAGATGGCTCCCAATCTGTCCGTGCCCACAGGAGAACGCGAACCGCGCCCGCGCATTCTGTTGGCCGACGACAACGCAGATATGCGCGAGTACGTTCAGCGGCTGCTGCGCGAGCAATATGAAGTCGAAGCCGTAGCCGATGGTGAATTGGCCTTGCAAAGTGCGCGCGAGCGGCGCCCCGACCTGATCCTTTCGGACATCATGATGCCGCGATTGGATGGCTTCGAATTGTTGCGGACGGTGCGAGCGGATCAGGATTTAACCGGCGTCCCCGTGATTCTGCTCTCCGCCCGCGCGGGAGAAGAATCGCGTGTCGAGGGATTGGATGTCGGAGCGGATGATTATCTGGTGAAGCCGTTTTCCGCCCGCGAATTGCTGGCCCGCGTAGGCTCGCATCTCGCCACGGCACGCCTTCGGCATGAAGCCACGCAACGGGAACACGCGCTGCGGGCCGAAGCGGAGCTGGAACGCAACCGAATGCGCGAATTGTTCATGCAGGCTCCTGCCGCAATTGGATTGCTCTCCGGCCCAGAGCATCGCTGGACGTTCGCAAACTCTGAGTTCATCAAAGTCACCGGCCGCACTCGGGGGGAGGACTTCATCGGCCAGACCATCCGCGAAAGTATGCCGGAGCTACAAGGCCAGCCATTTTTCGAACTTCTCGACACGGTATATCGGACAGGTGTGCCCTACATCGGCACCGAAGCGAAAGCGGTCCTCAAAAGAACTGCATCGGGCCAGGATGAAGAGATATATTTCAATTTCGTTTATCAGCCGCTGCACAGCTTGGAAGGAGCGGTCGAAGGAATCGCGATCCACGCGGTCGACGTCACCAGTCAGGTGCTCGCAAAAAAGGAAATCGAACAACGTGGGCGCGCCAGCAGACTTCTCGCGGCCATTGTGGATTCATCGGACGATGCCATCATCAGCAAAAATCTCGATGGCACCATTACCAGTTGGAACAAAAGCGCGGAACGAATGTTCGGCTACACGGCCGCGGAGGCGATTGGTCAGTCCATCACCCTCGTCATTCCCCGCGACCGCTGGGAGGAAGAAAAAGACATCGTTGGAAAAATTAGCCGGGGCGAGCGGGTGGACCACTTTGAAACGGTCCGGGTACGCAAAGACGGCACCATGATTGATTTGTCACTGACCATTTCGCCGGTAAAGGATGCATCCGGCCGGGTGATCGGAGCTTCGAAAGTGGCGCGTGACATCTCGGAACGCAAGATGGCACAAGAGGAACTAACCCGGAGCCAGCGGCGATTGGCTGCGGAAGCCGAAGCGCTACGGCGTAGCGAAGAACAATTGCGTAAGCTGTCTGAAACCCTCGATTCGGAAGTGCGCGCTCGTACGAAAGAGTTAGAGGAGCGGAATCGCGATGTGCTGAGGCAGTCGGAGCAGGTCCGCGACCTTTCCTGGCGCTTGTTGCGAACCCAGGATGAAGAACGACGGCACATTGCGCGTGAATTGCACGACAGTGCTGGTCAGACATTGACGGTCCTTGGCATGAGCCTCGCGCAGCTTGTGCAAAAGACTGGACGCAGTGCACCCGAACTCGCATCGGATGCGGAGATGATTCAAGAAACAGTCCAACAACTGCACAGAGAGATTCGTACTGCCTCTTATCTCCTGCATCCGCCTTTGTTGGACGAGACTGGATTGTCGTCCGCGCTCAACTGGTACGTACAAGGCCTAATCGAACGCAGTGGCCTGGAGGTTAGTCTCGACATTTCGAAAGACTTTGCCAGACTTCCGGACGACATGGAACTGGCGATTTTTCGGCTTGTGCAGGAATGCCTGACCAACATTCACCGCCATTCGGCAAGTAAAACCGCATCGATTCGCATCGCTCGCGAGAATGGCCTGCTAACTATAAATATTGAGGACCAGGGAAAGGGCATGTCACCTGCGAGATTGGCGGAGATTCAGTCGCGAGGCTCAGGCGTGGGAATCAGGGGCATGCGGGAACGACTGCGGCAATTCGAAGGCAGCATGAATATTGAATCTGGCAGCTCTGGAACACGGGTCTTGGTGACGATTCCAATTCCGAAAACCGGCGAACCAGGAAAACAGAGTGCCATCGAACCACTGCAAGCGGTCTAGATTCTGGCGGCGCGATTTCACCGGAAGGAACCGAAATTGCCTCGCCAAACAATCCAAATCGCGGGTTGGAGAATCTAATGCACCATGCGGGTACGAAAACGTCTCATCGGTTTCATCGCAGCTATTCAGTCCGTTCTCTTTTTGACGCACTTTCTCCTCTATAAGACTTGGACATTTTCGCCTTCCGGAAGTCATGCTCCTGGGGCGCTGTGGATTAAAGCGATTCTCGGCCTCTTATCGGTAAGCTTTGTTGCCGCTTCGCTCCTCGCCTTTCGCTATACGAGCGCCGCTCTGCGCGCGTTTTATAGAGCTGCCGCGGTTTGGCTAGGCCTGCTGACTTTTCTCTTTCTCGCAATGGTGTTCTCCTGGATGATTTTCGGTGTCGCCCGGCTGGCTGGGCTGGATGTTAATTTCCATCGGATCGTGGAATTGCTGTTTGGCTTGGCGTTAGTGACCGGAATCTACGGGGTTTTCAATGCAAGCTGGACGCGAATCACCCGCACAACAGTGCGGCTCACAAACTTGCCGTTGGCGTGGCGCGGACGCACAGTGGCTCTGATCAGCGATGTACACCTGGGACACGTGCGAAACGGCGGTTTTTTGCGGCGCATGGTTACGAAGATTTTGAGGGAAGAGCCAGACGCGATTTTCATCGCTGGTGATTTGTACGACGGTACCGCCATCGACGCGGGGCGCGCCGCGGAACCGTTGAACAAGCTGGCGGCGCCGCAAGGCGTGTACTTTGTCGCGGGAAATCACGAACAATTCGGGGACGACAGCAAATATCTCACTGCCATTTCGGGGGCCGGAGTTCGCGTGCTCAGCAACGAGAAGGTGGAAGTGGAGGGCTTGCAGATTATTGGCGTGCCCTACCGGCACGCCACGCAGAAAGGTCACCTGGCGTCCGTGTTGCGCGGCATAAGTTTGGATCGCGACCGCGCGAGCATTTTATTGATACATGCACCCGACCATCCCGAAATTGCCGAAGCTGCGGGCGTTTCTCTGCAGCTATCCGGTCATACTCACGTAGGGCAGTTCATACCCTGGAGCTGGATGGCGCGGCGGATTTACCGCCAGTTTGTGTATGGCTTGAGCCGGATCGGGAAGATGCAGGTCTTCACTTCAAGCGGAGCAGGAACCTGGGGACCCCCGCTGCGACTGGGATCGAATCCCGAGATTGTAATGCTTGAATTCGAGTAGGGCTTTCGAGCAAAGCACAGCTTCACACCAGGCAATCAGAAGGGACTCCAGGATTTCGATCCAGTTACTTCCGGATCGGGGCCACCCTGAGAGTTTTGTCATACCTCTACTCGTGCCGCAAGGCCTCGATCGGATCCAGACGCGAAGCGCGGAAGGCCGGGACCATGCCGCTGATCAATCCCACAGCGCCGAGAATGAGCGTGGACGCGATCAACGTTCCCGGAGCGATGATCAGGCGGATATCACCCGCTTCGCCGTTCTTGGCAAAGGCGCTGTACAAGGTGAGCCTCCCCACGCAAAGCGCGACCACGTAGGCCAGTACCACTCCCAGCACGCCGCCGATGAAGGTAATAGTGAGAGCTTCGGCGAGGAACTGCAGCAGGATGTATTGCCGGGGCGCGCCTAGCGCCTTCTGCACGCCGATCTCACGCGTGCGCTGCGTGACCGAAACCAGCATGATATTCATCAGGCCTACGCCGCCGATGCCGAGTGTAAGTGTGCCAATGAAACCCATCAGGATCTTCAACCCAAGAGTAATGATTTCGAACTGATGGACCTGCATCATGAGATTGAACACTCTCACGGCCTGGCGATCGGTCTGGTTAAACTTGTGCTCCGTCGCCATTATGGTGCGGACCGATTGTTCCAAACGCTCATACTCAGGAGTCTGGTAGGTGAACCAGATGGAGTCCAGGTAATGTGTATCTTTCAGATCGCTCATGGTGCTGAAAGGGACGTAGACCACGCGGTTGATATCGTCGTTCCCCTCCTGCATTTTTGGGCTCAGCACACCGACGACTTCGAAGCTGAGGCCGTCAAGGCGGATGTGCTCACCCAGAGCGCTGCGTCCGGAAAACAGTTTTTCCTTCGCTTCCGAACCGATCACCGCTACGCGGGAATGTTGGATCTCGTCTTCCGGGTTGTAGAAGCGGCCCTGCCCGAGTTTGAGGGCGCGGACATCAATTACATTGGAATAATTGCCAGTGACAGCCCAGGTAAAAACCCTGGTGTCGTACTGCACGCTGGCCTGCTTACTGACTTCGGGTGTGATATGGGTGATTTGGGGAAGATTTGTAGTAAGAGTATCTACATCATCCTGAGTAAAGCGGACGAGGTTTCCCGCTTTCTGACCGCCGGCCTGCATGGAAGTGCGGCCCGGCACCACGATGACGAGCTTGGTGCCGAAATTGGCAAAGATGTTGGCGCAAGCTTGGCCAAAACCATCACCATAGGCGAGCAGCATGACCACCGTGGCGATCCCCCACGCCATGCCCAACATGGTAAGCGCGGTGCGGCGGCGATTGTGCCGCATGGCGCCGTAGGCTTCCTGGAGCAGATCACGCAACATCTCATCACTCCTGCCGGAGGGCTTCCACCGGCTGCAGCATGGCCGCCTTGCGCGCGGGATAAAGACCCGCGACCACTCCTGCCAGCGTCAGGCTGCCTATCGCCAGCATGGCCGACATGGGCACCAATTTTGGCGGATCAAATCCTCCCGGCCCCTGCACATTTCCCGCCATTGCCATCAAGCCTGCCGCAAAACCCATGCCGATCACGCCGCTACCCAGTGTGAGAAGCAATCCCTCAAGAAAAAAATGAAACAGAATACTGCGGTTGGTGGCGCCCAGGGCCTTCCGCAATCCGATCTCATGGGTGCGTTCGCTGACTGCAACCAGCATGATATTGACGACGCCGATGGCGCCCAGGGCCAGTGTAACCATTCCGACCGCTCCCAGGAACATATTCATGACGTCGAAAATGGTTCCCACCATTTTTGATTCCTGGATCGAATCCCACTCGTCAAAAGCGTTTTCGTCGCTGGCATCGAATCCATGATTGCGCGCCACGATGTTATGGACATCATTCTGCGCCAGCACGTGCTCCGCGGTCACCCGCGGCTGATATTCAATATAAGAAATGGAGTTCTGGTGGTTTTCTCCTTTGACCGGAAAGTACGTGGCCATCACCGGGAATGGGATGTAGGCACGCATATTGAGCCAATTGTTGTCGCCGCGGCCAAGGTGCGGCATGCTGCCGACAACTTCGAACCGGATGCCATTCAGCAGAATAAACGCGCCCACTGACGGGCGTCCGGGAAACAAGGTTTTCAGGAGTTCGTTGCCGAGGACAATCACATTGCGTCTTTGCGCTTCGTCCATTTCATTGAGCCAGCGTCCTTCCTTGAGGGGAAGATAACTTATCTCGTTAAGCTGAGGCTCCACGCCCAGAATTTCGCCGCCTGCATTGGCGAATTCGCTCACCTCATGCAGGTCGGTGCGCGAAAGCAGAGGGCAGGCATTGCGGACGTGCGGAGCTTGCGTGCGGATTTCCAAATAGTCCTGGTAGGTGAGCAAATACGAACGCGCCGAGTTCATGTTGTCCTTCACCGCTGGCGCTCGCCCGGGAAAGATAAACATTATGTCCTTGCCGAACTCGGCCAACTCGCGCTTATTGCCCGAGCGGAAGCCTTCGCCCACGCCTACCAACAGCAGCAAAGATCCCACTCCCCAGGCGATCCCGAACATGGTCAGGAACGAGCGCAGCTTGTGCGCCCACAGGTTGCGGAAGATTTGCGCGAAGATGTCCCAAACCGAGCGCATAATCGAGATACATTGTACCCCTTTGATCATTACGGGACTGACACCTGAGATTGGCAAATAATTTGCGTTCTAAAGCAATTTTGTAAACCCACGATATTAGAAACGTTTACTCCAGGGACAGCACGCGTTTACCATGTGTTCGGCATTTTCGCCAGAGGTGGGGCTATGGTTGGACGCCGGGAGTTCCTGCGCAACAGTTTGGCTGGTACGGGGGCAGTGCTCGCCACGAGAGCTTTCTCGCCCTGGGTCTGGGCTCAACCCAAGACCACAGACTCGCGCATCGAAGTGCTCCCCGGGGAGCCTCTCGGGACTATTTCTCCCAATCTATACGGACACTTTACCGAGAATCTAAGCGGAGTGATCTACGACGGCATCTGGGTCGGAACCAATTCGAAGATTCCCAATATCGATGGCATTCGCAAGGAACTTGTCGACGAAATGCGCAAGATCAAAGCTCCGGTAGTGCGCTTTCCCGGCGGCTGTTTTGCCGACAGCTACGACTGGCGCGACGGTATTGGTCCTGCCGACAAAAGACCTCGGCGCACCAACTTCTGGGCTGGAGGAGAGAGCAGCGGCGCTCCCGCCAGCCATCGCTATGATCCCAACGCATTCGGGACAAATGAGTTCGTCCACTTCTGCAAGTTGATTGGAGCCGAGCCCTATCTCGCTGCGAATCTGCGCAGTCTTCCGGCTGAAGAGTTCTATCGTTGGGTGGAATATTGTAATTCTCCGGCGGGCAGCACGACGCTCGCGGACACACGTGGCGAAGCGGGCTTTAAAGATGCTTTCAACGTTCGTTACTGGGGAGTTGGGAACGAAGCGTGGGGGTGTGGGGGAAACTTTACCGCTCAAGAGTACGCTGTGGAGTTTCGCCGTTTCGCAACCTGGGTTCCGCGATTTGGGCGGGAATTGTCGTTCATCGGTTCCGGTCCCAATGTGGACGATTGGTCGTGGACACGAGGCTTCTTCGAGGAGATGGTTCGCAAAGGCCACGGCCAATTACGCGAGGTTTATGGCTGGGCGCTTCATCACTATGCGTGGAATCTGAGTCGAGGACGCACGCGTGACTGGGTGCAGGGAAAAGGCGATGCACTCAAATTTGACAGTGTGGACTGGTACGAGTTGATGCGCGAAGGCGATCGCATGGAAGGCTTGATCAACGGCCATTGGCAGGTGATGAGTGAAGAAGATCCGGAACACTCGGTCAAGCTGGTCGTCGATGAATGGGGGCCATGGTACCGTCCCGGAAGCGAGGCGACCCCGGTAGATCAGTTGGAACAAATGCCCACGCTACGGGATGCTGTCTTCAGCGGAATGACGCTGGACACGTTCAATCGCCATCCGGAAAAGATCGCTATGGCCAATTGCGCGCAGCTGATCAATTGCCTGAACAGTTTGTACCTGGCGCACGAAGACAAGTTTGTAGTCACGCCCGTAGGCCATGTGTTTGCTATGTACGCTGCACACCAGGGCGGTCAGGCGCTGCGGACGATCTTTTCCGCACCCACGATAGAGTATGACCGCGATGCGAACCCCGCTTCTTTCTGGGGACTGAAGGGATCGGCTTCCTTGCATGACAAGGAACTGATTTTGACGGTTGTCAACCCGCATGTGAGCGAGTCCCGCGAAGCCGAAATCTCGGTTCGCGGCGCGGCGCCAAGGGCAGGATCAGCGACAACTCTTACCAATTCTGACATCCACGCTCATAACACATTTGACCAAAGACAAGTCGTCGTCCCGGAAACGAAAACACTGGAAATCAAAGGTCCCGCACTCGCCTACACCTTCCCGCAAGCCTCAGTTACAAAACTGACATTGACTCTGTCGTGAGATGACATAGCGAACTGTCAGACCGCTCGTTCTGAATGAAGAAACTAAAGTCACACGCCCATTTAATAGCCGAAAGCCCGGTTCATTACCTGCCGATCCGCCCTTTTCTCTGGCGGCCTGATACGCACCTTTGTTGCAACATTACTCTTGTGCCTCACACATTAGAGCCATTCCCGAGTCAGTGTCTCCCGTAGCACACTCGTATGTAAGGAGACTGCCGTGAGACGAGTGTGGTGCAATTTTTGGCTCAATGAAGAAGGGCAGGACATCGCCGAATATGCGGTCATGCTCGCCGTCATTCTCGTTATTGCAGTGGGTACGATCCGGATGATCGGCTCAAGTGCCAACAACGTGTTCTCTCAGATTGGAAGTTCTATTCCCTGAGAAACAGCAAAAAGCCGGCCTTGTCCTCCAATATCGATCCTTCTTGATGGCTTGATGGGTGGCAACCTTCGTTTTCAGATCCTGATTATTGAGACTGTAAATCCATTCCGTGTTGGGCTACCAGAGCGCGGCAACCTTGATCGATTCATGCCGCTTGCTCGTTTGCCTATCCCTTTTCAGGATGTGGTAATCCCAGCGCTTTTCGCAATCCACAACAAGAGTGATATGTATTGAGCAATCAGCAGACGAGGCGTGCCCTTGAGTCTGCCGTCGCGGTGTTGGCATGGATGTGGATAACGCACAACTCGGAGACCAAATCACAGCGCCGGCCCTGAGTGTTGGCAATGACCACGTTGAAGGCGTAATAAGGCGGGCCGAACAGGAATTGCGCCAACTAATCGCAGAGCGGGCCGCACTGACCAAGCGCATTGGTACGGTGAAGCAGACCCTTGCGGGTCTAGTGAACCTCTTCGGCGACGGCATCCTGAACGCCGATTTATCGGAGTTCGCCACTCGCAACACTGGTTTGCGTCAGCCCGGAATTACCCAGGCTTGCCGCAGAGTTCTCTTGGGGGCGCGACGGCCTATGGGCGTTCTTGACGTGTGCAATGAGATCCAACGAACCCTGCCCGCATTGCTGGCCCGTCACAAAGATCCCATGGCAACCGTCAGTACGATTTTGAGCCGACTGGTGGAGTACGGCCAGGCAACGGTGTTTTCCGGTGATCGCGGATCGCGTGTCTGGTCCTGGGTGCCCGAGCACGACAGCGGATCGAGCCACACGTCGGGGGAGAACGGCTCAAGCCCAGTTGCGTAGAAGATTCTGCGGTTCTTGCGTACCTCTAAAGTCACATCGAACGTACCTAAGTTCTCCGACTCTCGCCCGTGCCTGACGCTTCCAAGGTCTTCATCCCGGTGAATCCGCTAACTGTCCCAACCGCTGCAGTAGTGTCCCGGACCTCGCCGTCTCTTTTCCATGGCAAGGCATATTTGCAGATATACCGTCGCGGGAACAGAGAGAGCCGAATCATACGCTCGACCGACAGATAGAACACCAGCGCATTCGCCGCGCGATTTCTCTAGCGCAGGGTTGGCAATCGTCCATTCGATGTTACTGTTAGTTCTGAGCTGCAGTTTGTGCGCCTTCGTTTTTGCTGGAGATCTCACTGTAAGAAAGACCAACCCGCCGGTTCGGATGGCGGAAACTCCTTTCAAGCTCTACCACGGATACGTGATCGTTGTGGATGGCCGGATTGGCAACCTCGATCACCAGAACTTGCTGCTCGATACTGGCACTAATCCAAGCATCATCGACAAAAACCTTTCCACGAAACTAGGGTTGCGGGGTACAACACGGGGTATCTCTCTGTTCCAACAAAATATGATGTCTGAAAGCGTTACCCTACCCGATCTCGAGTTCGGTTCCATACGAAGGCAGAATTTTCCGGTCATGGTTGCGGACTTTTCTCGAATCGGAACTGGACTAGGAACACGCATCGATGCGGTCGTCGGGCTCGACGTGCTGGGCGGAACAAATTTCACGGTCGATTATGTGAAACAGCGCATCTTCTTTGGGGCCTCAGCGCTACCGCACACTGTTTCGTTCACTGCGGGTCAGCAGTTCATCGGGGTGAATCTAAAGAGCGGTGGCCGGCAGTTGCATTTATTGCTGGATACGGGAACACCGCAACTGGTCCTATTTGAAAACCATTTGCGCGGTGCGGATTATGTATCGAACGAACGCCCCGGAACCGGACAGAACATTTCCGGCGAGGTATCTTACGAGTCCATCGTTCTCTTGCAGGCCAGTATTGGAGCGCAACAGGTGGGGCCCCAAAGAGCATCGGTCGTAGCAAGCCATCAAGGAATAACGACCGATTTCGACGGTCTGATCGGTATTTCCTGCCTCCGTCCAAAACGCATCAGCTTTGACTTCGACCGGCAAATGTTTGGTTGGAGCGACTGATTACGATTCAGCGCAACTCGCTAAGTATCATCCGGGGGGCGATGCTGAGCGCATCGCTGCGTGCCGGCACCATGTGAAGAGGAATGCTTACCCGAACGACCGCTCCACCTTCCGGAGGGGTGAGCAACTCCACGCTCTGATCCTGGCCGTAAATAGTTTCCAGGCGCTCGCGCGTGATTCTAAGCCCCAAGCCACTTGCCGGGTGGTGGCTTGGATCGCGAAATCCAGGCCCGTTATCCCTTACTTCCAGATGAAGATCACTGTCGTCCCTGGTGGCGGAGATTCGGATTTCTCCTCCAGATACCAACCTGGAGATCCCGTGTTTGATCGCGTTGTCCACCAAAGGCTGCAACAACAAATGTGGAACGCTCGCATCGAGGGTCTCTGGAGCAATGTCCAGACTCACCGTGAGCCTTTCTTCGAATCGTATCTTCTCAATCTCGATATAACAGTTCACGAATTCCAGTTCGCGGCTCAAGGTTGTCATTTGCGTGCCCGCACTCTCAAGACTGGTTCTGAGCAGGTCGCCGAGACGCGTGATCATGCGATCGGCGGCTTCGACGTTGGTTAACATCAGTGCGGAAATCGAGTTGAGCGTATTAAAGAGAAAATGGGGCTGAAGCTGACTCTTCAACGTTTGCAGGCGCGCTTTCTCGAGTTGCGCCTGCAATTGCGAGGAGCGCAACTCGCGCTCCTGGAACCGGCGGTAATAAGATGCCACGTGAGCGATAAGTACGATCGGCAAATAAGTGGTAACGATGTCGTCCACGAGGTTGGTGAGAAATAGCATTCTGTACATGTGCCACTGAATATGGAACCGGTGAGCTTGATAATCCCAAACCGCCGATACCCAATGCTTGAGATGAGGATCCCAAGCCGCATAGGGAGTCAGGCCCCTCAGTGTCACGTGCGCCACTGTAAACATCAGCCCACCCGCCAGGAGCAGGAGCGAACTCCTTGCCCACGCGGTTCGTTGCACCGGATAGCGATTTGCCAGCGCGAAAACAAAAGGAGTCAACAGGGCGTAGGCATAGACCTGGCTGCATTGCAAGGCGAGAACGACCGGGAACTTCATGGGCATCTCGGTCGAACGATACAATTGGTAAATCGTCGCCGTATATGCCAGAGCGACAAACGACCACACGCCAAAACTCACCGCCCAAACTATGGCAGGGCGGAAATCTCTGGAAACTCCGTTGCTGGTTTGCTCCTCACCTTTTGCGGCGACTGCGCGCTGCGGACGGCGCACCAACTCCCCGCCACAATGCGAACAAACCTCATGCATGTTCGCGGAACAGATGGCACAGAAAGTGCATTCGTAAGAGCACACATACGCCATACCGTCTGGTGACAGCGCGACTCCGCAACCTTCACAATTGCTCTTCATGCGTTCAGAAAGATTCTCAGTAACATCCTTTGCAAATACACGGCACTGTCTCGATTGCGTTCATCACTCCAAGTCGTATGTAGCCGCTAAATGCGGCTTCCATCATGGACCAACTCAGGCGGGAGAGCAATTGAAGACTGAGGCGTGGAAGTCGAAATTCACGAGTCCCGCATACTCCGCCATTCGTCCCGGCACTCGTCCCCACCGGCCAGCGTCCTGTCCCAGCTTGGAGCTGCGGCGCGGAGACGCCGCGAGCGAAATCGTACGAGATGTGTGATCTTGCAGCAAAAGATGCTCATCGAGAAACGCCGGCCGGGCTCGCTCTGTCGATTGCGTCCGCGGTTGAGATTCTTTGCCAGCGCCTTTGATTTGCGATCTCCACGCTGCGAATTTCGCCAACCTCCACCATGAAGTTCAAAGTGCGAATGATGGCTGCATCGGCCGAAGCGAACTCCGCGAATGAAAATGAACCCCTTCGAACAATGCGCTCACGAATTTCTTCCAAAGACGCGGCGCTGGATTCCAAAAGGGCGATACGGCAAGCGCGACTCAGGCCAGGTTCACTGTGGTTTGCACCATCGGGCAGGTGAGGATCAAGAGCGCCTGCGTCTTTGTGTCTTCGGGGGCTGTTGTATGGCCTGAAGCGGTCCATCTCACCTTCCGCATCGACGAGCCGCGTATCGTTCCCGCTGCGGACTGGCTTGATCGCAAGAGCCCGCAATCCTTGCATCACACGCTGAATGCGGTGAATCCGTCGATTGATTTCCGCGCGGCGGACCATGAGATCGTGAGCGCTTGCATTCATTCGCTTCACTGTCTCTGAAACCGCGCTTTCGATCGCGGCAGGCGATGTCTGGAATTCGATGGCGGGCATGGGTGCTCTTGCATTATTGACGCGGCAGAGGGAACTCCGCGAGCGCACGGGGACGGATCCTGAGGATTTAGGGACGTGTTGGTTTGATTCTTGGCTGGATGCACAGTGCTATCGCCATGAGAAACAGATCATGTGCAAGGCCTTGTTGAGAGCCTGTTATGTCAATGGGGTTATAGCCGAGGAACAGAGTAAAGATTGTTGCGCCCTGCGCTCAGACCCTCCCACCCATATTCAACGAGCGAGGGACTGAGACACTCGCTGGAGGGACCACAAAAAAGATCGAAGGGACGACAAGCAATCGGACCGGGACAAGTCGCGAGTCAGACGGCGCTTGTTTGTGAGACTATTCGCGGCTTGTCACGTCTATCCAACTGTTGGACCGCTTTGGGTGATCAAATGACCCCGGATTCTGTTAGTTCATCACCGCAAGACCAACGCTCAGACAAAGTGGTGCGCACCGTCGTGGCCGACGACGAACGGCTGGCTCGCCAGAAACTGCTCATCCTGCTTGACGCGGAACCGCAAGTAAAGGTGGTAGCTGAGTGCCAGGATGGCCGGCAGACAGTGGCAGCGATTCGCACTCTCCGGCCGGACCTGTTGCTGCTCGACATTCAAATGCCGGACCTCGATGGCTTTCAGGTGCTCGGCGAAATTCCTCCGGAAGAGATGCCGGTTGTCATCTTCACTTCTGCCTATGATGAGTATGCAATACGCGCCTTTGAAGCACACGCGCTCGACTATTTGTTGAAGCCGTTCGACCAGGAACGCCTGCACCACGCGGTGGAAAGAGCCCAATCGGAATTGCGCAAGGCGCACGAGCGTGAGATCACGCACCGGATTCTGAGTCTGCTGTCACAGGTGAGTTCGGTGACGCTGCCCGCATCAGAGCACGACAGCCGCCTGGTGATTAAGGCCAATGGCCGCGTGGTATTTCTGGATTTGGACAGCATCGAGTGGGTGGAAGCGGCGGCCAATTATGTGCGCCTGAATGTCGGCAAGGAATCCTATCTTTTCCGCGAGACCATCAGCCATGTAGCAGAGCGGCTCGATGCGAACCATTTTGTACGCATTCACCGCTCGACGATCGTAAATGTCCGCAAGATTAAGGAATTGATTCCAGTCAACAGCGGCGAATATGTGGTGATACTGAAGAATGGGCGCGAACTCTCGTGCAGCCGTGGCTATAGATCGGCGTTGCAAGGTATTGTCGAGCAGAGTTCCTGAAATCAGCCGCAAGAGACTCATTTTTGATGGTTGATTGCGGATTGGAAACCCAGCGCAGATCCCGCGCTCCCCGACGAAGGCTTCAATCACTGTAGGCAGTCAGAAATCAGCAATCAACAATTCCGTCCGGCAAAAAAGGGCTGGAAGATCTTCTGATCTCCCAGCCTTCAACTTATTACGCCCTTCAGAAGCTAAGTCTCACAGCAAGCTGTAGCGTGCGCCCGTTGCTGGGAAAGCTCAGTTTGCTTAATCCGAAGTTAGGCTGGTTCGGAATAAAGTAGTTCCTCGCCGAGCCGACATCCGAAATCGAAAGGGCCTGGTTGACGCTGCCCGTCGTGAACTCCGGATGGTTAAAGACATTCAGCGCCTGCATTAGTACGTCGAAGTGGAATCGCTCTGTGAGATAAAGATGCTTAGCAACGGTCATATCCCAGTTGTTGATGGGAGCAGTTGTAAACGTGTTGCGGGAAGAATTCGCGAGCGCCCCCACCTGCGCAACAATGTACTGCGCGTTCGGATTCACCGCCTGATAGGCCACGATGTTTCCGGCTTGGGGACCCGCTGTGGCCACCAGTCCAATAACATCGCTGCCGGTTCGCTTCACTCCGCTGGGATTCAAAATAGCGCGGTCTGGCGCCGCGTCTCCGTTTAGGTTGGCATCGTCCGCACTTTGTACCGTCCCCCACTGTCCGGACTCCCAGGTAAAGACGGGAGCGATTTCGTAGTTGCCCACGAGGTTGCGCTTCACCCAACTGGAATCATGCTTGAACCAGGGAGCATCGTAGATGGTGGCGATGGTGATCCGGTGACGATGGTCGAGGATGGAATTGGCCCGCTCCGCACCGAAGTCTTGAAAGTCCTGCGGACGGCGGGGTGAAATATCTGTCGAGTGAAAGTCGGCGGTGCTGTTATCGATCATATGGCTGAAGGTGTAGGCGGCCTGAAACTGCAAGCCATTGGAGAACCGGCGGTTCAACTGTGTTTGCAATCCGTGATAGATGGACGACCCCCACGGCATAAAAGCCGTGATCGGATTTACAAACCCGGCGTTGAGAAACCTGGGATCGTAAAAACCGCCGGGGCCTGTGCCGGTGTCGAAGTAGCCATTGGCCATAGTTCCCGCAATATCACCCACTCCGAATGGGCCGTTCGTGCTGGTTTGGAGACCGTTGCAAACCGCCAGCCCATTGACGGTCTGAATCGCCGTGGGTAAACATTGCGCCCACGCAGCGGGCAGTCCGTTCACCGTCGCTTGAGTCGTCGGCTGAAGATAAGTCGGCAGGAAATATCCAGGAGCGTTTTTAGCTCCGTCCACAAAGTTCAGGATACTCTGCACATCCATATCCTCGCCCCGTGTTCCAACGTAGCGGACGTCCGCGGTGTAGTTCTTGGCGAACACATGCTGCACCCCCAGGTTCCACGAAAGCGCCCTGGGATATTTCAGATCGTTCGGGAGATAGCTGGATGTGTCCTGGATTGCCTCGGCTCGCGTCAGATTTGCTATTCCGGTGAAATTTCCCGGACCAATGCCGCCGCTCGCCAGGAATGGATTCTGGCAGGAAGTACTGGGACAGTTGAGAGTTTCGCCAATTTGCGGAGGCCGGGCCAGTGAGCCGATGTTGTCATAAAGAACGTCATAGCCCATGCCAAAGCCGCCGCGAATCGAGGTGTCGCCGCTCTTGCCCGGTGAATACGCGAACCCTACTCGCGGCATGTAATCGTTCTTCGGCGCTTTGGGAGAAGTAAACGTGATCAGCCCGGGAACATCGGCGATGCTGTTCAATGCCATCTGCTTCTCGCCGGTAGTGGTGCTGGTGTATTCGTAACGGACACCGTAGGTCAGGCTGAGGTTCGGCCGGATCTTCCAAATATCGTTCACGTACCAGTAAATACTGTATTGGTCGCCGGAATACCCCGCCGATCCTAGTCCGCGCTGCCCGAATCCCGGTACTTGATCGAAGGCGAAATCCTGCAATGTTTGGTAGGTGTAGTCGCCGCGGGGTCGCTGAATATCCTTCTGCGGCGAAATCGATTTCGAGCCTTCAATACCAAATTTCAGTGTGTGATTTTTCTTGACCCAGCTCACGTTGTCGATGGCTTGATACAAATTCTGCACGGCGTATTGCGGGCCGTTCGGGTCCGGACCCACGTCGAGTCCTCCTAGTTCCGTGATCGTGATGTTGGGGAATGCGTCAAGCGTCGGCAGAAACTTCAGATTGTTGACAACAATATTGAAAGCCGTCCGCGTGAAACCGATGCGGAATTCATTGCCGATAGCCGGAGAGAAAGTGTGATATTCGCTGAGATTTACAAGATGAAAAGGCTGCACCAGTGGCGTGAAAAACGCAGGTAGCTGGGCTCCGATATCGATGCCCGCATTCTGGTTATAAATGTAGCGGCCGCGAATCTGATCCTTGTCGCTGAGGTTGTAATCCATCGAGGTCGTCAGCGCCTTGAAGTTAGTGAAGTCCGGCGCCGAAACCGGAAGTACACCAACCGCGATGCTGTTGGCCGCCGGACAGGGCGCAACGCTCGCGCCGACGCAGACGTTGCTGGTCGCAGTGGGCGCGACCGCGTATTGTTTCAGCGCATTGATGTTGGCCGAGGAGACTCCTGGGATCGTCAGCAGACTGCTGTATCCGGCTGCCGTGGGGGCAAGAATCGGTGCGCCCGGCACGGCTGCGAGACCTTGCACGCCGTACTCGTAGTTCACAAAAAAGAACAGCTTGTCTTTGATGATCGGTCCACCTAGTTGTCCGCCAAAACGGTTGTTGTCGAAGCGAGGATTCGTGGGATTCAGGCCCGGAGCGGTGGAATTCACAACGTCCTGATCAATTGCGTTCAGGTTGCGATTCTGGAAATACTCATAGGCCAACCCGTGAAAGCTGTTGGTGCCGTTGCGCACGACAATGTTGAACTGGCCTCCATTGGAGTGGCCGAATTCGGAATTGAACTGGTTCTGCAGCACCGTAAAATTCGCGACTGCATCGGAAGGTACATACACCAGCGGCCCCGTCACACCCTTGTCGTTGTTGTCGATGCCCTCGATTGTGTAGTTGTTGTCGCGCGGGCGTTGGCCGCCGACCGATGGACCGGTCCCCGCCCCTAAGCCACCGCTGCTGGCAACGCCAGCATCGAGCATGGAAAGGTTCAGCACGCCCAGATTCTGCCCGTTCACGGCAGACACTCCCAGTCCGGTCGTGGGCAAGTCCGCCAGTTGTTTGTCTTCGTAGGTCGTTTGCAACTGTGCAGTCGTCGTGTCGATGATCGGCGCTGCTCCGGAGACCTCGACCGTCTCGCTCACCGCCCCCGCCGCCAGCGTGAGATTTACAGTGCCTGTGGTGTTCAAATGAATTTCGGTTTCTTCAATGACCGTTTTGAAGCCGGTCATCTTCGCCGAGACTTTGTAGGTACCGACCAATAGGTGATCGAGACGATATTCACCCGAATCATTGGTCTTGGTGGTCGCCACCGTGTTAGTGGCTACATTGACGGCGGTCAACTCCGCACCGACCACGGCTGCGCCTTGTGAGTCCACAACTGTGCCCACGACGTTTCCATCGGAAGCCTGTCCATGGGCAAGGTCCGTGCCCAATGTCACTAGGCCACACATTACGAGAACTGCAAAGACGCCCCAAGCAAAGATGTTTCGTTTCATTTACACCCTCCAAGAACAGCGCGAGTTTTGCACCCGTCGGAAACGAGCGGATTTGCGATAGCTGCACTGTTGCGGGTGTTGGTGTACACCTGAGGGTCCATCCATCAGGTCTCCAGCTCGAATAGGGATGAACGGTTACAGCGTGGTGACGATCACCCGCGTACTGGTTCCGCGATCACTTATTCGCGAGAGCTATTCAGCAGTGGAACTGCATGCGATTTACAGGAATGCATAGCGAGAGTACGGAGAACTACTGATTTATGAATTGTTCGAATGGAAAGCTCAGACCAAAACGCCAACTGCTTAAGAGCAATCCTGCAGTCGCGTCGGTTGAGAACTATTTTGTTGAAGCTTGTTCTATTGTTGATTAATGGTCAAGGCAAACTACCGCATTCAGCTCTCCCTCAGGGCTTCGGCTGGATCAACTTTCGTCGCGCGTCGCGCGGGCAAATAACTGGCGAGCACAGCGATGCAGAGAAATATCAGCGGCGCAAGAACAAAAGTGGTCAGGTCACGCGTGCCAACTTTGTACAAAATACTCGACAGCAGCCTGGTCAACAACAGCGCGGCGATCAGCCCGATAGCAATACCTGCGGCCGCAAGCTTCAGTCCCTGACGCACCACCATGCGCAACAGGTCTGCGCGTTCCGCCCCCAGCGCCAGGCGAATGCCTAACTCCTGCCGTCGTTCCGCTACGGAGTAAGCCAGGACACCGTAGATTCCAACTACCGCCAGCAATAGCGCTGTGACGGAGAAAATCCCGAGCAGCAGTGTTGTCAAGCGCGGCTGTGCGCGTGAGCTGTCGACAAGCTCGTCGACCGTCTGGATGCTGGTAACCGGCTGATCCGGATCCACAGCGGAAATCTGCCCTCGCACGGCGAAAGTCATGCTTCGCGGAGACACGGCAGTTCGCACCAACAGGTTCATATTGCTCCAGGGCAATTGCGGGAAGGGAAGATAAAGTTGCGGTTGCGTCTCCTGTGCCAAGCCGCTGTTCTTGACATCAGCGCTGATGCCGATCACCTCGGCCGGATTCGGCTGGCGGCCTAACAACACGTGCTTGCCTACGGGATTCTCGTTCGGCCAGAAGCGGCGGGCGAAAGTTTCATTGACCATGACGACCTTGGGTGACTGAACGTCGTCAGCATCGGTGAACTCGCGGCCTCCACGCAAAGGAACGCGCATAGTCTGGAACCACTGCGGGCTGATCGCCTCGATATCGATAAATGGACGCTGCGACAGCGCCACGTCCGGCTGGCCTTCCGGAAGCAGTGGAGTGATCCTCTTTACGGTCAAGGGCAGAGTGGCCGATATTGCTGCACTACGCACCCCGGGAAGGCTGGATACGCGCCGCAGCACTTCGTCAAAAAACTCGATCTGCTGTTGCGCTTTGGCGTACTTCACCGTAGGCAGAGAAATATTCATCGTGAGGACGTTTTGCGCGTCAAAACCAGGATCGACGCGCAATAGCCGCGCGAAGCCGCGCAGAAGCAGCCCCGCTCCGATAAGAAGCAGCAGCGACAGCGCCACCTGGCCGATGACGAGCAGACTGCTGATCTGCGCGCGCTTTCGGCCGCCGGAAGCGCCTCGGCTCTCATCGCGTAGCGTCATATTGAGGTCCACCCGCGAGAGTTGCAGCGCCGGAAAGATTCCGAAGATGATTCCGGTCAGCAGCGAAATCGCCAGCGTGAACAGCAGTACATTGAAGATCGATACCGATGGGAAGGTCCTGCGGAAGCTGGCCGGTTCCCCATCGGACCAGCGCTCGCGTTGCTACCCAACCCAGGCCTATGCCAAGCGTTCCCGCAATGAGCGCCAGCAGCATGCTCTCAGTAAGAAGCTGCCGCACGACGATGCCGCGTCCAGCTCCCAGCGCCGTGCGCACGGCAATTTCTTTTCTCCGGGCCAACGCTCGCGAAAGCAGCAGGCTGGCCACATTGGCGCAGGCAATCAGCAGCACAACCGCGACCGCGAACAAAAGCATCAGCACTTTTCCACGCACGTCGGCCACAACCAGTTCGCGTAACGGACTCGCTGTCATAACAACGGCGGGGTCGGCGTCGGGCGCGGCAGGGTTCTGTTCTCGATACTGCCGGTTCAGCACGGCAAGCTCGGACTCCGCGCGCTTCAGCGTTATTCCCGGTTTCAGCCTTGCCACATAACTGAGGTAGCCCACTCCCATGCGAATCCGCTGTGCGGGCATGAGCGTGAGCTCGAAGTAGCGTGGCGTCCAGACGTCGGTCGGGCCAACGAAAGGGAATTGAACGTCCCCGGGCAACACACCCACGATGACGTGCGGCGTGCCATCTAGTGCGACCGTTTGCCCGACAATACTTCGGTCGCCGCCAAAGCGAGTGCGCCACATGGAATCGCTGAGCATGACTACTGGCTGGCCTTCCGGGCGGCCTTCTTCTTCCGTGAACGTGCGTCCGATCTGCGGCTGCACTCCAAGCGTTGAGAAAAAATTGGATGACACACACGCCACTTGCACCTGCAACGGTTCGCCGTGTCCCGTTAGATTGAAGGTGTCATTCGCCCACGCGGCCACAGACTGAAATGACTGGTTGTGGTCGCGTACGAGTTCGTAACGCAGAAGCGTGCCCTCCATGTCGCGTGTCTTATCTCTCGCTACCAGACTCAAGAGTTGCGATGGCTCATGGTAAGGAAATGGCCGCAGCAACAGCGCGTTGGTCACGGTGAAGATGGCTGTGTTCGCGCCGATTCCTAAAGCGAGAGTGATAATCGCGGCGAGGGTGAATCCGGGACTCTTGGTTAGCATGCGTGCGCCAAAACGGAGATCGCGAACGAGGGCTTGCATAATGCCGAGATTATAGATGGCAGGAAGTTGGCGTCTCCACCAATCAAGGTCAATCTAATTTGCTGGTGCGGCGAGGTGCGGTTTATTTGCGGCGCTCGCCGCGTTGCTGGCTCAATCGGAACTCTTCGCGCCCCAGCCGCCGCCGCCGGGAGTCTCGATTCGAATGATGTCGCCCTTATGAGCAGCGATGCTGCATTTGCCCGGCAATTCTTTTGCTCCCGCGCTCGTGATCAGATGAGTGTGACCAAGGGCTCCGGGTTCGCCGCCTGACAATCCATACGGCGGGAAAGTGCGGCGGTCGGTCAGAAGTGTGACCTGAGCATCTGCCAACAGTTCGATCTCGCGAACAATCCCATCGCCACCCCGGTGCTTGCCTCTTCCGCCCGACCCGCGCCGGGAGCTGTAGCGTTTCACGCGCAAGGGATATGCGTATTCCAGCGCCTCAGCAGGCGTATTCAGAGAATTCGTCATGTGCGTGTGAACTCCCGAAATGCCGTTCGTCTCCGGGCCGGCGCCCATTCCCCCTGCCACAGTTTCGTAGTACGCGAACGGAAGATCGCTCCTCGGGTCAATTCCGCCGATGGTCAGATTGTTCATCGTCCCGGAACTGGCGGCGGGTACGCGCTCCGGAATCGCCTGTGCAAGCGCTCGCATCAGCACGTCGACAATTCGCTGCGAAGTTTCTACATTGCCCGCAGCCACGGCCGCCGGAGGGCGCGCATTCACGATGGTCCCTTCGGGAGCGATCAGATCGATCGGGCGCATCACTCCGCCGGTGGCCGGCGACCCGAACGGAAGCAAACATCGGAAGACATAATATGCAGCCGAGTAAGTAATCGCGTACACGGCGTTGATACTGCTCGCGACCTGCGGGCTGGACCCCGTGAAGTCGATGCAAGCCGAGTGCCGCTGTGGATCGATGGTGACCGATACTCTGATCTTGACCGGCGTTTCGCTATAGCCGTCGTTATCGAGAAAATCTTCGGCGATGAATTCTCCCGCCGGCATGCGTCCCAGTTCAGCACGTGTCAATCGCTCCGAGTATGCAAGGAGTTCGTCCGCGAGTTTGTGAATCGCCCCGGCGTCATACTTCACAATCAACTCCTGCAGGCGCACTTCGCCTACCCGGCAGGCGCCGATCTGCGCCATCAAGTCTCCCTCGCGCTCTACCGGCGTCCGCACATTGTGGAGCAGCAGGCTAAGCATCTCGCGATCAATAGCTCCCGCTTTCACAATGCGTACGGGCGGAATGCGTAAACCCTCCTGAAAAATCTCCCGGCACAGCCCCATCGATCCCGGATAAGTGCCGCCAACGTCCGCGTGATGGGCCCGCGCCGCCACATAAAATACTGGCGTCGCCATGTTCTCGCCGAAAACTGGAAGCACCATCGTCAGATCCGGCAGATGCGTGCCGCCCGCAAAAGGGTCGTTCAACAAAGCGACGTCGCCTCGGCTTAACTCCAGCGCACTTACCGCCGATTGCACTGACATCGGCATCGATCCGAGATGCACGGGCATGTGATCGCCCATAGCGATGACATTGCTAAGATGATTGAAAACAGCGCAGGAGTAATCGCGACGTTCTTTGATATTTGGAGAAAACGAAGTACGGCGCAGCGCGGCGCCCATCTCTTCGGCCACCGAATGCGTGGCGCTCTGAAACAGCGCCAGTTCGATGGGATCGACGGATTGTGTAGAATTCTCCACGGTTTATTTCCCCGGAGTCACGTTGATGACGATGTTGCTGAATGGATCTATGCGCGCATCACACCCAGGAAGAATGAAGGTCGTAGCACTGTATTCGGCGATAATGGCCGGACCTTTGAATGCGTCACCAGCAGCGAGAGTGTTGCGGTCATAAACCGGAGTCTCAAATACTCGTTCGCCAAACGATACGCCGCTCGTTTTCAAGACTGCCGGAGAGCCATCGCCGGGTCGAGGCACAGCAGCCGGCATCTCGATGGGCTCTGCCTTCGCCGTAATGCGCACTCGGATATTCACGGCCTCGACCATCCTCCGTTCATCCGCATAGCCGTAACGCCGCTGGTGAGCGCGATGAAAACTGCTGAGCATCCCGGAATCATACGGAACATTCAGTTCGTATCCTTGTCCGACATAGCGCAAGTCGACAGAACGCGTCACCTCCCCCGTCAGTCCTTCAGCATGGAGTTCTTGCAGTGCGTGCTCTGCAAGTTCTTTGAGTTTGGGCTCCAACATTTTTTCTTCGGGCCGGGACATCACCGTTCTTGAGAAATCGCGAGTTGCATCGGCCAGAAGAATGCCGAAGGCAGACAATGCCCCCGGCATCTGTGGGACGAGCACTCGGGGAATGTGGAGCGCTTTGGCCAGCGAACACGCGTGCAAGGGCCCAGCCCCTCCGAAAGCCACCAAAGTAAAATCGCGAGGGTCGTAGCCACGCTCGACAGAGATGACGCGCAGCGCTTTCTCCATGGTGCTTTCTGCTAATAAGACGATGCCGGCGGCGAACTGCTCAACCGAGGCGATAGACTGTCTGGCCCCTTCCATGTACTTTCTGGTGCGCGCTTCGTCGAGCCGGACATCGCCGCCCAGGAACAACTCGGGGTCCATCCGCCCGAGCACCAGGTTTGCATCCGTGACCGTGGGCTGAGTACCGCGGCCATAACAGATGGGTCCGGGATCAGCGCCCGCCGATTCTGGTCCGACGCGCAGGATGCCGCCGCCATCGAAGCGAGCCAGCGACCCGCCGCCGGCCCCGACGGTATGTATGTCGAGCATCGGAACGCTGATTGGCAGTTGCGAAATAATCGACTCGCTACTGGTTGTGGGTCCGCCTTCGTCCGCCGAAACGAGAGCAACATCGGTGGACGTGCCACCCATGTCGAAACTAATAATCTTGTCGAAACCTGCGATCCGCGCTACGTGATATGCGCCGATCACACCACCCGCAGGCCCGGATAGCACGGTGCGGACCGGTTGCTCCGCTGCGAGGCGAGCGGAGATAATTCCTCCGTTGGATTGCATGACTTGGACACTGCCATTTTTGTGAGCATGCCTGACCGCGGTATCAAGTTCTCGTATGTACTTGCCGACCTTGGGCGCGAGGTACGCATTCACTGCCACGGTTGCGCCGCGCTCATACTCGCGGAACTCCGGCAACACAATATGAGATACAGAGATCGGCAGGTCCAGCCGCGATAAGGCCTTCTGAACTCGCCGCTCGTTTTGGGGGTTGGCAAAAGAAAAAAGCAGCGAGATGGCGACGGCTTCGGCTTCCGATGCTTCGATGCGCCGGCACAACTCGTTCAGTTCCTCATCGGAAGGGTGAATCAAAATGCTGCCGTCTGCAGCAACGCGCTCGTTGACCCCAAACCGCAATTCGCTGGGCAAAAGCGGAATCGGAACTTGCGGAGACCAGTTGTACAGATCGCTTCTGGCCTGGCGTCCGATGGCAATGGTATCTTCAAACCCTGCGGTGGTCACAAAGGCCACGCGCGAACCCTTACGTTCGAGCAGGATGTTGGTTCCTACAGTTGTGCCGTGTCTGACCTCGGGAGCGCTTGCCGGGCAAACCTGGTGCACAGCCTGCAATACCGCATTTCCGGGGTCAGCGGGCGTCGAGAAGAGTTTCAACACACTGAGAACATTGTCCTGCACATAAACGCAGTCCGTAAATGTTCCGCCCGTATCAATGGCAATCCGCATGTAGATTAAGGTGCGGACCGCTCAACAGGAGACGGACCGCTGAAGGCCATCAGAGTAGCAGAAGAGATTCTGTGCGAAATACATTTTGGATTGCAGAGTTGACGGCGCAGGAAAGAAGCACACTGATCGCAACGTTCGGCGGCTGGATGCTGGATGGCATGGACGTCATGGTGTACAGCTTCGTGATTCCCACCTTGATTATGGAATGGCATCTCAGCCAAGGACAGGCGGGTTTGCTGGCAACCGTCACGCTGCTGATCTCCGCTGTCGGAGGCTGGCTGGCGGGCATCGCAGCCGACCGCTACGGGCGCACGCGCGTTCTGCAAATTACGATCTTCTGGTTTGCCCTATTCACCTTCCTGAGTGGGTTCGCGAATTCTTACTGGCAGTTGCTGATCACGCGAGGACTGCAAGGTCTGGGATTTGGCGGCGAATGGGCCGTGGGATCAGTTTTGATGGGAGAAGTCATTCGATCGAAGCATCGCGGCGAAGCAGTCGGGACCGTACAGGGCGGGTGGGCGATCGGCTGGGGCCTGGCGGCGATCAGCTACACGGTGTTGTTTTCTCTGCTGCCTGCTGCGATGGCGTGGCGAGTGATGTTTTGGATTGGCATGCTGCCCGCTCTCCTGGTGGTGTACATCCGGCGACACGTGCCCGAGCCGGACATATGGAAACACGCACACGAGCAAGCGCGGCAGTCCGGTACGGAGTCTCAGTTCTTCGATATCTTCAATCCGGAGATATTACGCATTACCGCACTGACTTCACTAATATCAGTCGGCTTGCAAGGCGGATATCACGCGATCACCACTTGGCTGCTCACTTATCTTAAGACGGTTCGCGGCCTCTCGATCTTGAATACCGGCACTTATCTTTATGTAGTCGTCTTCGGATCTTTTTGTGGATACCTGGTAAGCGCCTATTCGGCTGATCGGCTGGGCCGTAAATGGACTCTGTTCCTATTTGCGGTGAACTCACTGCTCGCCATTTGGGTTTACACGAGCCTTCCTATCAATAATCATTTCATGCTAGCGCTAGGTTTCCCCTTGGGATTCTTTGCGTCAGGTTCCTTCAGTCCCATCGGCGCGTATTTCACCGAACTGTTCCCCGGCCGATTCCGCGCTTCGGGACAAGGCTTTTCTTACAACATGGGGCGCGGCTTGGGAGCATTGTTTCCGGCCCTCGTCGGAATCATCAGCGCGCATATCGATCTCGGACGGGCCATCGCCATTTTTGCCACGGGAGCCTATCTGGTAGTGATCTTCGCAATCGCGCTGCTGCCTGAAACCAAGGGCAAGCCCCTTCAGAGTTGAGGCGCGCAAAAAAAATATCGCTGCCCGCGTAGTCTCTGGTTCGACCATGCCGGCAGAATTTGTGGATCGAAGCGCCGCCTCTACAATACGATTTTTCCCGTAGCGAAAACCCTAATCCCTAAGGCGGCATCTTAGACCCGCTGTTCTAGTTGCTTGCCCCTACTCCGGCAACGCCTTAGTTCTACAGAAATTAAGGCAATGCCTAAGTCAGGGAGATGAAAGTCCGGTGCCTCTGGAGTTCATATGTGCAATGCAAGGTTTCTCGCTACAACTCTTCTGATTGCAGCCACTCTTCTATCTCTTAACAGTCGCGCCGTTGCCCAATTCGGTGCCAGTATTGAAGGGACGGTTCAGGATAAGTCAGGCGCTGTCGTTTCCGGCGCAACGGTCACGGTAACCAACCAGGCGACGGGCGCGACTCAGGCCACGCAATCCAACACGGGGGGCTTTTATCGGATTTCTGGATTAACTCCCGGACAATATGCCGTTGCGGTCGAGAGCGCAAATTTCAAGAAGAGCACCACTAACGACGTTAGCGTGGAAGCGGAACGGGTGCGCGGCTTGGATGTAACTTTGGAACTCGGACAAGCGCAAGAGACCATTACTGTCACCGAGCAAAACCAGGCACTGCAGACCGAAGACGCCAATGTCGCGGGACAGTTGACAGCGTCGGAAGTTGAAAAGCTGCCCGCGATCAACCGCGATCCCTACGAACTTCTGCGCCTTTCGCCGGGAGTTATGGGGGACGGTGCGCGCTACGGCGACGGACGGTCGGTGGGGTTTCCCAACGGCCCCGGAGCCAACAACGGCTCGGCAGGACCGGGAGGTTCGAACACAGCAATCTTCCAGGTGGAAAATCAACAACCGATCAGCGCTAACGGGCAGCGCATCACGTCCAACGATTATCTGGTCGATGGCGTCAGCGTGAACAGTTTGCAGTGGGGAGGCGCGGCAGTCATCACGCCGAGCATTGAATCGGTGCAGGAGATCACCGTTCTGGCGAATGACTACGATGCATCCGATGGCCGCAGTTCCGGCGCACACATTAAAACCATCACCAAGACCGGCACCAATGATTTCCACGGTGGCGCCGTATTCCAATACCACAGCCCCGGACTCAACGCTTACAACAAGTTCAGCGGCTACAATCCCGGCGAAGGTTTTACTCCGCCCGTGAGGGACGATGATGTTTTCCGCCAGTTTGCCGGCACCCTGGGCGGCCCGATCATTCACAACAAGCTTTTCTTTTTTGTAAATTACGAGGGCCTAAGGGCGAGTAACACAACGTTTCAGAACCAATGGGTCGAAACTTCGCAGCTTGACGCCTTGATTCTTGGCGATCGCCCGGGCACGCCGGTGGCAACGACTCTGCAATCGGCGGGCATCGCCCCGCGCATCAAGCAAGTCTTGCCGAGCGATTGCACTCTTTGGGTGCTGGCGGCCCAGCCTTGCGCGGTTGTGAGCGGAGGTATCGATATCGGGTCGCCCTATGCTACTTATGGCACGTACAACCCCAGCTTTACCGCGACCAGTCCGGCAGAATTTGCCGGCGGGGGACTTGACGGCGTGCCCGACCTGGAATTCGCGCAAATCTCCATTCCGGCAACCACACAAGGGGATCAGTACAATGTGCGCGTCGACTACGATTCGGGTAAGAATGTTTTTTCCGCGAACACATTTCTGACGTTCTTACACACTCTTTCGGCTGACGCGTCGGCGGAAAGCCGGCCGATGGCCGATTACAAATCGAAGGATTTCAGCCCCAGCGGTTTTCTGTCATGGGTGCGAACGCTTTCGCCGACCATGCTGAACGAGGCCCGATTTAATTTCACGAGGTACGCCTACAACGACATTACGTCGAATCCGCAAATCAACTGGGCCATTCCGCGAATTGAAGTTCAGGGCCTTCCCCTGCCCGGAGGGCAGCGCATTCGTTATGGCGCGAACCAGGGCGACTCGTCTCCCGGAATCCTGGCACAAAACACTTTTGCCTTTCGCGATGTCGTATCCAAGGTTGTAGGCTCGGACGCGATCAAGATTGGCTTCGAGTTCAGCCGCGAGCAGGATAATGACGAATTGATTGGCGGCGCTCGCCCTGATCAGGTCTTCCAGGGTTTCTGGAACTTTGCCAACGGGACACCCATCTTCGAACAGATTGAAGTGAACCCTGTGACCGGCGCAGCGCCGGTTACGAGACCTCGTTATTTCCGGTCATCGAACTACGGATTGTTCATCCAGAACGACTGGAAAGTCCGGCCAAACCTGACGATAAATTTGGGTTTGCGGTGGGAGTACTTTGCACCGCCGACGGAAGCCGCCGGGCATCTGGCGAACTTCGAACCGACTAACGACCCGGTGAACGGTTTGGCGGACGGCAGAGCCACCAATCCCAGCCAGATGTGGAATTCGACCTGGCGTAATTTCGGTCCGCGCCTCGGCTTCGCCTGGAGTCCTACGGTGACGAACAATAAGGTCGTGCTGCGCGGGGGATTTGGAATTGCGTATGACCGCTTCGATGATGTGACATTCAACAACACGCGCAACAATCCGCCCTACGTGGCGAACTATGGAGTGTGCTGCGGAACAGCGCCCGGGGAATTCGGCACGCCATTTCTCAACGGGCAGATTGTTTTTGCCACCGGCACGAGCAATTCTCCTACAAGTTATCCCGCAATTCCTGCGTTGGCTACGCCCATAAACCCGGCTAACGGATTGCCGGAGATTTTGCCCGGACAAGGCGCGCCTAACATTTATTCCAACCCGACTCATATGCCGGTGCCTTATGTTTATCTCTATTCGCTTCAGGTGCAAACGACTTTGCCAAAAAACTGGGTGGCGACCATTGGTTATCAGGGAAGCGCCAGCCACGACCTGACGCGGATCAAGAATCTGGCTTACTTTTATCCGCCCCCCGGAAATCCGGATGTTTTCCAGGTGTTCACTCCGACTCCGGATACGACCGCGAATTTCAATGCGCTCAATACTCAACTCGAACATCGTTTCCGTCACGGATTGACGGCCAATGTAATGTATACCTACAGCAAATCGATAGACGAAATTTCGGCTGAAGGTCCCGGTTTTACGACCAACCAGACGTATCCAATCTCGAATGCCACCGAGTACGGTCCCTCGGACTACGACGCCACGCACAATCTTCGCGTGTTTGGCGTATGGGAGTTGCCAATAGCCCGCGACCAAAAAACTGTTCTGGGGAAGATCGTGGGCGGTTGGGAGCTAAATGGAATCTATCAGTTCCATTCGGGATTTCCGTGGACGCCGGTGGCCAGCAATCTATGTCCGGTTCTGGGAGCAACCAGTCTGTGCCCCGTGCGGCCGATCAGTTACAACGGAGGCGCCGGAGACAACCACGATACAAACGCGTTCCTGCCTCCGACCTCGTCCAACTTCCCAGCCATCTCTGTCGCCAACGCTGTGAATCCGTATTTCACTTTGCAAACGACGGGAACCACCCCGGATTTTCCTGGAATCGGGCGCAATGGCTTTCGCGGACCGAGATTTAACGATATAGATCTCGGCATCGCGAAACAGTTCGGGCTGCCTTCAATGAAATTCTTCGGAGAGAACGCCGGGATTGAGTTGCGCATGAATCTCTACAATGCATTTAATAAACTCAATCTGGCGCCGTTCACGTTTGGCAGCACATCGACGGTCATCAGTTCGTCGCAGACTACTACGGCTAGCGGCGCGATAGTGCCGCTTGCCAACCCGTTATTTGGTACAGCGACGGCAGGACTGGCTGGAAGAGTGGTCGAGTTGCAGGCGCGCTTTCGGTTCTAAACAGACCGCGCGGCATAACCAGACCGCTACTTAGCAATTCGCGCTATTGCGCCGCGCTGGCTCGTTCGTATATATAGCGTTTGTTGCTGTATCCGCAAAAACTCTCGTTGAGGATGGTGCGGAATAAGAGTCTACAATTCTGTCTTCATCATGCGGCGTTCTACATTTCGGTGTGAGCAGGCTCTCTTCGCACACGCAGTCCCGGCGAGCGCGGCGCGTTCGCCGTTTCAGCTTTTCTGCTTTTTGATCCTCATTTCCATCGCTTGCTTCGCCGCCCCCGTCACCGACTATTACAACCACGTCGTCTTCGATAACAGCATCACGCCTGACTACTACTATTACAGCACTGGCAGATCGGTGTTTCCCAGCACCGTGGACTTGCTCTCGGGGGCGCTGCCGGTCGAAAAAAAGAACTTCTTCACCGCTCCCAATGCGCTGCGCCTGCACTGGCGTTCCGTAACCGGCGGAAGTTGGGAGACGGAAGTGCGCGTGGTGAGCATGCGGAACCGGCTCATGGATTTTCGCGGCGACACGCTGTACATGTGGTGCTATTCGCCCGAGGCAATTCCCGCCGCCGACTTGCCCTTCATTCAATTGGAAGATGAACAGCATGACTTCACCGCGCCAGTGAAGTTGGACACGGGCGGCGACGTGCCTGCCAAGCGGTGGTTCCAAGTGCGGCTTCCGCTCAGCGAGTTCGTCACTGCATCCATCCATCCTTTTCAGCCGCGGGATCTGCACAGCATCCATTTCGGTCAGAGCGAAGCCGACGACACCCCGCGCACGTTAATCATCGACGAAATTAAAATCGACGATAAAAGCAATGCCTCGCCGGTTTCGCCCGAAATAAGAAGCGCTCCTTCGCCGCCGCAAAATGTGCAAGCCAAAGGCTATGACCGGCACATCGACATTAGCTGGACTCCCGTCGCAGACAGTGATTTGCAGAGCTACGCGATCTACCGCTCGCTGGGCGGACACAAATTCCAGCCCATCGGGATTCAGCTTGCCGGTTTCAATCGCTATACCGACTTCGTCGGACGCTCGGGAGTGAAGGTTTCTTACCGCGTCAAATCTGTCGACCGCGCCTACCGGCAATCTGCTTTTTCTCAAGCGGCGAGCGCCGCGACCAGAGAACTTTCCGACGATGAATTGCTCACCATGTTGCAGGAAGCATGCTTCCGCTACTACTGGGAGGGCGCTCATCCAGTTGCCGGTGCAACACTGGAAAACATTCCCGGAGACGAGCGTATCGTCCCCACTGGAGCCACCGGTTTCGGCATCATGGCTCTCATCGTTGGTGTGGACCGCGGCTTTATCACTCGCGACCAGGGCATCGCGCGTCTTGCGCAAATCCTCGATTTTCTGGAAAAGATTCCGCGCTATCACGGCGCATGGTCCCATTTTCTGAATGGCAATACCGCGCAGAGTATGTTTGTTTTTGGCATGTTCGATAACGGTGGCGATCTGGTGGAAACCTCATTCCTGATGGAAGGATTGTTGACTGCGCGTCAGTACTTCAAAGGGAGCAGTGAAGCGGAGCAAAGCCTCTATCAGAGAATCACTCATCTTTGGGAGACCGTCGAGTGGGATTGGTACCGGCGTTCGCCGCAAAATAGTGCGTTGTTGTGGCACTGGTCCCCGCAGTGGTCCTGGTTCATCGATCATCGGCTTACGGGATTCAATGAAACGATGATCACGTACCTGTTGGCCATTGCTTCGCCTACGCATCCCGTTCCGGCTGATCTCTATTACACCGGCTGGGCAGGACAGTCGCCGGACGCAGTCGCCTATCGCACCGGATGGTCAGGCTCTACAGAAGGTGACCGCTATCAGAACGGCCATGCATATTACGGCATCAAGCTCGACGTGGGAGTAGGCACAGGGGGACCGCTGTTCTTCACGCAATATTCGTTTATGGGTTTTGATCCGCGAAACATTCACGACCGATACACCGACTATTTCGAGAACAACCGCAATATGGCGCTGATCAATCTCGCATACTGCGAAGCGAATGTGGGACACTTTCAAGGTTATGGGGCCAATGATTGGGGACTGACGGCCAGCGACGATCAGTTGGGATATCTTGCGCACGCTCCCGACCGCTCGACCGATGACGGCACCATCACGCCGACGGGCGCGCTCGCGTCTTTTCCCTATACCCCTGAAGCCTCGATGGCCGCGCTAAAGTTTTTTTATCGCGATCTGGGCGATCGCCTGTGGGGAGTGTACGGTCCACACGACGCCTTTAACTTGACAAGGAATTGGTTCTCGCCAGTTTACATGGGTCTCGATCAAGCTCCTATCGTGGTGATGGTGGAAAACTATCGCACTGGCTTGATCTGGAAAATGTTCATGTCCAATCCGGAGATCCAGCCTATGCTGGATAAAATCGGTTTCAAGCGGGATGACGCTGCGCACGCGTCCGCACCGGCACCGTAGTTTTGCAAACGGTGGATGACGGGAACGTCCCCAACGGAAATCGATCGAGGAGGGATTGAACGCATGTCCTACACACGGCGCACGATGCTCGCAGGCATTGGCTTGGCGGGCCTTCAGGCAATGATACCGCCGCTCATCAGGAGAGCCTCGGCCGCATCGGGAGCGGCCGAAACCGTTGCCGCCGCATGTCCCTTCCGGTTGGCGGTAATCAATGACGAGATCACGCAGGACTTCGAGAAGGCCTGTCAGATCGCGTCCGCCGACTTCGGCCTGCATTGGATCGAACTGCGTTCCATGTGGAACAAGAACGTAACCGAGCTCAACGCAAAAGAAGTGGAGGATGCGCGCAAGATTATCGACGAACACAAGCTCCGAGTCACAGACATCGCCAGCCCGCTGTTCAAAACAGACTGGCCGGGAGCTCCGCGATCATCGCAAAGTGAAAGCCGCGACCAGTTTCACGCTGACTTCGACTCCAGCGCGCAAGACAAGTTGCTCGAACATTGCATCGCGCTCGCCAAATCTTTCAACACGGAACGCATTCGCTGTTTCGATTTCTGGCGCCTGGACGATCAGAAGCCATATCGCGTAGCCATCAATGCGAAGCTTCAGCAAGCCGCCGAGCGTTGTGCCAAAGACAACCTCATCCTTGTCCTCGAAAACGAAATGGCGTGCAACACGGCAACCGGCGAGGAATCGACCGCCTTGCTGCAAGCGATTCCTAACAAGAACTTCATGCTGAACTGGGATCCGGGCAATGCCGCCGCTCTCGGCAGCACGCCATATCCGGATGGCTATCGATTGTTGCCCAAAGATCGCATCGGTCACTGTCACTGCAAAGACGTAGTGCGCAAGCAGGATCACAAATACGATTGGGCTCCGGTCGGCGGGGGTATTGTGGATTGGGTCGGGCAGTTCCAGGCATTCCAGCGCGACGGTTTTCACTGCGCGGTGAGCCTCGAAACACATTGGCGCGGCGCGGGTTCGCCCGAAGCCTCCACGCGCATTAGCATGGACGGACTCAAGAAGACACTGGCGAAAGCTCGGATTTCCTGCTGATCGCTTGGGAAGGGCATGACTTTAGTCGTGCCGTCCAGAATCAAATTACGCTGCGGCTTTAGCCCATGAGCGAAAGCGACTCTTGTACGATTCGTTTTGAAATGGAAACCAGGAACAAGGAGTAACGGGAATGACGGTTACACGACGTGAATTTCTCGACGCACTTGCCGTCGGCGCAGCGGGACTGGCCGTAGGAACGACGGCGAAAAGTTACAGCCAGATTCTCGGCTCCAACGATCGCCTCAACTTTGCCGTGATCGGCCTGAATGGGCGCGGCTACGCTCACCTCTCGTCGCTGAAAGCAAGTAAGAGCGCGGCCCGCATCTCTCATGTCTGTGACGTGGACGGCAACATTCTCAGTAAGTTTGCTGACGCTACCCAGCACGAAATGGGCGAGCCTCCTGCCGCGGAAAAAGACTTCCGCAAGGTTCTTGCGCAGAAAGACGTCGACGCCATCACTATCGCCACTCCGGACCATTGGCACACACCGATCGCCATCGCCGGATTGCAGGCGGGGAAACACGTCTACGTGGAAAAGCCTTGCAGTCACAATCCCGCCGAAGGAGAGATGCTGGTTCAGGCCCAGCAGAAATACGGAAAGCTCGTGCAGATGGGCACGCAACAACGCTCATCGCAATACACCATCGAGATCGTCGAGAAGATTCGCTCCGGCATCATCGGCCGACCCTACTATGCGAAAGCCTGGTACAGCAATGTGCGCAAATCGATTGGCACGGGCAAAGAAGTTCCCGTGCCCCCGCAACTCGACTGGGATCTGTGGCAGGGCCCGGCGCCGCGCCGTCCTTATAAAGACAATCTGCATCCCTATAACTGGCACTGGTTCAAAATCTACGGCACAGGAGAAGCGCTAAACAACGGGACGCACGAAGTCGATGTCTGTCGCTGGGCACTGGGCGTCGATTACCCCAAGCGCGTCACTTCGTCAGGCGGCAGATATCAATTCAAAGACGACTGGCAGTTTTACGACACGCTGATCACCAGCTTCGAGTACGAAGACAAGATGCTCTCATGGGAAGGCAAAAGCTGCCAGGGCATGAAGTTCTATGGCCGCGATCGCGGCTCGGCCATCATGGGAACGACGGGTACCGTGGTCGTCGATCGCGATGGCTACGAGGTCTTCGACCTCAAAGGCAGCAAGATCGACGAATTTAAAACCGGCAAGACAACGGCGTCTTCGGATCTCACGGGCCGCGATTCCATGACCGACGCTCATTTCGCCAACTTCATCGCGGGCATTCGCAAGGGTGAAAAGCTCAACGCTCCGATCACAGTCGGCAACATCAGCGTAACCATGCTGCAACTTTCCAACATCGCTTGGGAAGTCAACCGAGAGTTGCACCTCGACATAAAAGACGGCCGCATTCAGAATGACGGTGAAGCAATGAAGATGTGGAACCGCGAATATGAGAAAGGCTGGGCGCCGCATGTATAAAGCTTCGATTTTGAGTGGCGCAACGTTTTCAACACTGCGGAAAAGTCTTGCCCTTCTCTTTAGGCTTTAGCCACCGAGGTGCTCACTATGGATGGTGTTCTCTCCCGCCGCGATTTCATCCGCTCCAGCGCATTGATCACCGCAGTGTCCGCTGCTCCGCGCGCCGTCTTCGCCTGGCCCGCCGAGGCGCCAACCACAAGCGCACCCTTGCCCATTCGCCTTGGCCTCGCCAGCTACACATTCCGCAACTTTACCCGAGCGCAGTTAATCGCCTTCATGAAGCAGCTCAACGTTTTCGATCTGAATGCGAAAGACGTAAAAGATCACCTGCCAATCGACCCGCAGCAAGAATCAGCCGCGCTGGCGGATTATGCCGCCACTGGTATCAAGCTGCACGCTGCAGGAGCCATCTATTTCGCCAAGGACGAAGATGCCGACATCCGCAGTAAGTTCGAATACTGCAAACGTGCGGGAATTGGAGTCATTGTTGCCGGCGATCCCTCGCCGGAGACTCTGCCGCGCATCGAGAAGTTCGTAAAGGAATACGACATCCGCATCGCGATTCACAATCACGGACCTGAGGATAAGTTGTGGCATTCACCGCTGGATGTGTTGAAAGCGGTTAAGAATATGGATCCGCGTATCGGCTGCTGCATCGATGTCGGGCACACCGTTCGTGCAGGCACGGATGTAGTTCAAGCGATTCGCGAAGCAGGGCCGAGATTGTTTAACCTGCACATGAAAGATCTGGCGAACTTTCAGGACAAGGAAAGCCAAGTTGCAGTAGGAGACGGCGCTATGCCGGTCCGTAAGATGTTCGAAGCCCTCATCGAAATCAAATACCCAGGCTTCGTCGATCTGGAATACGAAGTTCATCCGGACGATCCAATGCCCGGCGTTATCGCCAGCTTTGCCTATATGCGCGGTGTCCTGGCAGGCATGAACAAGCTATTTCAGTAGTCCGTACACTTCCACTTCGCCTCTTGTGCCAAAGTAAACGCGCCCATTCACCACCACTGGGATCACGAAACGCGTCGCCATTGCCGCACGATCACGCATGCTGTTTTGTTCCGAGTTGTAAATCGGTCGGCCCAGTTTCGTCGCGTCGAAGGCATAGAGAACCGCTGCCCGGTCGGGACCGTTCCACGTTTTGGTTGCGATTCGCAATGCCGACGACAACATGATCGACGTCACCAAACAATGAAACATCGCTGATTCTACAGGCTGCGGAAAAACGCGAATGCGCGGAGCACCGTGGAAGAGCGGCGCTTTAGCGCCGCGTAAACTGTCAAGGAGAGAAATGGGCTTCAGCCCCGGTGGACATCTTTCGTCTTCGGGGTCGCATTGTTCCGCAGCCTGTCTAGCCCCGAGCCCGCCAATTCCCAATCTGGGAAAAATCTTGTCAATAGGCAAAAACTGCCCATTTCTTCGTAACTCCTTCGTTTCGCTGGAAATATAAAATCCGCAAAATGTCCAGATTGCCCACCCCAAAATGCTATTCTGGAAATATAGGGCAAAAATCTTTATAGACAGGCGCGGCCTACCAGGTCGCGCCTTTTCTTTTGGTGCCAGAGCGGCGGAACTCGCGCTCTCGGCAGGCGGATTTTTTCCCCAGGAAACAGCGGACCGATCAAATGGACGAATTCAAAGTTTTCAAGACATACAAAGAACGTGGCGAATGGGCGGAGCTCCGTTTCATGGCCGAAGCCATGTTCCATGGCTACAAAGTCTCCAAGCCCTGGGGTTCCTCCGCCTTCGACATCGGAGTCGAATCCGGCCGCCGCATCCTCCGTGTCCAGGTCAAGTCCACCTCCAACCGGACCGGCACCGGATACCTCTGCCAATTCAAGCCCAACGCCACCAAAAAGCAAGACTACACGCTCCAGCAAATCGACTTCTTCGCCGCCTATGTAATCCCCAAAGACCGCTGGTACATCATCCCCGCAAAAGTGATCTTGGGAGTCCGCCGCAAGCATGCCATCATGTTCTGCCCCATCCAACCCCTGAAGAAAGGCCGTTACAGCCACGAACACTACCTCGAAGCCTGGCCGTTAATGTTCCCCCGCGAGAAAAAAATCGCTGCCAAACCTAGCCCTAACCGTCGCAGCAAAGAAACCAGGCTTTGAAAGGGCGCGCCTTCCAGTCGCGCCACAAAATCCCACTCCCCTCACAACTTGTCATCCCGACCGAGTCGGACCCTAGCGAAGCCGAAGGGAACGGGGGTGGAGGAACCTGCTGTTCGCCCGCAGCTACCGGGAAGAGCGGCGCTTCAGCGCCGCGTAAGCTGTGTCAGGAAAAAACGGGCTTCAGCCCCGTAGCCGTAACCCTCAACTCGAACACAAACGAAACGTATGTCATCCCGACAAGAGCGATAGCTCTTGGAGGGACCTTACGAAAGCAAGCCGTCACGATGCTGCTGTCGGGTGCCGTCCCACCGCTTAAGGCTTCGCGATCTTCATCGCAGCAGTCCAGCCAACTGTCGGGAAATTCCGCAGGCGATGGCTGCCCGAAATCCAGCCGCAGAGCGGCGACATATTGTTAGCCCAGGACGTAAGTCCTGGGTAGGCCGAGAAAAAGGGAACAAGTCCCGGAGGGACGGCAGAGTAGCCGCTAGATGCCTAGCCAACCGCCCCGATCATGCCATTTGTAACCTCGTCATTCCGGCCCGAGCCGGACCCTAGCGAAGCCGAAGGAAACGGGAGTGGAGGAACCTGCTGTTTGGCTGGAGCCAGCGCCGCGTAAGCTGTGTCAGGAAAAAACGGGCTTCAGCCCCCGTAGCCGTAACCCTCAACTCGAACACAAACGAAACGGATGTCATCCCGACAAGAGCGATAGCTCTTGGAGGGACCTTACGACGGCAAGCAGCCACGATGCTGCTGTCGGGTGCCGTCTTCACCGTAGCAGCCCGGCCAACTCGCGGAAAAACTCCGCAGGAGATGCAATGCGCAGACCCATCCGCTGCGCCCCAGCCTTCGTGAAATGTTTGGAATTATTCGTAAGAAGCCAGTCCGGCTTGGCGGCCATCGCCGACAAAAGCACCGGCACATCCGCCTCATGCCGGATCAAATGCCGGCTCGATAACACAGCCGGCTTGCTCGGATAAGGAACGATCTCAGGCGAGGTCAACCGGATAAGCCGCCGGTAATCCTCGACTAACTGCTCGGCATCAAGCGCAGGGAGCCGCTCCGCATGAAGCAGCAAATTCTCCTCAACTTCATCCCGCACAACCTCCGCCAGCACCATCCGGCAAACCTTGGCCGCGCAAAGCGAAAGCACAGCTTTATTGAGTCCCCAGGGAGAAACAATGCCTCCAGTCAGAACATTGGAATCGAGAAACAACCGGATTCGGCGAGGAGTGCTCACTTACCGCGGACTTGAGAAGGAACCCGAGAAGAACGAGAATTGCGCGGACTGGGCGAACGCCGCCGGGAAGCGCCCGAAGCCTTCTTCGCATAGCGCCGTGCATAAACGCGCTCGCGCGCCTCAGGAAGCGTAGCCAGCAAGTCCTTGGGCGTAAGCCCCACGGCAGTCAGGCTAGCGCTCACCCGCTGGCAAAGATGTTCAAAGCGCCGCTGCTCTGGCAAAAGAATAAGCCCGTCCCCCAACCGCAAAACTGCAAAAGGCGCGCCATTCCCCAGCCCCAAATCCTCGCGAAACTGCTTGGGAACTGTAAGCTGCCCCTTCTCGCCAATCTTGGTGGTAGTCAGGTATTCGAGAGTAGTGTCGTGAGTCGCCATGGCGGTAGGAAAATCCTACCATATTGACAGCCCATCTCCTAGGTTGTCACGGGAGCTTTGAAAGGGCGCGGCTTCCAGCCGCGCCGTACCCCGCTCTCTCCGAGCCTGTCATTCCTTCCGAAACCGCGGCAAGCGACGCACGGCGTAGGAACCTGCTGCTTCTTTCCACACAGCTCATTCCTGAGATTTGCGAAGCGTCCTACCCTGATTTTCCGCGGAATTCCACTCCGCCACGGTACAATTCCGTGTTCGATTTCTTACTCGCCAGAAAGGAGCGTGGCCGTGCATCGAAGACTTTTCTTTGCGGTTGTCGCATTATTCCTTTTTACCGTCGCCGCTTGCGGCCAGCAGGCGACTCGCGATCCCAAAAAAGAAAAGGTCATTACCGACGAACTGGCTGCCACTGCTCCGGGAGCCGTAGAAACCTTTGAACGCGCCACGGCGGCCATGGACAATCGCGATTCCGAGCACGCCGCTCAACTCTATAGTCAAGTCATTGCGCAGGCTCCAGTCTTTACTCCGGCTTTGCGCCGTTTGGGATTTTGCCTGGCAGCACTGGGGAACACCGATCAAGCGGTGACTTTGTTGAAAAAAGCCGTGACCATCGAACGCTCTCCCGAAAATCTCATCAGCCTGGCGCAAATCATGGCCTACCCCAACGACAAGACGCAAGGCAGCGAGCCTGATAAGGAGATTGCGCTGGCCCTTGCCAAAGAAGCCAACGAATTGGATCACAGCTCCGACGATCCACGGTACGCCACACTAATGGCGCAGATGGCATTGGACACCAAGCGCGAAGCGGAGTTCCGCCAAGCAACGGACATCCTGGTTCGCAAATACCCCGGCCAGATGGCCACCCACTACTACAGCGCGATCCGCTTTGCCATGGATCAAAACTGGATCGCTTCAGAAGACGAAATCAAGAAAGCCGAGCGCCTGGGGCTGCCCCCACAAACGGCGCAAGCGATCCTGAATTCCGGCATTCATACTCGTGCCCTCGTCTGGCGCTGTATCCATTACGCGGCTTACCTACTCGCCGCGTGGGCAAGTGGCCTTCTCCTGTTGTTCCTCGCAGGCAAGATTTTTTCCAAAATGACCTTGCGCTTCATCGAAAAACTGGATCCGGCTTCTGCGACAAGCGCGCCGACAGCAGCTTTACGGCGCTATTATCGGAAGCTAATCAACATCGCAGGCACTTACTATTATGTTTCCATTCCGTTCGTGATTTTCCTGGTACTGGCGGTCTCCAGCGGAATCGTTTACGGATTTCTGGCACTGGGCGAAGTTCCCATCAAACTGGTGGCCGTTATCGCTATCGGCGCCATTATTACCGTTTACAAAATGGTTCACTCGCTTTTTGTCCGCGTGAACGCCGAGGAACCCGGACGGAGCCTGAAACCGGAAGAAGCCCCCGGTCTCTGGAATCTGACTCGCGAAGTCGCGGAAAAACTCGGCACGCGCCCGCTCGATGACATTCGGGTCGCTCCCGGTACCGAGATGGCCGTCTATGAACGCGGCACCATCCGCGAGCGCCGCAACGATATGGGACGCCGCACTTTGATCATGGGACTCGGCCTCGTGCCCGGCTTCGATCAGAATTCGTTTCGCGCCGTGCTCGCACATGAATACGGACACCTCTCGCACCGGGATACCGCTGGAGGCGACGTGGCTCTACGCGTCAACCAGGACATGCTCAAGTTTGCCCACGCCATGGCTCGCGCGCGCCAGGCGGTTTGGTGGAACATCGGATTCCAATTTCTGCGCCTCTATCACTTTCTCTTTCGCCGCATCAGCCACGGCGCCACCCGCTTGCAGGAGGTTCTTGCCGACCGTGCCGCCGCCCGCCTTTATGGACCGCAGCCGTTTGAGGAAGGTCTCCGGCATGTCGTCCGCCGCCAAATCGAGTTTAATCATTTCGCCAGCAAAGAGATCAGCGCTGCCCTAAGCGCTGGTAGAAGCCTACAAAACGTTTATGCGCTGGAAGCGCCGCCGGACAAAGATATCGACGAATCGGTCGACCGCGCCCTCAACCGCGAGACTTCCGAAGACGACACTCACCCCAGCCCCGTGGACCGATTCCGCCTGGTGAGTCGAATTACCTGCCAAGGCCAGGCTGCTTCTTCCGGCCCGTTGTGGGATCTCTTTGCCAATCCCCAAGCCATGACCACAGAAATGAACTCGAAGATCGAGAACCTGGTCAAGGGCAGATCCGCATGAAAGTACACGAAGCCGCTTCGATCAATTGCTAAACGCCTACTGTCTGCGCACTATGTTTCCCCGCCAGCAACTGCCGCAGCACATACTGCAAAATCCCGCCGTTGGCGTAGTAGAGCGATTCCTGCGGCGTATCGATGCGTACCAGCGCTTCGAACTCCACCGTGTTTCCTTTGCCGGCTGCACGAACTCTCACCGTCTTTCCCGCGGCAAATTTCTCGACCACGCCCCGGATGCCGGTGATTTCGAAGACCTCTTCGCCGGTCAGCTTGAGCGATTCCGCATTCTGTTCGGGGGGGAATTGAAGCGGAAGAATTCCCATGCCCACTAGGTTCGAGCGGTGAATGCGTTCGTAGCTTTCGGCGATCACGGCGTGAACTCCGAGCAGGGCCGGGCCTTTCGCCGCCCAGTCGCGCGAGGAACCCGACCCGTATTCCTTGCCCGCTAGAATCACCAGCGGCGTGCCGTCTGCTTGATATTTCTGCGACGCGTCGAAGATCGACATCTCGGCATTCGTCGGCAGGTGGCGCGTGAATCCACCTTCAGTCGCGACCAGCTTGTTGCGCAGGCGCACGTTGGCGAACGTGCCGCGCACCATGACTTCGTGGTTGCCGCGCCGGGAGCCGTAAGAGTTGAAGTCGGCGGGCGCGACGCCATGCTCCTGCAAATATTTTCCGGCCGGGCCGTCTTTCTTGATCGAACCCGCGGGAGAAATATGATCCGTTGTAACGCTGTCTCCCAAAACGGCCAGCGCACGCGCGCCGTAAATATCCTCGACAGGGGCAGGTTTGACGGTAATGTTGTCGAAATAAGGAGCGCGCCGGATGTAGGTCGAATCTTTTTCCCACGCATATGTTTCGCCCTTGGGCACGTTGAGGCCCCGCCAGCGCTCGTCGCCAGCAAATACTTCGGCGTAGCTCTTGGCAAACATCTCCGCCGTGACCGAATGCTCAATCGCTTCTTCGACTTCGCGCTGCGAAGGCCAGATGTCGGCCAAAAAAACCGGCTTGCCTTCCTTGTCTTTGCCGAGGGAATCCTTACGCATATCGATGTCGATGCGTCCGGCAAGAGCGAACGCAACCACCAGAGGCGGCGACATCAGATAATTCGCGCGGACTTCAGAATTGATACGCCCCTCGAAGTTGCGATTGCCCGAAAGCACGGAAGCCACGACCAAATCTTTTTCATCAATGGCTTTGGAAACTTCTTCGGGCAGTGGCCCCGAGTTGCCGATGCAAGTCGTGCAGCCGTAACCGACAATATGAAACTTCAACTTCTCCAGATACGGAGTCAGCCCGGCATGATCCAGATAATCGCGTACCACCTTCGATCCCGGCGCCAACGAAGTTTTCACCCAGGCAGGAACCGACAAGCCTTTCTCGACTGCCTTCTTCGCCACCAATCCCGCGCCGATCATCACCGAAGGATTTGATGTGTTGGTACACGAAGTAATCGCGGCAATCACCACGCTACCGTGTTTGAGTGCGCCCTTCACGCTTTGCGGAACATGCTCATGCACATCCGGATCCTCGACTCCGATCGCCGTGGGACTGCCGCCTTCCTGCTCCCATCGCGCATCGTTGCCCACGACAGCCGCAGTTTTCGCCGCAGCTTTCGGTTTGATAAGAGAAGGCAATGCTTTCTGAAACGACACTCCCGCATCCGCCAGCAACACCCGATCCTGCGGACGCTTCGGCCCCGCCAGACTCGGTTCCACCGTCGCCAGATCAAGCGCCAGCAATTCCGAATAAGTAGCCTCGGGAGTCTTCTCGTCGTGAAACATTCCTTGCTCGCGGCAGTAAGCTTCGACCAATGCAATCTGTTCAACGCTGCGCCCGGTAAGCCGCAGGTAACGCAGTGTCTCCTTATCGACAGGAAAAATTCCGCAAGTCGCTCCATACTCCGGAGACATGTTGGCAATGGTCGCGCGATCAGCCAGCGGCAATTCACGCAGTCCCGGCCCAAAATATTCGACAAACTTCCCGACAACTCCGTGCTTGCGCAACATCTCAGTAATAACTAAAACCAGATCAGTCGCAGTCGCGCCTTCACGCAATCTGCCGGTAAGCTTCACGCCAACCACCGCGGGAATGAGCATGGACACAGCCTGCCCCAACATCGCCGCCTCCGCCTCAATCCCCCCCACCCCCCACCCCAAAACCCCCAACCCGTTAATCATCGTTGAGTGACTGTCTGTGCCTACAAGGGTGTCGGGGCAGGCGGACTGCTTGCCTTCTTTTTCCTGGACGAAGACTACGCGCGCGAGATATTCGAGGTTGACTTGGTGGACGATGCCGGTGTCGGGAGGGACGATCGCGAGGTTGCGGAATCCGGTTTGGCCCCAGCGCAGAAACGAATAGCGTTCTTTGTTGCGTTCGAATTCGAGCAGTGCGTTCGTTTCGAAGGCCTGCGGGGTGCCGAATTCGTCGACTTGCACGGAGTGATCGATTACGAGTTCGACCGGTTGCAGAGGATTGATCAGGCTCGGATCGCCGCCGAGTTGCTTCATAGCATCGCGCATGGCCGCCAAATCTACGACGCAGGGCACTCCAGTGAAATCCTGCAACAGCACGCGGCTGGGAGTGAATGCGATTTCTTTTTCGGATTGCTGATTGCCGTTCGTTTTGCCGCTGCCCCAAGCGGCCAAGGCGCGGATGTCTTCGGGGCGGACGTTGCGTCCGTCTTCGGTGCGCAGAAGATTTTCAAGGAGGATGCGCAGCGAGTAGGGAAGGTGTTTCGTGGAGATGCCCTGTTCGTCGAGAGCGCGGAGGCGAAAGATTTCGTATTCTTTGTTGCCGACTTTCAGACTGGAGCGGCTGTTGAAACTATTCGAGGACATGAGGGCCTTCCTGATGAATATTTATTCACGTGCTGCGCGCGTCGGCGCGGCGAGACTAAAAACACTGGAACTAACAAGTTTAGCCTTTTCTGTTGCGATTTGCGTATGGCAGGGTCGACGCCATGTGTCGGTGCCAGGAGAAGCAAAAACCTTTAACACAGAGGACACTGAGGAGCACGGGGTAGAGCGCTGAAGACTCTAACTCGCGAGAATTCGTTTTCTCGTTTCGAGAGGAAGTGTCTCGCAGGCGGTGCGCAGGACTAGCCTCGGGGCGTCGGTTCTGATCTTCATTAAGTACGGCACTGTGCGCTTCGGGTCGAACTTCGCGGTTTCCCGCAGGAGCCAGCCCAGGCCTTTTTGCACCATGTCGTCTTCGTCGGCCAGGAGCGAGTCGGAGAGCCTTTGGATTTCGGGGAAGAACATTTTTTTGCGCGTGCCGCGGATCAGGGCGACACAAGCGGCGCGGCGGCGCCAGCGATTGCGGAATTTTGCCCATTGGAAAACTTGTTTCGTGAGCGCCGGGTTCGCGATAACAATGGGCGCGATGAGGTCGTGCACCAGCGCGTCGTGGTCGGCCCAACTGCTGATGCGGTCGAGCCAGGAGGCGAACAGCTTGAATTCGGTGGGGCCGCAGTTTGCGCCGAGGTTTTCCAGAAAAAATACTGCTACGATTTTTTCTTCAAGATTCGATCCGGAGAACAGTTGGTCCGCGACTTTTACCAGGAAATCGAAAGGCTGAGTTTGCAGGATTTCTCGGCGCATGCTGCGGGCGGTGCGGCGCAGGTCGGCTGTGTACCAGCCATGCGATTTGATTTCGTCTTTGAAGAACCATTGGACGCCTGCGGCGTGGTCAGAGGAGCCACCTGTTTTTAAGGTTTGGCGAATTTGTGCGGCGAGTTGGGCGGGAGTGGATGTGGAGTTCGGAACGGCACGGCGCGGTTGTGAAGGTTGCGGCGTCATGTTTGTCGGCCTTGCAGAAGAGCCCACCTCAGGGGCTAAAGCCGTGTCTTTAACGGCGGTTTGGACGGCACGACTGAAGTCGTGCCGTCCCATTCGTGCCCTACCTTTCGTTTTTCCGAAACCTCTGAACTCGCGCCGTTCCCGGAGCTTTTCTTTAAGGCGTTGGTACCCGGAAATATCTGTCATATACCCACAGCAGCGCGGTCGTGACTACGCCGACTGCGGTCACCGTCCACCAGATGCGTTCGGGCTGGTGCAGGACTTCGCCGAAGTGGTGGACCAGAGTTCCGCCGAACCAGCCGCCGATCAGCGATCCAATGCCGATAGGTAGAAATGCGAAGCCCATGTAGGTGCCCTGTTGACCAGGAGGTGCGAGGCGCGAGATGTATTCGTAGTAGCGCGGCTGCTGGATGATTTCGCCGAGCGCTAACACAAACAACGATAAGATCGCGCCCCAAATTGTCGGACGGAAGGCAAGAATCAGCCACGCAACGGAGGTGATGATCGTGCCCAGAATTACAGCCTGGAATGCGGGGATTTTTCGCGTAAGGTAGTTGACCGCGAGTGTGAGGCAGATCACGGTGAGGCCGTCGGTGACGAGAATGATTTCCACGTCGGCGCTCGAGTTGATGTAGCCGTGAATGTAGCCGGGCAGGCTGATGTATTGCTGCCAGAAGACGACCCAGTATCCAGTGAAGATGAGGAGAAACCACATGAAGCGGCTGATGCCGGCGAGAACGAGGACCAGGAGAATCGTCCATAACCACCACGGCACGGAGAAACTGGGATAGACCCACAAGGCAATGCGCAGCGCCAGCGCGACCGCCATGACTGGAAGCACGAGGCGATAGTTGCCAAGGACCACGCAGAAATTTTTCGCGACGGTTGCAATCGAGGGCGGAGGGGCGTCGCCGGGCTTGCCCGGCTCGCGGAAGAAGAAAAACACTACGAAAAACATGGCGAAGACGCTGAGCGCGGCTACGCGGTAAACATTTTCGACGCCCAGGTGACGATGCGCCCAAGATGCGAAATAAGGGCCCATCGCGCCACCGACGTTGACCATTGTGTAATAAATCGAATAACCGATGGAGCGGACATTTTCTTTCGAAGCCCGCGCCGTGGTGCCGACCACGCAGGGCTTTACCAGCGCGATGCCGAGTGCGGGAAGAATAAGGATAACGCCGACGAACAGGCCGAGAGGAACGGCATTGCGGATCGGAGCGAGCCATGGGGCGCCGATGGAGCCGATCAGGAAATAGGCGGCTGCGAGGATTAGGTAGGCGGTGGAGAGGGCACGGCGAAAGCCCATGCGGTCGGCGGCGGCTCCGCCGAAGATGGCGAGAAACCACACCATGCCGCCGAAGATGCCGGTGAGAGTGCCGGTCTGCTCGGTGGAGAAATTCAGTTTTTCCTGGAGGTAGAGGGCGAGTGAGGCGAATGCGCCGTAATAAGAGAGGCGCTCGAAAATTTCGCTGAGGTTCGCGATCCAGAAGGGACGCTCAAAGCCGGTGCGAATTTCGGTGAGGCGTTCGGAGAAGGTCAATGTGGCTCCCTGATTTCGTGTGGAGCGGGCACTCCTGCCCGCTTCTATATCCCAAGCCGCTTGCGCAATTCTTCGGCGGACACGCCCGTGATGCGAATGACTTTGTTGCGTCCGGTCTGGCCGGAGGCAATGGTAACGGAAGATCGCGGGAGCTTCAAAAGTTTTGCAAAGAATTCGATGCAGGCGTCGTTGGCACGGCCGTCGATGGGAGGCGCGGTGAGCGAGAGTTTGAGGGCATCGCCGATTTGGCCGGTGATGCCGTTCTTCTTGGCGCGGGGATGGACTCTGACGGCGAACGTGACACCGCCGGTTACGACTTGTATGGGAATCAAAATCTTATTTCCTCCACATGGCAAACCCAATGAGGAGAAAGACCAGTGCGATTCCAATGGCCGTATAAAGAAGGTAGTCGCGAACGCGATGGGTGGGCATCAACAGGTTGTGGTACTCGGGGAAGGCGCGATAGACCATCACCAGGATGTAATGATCTTCGGATTTCAGCGCGTTGAGCGCATCATCCCACATTTGCTTCTTGTCAGAAGATAAATGGCTATCCCGCTTGCGGGCGTTTTTCAGAAGTCGCCTGATTTTTGTTTCGTATTGGTCGCTATTGTAGTCGCGTTCGAAGGCCGTGTTGACTTCGTGGATGTCGGGGAGCGAAGGATGCACCTCGGTGAAATGGAGCATCTTCTTTTCGACATCGGAGAGATTGACCTGCTCGGTCGCGGCCTCTTCGATGACCCTCGAAATCAGGAATGTTTTGGCTGTGATTGGGTCCATCTGGCCTCCTTCGCTTGAACTTGATGCCTAGGCCGTCGCTCGCGCCCCGAAAATCGCTGCCCCGACACGCACGCAGGTTGATCCCTCTTCGATTGCGACTTCGAAATCGTGCGACATGCCCATCGAAAGCACTTCCATGCTGATGCCGGGCAGCTTGCGTGCGGCGATTGTATCGCGCAACTCGCGCAATTTGCGGAAGTAGGAGCGTGCGCCTTCTGGGTCTTCTCTGAACGGAGGAACCGTCATCAAGCCCCGGAATTTGAGGGCTTCGAAACGGAGAGCGGCTTGCAGCAAATTTTCCAGTTCTTCGGATTCGGCTGCGATTCCGGTTTTTGCGGCTTCGCCGCCGACGTTGATTTCGATTAACACGTCCAACGTTTTATTCACCTCGCCGCCGGCAATGTTCAATTTTTCCGCCAGCTTTAATGAATCGACGGAATCCACGGCAGCAAATAGTTCCACAACTTTGGCGGATTTGTTTGTTTGCAGGTGGCCGATCATGTGGTATTCGGCTTTGGCCAAATCTGCGAGCGACGCGATCTTTACGCCGAATTCCTGGACGCGATTTTCGCCGAACAATCTTTGGCCGGCGGCGTAGGCTTCGCGGAGACTCTCGGGTGGTTGGGTTTTGCTGACTGCCATCAACGCGATTTCTTCGGGGCGGCGAGAAGCTCGCGCGGCGGCTGCGGTGATGCGATCACGGATGACAGCAAGATTTTCGGCGATGGACATGCGAGTGCGAGTTACCTTAGGAGCGGAGTGGAGGGATGACAGATTTTTTCTGCATCACATCATCGCGGTGGGTGGCGCGGGTTCGCTGGGGTCGCCGGCGCTGGTGAGCGGCAGGTAGATCATCAGTGCGGCGAGCAGAGCCATCACGACTACTCCTGAGAGATACATGGGATGCTCGAAGACCTGTGCCGCGGTGATGCTACGCGCCCATCCTTCTATCGATTGAAAAACACGGTTTTGAGAAGTGGCCAGGCCCGTGGCGATGAGTGCCGCCCAGATGAGTCCGAAGACCGATTCGCCGGCGATGAGGCCGGAGGCGGTCAGGACTCCGGCGTTTTCGACGCGCGCCATCTGAGCCTGATTGAGGCCGCGGCGCTTGGCCATCCAGTCGCCGAGCGAGCGGAAGACTCCGCCCAGGAAAATTGCAAAGGTGGTTTCAAACGGCAGATACATGCCGACTGCGACCAGCATGGGACTGCGGACCTGCATCATGATCATGCCGATGCCGAAGAAAATGCCGACGACGACCAGCGGCCAGGGCATGTTGCCGCCGACGATGCCGATGGCGAGAGTGGCCATCAGGCCGGCTTGCGGGGCGGAGAGTTGGCGGCTGCCGAAGCCGAAAGCGGTGTTCAGCAGATATAGCGGCCAGTACATGACCAGGCTGGCGACGACCACGGCAATCAATTCGGCAATTTGGATTTTGCGCGGGGTGCCACCGAGGATGTAGCCGACTTTGAAATCCTGCAACAGCTCGCCGGCGACTGAAGAAGACACGCAGACAACTGCGGCGACGCCGAGGACTGTGGCGACGCCGGGCGTTCCGGAGACGCCGAGGGAGACCATTAGCAAGGCGGCGATCAAGAGTGTTGAGAGCGTCAACCCCGACACTGGATTGTTGGACGAGCCGATGAAGCCAACCAGGCTGCCGGAAACCGTGGCAAAGAAAAATCCGACGATCAACATGACGACGGCGGCCAGAACCGCGGGCCAGATCAGGCCGGAGATGTGGACGTACAGAAAACACATGAGGATGAACATGAGCGCGATCAGGCTGAAGACGACTTTGGAGCTCATGTATTGCTCGGTGCGAGACAACTTCGCACGCTGATCGGCGGTTTGCTTCATGTCGCTGAAGGCGCGGCCGATGCCCGCAGTGAGGCTTTTGCCCATCTTGAACAAAGTCCAGGCGGCGCCGACCAACATGCCGCCCACGGCGATGGGGCGCACGATGAAGCGCCACACGGAGATGGCCATGTTAGCCCAATCGTCGGGCGTGTCGGCGGGAAGATAGTGCTTGAGTTGCGGGCCGAGGAAAAAAATCAGCATAGGGACCATTAGTCCCCAGGCGAGCACGCCGCCCGCGAATTGGATGGAGGCCAGGCGCAGGCCGATGATGTATCCGACACCGAGATACGCGGGGCTGACGCTGGGCGCGGCGAAGGTGCTGGTGCCTCCGGCGGCGACGATGTTGGTGGTGCCGGTGGTGCCCAGGCTTACCTGGCTGCGGCCCAGGCTGCCGACGGTGAAGTGAATGTCTTTGTCCGCGGCGAACAGGCCGAAGCGGCCCAGCAGGTAGACGATGCCGCCGACGCCGATGTTCCAGAAGAGATATTTGGCGGCTTGGGCGCCGCGGCGTCCGGCTTTGTGAATTTCCGCGGCGGCGACGGATTCAGGGAAGGGAAGTTCGGGATCTTCGACCATGACGCGGCGCACCAGAGAAATAAAGAGCACGCCCAAAATGCTGCCCACCATCATGAGCGCGGTGGATTTCCAATAAGCGTCGGCGGGGCGGAACGATGGCCAGGCTTTGGAGATCACGAAGGCTGGAATGGTGAAAATTGCGCCGGCGGCCAGGCCTTCGCCGATGGTGCCTGCGGTGCGAGCAATGTTCTCTTCGAGGAGCGTTCCCTTCCAGGCGCGGAGCACGGCCATGGCGATCACGGCGGCTGGGTAAGTGGCCGCGATGGTGATGCCGGCGCGGAGGCCGAGGTAGGCGTTGGCGGCTCCCAGGACGATGGTCAGCACCAGGCCGAGCAGCAGTGCGCGGAGCGTTAGCTCCTTCATCTGCATGCCCTCGGGAACAAAGGGGATGTGTTTCCGGGGAGTTGCTTCAGGTTGGGTTGGGGTGGAGGCGCTCATAGATGAAGTTATTCTCCGGGGGCTGAGTATTTGCCGCAGTGCGGCTGGTCAACCTGAGCTAAAGACAGATTGTGCAAAATACAGAAGGGCGCACGTTAGCACGCTGGCAGGCTGGATGACAAGTGCGGAGCTGCTTCAGAGTAAGTTGGCGGGCTGATGACCGTCTTACGGAGGAGTCGCTGTTACTACCCTCTACCTTCGTAAGACGCTTGTCTTTCGACTGTAGTAAAATGACCTTACGGTCTTCCAGCCCACTTCGGTAGCTCAATGTCCTAGTGGCATGTTTCGAGGTGTAAGGTGACAAACGATTCCCCCGACCACCAGTCGCTTCAGTCATATTTCCAGTTCCGTTGCCGGGATTGCAGCAGCGAGGTTGGTTTCCGGTCCCGGCGGCGTTCAGTTTTTGAGCGTTATCTCCTGCCTCTGTTGCTGTTGAAGCCGGTACGCTGCGGAGAGTGTTTCCGCCGCGATTACCGCTTGATCTTTACCGAGGTGAAGGACCGGCTTTCCGAAGCCAGCCGCATCAGTCCGGCGGTTGAGCGGGCGGTCGCGCCCAAGCGGCACGTTGCCTAAGCGCGGGCATCGCCGCTATACTGCGAAGGTGACGAGCTTCATCCCATAAGCGCGTCGCGTCTGCCCCACTGCTGGGCCTTGCGCCCGCGTGGGTCAAGGGAGGCCGTCTTCAGCAGTAGTGAGGACCAAATCCGGGCGAGTCATGCCACAGGTCGAAGAGCAGGGCCTTCTATTGTTTGCCCGAGTGACGTTCTTCGCAGTCATGATTTTCGGCGGAACTCTTCGGTAGCGCATTCTTCGTTTCTTCCCGCATGGGCTAAGTTCGGCTTTGAAGGCCTGTTCGCGGTAATGTTTCCCTCTAACTGCCGTATTTGTGACGAGCCGCTCACGCGGATTTCGCGGCTTCCGGTTTGCCAGCAATGTCTTGATGGAATCCACCCCCTGCGTGGGCGCCTGTGCTCGATTTGCGGCGAGCGGGTACTGTCATCTCTAGCCATATCCGCATCTTTATCCCCGGCGAGTTCTTCACCGGGCACCGGCGAGGATGAGACGTTTCAATGTCCGCTGTGCCGCCGCGCCGCGCCGGCGTTTGCCAAGGCTGTGGCCTATGGCAGTTATGAAGGCGGACTTCGAGAGATGATTCACCTGCTGAAATATGCGGGAGTTTTTCCGGCGGCGAAGGTTCTCGGACGAGTGCTGGCTGAAGCGATGACCGCGCTTGAGCCGGTTCTCGGCGATGACACGATCATCGTCATTCCCGTGCCGCTGCATAAATCCAAGCGGCGTCAGCGCGGATTCAATCAGGCAGAGCTGATCGCGCGGGCGGCATTGAAGTTTTGCGCCGCGGGCCGGTTTCATTTGGCAGACAACGTCTTGCTGAGGAAGCGGGATACGGACTCCCAGATCGGCATGACCAGCCACCAGCGGCGGGAAAATATGCGCGGCGCTTTTGCCATATCGAGTGCCGGGGAAGTCAACGGCAGGGAAGTGCTTTTGGTGGATGATGTTCTCACCACAGGCGCGACCGCTGCGGAGTGCGCGCGGGTGCTGCTGCGCGCCGGAGCCAGCCGCGTATGGGTGGCCACGGTGGCACGCACAATGAAATTGGCATCTAACGAGGACGACAGGTTTCAAAGTTTCAGGGTTTCAGAGTTTCAAGGAGCAGAGCAGCTTGCGTCTCAAGGACCGTAACGATGCGCGCGAGATCCCTCGCTCCGCCTGAAGAACGGCTGCGCTCTGGATGACGCCGACTGGAAGCAAAGATTTGACCCGAAACGTGGTTTTAGTTTTGCACTAACATGCCGCACCGAGTTGAACACGATGCAGTCTCAACCGCCCGGCTCCCGGCCGGGCTGTTCCCGCCGTCTGTCGTTTACCGTGACAGCGTGCATCGAGACAGCGACGGGCATTCCCTGCATGCGCCTGTGCTGGTGTTGAATGCGTCTTACGAGCCGATCAATGTCTGCGCGGCGCGCCGCGCCTTGGTGCTCGTGCTCAAGGGCGTGGCGATGACTGAAGAAGAGAATGGACACTTTCTGCACGCGGCGCGGGTCGCCATGCGTGTGCCTTCGGTGATTCGGTTGCTTGAATACCGGCGCATCCCGCACCAGAGCCGCGCGCTTTCACGCAAGAATATTCTGCTGCGCGATCGCAACACCTGCCAGTACTGCGCCACGGTTCTGCCTTCGGGCGAACTCACGCTGGACCACGTCATCCCCCGCTCCCGCGGAGGCTCGTCTACCTGGGAAAATCTGGTGGCTTGCTGCCACTCGTGCAATCGCCGCAAAGGCAACCAGTTCGCCACCGAAGCCGGCATGAAGCTAATGCGCGAACCAAGGGCGTTCAACCTGCACACCAGTCGGCACATCATGCGGCTGATGGGACGCAGTGACGATAAGTGGCGGAAATATCTTTTCTACTAAGGTTTCAAGGTTTCAGAGTTTCAAGGTTTCAAAGACGCAAAGTTTCAGGGGTTGCAAGGTTTCAAAGACGGTTCTTACGCAATGAATCGATTAGGCGGTTCAGAAGGCCCAGCACTTGGTAAATTTCCTGATCTAGGGCTTCGTATCTGTCTGGCTTGAGGTAATCGAGATCCACGGAGATCGCGAGCTGCGTATCGACTTCAAGCAGCGACCCTCGCGCCTGCCCGAGGAAATGCAAGAATTCGCCAACGCTCAATCTGCCTTGCCCCTCTGCAATGTTGGAAGCGACGGAAACAGCCGCGCGCCTGACTTGAGAGGTCAGCCCATAAGTCTCGTGCTTAGGAAAATGCTCGGTAGCCTCATAGGTATGAACGGCAAGAGCCTTGGCCTTTTGCCACACGAGCAACTCGCGGTACGAACGAGCCATAGGGCGCAAAGTTTCAAGTTTCAGAGTTTCAAGGTTTCAAAGCTTCAGGGTGATGGATGAATCTCGAGATCTTAACTGAGCCTTTGAGCCTTGAGCAAAGATCGCAACCGCCTATGGTGCTCCTCGAGCGTCGCACGGCAAATCTCTATGGAACGGTCGCGCTCCGCGACAACTTCCTCACCAATGTCTGGAGGATTTCCGCATACACTTTGCCAGTCGAGAATCTTTTTGATGTCGCGCAGCATAAAGGCCGATGTCGGTACCACAAACTTTCGCTAGGAACTTCTCCCAATCCCCCTCGCGTTTGTGGTCACCGTTGCAGTTGCTACAACTGAGAACGCGATTCCGGATATGGTTCCGGCCAACGGCATTGAGGTGGTCTACATGGTGCTCGCGGTAAGCGCGTTTCAAATCGCGGCCGCAATATGCGCATCGTGATTCGAAATGCGCCCACATGTCTCGATCTTGATCCTCGGACGGGTCAGGATCAACCGCTTTTCGCAATGTGCGCCCTATGTAATTCTTGGCTGGGCAGAGAGTGATTACCCATGGTGAAGCTTCCCATTCCCGAGAAATTTCGTTCGCTTGGCCTTCTGAGTAGTACCTTGAACCTTTGCAACCCCTGAAACTTTGAAACCTTGCGTCTTTGAAACTTTGAAACCCTGAAACTTTGAAACCTCACTTCTGCGGCGGATTCTGATCCGGCTTCTGCCCTTCCGGTTTCTTCTCCCCCGGCGGCAATTCCTTGCCCTGATAGAGAATCTTCACATTCGATCCAAACCGCTTGTAATCCTCATACTTCACGATTTCACGAATGTGAATGTCGCCTGCTTTGAAGTGAAGTTCGTCGTCGGCGCGGGTGAAAACGGGAAACCAATACTGGCCATCGATCTGCTGCCTCCAGGTGGTGAACTTGGGATAGAGATGCTCTTCCTTCCCTTTCTTCTTCGAGTCCGTGATTTCGGGCACGCCTTTGCCGTAGGTTTTGACGATCTGGAAGTCATGATCGTCGACCCAGATGCGACCCTGGAAGTAGCGCTTCTTGCCTTCAAACTGTTTGGGCGACAAGTCGAAGACATAGCAGTGCAGTTCATCTTCCTGCTGCTGGCCGACATAAAGAATGTTGTACTCGCCGATCTCATCCGACGTGAGGACGAATGGCAGCCGGTGCCTGATGTCTTCAAAATCGCCTTGGTCCATCGACAGGCCGCCCTGATCGAGCGTGGACTGCGGGGCGAAGACGACGTTCTCGATGTGCTTGCCTTTGTCGTCGTAGGTCACGTCGTAAACTTCGTGGTATTGGCCCGTGATGGTCTCGCCATCGAGGGTTTCGACTTTCACATCCTGCCGGTAGGTGTACTGATCGCGCGCCTCTTTGAATTCTTTTTCTTTGGCGGCGAAGCGCTGAATGATTTCTTCCGGCGTGGTGCCTTTGGGCGGAATGTTTTCGAGCGAGCCCTCCTGCGCGACGGCGGGCAAAACCGAAATAGTACACATGAAGATCGAGCAGAATAAGAATGCCAGAGAGAACACGGCGGCACGAGGGTGGGACTTCATACCTCTAGTTTAGCGAATTCCGCGGAAGGATGGTGGGGTGTTCAAATCCAGCGGAGCCGACGAACACCCCAACCCGAGTTTTAACTCGAAACTTTGAGCAGTCCCGCGGCGACCCTACCTCCGGCCCCTCTCCGCTCAGCGAGGTCGGAGGATAGGGTGCTGCAGTTCTGCCGTCAACTTGGATGCCTTTTTGGGAAAGGGGTTGCCGGAGAAGCAGGTTTCAGAGTTTCAAGAGTTTCAAAGTTGGGAATCCGATGAAGGTTTCACCTGAAACTTTGAAACCTTGAGACTCTGAAACCTTGTCCTTTGCTACCATAAGGCAATGTATGCAGCCGTACGCTCCCTTCCCATCCCTCAGGCGGTCGCGCCGCCGATTCGTGAGCCCCGGCTGCTGGTTGAGTTGCCTTCATGGCCTAAGGTCTTCTTCGCCAACCTAAGGGATTTGCTGCATCCGCCAAAGCTGGCGCCTTTGCGCCTGACTTCCGCACCGGCGCCATTCTGGCCGGACGTGTTCGTCCAGAGACGCATGCCCTGGCGGCGTTTCGCCGAATCCACTGGGTGTCACGTGCTGGCGATCGCGTTGGTTGGAATCTCTGCGCGGTGGCTTGGTGCACGCGTTCAGCCTTTGCCGCCCGCGAGTTTCGAGCGCGATCAAGTCATCATTTACCAGCCGACGGAATATCTTCCGCCGCTCAATACACTGCCCGCAGATTCTGAAGACTCCGGCAAGGCCGATCCCGTGGCTGCGGCGCAGCCGATCATTTCTGTGCCCGCCGAGGCCGATAACCGCCGACAAACGATTGTGACCGCGCCCAGCGTCAAACTGAAGCACGATGTGGCGCTGCCCAACATGGTGGCGTGGGATGAGAAGCCGACGATGCCAATCGCTCCCGCCCCACTGATTCCCGCGGCCAGCCTGAGCCGGCTAAGCCCTGACGTGGACAATTCTGTTGTTGCGCCGCCGCCCGATACGCAGCGACTGGCTCGTCGCCGCGATTTGCCGCAGATGCAAGCCTCGGTGGTTGCGCCGCCACCGGATGTAATCGCCGCGGCCAGTAAAGTGTTTCAATCTCCGCAGGCGGCAGTGATCGAGCCGCCGCCGAATGTGGAGGCCATTTCCGCACGCGCGGGAGACATCAATATTGGACACACCTCGGTGATTGCACCGGCACCGCAGCTTTCGCTGGCCGAACAGCGCGCAACCCGCCGGTCGGCTGCGCGAGCGGCAACGCAGGTGGGGTTGGCGCAGGTTATTCCGCCGCCACCTTCATTGAAGCGTGGATCCGGAGTCAGGTCCGGGGGATCGCCGGCGGGTACGCCGATGGTGGCATTAAGCCTGCATCCTGCGGTGGGCGCTCCGCCCGATTCGCCGGCAGGAAACCGGCGAGGCAACTTTGCCGCAAGCGCGGATGGAAAGGCAGCAGCTTCCGGCGCACCTGGATCGGCGTCGGGAAGCGGAGCCGGAGCAGGAAATCGGGGAAAGGGAACCGGCAACGGCGCGAGCACCAGTAAGAATGGTCTTCCGGCGGGGCTTTACGAGGGCAATCCGTCCACGCCCGCGACCTCTACCGTGGCAGGCGATCCATCTGCGGAAAACAAAACCGGACGCGACAGTGTGAACCCCAATTTACTGGCCAGTGCGCGTCCGCCGCGAGTCACGGCTCAGTCTCCGCATGCGTTGTGGGAGGGTGATGCAAGCAGGCTTTCGGAAGCAGAGCGCCAGGTCTTTGGTGACCGCAAGTTCTATTCGCTCACGCTCAACATGCCCAATCTAAATTCCGCGGGCGGCAGTTGGGTGATTCGCTTCGCCGAGCTGCAAAAAAGCGGAAACGCACAGGCTGTTTCTTCGCTCTCCGCCCCGGCGGCAGTGCGCAAAGTGGACCCGGCATATCCTATGCAGTTGATGCGCGAGAACGTGGCGGGCACAGTGATTGTCTACGCCGTGATCCATGCCGATGGCAGCGTGGGCAACGTGCGCGTGCTGCGCAGCGTGGATGAACGCATCGATGAGTTCGCCAGCCAGGCTGTGGCGAAGTGGAAGTTCGACCCGGCAACCAAAAACGGAGCGCCGGTCGAGGTCGAGGCGACGTTCCAGATTCCTTTCCATCCAGCGCGCGGATTTTGAAAGCGGGATCAACGTCACGCTCACTTCCGCAACAGATTCTGAACAAACTCTAATCCACTCATCCCAATCTTGTTTCCGCCGATAGTGTCTGAGAGATTCCTTCGACTTCTCGACTCCGTCGCACGAGTTGAACACGCTTTCGGAATGACGAAGGGTACGAGGTTGTGGAGATCATGAAGATACTGCTGGTGGAAGACAGTAAATTTCTACGCATCTCAACCGAACGGGCGCTGGCCCGCGCGGGCTACGCTGTCAGTACCGCTGTCGACGGCGAGCAAGCGCTGCAATTCGCGCGAGAGAGAATTCCGGACTTGATTCTGCTCGATATGCTCCTGCCCAAGATGTCCGGGCCCGACGTGCTGAAAGCGCTCAAGAAAGACCCGCTCACAACCGAGATTCCGGTGGTGGTTTTGACTGGCTTGTCCCAGAAAAATGCTGGGCGCTTGCAAGATGACGGCGCGTTCGCGTTTCTGGAAAAGGCGGAGCTCTCGCTGGAAAAAGGCTCGCAAGCCCTGCTATCCGCGCTCGACAACATCATAAAACGACTCCCGCGCGCCCGTGCCCATTCCGCTACCTGAAGGTAACCGTCGATTGGTTACTGATCTCTGCCCTCCTTGATCCACTGAAAATAAAACGTTTACGCCGGGAACCTCGAAGCTCACGGCGGAGTCTATTTATACAAGGCCGCAGTCTTGGAGCAGCCGAACTGTAATCCGTCAGATTTTACGGGCCGATTGGGGTGGAAAATCCTATAATCAATCCTGGGTAAATCAAGGAGCGCCATTATGGCGGGAGCAACCACCTTGGGGGAACTGGCAAGCGCAATTGGAGTGCGGTCACAGGAAGCGGCAGTCGTCTCCGAACTGAAGGCCGGGTCCGAAGAAGCCTATGCGTGGCTGATTGGAGAATTCCAGCAGCCGGTGTATGGCCTGGTGTATCGGATCGTCAACGATCCGGCTGATGCCGCCGATACCACGCAGGACGTGTTCCTCAAAGTCTTCCGCGGGATGAAGCACTTCCACGGCGAGTCAAGCCTGAAGACGTGGATCTATCGCATAGCGCTGCACGAGGCGGCCAATCGCAGGCGCTGGTGGTTCCGGCACAAGGCGCAGGAAACTTCAATCGAGCCGGTGGAAATGGGCCGGCCTTCTGCAAGTGAATGTTCGATGCAGGCCGCATTGACTGATCACGCCGATTCTCCGTTCGACTGCGTCGCGCATCGCGAAGTGCAGCACCGCGTGGATGAGGCGTTGCGCAAAGTTCCCGAGCCGTATCGCACAACCCTGATTTTGCGCGATCTGCAGGACATGTCGTACGAAGAAATTGCCGAAGTGTTGGAGATTTCTCTGGGCACAGTGAAGTCGCGATTGACACGCGGACGTGAGGCTTTGCGGCAACGGTTGGGGCGCTTTGTGAGCGAAGCGAGCAATGAATTGGGACTGGTTGCGCCAGATTTGACGGCACGAGAATGCGCGGCGGAGAAAAAAGCGCCGGAGAGTGTGCGGGCGACGGTTGCTGGAGGGGGCAGAAAAGTCGAGGTGATGCCATGAGGTTCACAACGACGCAGGACACAGGGATGAGGACAAAGGAAATGCGATGTTCCGAGGCGAAGCGGTTGTTCTCGCCTTATCTGGATGGCGCAGTTTCCGGCAGGCAGATGCATGGACTGGAACGGCATCTGTCGCACTGCGCCGCATGCAGCAACGACTATCAGTCGCTGCGGAGTGCTCAGCAACTACTCGTAAGCGCGGGACGTCCCAAGGCTCCTGCGGATCTCGGATTGAAGCTGCGGTTGGCGATTTCGCGCGAAGCGGCGCAGGCGCGCCGGGCTCCGTTGGAGGGACTGCGGGTGCGGTTGGAGAATCTTTTGCAGGCCTTTACCGTGCCGGCGACGGCAGGCTTTCTGACTGCTTTACTGTTATTCGGCGTGGCCATGGCTTATTTTGTCGTTCCGTCATCGTTGCAGGCCAATAACGGCGACGTCCCCCTGCTGGTGAACACTGCTCCCGAATTGCAGCAGAGCGCGTTTGGCAATACGCTCAACACGATCAATGCGGATTCGCTGGTGATTGAGGCCTACATCGGCAGCGACGGGCGCGTGCAGGATTACCGCATCCTCTCAGACCCGGACAGCAGCAAGGAAGTGTTGCCGGAAGTGAAGCGCATGCTGATCTTCACCACGTTCCGTCCCGCCATGTCGATGGGCCGCCCCACCTGGGGCCGCGCTGTGATGTCGTTTTCGAAGATCAGCGTGCGAGGGTAGCGGCTTTGGCTGCGGGGTTCCGGCCATTCTCTCTAATGGCTGAAGAGCGCGATCAAAATTACGATGGGAATGGGTACGCCGAGTAAGAGAAGTATGATCGAACGCATGATGGGCCTCCGGGCTGAACTCGTTTTGAATGCTGTCTTGAACCACCTCTACACCGGTACGTGATCGCGCTGCTTGCCGCCAATGGTTCCTGCGTAGCTCGCGCAGAAGGCGCCGCTCAACAACGCTATGAACAGCCACAACGAAAAGTGCGCCAGCGCTTTACGAGCACGTTCGGCTGACTGCTGCGCATCGGCAAATACTTCGGAGACGCGCTGTAATGCGTCGGCCTGATTCAGTCCGCTTCTCGCGGATACCATCTGCGCAAGATACGCCTGATCGGTTTGGACCATTGCTCCCTGGCGCAGAGCGTGAGCGAAAATAGTTTCGACCTGGCCACGGGCGAAAGTGTCATCCCTGTTTTCGATAGTGCCGTTAGTACGCAGTAAGGCATCGACGAAGTAAGCCTCGGGATTGAAAACATTCGCGCTTGTTTCATTCCCGCCCATTGATGCAGCGTTGTTAGTCCGTTGCACGCCACCGGCAAAGGACGTGGCTGCGGAAGCGAGGAAGGCCGCGGTGATAACCAGCCCGACTGCCCATACCAGAAACCCGTGGGCAGTGTCGCGAAAATAGACTTCGTCGGTGTGGACGTGTGTCCACTTGGTGCGCAGGCGGCCGGCTAAATATCCGCCCATCGCCGACGCCAGAATTTGCGTGAGAATCAGCCATGCAATCGCCGCTTTGCTGATGGTGGATGCCGACGCCCCCAAGTTCGACCATGGAGAAACCGACGACAACCCCAATCCAGTTCCCAGCGAGAGCAGAACCAGCGCCAGCGAAGCGGACACAAAGGCGCCGCCAATGACCGCCGGCCAAGATACTCCGCTGGAAGATGCATCGCTTCTGGCGGGAATTTCAGCTAGCGTTGTTTGGCGCTCCATAACTGGCCGTGGCGCGGCTGACTGCGGCATAAAAGACCTCCCGGTCTTCTGGATTCAGGCTTCTACTCTGTGAGAATGAAATTGTGCGAGGTCACGGCGCGATCACGCGCCGAACCTCGCAAATTTAGGAGCGTCAATTTTCCTAGGCCGTACGACGCTGTTTGAGGTCATCGATCTTGTCGTTCACTTTATCTTTTGCGTCGTCCACGGACTGGCTGGCTTTCTGCCGCTGCTCGTCGGCCTTTTCTAAAGCGGCTTCTTTGTGCGATTCGGCGACTTGCTTGGCGGCGTCTTTCACATTGCCCCAGGTTTCCTTGACTGCACCTTTAGTCTGATCCGCGAGGCCTTTGTTGGCTAAGTTTTGGTCACCGACGGCCTCTCCGACGCCTTGTTTGACTTTCCCGACAGCCTGATCGATCTTGCCCGACACCTGATCCTTATTCATGGATCCTCCTGTTTACCCGTAGATTTATTAACTACCAAACACTAACGGGGCGGGCTCGCGGCACACATCGGGCGAACACTTTAGAAAGTAGGCAGATACACTGCAGCAGGTCCTCGCATTAGGTTAGGAGCGAGAGTCGCCGAGCCCTAAGGGCATTGAGTGCTCGCGCGTTCGTGGCATCGCTGAAGCGATGCCCTAATACGAATCGTGTTTCTGCGCGGTCTACGCGCGTGCTCAAACTGATTACGGTGCGCCGGCCTTCTCCATGAAGCTTGCCTGATCGTTCTTCATTTTTTTCAGGCCATCAATGGGCAGATAAACCATGTGTCCCGCATCGTAGGTGGCGTAGGAGATGTTGTCGCGATACTTCTGGGGAAGGTTCAGATGCTGAATGGTGTAATTCGCGGCGTAGTAAGGCGTGGCTAGATCGTAGTAACCTTCCATTACCAGTATTTTTAAGTAAGGATTTTTCACGATGGCTTGGCGCATGGCGGACGCGGTGTCGGGAAAACCGTCGATTGCCGATCCCCAATTCCAGGTGTCAGAGCCGCCTTCGGATCGCATGTACCGCACGCTGTAAGGCATGTCAACTTTGTATCCCAACTCGGTGCGCACGTAATTGTTGAATACGGAATTGAATGGCGGCTGCGTAGCCGAACCGGTCGGGTCATAGAAAGGAGTGTCGAGCAAGCCCCTGGGATCGGGACCCGTATAGCGGGCGTCGAGCCGGCCGACCCGCAATTTCTGGTCGATCAGCAAATAGTGAGTAAACTTTTGAACGTTAATGCGCAGGTTGGCTTCGTCACAAACTTCCTTGCCCAGGCCTGTGTAGCGCGAAAGTTGCTCGATAATTTTCTCGCGTTCTTGCGGAGTGAGTGCGTCGCCCTTCGCCAGAGCCTGCGCATATTCGCCGTTCGCCCACTGCTCCGATTCCTGGCGGGCGCGAGTAAGATCCTGCGCGAGATCGGAGCTGAGCTTGTGATGATACGCGGCGATCATGGTGTAAGAAGGAATCAGAAAAATGTAAGGCTGATCGTTAGTGAAAGTTTCAGCCAGAGTTTCGAAATTCAAAACCGTTGAGAGCAACGTGATGCCATTGAACGAAATGCCCTGATCGGCAAGGTAACCGGCGATGCCGGCAGCGCGTGTAGTTCCGTAACTCTCGCCCAAAATGAAGAGCGGCGAAGACCAACGCTCATTGCGGCTGATATAGAGGCGGATGAATTCGCTGAAGGCCTCGATATCTCCCTTCACCGCAAAGAACTTCTTAAACAGCTCAGAATCGGCGGCGCGGCTATAGCCGGTGCCGATAGCGTCGATTAAAACGAGATCGCTTTTGTCCAGCAACGTGTAAGGGTTGTCTTCCATGCGGTAGGGAGCGGCGGGCATGAAGCCATCGGGTTGCAGCACGACGTGCTTCGGGCCGAGCGCTCCCATATGCAGCCAGATTGATGCCGAGCCCGGACCTCCGTTGAAAGCGAATGTGAGCGGGCGCTTGGCGGCGTCCTGGCCGTCGAGCGTATAAGCGACGTAAAACATTTCGGCTTCGATCTTGCCGTCTCCGCGCTTGATGGGAAGGCGGCCAGCAATGGCCGTGTACTTCAGCAGCTTTCCATCTACCGTGATCTGGTGATGCGTCACGACCGGAGGCACTTCGGTCATGTCGAAGTGTTCCTCTTTATCCTTGTCCTTGTCTTTATCTCTATCTCTGTCCGAGTTTGCTTGAGATGCGGCAGGATGCTGCTCGGGAGTCTCTGGCTTTGGCGTGGTGTCGGTTGCCTCCGCGGGAGCGGGCGCGGCAGCCTGCTTCTTTTGATTTTGTGGTTTGGGCGAACTCGCCTGTTGAGCGAAGCACAGCGTCAATGAAACGCAGGCAGTAGCAAGTGCGCGGAAGAAAGATCTCATGATTCAGTCCTCGGCAAGAGATTTATTTTAGGAGGTTGCAAACGGCATGAATTGTACACCTGAGCGGAGCCGACCGCGCGGGTAGTGACGCAGTTTGAAATGTGCAAAACGTTGTCATCCTGAGCAGAGCCGTTCTTCAGGCGGAGCGAAGGATCTCCCGTTTGCTGGCGTCGTGCCACCTGAGATCCCTCGGCCCGCTGGTGAGAACGCGGTCCTTCGGGATGACGCCATTCACGCGAATACGGCATCAAAATTCAAACAGAGTCATCACCCGGCCGCGGGGAAGGGCCGATGGCTCTTGCCAGCGTGCTACATTACTGGCGGGTGAACTTTCTTTTGAAAACTCATCGCGGTCTTCTTCTCTTCCTATTTATTCTGTCTCCAGCTATTTTCTTTTTTCCGACGCTGTCAGCGGCACAAGCCGCGCCCCAGTTGAAGCTGATACCAGTGCCATCTTCGGTTCAACTCGGAACTGGGCAGTTGATCATCGATTCGTCTTTTTCGATTGCGGTGACGGGCGATGACGACGGGACTGTGAAAGACGGCATTGACAGATTTGTGGCCCAACTTTCTCGACAGACAGGCATTCCTTTCAAGCGCGGGGCGGGGAACGGCACCTCCAAATTGACGATCCATGCACAGCACAAGAGGGAATCCACGCAGAAGTTAAGCGAGGATGAGTCTTATGAGTTGACGGTGAGCCAGACTGGCGCCGAACTTAGGGCGCCGAATTCCCTGGGCATCCTGCACGGCTTGCAGACATTTCTTCAGCTGGAGCAGCCGACGACCGCAGGGTTCGCAGTGCCAGTAGTCACAATCAAAGACGCGCCACGTTTTGCCTGGCGTGGACTGATGATCGACGTTTGCCGCCACTTCATTCCGCTGGATGTGCTGAAACGCAATGTCGACGGCATGGCCGCGGTGAAATTGAATGTCCTGCATCTTCACTTATCGGACCACGAAGGCTTCCGCATTGAGAGCAAGAAATTCCCCAAGTTACAAGAAGACGGATCGAACGGCTCTTATTACACGCAGGCCGAGATGCGCGAGTTCATCGCTTATGCCAGAGATCGTGGCGTTCGCGTGTTGCCGGAGTTCGACGTGCCGGGTCACAGCCGCTCATGGCTTGTTGGGTATCCTGAACTTGCCAGCGGTCCCGGCCCATATTCACTGGTTTCGAATGTTGATCCTGTGATGGATCCGACGCAGGAGGCGACTTATAAATTCCTGGACAAATTCATCGGCGAAATGGCGGGACTCTTTCCCGACGCCTACTTCCACATCGGCGGAGATGAGGTGGACGGCAAGCAGTGGGACGCGAACCCGAAAATTCAAGACTTCATTCGCACTCATGGAATGAAAAACAACCAGGATTTGCAAGCCTATTTCAATCAACGCCTGCAGAAGATTGTCAGCAAGCATCACAAAATCATGATCGGATGGGACGAAGTCCTGCACCCTGATTTGCCGAAAAGCATTGTGGTGCAGTCCTGGCGCGGCCCGCAATCGTTGGCCGTGGCGGCGAAACAGGGCTACAGCAATTTGCTTTCGTCGGGATACTATCTGGACTTGATCTGGCCGGCATCGCGGCATTACGCCGTGGACCCGATTAGTGGCGATGCCGCAGCTCTAAGTCCCGAGGAGAAGAGCAAAATTCTTGGCGGCGAAGCTTGCATGTGGGCGGAGTTGGTGACCCGCGAGAGCATCGACAGCCGTATCTGGCCGCGTACCGGTGCGATCGCCGAGCGGTTGTGGTCCCCAGCGGAGGTGCAGGATGTTGGATCGATGTACCGCAGACTGGGCGAGCTGAGTTGGCGATTGGAACTGCTGGGACTTACCCATAAGTCAGCTCCGAGAGAAATGTTGCATCGCATGTTGGGGAGTGATGACGTCTCTGCGCTGCGTGTGCTTGCGGATGTTGTCGAGCCGGTGAAAGATTACACGCGAGCCGAGAGCATCAAACGTCCCGCCGATAGTTCAGTGCCACTGAATCGTCTCGTGGACGCTGTCAGTCCGGAGAGCGATGTGGCGCGAAACTTTCGCGATTTAGTGCAAACATTCATAAAGAGCGGTTACAAAGATCAGGAGTCGGAGCGGCAGATTCGATCTTGGCTTACGAAGTGGAGTGAGAATGACGCAAAGCTGGATCCCGAGCTGGAGCAGTCTTTCTTACTGCAGGAAACCGAGCCGTTGTCGGCGGATTTGTCGGCGGTGAGCGCGGCTGGTTTGGCGGCTCTGGATTATCTGGACAAGTCGGAAGCCTCGCCGGATGCATGGCGAGTACAGCAAATGTCTCTCATGACATCGGCAAAGACGGCGAAGGCTGAAGTATTGCTTATGATTGTTGATCCGGTGCAGCAGTTGGTGGATGCGTCAGCGCACTCGCAGATGCCGTGAACCGGTGGCCCCAGCGAGCCGATTCTGTTCAAGAAGCCCTATAGCGATTTTGCAACAGCTAAGGTGGTGGTCGGCTTGACCCGACCGGACTAGCCCGATCTGTAGAGGCGGCGGTGATTTTTGGACAGTCCGCGTGTTTTCACTCTTTTGTTTGTTTTGGCGTTGGGAACTCAGGCTCAATGCGCTCAGGGAACAAACGGGCACGAGCCGGTCAAAGCCGCGCCGCCAAGAGATGCACACTGGTGGATCAGTCTTTCTGGTCATGCCAAGAACACATTTCTGGACGGATACATGGCTGCCATGGGCCGCGTTAGCAACAGGTTATTTACCGAGTGCGCGGACAAGATGAAAAAGATCGCAACTAAAACTACACCTGACGGGCGAACCATACCCATCGTTCCCGCACCGGACGTCGATATCCCGCCGATTTGGAGCCTTTGTGTACTCGGAGGCACGTTTGACTTCGGATTTGAACAACAAGACCTGAGGAAGGGAGTTGATGAGTTCTACAAGGACGCACAGAATTCGCAAGTTCCGATTGATGATGCCCTGCAACACGTCAGGGACGTGCTGCAAAGTAAGAGGCCGAAGAGGCAGGGGATCGGCACCATTAGCCCCAAGAGGAAAGTTATTGTGGCTAAGAAGGAGCCTGTGCCTCCGACGTATCCAGAGTGGCTTTCTGCGAGGGGGACAAAGGGGAGCCTTTCGGGTCTTAGATGAACAGGGGAAGAATTAATTACAGCAAGGTCGCATCTGACCTAGATAGATGAATGCCATCGAGAAGAACACAACAACAAAGCCGACCCACTGTGCCGTGTGACGGGCCGAGAATGAACCCGTCGGTAGACGTTGGGTGCCCGCCGAGACCCTTTAGGCATCTGCGCATGGCGCAGCGTCGCACACCGGATCCTAGTTCGAGT
>Ga0209006_10000065_pt1 | contig 108141 bp, 86 predicted proteins | sample JacPin_JW_Ref_O2_FD_188567 | JGI IMG/M metagenome (GOLD analysis project Ga0209006, IMG submission 188567) | Forest soil microbial communities from Algoma, Ontario, Canada - Jack Pine, Ontario site 1_JW_Ref_O2 (SPAdes) (version 2) | ecosystem: Environmental > Terrestrial > Soil > Boreal... | reverse complement strand
GGTGGCAGGCGCTGTGGCGCATATTTGCGGAGGAAAATTTTGCCACTGCCTGTCATCCCGAGAATCAGGGTATGGGCAACGTCGCGGGTATGCAGGTTGAGGAAGTAGGGCGTGCTGTTGTCGGTTTCGACGACTGCCAGATACTCCGTGCCGAGGTGCGCGTTCGTCTTCTCGCCGGGAAGGATCGTAAACAGAAAAGACAGGTCGGCGTAGTTCGTGTTCAACAGGTACAGCTTGCGAAGGTTCAGCGCATAGTTGCCGGGCACGGTGGCGAAGTATGCGTTCAGCTGGTTGTAGGTTTCCGCAAACAGATTGCCGTCCCCGTTGGTGAAGACGCCAGTGAACTCAGCCACGAGCTGATCGAGTTCCGTTCGTGACCGGCCATACAGCACAATCGTGAGCGAGAAATCGCCAAGCGATTGACCGTCACCCAGGGCGCGAAGGCAATCGCCAAGATTTTCAATGTCGGCCTGCTTGGACTCGTCCACCAGCACGTCCCGTGGGTTCGTCTTGGTGGCGTCGTTGCCCATCTGCGAGACGAACCCTGTCTTTGACATATTGAAGTGGCGGCGGCGCTTATTCACTTCTTTGCGAGCCTTGTCCGCAGGGAGCGACGTCCACTCCGTGACGACATAAAAGTTGGCGGGAATCTTCAGAAGCGCGTCCAGCACCAGGGGCTTCGTCTCTGTGATGGCTTCTTTCATCGTCAGCACGCGGACGATGTGATCGCCTACCCGCAGATGATCGCGTTCGGCTTCGATGTCGGAATTGACCACCTGATAGTCGAGAAACTGTGTGGATTGCGGCCTCCCGGCAACACGCCAGTCGTCATAATTCAGCAAGCGGCGGAAGAACCTGAACTGGCCTTGGCGATTCACGACCTCGATTTGCATGAAATCTGCGAGCTGCCGAGCGAATGCCTGCACATGCTGGTCGAGCCGTTGAAGATCGCGTTCGATATGCGTCCGCAACAACTCCTTCATGCTGTCATTGGTGAACTGCGATTTGAGTTCGGCAATCGCGCCCTCTGGATCGCGTAACAGCCGAGCTAGTGACGTGCCGACGCCGGTCTTCGACCGCGAGCCTTCCAGCAGGATGCAGTAGAAGATTTCAACTTGATAGAGATGGTCGCGCTTCGCTTCAAAGAACTTCCGTCGCTGGTCAACAGCTGCCGTGACGATGGGGTCATCATAGGTTGCGAACGGTATGTCGGGGCGGTTCGATTTGAAGAGGTATTGGTAAACATGGAAGCCTGGGCTAAAGGCTTTCAGCGCCGCCTCCAACCGCTTCACCGCATACTCTTGCTGCGAGCGGTCGAGACTTTCGTAGTCCACACCGGGAACACTGAGAACCATGCCTAGATCGCCGCTTTTGGTAAGGAATGCCGAGTCATTCCAGAAGCCGTAGAGGTTGATGTGGTCGTTGAGGGCCGCACTCTCTTTCCACGGTTTGATCACCTTGTCGAGACGCAGCATCACACTACCTCCACGCGGGGAACTTGCTGCTTCGCGGCGTCATAACGCAGCTTGTAGCGTTCGGACTTTGCGAGGATGCGGAGGAAGGCCGGATCGCTGTTCGTTGCCCAATGCCCGAAAGCAAAACCCCCGATGAATACGGCGATACCGGCGAGGATGGAATTGAAGAGGTTGAATGCCCCTACTGCGCCGACGCAGACGAAGTAGAAGAGCGTGCGCTCAACGCCCAGATAGGTGAGGGGCTTATGCAGGCTTTTGAAGACTCGATTTGTGCGGCGCCTCTGCTGCAGTTTGTCGGACATACACCACTCTCAAGCATTGCGGATTGAAGGTCGCTGGAAGAGCGCTAGACGCCCCAGAGCCAACTCAAGACATTCACTGCCATAACGGCAATGCCCGTTCCGGCGGCGACGCCGGCGAGCGCCTTTTTCGCGCCGGGTTCGCCGTGTGCAAAGCCGTAGCCGCCGATCACGATTGCAACCAGACTTGCAACCTTCGCAATGGTGCCGGTGAAAAGGCTTTGGATGGCGTTAAAGCCGGTGTCGAACGGTGAGCCCTGTGCCAGCGCCGTCACCGGCATCAGAAGAAGGAGGGCGAGAAGAGCGGCGGTTGGATGCGCCCACTTCGACCGAAGAAGCAGCTGGATTTGGCAGATCAGATAAATTTTGGATCGTGGCATATGCACCTCCGGCAGCACCTCAAATCGTCTGCTCTTGGCGCAAAGCTAAGCCCACTCAATCACGATGTCCAATGAATGTTCGGCGGACAGCTATTCGTGGCAGGAATAGCCGGGGAAAATTGGAGTGATGGCCATCTCTTCACCCCCAGCCCATCGAATCGGATCTAGTACCGTGCCGATCTATAATCTTCTGATGTGTGGCGTTACGGTTCTCAGGTGTCGATCACGCTGTTGGATCTTTGAACAATCAGCGCCATGGAATACAATCGGCAATCGGTCTTTGCCCTCTCTCGAAGGCTAGGACCCGTTTTTAGTCAGGGCAGTCCTTGCGTTTCTACCTCGGCGTAGTAGCGGTTTCGCCGTAATTGGTGCACAGAGGCAGTCAATTTAATGCGGGCGTAAATGATTGATGGAGAGTATCTTGCACAGTCAGGGGAATACATTCTAAGCAGATGAACAAGAAAAACATAGGATTGCTTGTTGTCGCGGCTCTGGTGGTCGTAGGAATAGCCTTCGTTCTCACACGAGACCGAAAGAGTGAGCCCTCGTCTGGCACGACGAAGATCACCATTGCCCAATGGGGTCAGGAAAGATATCTAATATACCTGCCCGTCTACATCGCGCAGGAAAAAGGCTTCTTCAAGGAACAGGGCCTAGACGTCTCGATTGTATTCAGCGGAAACGATGATCAGGTATTTGCAACTGTGGCACGAGGAGATGCACAGTTCGGCGTCGGCGATCCTATCTTTACGGCGATCAGTCGCAATCGCGGATTTGACGGTATCGTTGTCGCCTCCATTGTGGATCGTGTGGCACTGTGGGGAGTAACCAAGTCGGATAAGAAATACGCCAAGGCCACAGACTTTGCTGACACCAAGATCGGGACTTTTCCTCGTCCGTCGACCACGTACACCTTGGTGAAGGAGATGATAGATCAGAACAAAGTGCGCGGTGCGACCATTGTTGAGGCGGCAATTGGAAATGAGTTGGCATTGCTTGAGAGCGGGAATGCAGATTTGGTTATGCTTCTTGAGCCTGCGGCATCAATCGCGGAGTCCAAGGGATACCACGTGGCAACAAGCTTCCCCTCGCTTTGGGGTCCCTATGCGTTCACCGGCTTGACTTCCACCGAAACATACCGCAGAGCAAATCCCGCAGCTGTCAGCTCCATGCGCTCCGCGATCTCGCGGGCGTTGAACTTGGCTCACGAAAAGCCAGAGGAGGCTGTCGCTGTTGCGCAGAGACTCTTTCCTAATCTCGATTCTCGCGTGCTGCAGGTTGCTGTAAAGCGCATGATCGATGATGGTACGATCCCAACGAATGTGGACGTCTCAAAGGAAGGGTGGCTAAAAGCGGTTTCGGTTCGCCAAAATATGGGTGATCTCAAAGCGGGGTCTCAATACCTGGAGTGTGTCGAACCGAGATAATCGACTGATGGCAGCTATCTCACAATTTCTTGCTGACCACTCAACGGCGGTCGTAGTTCTAGCCGAGCTGCTCATTCTCGCCCTTGCAGCGTGCACCGCCAAGTTGAATTGGGAAAAACTAAGGCGACTTCTCCGCGCGGAGCCAAAGGCAGTTGCGGAAGTGCTTTCTGGATCGTTTGGTTTGGTCCTCGCCTTTTACGGCGTTGAGCACGATCGCCCCGGATTTTCTGTGACTGGCATCTTTGTTGCATTGGTTGCGTTTGTCTTGATCGAGAGATTGGAAACGCGCAACACGCGGAAGGAGATTGTTAAGCAGCAAATTGATATTCGAGACCATTTCGACCGTATTGATTGGTACCTGAAGGCTTCAGAAACCGATAAGCTCACTGTCGCGATTTTTGCTGACCTCGTGATTTACCTGCCGTTGTATGTGGCGCACAGCCTCGGTTATCTCCAAGAAGAAAGCATTTCGATCGATTACACGCCGAAGCCTGGCGACGAGAAGGTCGCGCAGGCGGTCGCATCATCGGAAGCTGACATTGGATTGTGTGATCCTTGCATGTGTGCCCGCGAGGAATTTGCCCGCCCGGGGGAGAGCCTGCGTATCCTTGCACCTCTAGTCACGAGGAACGCCGTAAAAGCTATAACGAAGCGGGAGTTGGAAATTCATGCACGTCGGGAGAAAAGAGGCGAGAAGATCTCCATTGCGACATATCCTCCCCCCTCAACCACATTTGTGATGGCCGCGGCCCTCAGACATGAATTGGAGCGTTACAACGAAGCGAGGGGAAAAGCGAAACCCAACGTCATCCTAAAGCCAGTTGACATCGATAAAGTGAGGGATGATCTCAGAAACGTTCTTGAAGAGAACGATATTGTCATGCTTTGGGACCCTCAGCTAACGATCGCGAAATCATGGTCAGAAGTTACGGAGTTTAGTTTTGATAGTGAGGGGCAGGGTGGAAGTCAACAGAACCCTCTGATGTACTCTGCCCTTGTCATACCCGAACGCCTTTTGAAGGATAAGCCTACGCTGGGACTGCGACTCTTCCGGGCGCTTTCTAGAGCAAGTTTTGCAATTTATCTCTCCGCTCGGGAGCCTGAGCTCCTCGATAGAATCGTGGTGGCAGCGAGTAACCGAATATCGGTTCAATGCGACCTTAAGTCTTTGGTCGAGGGGATGATTCGCGACAAACTTTTCCCTCTCATCCAAGATCCTAGTCAAATACACGGCACGCCAGAGTGGAGAGAGCAACTCTTCCGCGCACTTCAGTATCGCGAAAGAGCAAGGGATTCACATGCGGGTGCATTGGCGAAAGAGAAACTGGTTACGGTTGAAAGCGCCGATGAGTGTCGAAGGCTCTTTTGTCCTCCTGAAACCTTTGATTCGATCGTGCAAAGGAATAGCTAGGGTATGTGCGGAATCGCAGGTGTCATTAGACGTGAGGGTTCGACTTCGCTGCCAGGGCTCGTCTCGTTGGTCGAGGCAATGCTCTCAAGACTTCGTCATCGGGGTCGACAAGACGGTAAGGTCCTACAGGTTGAGACTGGTTGCCTTGGGTGTTGCAGACTTCCGGTGGTTGATCGCGAGCATGGCCACCAGCCGATGACAAACGAAGACGGAAGTGTCTTCGCTGTCTTCAACGGGGAGATCTATAACCACGTGGATCTCTACTCGACCCTCGTCAGCGAAAGACATACACCTGCGTCCGACTGCGATTCCGACTTGATAGTACATCTGTACGAGCACAGCGAACGAATTCCTAGCAACATGCATGCGGATATGCGTGGTATGTACGCCATGGCCATATTCGACGCAGAACAGAAGCAATGGGTATTGCTACGAGACCCCGTTGGGAAGAAGCCATTGTACGTACTTGAAACTGATACTCTAGTTGCGTTTGCGTCTGAGCTCAAAGCGTTCGGGCTCCCAACTGAGTTGCCAGACTTCGGCAGCAACCCCCGCATTTGGGAGCTGAAGCCTGGAGGAACGGCCATCTTCAAAGACGGAAATGTCGAGATGACATTCCAGACGCCGCCGTGGAAGAGCCACAATCGATCCGCAATCACGGATATGGAAGATGCCGCTCGCCAGCTTCGCAGTATTGTGGAAGAAGCTGTCGAGATACGAGTGCCACGCGATCTCCCGGTGGCTGTGCTGTGTAGTGGAGGCATCGACAGTGTAATTGTTGCGCACTTGGCCAAGAAGTTTAGCCTGAGAAAGAATGCCAAGCTTAAGGCCTATGTTATCGGAGCCCCGAACAGTCCCGATGTTCGTGCGGCAACTGCGACCTGTGAGCGCCTGCAAATCTCGCTCGAAAAGCTGCCACTTGATGAGACGTTACTACATTCAATAGTGGGCGAGGTCGTTTATCACACTGAATCATTCGAACCTAATATTGTCCGAAACAGTCTACTTTCCTACATGTTATTCAAGCGAATTCGGAATAATGATTATCGCGTCGCTTTGTGTGGAGAAGGTGCCGATGAATTATTTTTTGGATACGCAGATTTTGAGAATCTACCTTCTCCCGAAGGCCTAATGAGCGACTTGATGGACGACCTCCACAGGACGCAATTGCTTAGAGTGGATCGAACTTCAATGGCATTTAGTGTTGAGACTCGCGTTCCGTTCCTAGACCGAAAAGTAGTAGAACTAGCCTGTGCCATTGCACCTCAACTGAAAGGCACCAGCATTTATGGCCAATGGCAAGGAAAAGCAGTCTTGCGCCAGGCGTTCAAGGATGTTTTGCCATGGGAAATAATAACTCGAATGAAGGCAACCCTTTCGTATGGAGCTGGCTTTGGAGACGTCAGCATGAGCGGCCACAACCCCCTGGAGGATTATGCAAAGAAGGTCTTGCGCAATGAGGAGAAATCTCGCCTAGAGAAGGCCTATCCACAATTGGGGATGCTAAGCACATTCGAACGAGCCCTCTATCTCTACTACTACGAGCAATTCTACAAAGTGCCAGACAATTACATTCCTCCTGTTGTCGCCAAGAAAGAAATACGCGAAGCAGAGGAGCGGACTACCGTCGCATGATAGCTGCAACAAGAGTCGGTTACAGTTTTGCCGGCAAAGGCGGATCTCGGGTCCTTCATGACATCTCATTTGTGGCCTCGTTCGGGGAGATAGTCGCGATTGTGGGCCCGAGTGGGTGTGGTAAGACGACTCTTCTGCGCCTGGTCTCTGGGTATCTGAAGCCCACGGAAGGCCAAATAGAGATCGATGGAGGAAAGCCGCTTGATTATAAACATTCTATCGGCGTGGTCTATCAAGACAGCCGCTTAATACCCTGGCGAAACCTCGTGCAGAACATCCAGTTGCCTCTTGAGGTGCTGAAGAGGCCCATAGATACTCCATTGCTCCCAGAATTGCTGGAGCTGCTTAAACTGACGGGGCACAAGAGCAAGTACCCGAGCGAGTTGTCAGGCGGGCAACAGGAACGGACCGCCTTAGCGCGTGCCCTCGTCTCTTCTCCTCGATTCCTGTTGTTGGACGAACCTCTTGATAGTACCGACTATGTTCACCGGCTTGAAATTGAGGACTACATCTACGAGGACGTCAGGAAAGACCAGAAGTGTTGTCTGTTGGTCACGCATGATCTGGAGCAGGCCGCTGCAGTAGCGCACAGGATAGTGCTTTTGGGGTTTTCGGCCAGTGCTCAAAGGTTCGAGACTTTGGATGTGCCAAAGAGAATTCAAGAAACGCGGCCCTCTCAGGCTCGGGTCATGCCTGAGGCAGCAGAGTTCTTGTCGAGATTACTCGCGAAATATCGGATGGTGACTTCTTCATGAGCGAGCGCCGCAGTGCCGAGCGATGGCTCACCATGATGCCACTTATTGCATTTCTCGCAATTTGGCAGATAGTGGGCTCAAGTTCGTCGAGGATGGAATTCCTGTACGCGACGCCAACGAGGATTGCGTCCACGCTGGTGGCCGAATTGCAGCGTGCTGAGTTCTGGGCAGACATGGGAGTTACCGCTGCGGAAGTGGTTGGAGGACTGGTACTCGGGAATTGCTTGGGTACCATCGCAGCACTGCTTTTGTGGCTGTTGCCGAGCATCGGTAGAATCTCACGACCGTACATAGTGGCGATTGGCAGCATTCCGGTGTTCGCGATCATGCCGCTGTTCATTCTGTGGTTTGGAATAGGGTTCGGCGGCAAACTGGCGATCATTGTTTTCTCAACAGCGTTTGTTGCTCTCGCGTATTCCTTTGCGGCGGCAGTTGAAGTTGGCACCAGGTACGATGAGGTAATTGCGTGTATCGGCGGTTCTCGCTCAGATTTGTTGAAGAAAATCGTGTTGCCCGGCATCATCTCAAGGAGTTTCGTCGCCTATCGTATTAACGTGAGCTTTGCCCTGATAGGAGCTTATGTCGCAGAGTGGGTAAGCGCGAGGCGAGGATTGGGACAGTTCATTCTTCGCGCCACGAGCCTCTACGATGTGCCTCGCGTGTGGGCAGGACTGATTATGTTCTTGACCCTTGCATTCGCCCTTTACGCTTTGACATCTCTAATTGAGCGCCTGGCTGTAGCAGGGCCGGACAGCCCGCGTTCCCGTCCTCTTTGGTAGGTGTTTCGAATCGATGAAATTTCGCACATCTACTGGACGCTCGTGTCGGCGTCAACAGAGACCCGTTCCGCGGTGAGGCTCTGGAGGCTGTGACCGGTGACGCCTTAGCCGAGGTCGAAATGGCGATGCTAGTTGGCGTTGAACTCGATTCAGGAGTTGCGGAAATGCCGCCCTCGTTGACTCACCGGCCATGGTTGGAGGCTGGGTGCTTGTCTCGATCCGTCCCAGCGAATCTGTGCAATACTGTGGTCGCTGTTGTTCTGTCTGTGGAACGCCAGAGCGAAGAGCATTTTCGTACAATAAACGTACAATGGAACGGGCAATGGAGCCTTTTTGGCCGTTGTGGCAATTCCTAGAATCAATAACTTGCGTGTTATCAACACGCCGAATAGTTCGACTCCCGCCGCCTCCACCATGCTTAAAATAATTTACTATCATACACATACAAAAGAATTGGATGTGCCAACACTCAGGCGCATCACGCTTTCTACTGCGCGCTGCGATCACTTACTTAAGGCGTGTCCTCTTCCACTTCGATAGCATCCACGCTTGCGTAGTTGACGTCAGGGACGAAAGCGACAATTAACTTGCCTTGAGCATTGGGCCGAAGGCCATGATAAGTCCTGACCAACGCGTGTCCAGAACCTGTTGCTTTCACAATATCCAGGTTGCGCGTCAGTGCGGCGCCATTGCAAAGGACATCGAAGACACGGCTGCCCACTCCACCCCTCTTCGAGACTTCCGACCCCCAGTATTTCTCGGAAAAATATAGAGTCAGCCTGTAACTCCCCTTATCTACTGGAAGGGCGTAGTTGAAGTTACCGTACCGTTCACCCGCATATAGGCCCGGCTCCGAGGTACCGCCAATAACAACCTTATCGGATGCAAGCTGGCCGCTACTAAAGTAGGTATCGGGCATCCACAGGTTACCTGCCGCGTCCACGAAGAAACTGTTCTGCGCCACCATGCGAATTGGACGCAACCGACGCGGCAAGCCCGGCACGATCTCAATCGCATTGATGATCGGCAGGCCCAGCGAACCAGCAAAGTCCAAATGAAGATAGCCGTCCTTGCTGGGTGATATATCCCGAAATACGCGCACATCGGCCGTATTTGCTCCCGCATCTGAAACGATGTCGAATTGCTGCAAGAGCGGGCTTCCATTGAGTTGAACATCGAATACACGGCTGTTTTCTCCGCCGCCGAGCGAACTGGCGGGACTATAAGTAGTCTCGGCGAAATGCAGCCGCAATTCATAAGTGCCCGGAACGAGAGGTATCTTGTACGAGAAGACTCCCGTTCTGGCAGAGAGATACAACTCCGGGTTTCGGGTTCGGGCAATATGCTGGTTGGGAAGTTCTGTGACAAAGCCGCCAGCGAAGTATCGATCCCCGGTCCATACATTTCCTTCCGCGTCCTTGAAGATGGGACGCGAGTATCCGCATCGAATGCGAATTTCCGGTCCCGCAGCTAAAGCAGGAATAGGAGGTGATGACGCATGCTGTGCGTCATTGGCGCTCACATGATGGTGGCGATTGGTCCACCACATTGTCGAAGCCCCAGCCACAACCGCCAAAATTACGGCGATGATCAGAAATCCCTTTCGGCCCGGCAGGTTCTTCCGTACCAGCCTTGGTGGACCTTTTTCCAGATGAATGCGATCTTTTCGATTGGCGTTTTCTCGTTCTGAAGTCCACGAAGGGTCTTTGGTTTCAAGTCCCCGTTCCGGATTCGTCGCAGCCGCCATTAGCACTGAATTGCGCGGCGGATTCTGCAACCGGGTTCGCGGAATCCGATCCACGAACTCAGGACGATAATGCCCGGTGGCCACGACGATCTCTATCGGTTGATCGGCCCCTTCGCCGCCATAAAATTCTCGCAGCTTTTTTCGCAGCCGAAAAACCTCCACTCGAACAATGGAGTCCGTGGCCTGGTCGAAAGACGGGGACCGGTTAAAGACATCCGTCGCGATGCAATACTCCTTGATTGCATCGGTGTCGCCGGCAAAATATCTTTCGCAAATATATTTGAGCAGGTTGGCTAACCGCACCCTGTTTTCAAAGGTGCCAGAGGTCAAGACTGCATATAACGCTGCCTGCTCCTTGGCCCTGCGGCCCGGATCTACATGGTCCGGATGAGGAATCACTCCCCGAGTCGTCATACGCAACATCTCCGCTTGATCGCACCGATGCGGGCGCGATTCCAGTTCCGGCATCGTGGCCGGAAGTAAAAGCCGAATATATACCTCCCCGCACGCCGTGTAACCGTTGGCGTGTAACCGTTCCAGAAACCGGAAGGTAACGAGAATAACGTTTCGCGTTCGGCGTCGAATCGCTTAGAGTCTGGGCATTCGCAAGATGAGAAGAAAAGTGTCCCATTGTGTTCAGCCAACTGGCAGGCAAACGGCTTCTGGCTGGCCTTCTTAACGCTGGGACTATGGCTTTAATACCGCATCGGGCTCGCCGGACTGCAATCCTGGACGGAGCCAAATTTCGCATAAATAGCGCAAATCGCGCCAATCATGAGCGTTTAAGGAATTGAGGATAACAATGAGAAAAGCTTACTTGATCTCCCCCGCAATGTGCGCAGCTCTATTGTTCTGCATCGCGAATGTTGCTTTCGCAGCCGAAGGGCCTTACGGCGGAACGCCAGCCCCCATCCCTGGTACGGTTCAGGCCGAAAACTATGACACGGGCGGCCAAGGCGTTGCCTATAACGTCCTTTCGATCAACGGGAGTGGAAATAGCTACCGCTCCGATGGCGTCGACCTGGAAGGTACCGGCGATACGGGCGGAGGCTACGATCTCGGTTGGACAGCGAGCGGACAATGGTTCCGCTATACCGTCAACGTGGCAACGGCTGGCACTTATACGGTTACTTTTCGAGTCGCCGCCCTCAACGCGGTGACCGATGCATTACATATTTCCAACTCAGCAGGAACCAACCTCACTGGCTCAGTCAATGTTCCCGCAACTGGCGCCTGGCAGACATATACAAATGTCACGGTCGCCGTCACGCTGCCAGCGGGTCAACAGACATTGACGATTAATCAAGACAATGCCGGCTGGAACATTAACTACACCACGTTTGCTTCGACCGGCGGAGCTTTCGGCGGAACACCTGCGCCAATTCCCGGCACAGTGCAAGCAGAAAACTACGATCTCGGCGGACAAGGGGTCGGCTACAGTGTTACGTCGATCAATGGGACGGCGAACAGTTACCGCTCTGACGGCGTCGACCTGGAAGTAACCAGCGATACCGGCGGCGGTTATAACCTCGGCTGGACGACCGGCGGCCAATGGTTTAAATACACCGTCAACGTGGCCACGGCGGCGACCTACACAGTCACTTTCCGTGTGGCCGCTCTCGACGCCGTAACAGATGCGTTGCATATCTCCAACTCATCGGGAACTAACCTGAGCGGCTCCGTGAGCGTACCTGCAACTGGCGCCTGGCAAACCTGGACCAACGTCACGGCCACCGTGACGCTGCCCGCAGGTCAGCAGACGCTGACGATCAACCAGGACAATGCAGGCTGGAACCTTAACTATGTAATGTTTACTTCCGGTTCTTCCGGCAGTGAAGGTCCGTACGGCGGAACTCCCGCCGCAATCCCGGGCACAGTGCAGGCTGAAAATTACGACACCGGTGGCCAAGGAATCGGCTATGACGTCAGTTCAACCAACGGGACGGCGAACAGTTACCGCTCAGATGGTGTCGATCTCGAAGCAACCACCGATACGGGAGGCGGCTATGACCTCGGTTGGACAGCCAGCGGACAGTGGTTCCGTTACACCGTCAATGTAGCCACAGCGGGAAGCTACACGGTCACCTTCCGCGTGGCAGCTCCCACCGCAGTCACCGATGCGTTCCATATATCTAGCACCGGAGGATCGAACCTTAGCGGGAATGTCAGCGTTCCCGCGACCGGCGGCTATCAGACGTGGACGAACGTAACAGCCACCGTCACGCTCTCGGCAGGTGAGCAGACGCTGGTTTTCGACCAGGACGCCGCCGGCTGGAACATCAACTACTTCACGTTTTCCTCAGGCGGTGGCGGATCCGGCTCTTGCAGCGGAGTTTCCAACATCACCGTCGGCGCGACCACATACGTGCCGCAATGGTGCCAGGAATTTAACGGCGCCGCTGGTTCTCCCGACACCACCGTTTGGAATTTTGACCTCGGAAACAACGGGGGCTGGGGTAACGGCGAGGTTGAGGTTTACTGCGGGCCTCCGGGATATTCAGGCAATCCATCCCAGTGCCCGACAACGTTCAGCACTTCCACCGCTCCCGTCTATATCGATGGCAGCGGTCACCTCGTGATCCAACCTAGAAACGTGGGTGGAACGTGGATCTCTGGCCGCATGCAGACGGAAGGGAAACAAAACTTCACGTATGGCATCCTCGTGGCCAGTATCCAGCTCCCCAACACCACAAACCAAGGCCTCTGGCCCGCCTTCTGGACCCTGGGCAGCAATATCACCACGGTTCCCTGGCCAACTTGCGGAGAAGCGGACATCATGGAGAACTGGTCTCCGCAGGTGGATGGTGGAGCAGGCACGACCGGGAACAATTCCACGATTCATACTGCGAAGACTGGAGGGGATGGAATCGGAGGCCGCTACACCTTCCCCAGCGGAGAAGCAACGGACACTGCGTTCCATACCTACGGGATAGTTTGGACGCAGAACGAGATGCAGTTCTACGTGGATAACGCATCCTCGCCGTTCTTCACGGCTACGCCCAGCATCCTCCCTTCGGGAGATACATGGCCATTCAATCAAAGTATTTTCACAATCTTGAATGTGGCCATTGGTGGCACCCTGGGTGGATCGACCAGCGGCCTGACCAATCCGCAGCCCATGATGGTGGACTACGTTCGTTGGTATACGCCCCAATAACGATGCCGCCATCGCGGTTATTCGCGAGGTGAACGTCAGTTCAAGGTCACCACTAACGGGATGAGGATAAGGCACTCGTCGGGCAACTCACGACGAATGCCTTGTCCTCAGACCAGGCCGCGATTCCATTCAGCATCGACGACAACACCTGCGGCGGTATCAAAAGACCGGGGCAAATTATCAACGACCTAACCCACGACGGTACAATTAAGCTCAGGTTCTTAGCTAAAAACGCAACGTCGCCCCCCGTGCACAGAAGCGACGTGCGCTTGTGCGCGCTATCACCACACATCGCTTCGGGTGTGGGCGGAACGGGCTATCCGGAAATTATTTCTGTCAGTTTAGCGTGCTCGGCATTTGGCTACCAATTCTGTCAAACGGTCCAGAAGTCGGCTTCCAGGAAATGATCGTCGTTCTCCATAAGCCCGTTTCCGCGTGGCGAAGCGAAGTGTGTCGTGGAAGACGGCACAAGAGCTGTCCGGATGCAGAAAGTGCTCATCTAGCGAACTCTGTACGACTCCCGCCGTCTCCACCACATTCATATAACTCACATCCCGGATCAACTAGCCGTGGGTCGTCCTAACCGCATCGATGGCAAATCCGAACCGGGTACGTGCTGGTGTCACAAGGCCTGCGCCGCGCCCGGCGCTCGCTACTTGCAGCGTCGTAGTGGGCGTTCATACTCCGCTTACGGGTCAAAGAGCCACGAGCGGCTTGGTCGTGGAATCGCGCGTTATTGTCACGCACGGACTACAATCTGACCTCAAAGATGACTGCGTTTCCCGAAGATCTGAGTTCAGACGTGAAAGAAACAGCAACCAACAGATCGCCAAAGCAGATGCTTGCAATTGCCGAGTGGATTCTACTGCTCGCCTTACTCACGCTTTTTTTTACACGCGCTGTTGTTCCCGGCTGGCGCGTCTTGAATACCGACTTTCCCAATTACTATCTGACCGCTCTGCTTCGTTCCCAACACGAGCCGGTGGGTAGCGCATACGACTGGACCTGGTTTCAACGGCAAAAGGACCATAACAAGATTTCTCAACCGTTGGTCGGGTTTGTACCGAACCCTCCGCTGAGCGCCGCCCCAATATTGGCACTAGCCCCGCTGGCAGCGCTGCCAGCTAAGCGCATTTGGATCTTGATGAACGTCGCGTTTCTGATAGCTACGTTATGTGTCCTTCATCGCCTGACACAGATTGGGTGGCGACGCATACTTCTCATCGCCGGCTTGTGCCTTCTTCCGCTGCGAACCAACTTCTTATTTGGGCAATACTACGTCGTGATTCTGTTGTTAATTACTCTCGCCTATTTTGCAGTGTGCCGAGGCCATCGCTTTACTGCAGGGACTTTGTTGGCAGCCGCAGCATGGTTCAAGGTATTTCCAGGAATTTTCCTTCTTCTCTTTTTGCGCAAGCGCGATTGGCGTAGTGCTGCAGGACTGATCGCGGGATGCGTGGCCCTTGGGGCGGCTTCTGTCTTGATCTTTGGGCTGGATATGCATCGTATCTGGCTTTTTGAGGTCTTACCCAGGGCCTTCCGCGGCGAAATGGTCGGTCCTTACGATTTGCAATGGAGCTCGTTCAGTTCGCTTTGGCATCGGCTGTTTCTATTCGAACCAGAATTGAATCCGTCACCCTTTTTCAGTTCGCCCCTGGTTTATGCGCTGGTGCAGGCCTTGACGGCCACTACGCTACTCTTCGCGTTTCTATTCTTTACTACCGAACAAATTAATAAGACAACCACAGCGTGGGAGTGGGCTGCGTTTATTCCTTTTTTGTTGCTGCTCTCTTCCATGCCCGGTTCTTATCATTATGTTGTTTTGATCTTCGCTCTCATCGTGGGGGCAGACACGATGCTTCGAACCGGCCGCTGGCGTGTGGGATTGCTGTTGGTAATTCTTTATGCGGTAGCGTGTGCACCCCGTCCGTCAGGAGGACCATTCTTTCTTCGGCGTCTGCTGGCTACGCTTGCGCTGTACGTCGTGTTGCTATGGAACGCTCCCGCGGTCGTAGACGGGAAGACACGAAAGAGTCTGTGGGGAATGGCCGCTCTGGTCTTCGTTCTAGTTGCCTCACTAAATTTGCGCACTTTGAGCAAAAGAGATGAGGACTTCTCTCGGCGTCTTCCTCAGATTAATTCCGGATACGCGTCTTTCAACCCGGTAGCCACGACTCACGGAGTGGCTGCAATAGAAATGATTGATGAGGGTTATCGGGCCGCCATGCTTGCGGATGGCCACGCGATTTCGATGCCTGCACCGGGCGATATACTTTCCATTACGGCCACTGCTGACGCCCCTTTCGCTTACTTCGAACTGGCGGACCAAAGCTCACATATTTTCCGGATTCCTTCCGCCCAACTCGATCGGACAGACGCTGTTCCTGAATTTGTAGCGGAGGGCCAGCAGCCCTCGATTTCTTACGATGGACGCTGGCTGGCGTTTCTCCGCGAAAGCCGTGCGCAACCCACAATTTGGTTGTCGCATGACGGCGGTAATCCCGTGAATGTCACAGGCGAACAGAATTTGTCCGCTGTGTTGGAGGTAAGCGTGGCGACTAGCGGCGACATTATCGCCGCATTAAACGGGGCGGCATCTCCGTACCTGGCCGTGTTGCACCAGTCTGCGGGGGAATGGACCCCGCTGCGAGAGATTGCAGGCGCAGTGCGATATCCCGCTATATCCCCCGATTCCAGACGCCTGGCCTTCACCCGCCGTGAATTCGGCTCTTGGCATTTGTTTGTACGCGAATCCTCCACCGGCATCGAACGGCGTTTAACGAACGGCGCCTGCAACGCAACGAAGCCGGCATGGGAGAATTTCCATACTATCCTCTACGCCACTGACTGCGGACGCGGCTACGACTTGAATGCTATAGCCCGAATCGTGGTGAACGAGTAGCTTTTTCCCTCCGTGCTCTTCGAACTACTCAAGAGCGGAAACAGTCTGCTCAAGCGCGAAACTATAAAAATGCAAAATGTTAACAATTTCGCGACAAGTTTCGCGATGTCCGCTTCTAGCATTGTCCTGCCACGGGCCACGGTATAAGTGCCGGCTACGGCTCGGGCTTTTTTCTCGGTAAAAACAGCAAGCAATGGCCAATCAGCCACGCTATGTTACTGCGCTAGTCTCCGCGCTTAGCTTTCGCCGCGCACAGCCCGAACTTCTGCAGAGGCTCGACGATTCTGACTGGGAGCAACTCCTGGTTTTTGGCGATCAGATGCACTTGACGATTCCCATGGCCCAGGTTTATGGCAAATGTCCCATCTGGGTGCAGTCGAGAATCGACCGGAACATTGTCGACAACTCTCGGCGCTTCCAAACACTTAAGGCTACATACGCTGAAATAGCCGACGCTCTGCGCGAGGCTCGCGTCGAGCATGTGATTTTGAAAGGCTTCACCAAATCGCCGGATTATGCGCCAGATCCTCGGCATCGGATGCAGTCCGACATCGATCTTTTCTGTCCCCTGGAAACTATTTTCCGTGCCCGGGATGCGCTCTCCGCTATTGGCTATAAGGCGCAGCACGGTTTCGATGACATGCCGTGGGATCATTTGCCCACGCTGCGCCGGAAAACAGACTGGAAATGGCGGGGAAACGCATATGACCCGAATATGCCACTAACGGTAGAGCTGCACCACAGTCTTTGGGATCGTGCGGCCGCTCGTTGTGGTCCGCAATCGCTGAGCAGCTTTTGGCAAAGACGTGTTGTGCGGCGACTTGAGGAGATTACCTTCTCTGCGCTCAGTCCGATTGACAGTCTCGGATACGCGGCTCTCAACCTTCTTCGCGATCTCTTGCGGGTGGGAATCGTGACGTCCCAGGTGTATGAGCTGGCATGGTTCCTGCATCACAATTCACGGAACGACAATTTCTGGACCCGTTGGGTGCAGATGCACGACGACGAACTCCGGCGCATCGAGTCGGTTTCCTTCCTGTTGGCGACAACCTGGTTTCATTGCGATCTTGCGGAAGCGGCGCAGGCAGAGGTCAGGCGTCTTCCGCTGGGCACACGGCGGTGGTTCGAAAATCCCGCCACTGCTCCATCTCCGATGGGCTGGTTGCGACCCAGCAAAGATGCCGTTTGGCTGCACAGCAGTTTGATGGATTCCGGAGCGGACAAAAGAAGGGTAGTTTTTGGAAGATTGTTTCCACGAGCAGTCCTGCCGGTCGATACGGCAATGGCATTGCGGACGCCGAATATCTTTCCCCACGAACAGTCGGTTACACACAACTACAGCCGGTATCTTGTCTACTTGTTCGCGAGAATAATTTATCACTTGAAGATTGTTCCGCGCACTCTCTGGCACGGGTGTTGCTGGAGATGGTCTGCAAGAACTTCCAATCGGGCTCTGCTTTAACTCTTGCGAGGCATGCGCTGCATGTGAAGTAACAAAACAATGACAATCGGATGACAAAGCCTCCTGATCGCCTGGACTAACCTCGACGGAAATAAAACTGTCAGTCCAGCCTGTTTGGATCATGCTTCTGGATTTGGACACGGCAGCAATTGGGAGAAGCAGATGGGTTTTGCACGAAGATGGCGCTGGTCCGTGTGTGTGATCGCAACCGCCGTGCTGGGAACTGCGGTTCCAGCTTTTGGTGTTCCCGCCTTTGCCCGAAAATACAATCTTCGTTGTTCCGACTGTCACGAAGCGTGGCCCAAGCTCAACAACTTTGGCCAGACATTTAAAGACAACGGCTACCAGTTGATGACTGGGCGCGACGCTCCAATCTATCAGCAAACGTCGTACTTCCCCATTGCGTTCCGCACCATACCAGAGTGGGATCGCGAGTCCAGCAATCGCGTCGCTGTTGATATCGTTCCAGGCAATCCAGCCGGTGGCCAAAAGGAGTCGCAAATCACAACGTCCGGATTCAACATATCCGGACTCGACATTTGGACGGCGGGCACACTGTACAAAAACATCTCTTTTGCAGTCCAACCGGATCTGGACAACAGCGGAAAACTTCACCTTCTTACCTACTTTGTTCGTTTCGACAACTTGCTTGATTCGCGCTGGCTCAACCTGAAGGTGGGTAAGTTCGAATTGGACACATTAGTTTCCGAAGATCGCGAGCTGACGCTCAGTAATACCGGAGGGTTTTATCGGAACTATCATTTCACTCCTGCGGGCGATAGCGTTTCTTTTGGATTAGGCGATCACCAGTTGGGCGTCGAGCTGATGGGTCATTCGCGCAACGACTACACGCGCTATTCATTTTCAGTGCTCAATAGCACCGACGGGGCGCCGGACACTCCCACCAACTCCTACGATGTCTACGCCGATTTTACCCAGGGATTTGAAATTCCGAAGCTCGGATTGCAACGGGTCGGCGTATACGGATATGTTGGGGAGCGTCCCACGTTTTCTCAGACCGACAATGGAGCGGCGATCCCAGGAACTGGTTTGGGAAATCGAAGTTTCAGCCGCACCGGCGTGTATGGCCTCTGGTACGTGAACAAATTCGATTTCACCACTTTTTACATGCATGGCGAGGACAATGTCTTTCTCGGAAACGGAGTGCAGGCAAACCAACCGTTCAATCTTCCGGCGGGTGCTGTGGGACCGGCATGGAATGGAGGATTTGTCGAAGCACACTATACCTACAATCCGCAGTTCATCGTCTTCGGCAGGTATGAAACCGTGGAAATGTCGCGGCAGGCCAACCCTGCGACGCGCAAAGATTTGGGCAATGTGAAGGTCTGGACCGCGGGCTATCGCTGGTATCCGATTATGAGCAGCCGGGCCGGACTGGCGTGGCACCAGGAGTATTCGCTCGCCCGCTCCGCTGCCGCCGCTCCGCTAACGGGCAGGGACGAAGTGAGCAGCAGTTTCTTCATGGGATTTGATTTCGATTTTTGATGAGATGAGAATCAGGACAAGAATCATGATTAGAAGTAGTGGAGTCGCACTGGCATTGTTTGTGTCTTGCAGCTTGTTCAGCTCAGCCCAGGAAAGCAAGATCGAAGGCCTCACCGGAAACGCCAACGCAGGCAAAGCTCTGTACCGGCGCTACTGCATTACTTGTCATGGCGTGCATGGCGACGGCGCCGGGGAGAACGCGCCGCACCTCGATCCCAAGCCACGCGACTTTACAAAGGCTGCATTCAAATGCCGATCAACTCCCAGCGGAGATCTTCCGACGGATAGCGACCTATACGACACGATCAGCCGAGGAATCTATAACAGCGCCATGCCGCCCTGGAGGCCTCTGACCCGGCAGCAGCGGGCGGACCTGATCGCATACATCAAGACTTTCTCTCCGCGGTTTCACGAGGAGCCGCCCGTCGCCTCCGTGGTCATTCCGCCAGAACCACCAACCTCAGCCGAAAGCGTTCAACGAGGAGCGGCACTGTTTCAAAGCATGAATTGCTGGAGTTGCCACGGAAAAGAAGGACGGGGAAACGGTCCGTCGGCGCTCACTCTGACCGACAGCAAAGGCTATCCGATTCTGCCCTTCGACTTTACTAAGGCGCCATATTTCAAGTGCGGCGAAACTCCGCGCGATGTATTCAAAGATCTGTCGACTGGACTGGACGGCACTCCGATGCCATCTTTCGCCGATTCTCTCAAGCCTGATCAAATTTGGGATGTGGTGCATTACATTCAAATATTTGCCGAAGGCAACCGAAGTTTCTTCCACCGTGCCAAGTCCGAGGGAAAGCTCCAATGATTTCCCTCATGCCCCGTAGTCTGCAAACCTTACTGCTGGAGGATATGTGAGCAGATATTCCTTTCATCTACCCGTACTCACTGTACTTGTCGTGTCCACGATTATGCTGTGCGCCGCAGGCCGAAGCGGCTTTATTCTGGCGGGCGGCGGAGCGGCGGTAACCGGTGTTGTGAAGTTCAAGGGAACTGCTCCGAGGCCCACGCGGATCGACATGTCCGCAGATCCGTATTGCGCCAAAGCACATCCTTCGGGCGCAACCACAGAGGATGTGCTCACGGACGCGAACGGTAATCTCGAAAATGTTGTTGTATTTGTCTCCGATGGACTTGGAACCGCCACGTTCCCTATTCCTGATCAGCCAGCAGTTATGGAGCAGAAGGGCTGCCAATACAAGCCCCATGTGCTTGCCATGAGAGCGGGACAGAAGCTCAACGTTGTGAACAGTGACACGACCACCCACAATATTCATCCCATGCCGAACAACAACCGGGAGTGGAATGTGTCTCAGCCTTCGGGCACTCCTCTCGAACAGGTCTTTGCCCGCGAAGAGATAGCTATCTCGGTGAAGTGTAACATCCATCCCTGGATGCGGAGCTACATTGCCGTTCTAAAGAATCCGTACTTCGCCGTGACGGACAAAAACGGCAGCTTCGAAATAAAAGACCTTCCGCCCGGCAGTTACACGCTACAAGCGTGGCATGAAAAGCTGGGCAGCAAAATGCAGGAAATAACAGTCGGAGAAGGTACCCCGCAGACTGTAGACTTCGTCTTCCAATAGGAACGGTTAACGAGGTGCGATCTTTCCTCCTCGCTGACTGGCATGAGCAAAAACGGAAGATAGAAATACTAAAATGGCCAGCGTCCGTGCACTGCTTTATCGGATGTTCTTTGTCCTAAAGAAGTCTGCCGCGGAAGGTGCATTGCACAGCTGGCCTGGCGCCAGCCGAAAGCTTGAGCAGTTCCAGCAGCTAATTCAACGCTTTTCCACCAGGACAGTGCAGGCTTGGGTTCGGGTTCAGTCCGGACTATCGAAGGAAATGTGGATAGAAATCGCTGTTCCCGGCGAAGGATTCCTCTGGCGTGGCGAACATGAACCCGAAGTGCAGAATGCTATCTCGGCCGTTCTCAGGCCGGGAGCCGTCTTCTATGACGTCGGCGCCCACGTCGGAGCTATGGCTCTTGGCGCCGCTAACATGGTGGGCGAATCGGGCCGGGTTGTAGCTTTCGATGCTGAGCCAGAGAACGCTCAACGCCTGCGCCGTAATGCAGCGAGGAACGGATTTGAGGGCCGACTTCGCGTCGTTTATGCCGCCGTGTGGTCGCACAGCACACAAAACGGAATCTCCTTTCGTCGCGGTGCAACGGTCCGGTCTCAGGGAGGCGTTGAAGCGGCAGGAAATCGCCCAGTGCTTGCGAGTGGGGAAATCATCAACGTGCCGGCCATTACGCTGGATGACTTCGTAGCGACAGGCGAGCCTCCACCGCAATTGATCAAGATCGATGTGGAGGGCGGCGAATACGAGGTACTACGCGGCGGCGCTCGGCTTTTCGCGTCCCAGCGGCCGCGTATCATCGTTGAAGTTCACCACCAGCAGGCAGCTGATCAGATAACCACGTGGTTACGTGAATACCAATATGAGGCACGATGGAACATACCGAAGGAAGATTTTCCGCGACGGCTGTTTGCGTGGCCGGCGGAGCAAGAGGAAAAACTTTGGCGGGATATGTGGGCTAATGCGGACTAGTTAAATTTGGCCCTGCCAACTATCAGCGGCTATCAACTAACGCTTCGAGGCAACCCACAGCAGAATCCAAGTCGCTGTATTGCAATTCCAATACTTCTCCGCGAAGCAGATCCACTAGCGCTGATTTCTGCGCATCACGAACGCCTTGCTCTCCGTAGCAAATCACCTGTTGCAACAACGCGGATGCGCGTTCCTTTGAGAACGGACGAAGACTCGGATGACATGAGGAACGGCGATTGAGAAAAATGAGCCAATCAATGTGTGACTGCGCCGCGGTTCGAATTTCCGGCAGCAGAGATGTTGTCAGCTCAATCGCAATCTCTCCATTGATCCGTGAAGTGAGGCGATGGGATTTCAAGTCACTGAATAACTCGGTCGCGGATTCGCGAAAATGGAGATAATGAGGGTTGCCCACGACAATATTGTGTTTGGCTCCTCGGACAAGGAAGCTTGCATCGTCGGACACGAATGTCCAGCCCCGGCGCGCACAAGCAAACGATAGTGAGGACTTTCCCGCTCCAGAATCTCCACACAACAGCAAACCGCGTTCATGAAACGCGACGCAGGCTGCGTGGATTGGAGTCAAGTACCACGCCTCGATCAGGAGCAAAGCCATCGCGTCCAGAAAGTGATACCGGAGATACGCAGCGTTCTCGACTGTGCTCTCCAACAGCCAGCACGATGCGAACCCGGAGGTGAGATCGCAAACGGCAAAGTCATGCGGCCCCGCTACAAACATCACCAAATTGCGTTGCCCCCGGCAGGTGGGCGGAGGCAGACATGGATTTATGGAGCCTGTACGCACAGCGATGCGGAGTTGCACCGGCGGCACATCAAACTCACGCTGAAATGATTTCCAATTCTCGCCCGCTGCTGCCAAGACATCTGTGGAATTGGTGGCAATTTCCACTGGGAAACCGAGCGGATAGAAAATAGCCTTCAGCGGAAGCTCGAAGTCGCAGCCGATGGGATCGAGGTCCAGCCCCGGCGATTCCAAAGGGAGGGCAAACTCCGAAGAGATGCCGGAATCAAGTGCAACTGGGTCAGCCATGTTGCTCTTCCCTTCCGCCAGCGGCACGAGGGACGGGATGGTTCGCGCCGAATGTCTCTGCGTTCGGGATGTAGAGAGAGCATACGCAGCGTCGGCAAATCGGATCAGTCGCGATGTCGAGTCCCTTGCGAAACTGCAGAGCATACTGGCTGTTCAGAATTTCCTGCAAAGAACCGTCGCGAGTATTTCCCAGCAGACGCTGAAAAAAACAAGGCCGGACATCTCCGTTCGCTTCGACAACGGCTGAGACCCAAGGGGCGTTGCAGCGGGGAGCAACCGGCTCGCACTGTCCAAGGCCGGCGCGGAAATGCTGCACGATGCGATACAGTTTGTCCGGACTTTCCGCGATGAATCCGGAAGCAAGATCGCTGGCATGTTCGGAAATCAGACGCTGAATTTCCTGATCCAGAGCTTCTACTTCGACCACATTGAGCACCGTCTTTTCGCCGCGCTCCGTCTCTGAGACCGAATGCCGGTTAAACGCGGACGAAGTGACATCCGCAGCGAGATAGGAAATGGAATCCAAACTCAACTCCCGGGCCGAGACCGCGGTGGCGCGGAGAAAACAATGATTTAGCTTTTGAACAGTACACCGGGCGCTAACCGGCATGTCTGGTTGCAGGCTGCGCAGCCGGCCGACTCCCTTGGCCAGCCGCTCAAATGCTTCCGGGACGCGGCGGATGCGGTTGTGTAAAGCCGGAGGACCGTCGAGAGACACGATAACGTCATCCACAGTTGCGGCAACCGCCTCAGCCTCCCGATCCAGAAGCAGACCCGCCGTAAGCAGCGTTATGCGGATTCCTTCTTCACGAAGCATCTTTGCCAATGTAGCGAGATGGCGGTTTTTCTGCGGTTCTCCGCCAGTAAAGGCGACCCAACGAACACCCAAGTTGCGAAATGACTCCATCTGGCTTTCAAGATCCGCGATGGAAACTTCTTCCGCGTCACGGATCTTCCATATGTCGCACATCACACAGTGACAGTCGCATTGATTGTGAGGAGAAATAACGACAACCGGCATCGTGGTGACGCGATGGGCTTCGAGGTCGGCGCTATGAACTCCGGATTCCGGGGCCGTGATGGATATTAGCGTTGTCATCCTCGAATACCGATGTGAAGCATCACATTACCGGCAGGCCTCGCAAGACCATGTGGCAAAACGATTCAGTTCTCTCTTTGCGCGTGCAGTAAATAGAATTTCGATGGCTCTCGGCGCAGCATCAATCTTGCCTTTGCGGGCCGCAGAGCCCAGCCCATTCCGTACCAAGGCTTGTAAGTGCTCCATTTGAGGTTCAGATGATCCGTCAGATCCTTCAGCATCTCCGGCGTAATATACTCCCGGCTTTGAACGCTATCAGAGCGGAAACCAAACTGTCGTTCGAATGTAGCTCGCTTTTCTTGCAGCATCTTCTGTCCGCTCTCCTCTCTCCAATAGAACGGCGAATCGGCAATGATTAAGTGCCCATCCCTTCGCAGACATCGCAGCGATTCCCGTAGAGTGCGCGTGTAATCAATGGAGTAGTGAAGCGAGGCATTGAAGATTACGATGTCAAACTGTTCCGGCATGAACGGAAGACAATCCATCTCGGCCTTGAACCGAGTAAATGGAGGTACGGCGTCAAAATCAAAATAATGATGCGCTGCGCCGAGGCCATCCGTATCGTTGTCCACCAGATCAACGGCCACGGGACGATGCCGACGCTGGGCCAGCCGATAAGAGAGCCATCCATTACCCGCGCCAATATCAAGGATGTCGCAGCCTTTTGGATGAGAGATTTCGATTCCCGGCAAAACCTTCTTCTGAAGAAAACGAAACGTACGTGCTCGAATACTCCACTGCCACGCGTTACGGCCGGTAATATCTTCAAACGGTAACGCAAGATAATAGTCGGCACGGTAGGACCCACGGCCTTCTTGTGCGCGCACAGATTCGTATTCACAAACAAACTGGCGGAATATCGATTCGCGATCAGACGGCAATGCGTTGAAGATTCCATTGCTCTCTGAAAACACAAATCCACACGCGGAGCACATCGGTTCGGAAGCGAACGGCTTACGGCACGGCCCCTGGCGGCAGACAGGGCATTGCAACTGGAGTACTGAACCAGATACTCCAGCCGCCGGCTGCGGAACGGACACAGTTGCGATGGATGAAGTTAAAGTTTCTCTCATACCCTTCGCTCGAACCGTAACAGCACGTGATCCGCAACCATGCGAATTCCCGGGCAACGCCCGAAAAACAGATCAGCGTACGCACCCAACTTCACCATAGCCGGAAATCGGCGTACCCATTCTTCGAGATAACTCGGCGGCACCGCAATACCAATTCCCCGGATGCTCTTGAGAGAAAAATCAGTAGCGAAGGCGTCTCGGAGGGACCGCACGGAGGGATAATGCACCTGGACTACACCATCACCGAACTTCGCTTCTACGCCGCCTCGATGAAAACGGCGAAATGCTTTCTGAAACTTTCCGTGCAGTAAATACCATCCCGTCTCCCACAGGCACATGGGACCAATGGAACATAGCAGCAAATTTGCCCGAGGTTTGAGAAGAAAGCTTAAGTCACCCGCCAATTTCGCAATGTCGGCAATACAGTTGACCGCGCCAAAATTTGAAAGAGCGCCATCGAAGGGAGCGCAATCGTTCAGGATAGAAATTTCCTCTGCCGCCACAAGGCGCAACTGAACTGAGCCCGCAGCCGACGGAAGATTCGCAATTCGTCGTTGAGCAACATGCAACATGCGCATCGAATTATCGCAAGCAACCACGTCTACGCCACGCTCAGCCAGAAAACATGCATCTACTCCGGTTCCGCAACCAAGATCGAGCACTCGATCTCCGGGACGGAAAGTTTTTCTAAGCTCATCCCAAACCGGACGACGCTGCAGTTGGCCAATGATTGACGAACTAAAGGTTTCGTCATACTGTTCGGCGATCACGTCGAACGCCGAGGAATAGTGGACTTCAGCGGCGGGGCTGATCGCGGCGGTCAAGCTTCCACCTCGCATGAGGAAGCGTGCAGGCCGGTACGCAAGTCTGCCACTTGATCTTGCAATTCCATAATCATCGAGGCTTCAGCGCCAGCGCTTCTCCGCCTGCGCTCCAGTTCAACTTCGCTCCGCAACAGTTGATCGGCTAGACGGTAGAAACGGGGCGAGTGGCGGCCGCGAATGCGCACGTCTCTGTCCGAACTGACACTCCACGGTTTTGTACGCTCCAGGCGATTGGCGACATGAGAGGAATAGGCAGTACCTTGAATTGGATACGCTACGGTCGTAAAGAAAATATCCGGATCAGTCTTCTTCACATGTTCAATGGTAGCTTCGACATCGTCCAACTCCTCGCCTTCGTATCCCCACATCAGGAACATTCCAGTTTGGATGCCATTTACGCGGCAAAGACTTATGGCGGACTGAACTTCATCGACCGTCACGCCACGTTCCATGGCATCAAGAATTTTCTGGGAGCCGCTTTCGGAACCGATCCACACGCGGAAACAGCCTATTTCGGCCAGCGTTCGGACGACTTCTAAATTCAGACGGTCAGCACGGGAGATGCATTCGAATGGCACTTTGAGATTGCGCGTCTTCAACTCGGCGGCGTACTGAAAAAGCCAACCGTGATGAATCGTGAAAACATCATCGGCCATCCACGCGATGTCGGGGTGATATCGTTCAACCAACCAGGCTAGTTCATCGGCTACCGATGCCGGTGTCCGCCGGCGGTGAGTTTTGCCAAACACCTGATGGCTGCACCAGTTGCAGTGATACGGGCAACCTCGCGCCGTAATCAAGGACACCGACCCCGTGCCATGATGCTCGCGCCAGACGGCAACGTAACGGTCCATATCAATCGCTTCGCGCGCCGGCCACGGCTGGGTATTGATATCTCGGATCTGCTCGCGTGGCCTGGTCTGGACGACATCGCCGTTCAGTGAACGGAACGCGATGCCCGCGATCTCGTCGAGCTGCCGGCTGGATTGTCCATGCAGAACGGGAACTAACTCCTCCATTGTCACTTCCCCTTCTCCCATGACCACAACGTCCGCCCCGGCATCGAGATACTCTTCTATATATGCCCCCGGCTCGGGCCCACCCACAATCGTCTGCCAGCCGGCATTTTTTGCACAGCGCAGAATCTCCACGACATTGGTGCGCGTCATCAAGTTCGCATATATACCCAAAACCGATGGCGGACCTTTCTCAATGACGTCGAAAAGTTGTTGCCGGCTGGAAAATGTGGAATCGAATACCTCAACCTGAAAGCCTTTTTCTCGGAGGTGCGCGCAGATGTAAAGAAGACCCAAAGGAGGATAAGGCTTCATGATCTGAAGTTCCTTTGGATCCTCGTATAGGAAGTATCCGTGAGTGAGAAGTAGATTCATGTCCACGAGTGAATTAGTCAGTACCCGAGGGATTGTCCGACGAGCCAATCGGAACAAAATCCGCTAGCTGCTGCTGCACCAGGGAGTCACTGGAAAGCGTCTTCAGCACCGTAGGTTGAGAATTGCGGCATGTTTTTTCCAGGCGCACCACCCGTGCCCACATTTCATCGAGACCGGGACTTCCATATTTGCCATTGGCCTTGGCTGGAACGCCCACCTTGTGACCGGAGTGCCAGGCATCGACCTGAGCATGCAAGGCGTCATGCAACGACCGATAGAATTCATCGGTATAGGCGCCCTGGAACATCATCGACAGGTCTTCGCTGTCGGACCAGTTTGTTTTATCACCGAGTTGCGAGCGCACTTGATCAAAGAATCTGGTTCCCGGCAACGGGTAAGAAACTGAAACACCGATGTCGTCCGGGCGGGTGTCGCGAACCAGCGCAATCGTTTGCTGAATGTCTTGCCAGTTCTCGCCTGGATATCCGAACTGCAGAAAATAGCAAGCGCGAATGCCTTCCTTGCGAAGATTCTGGCGCGCGACGGCGATCTGATCGACGCGCGTGCCCTTATCCATAGCGGATAAGATTTTCTGAGAGCCCGATTCGACCCCCATCCAAACCTCTGCACAACCGGCACGGTGCAGCGCGCGGACCGTCTCCACGTTCATCAAGTCCACGCGAGACTGCATCTTAAACGGGATAGCAGCGTCCAGCCGCTCTACTTCAGAGGCCAGTTCGCAAACCCACTTTTGCTTGAGACCGAAGATGTCATCGGCAAACCAGAGATGTTCCGCTCCGCAATCATACTTTAGAATGCGCATCTCCTCGGCGACGCTGCGCGGCGATCGCACCGAAAAGTGATCACCGTAGATGGGCTTAGCGCACCAATTGCAACGATAGGGGCAGCCGCGGCTGGAAACGATGTTGAACGAAACAAATCCGTGCGATGACTTCCATGCAGTCTTGTACTGTTGGACATCAATCAGATCTCTGGCCGGCATCGGCAACAGATTCAGATCTCCCATAAGCGAACGGCTTGGAGTTCGAACTTGTTCTCCTGTCTCCGAATGCACGTAAGCGAGCCCGGCGATGTGCGAAACATCGGAAGCGTTATCCCGCAGAAGTTGTTGCACCAGTTCCAAGAGAGTCCATTCGCCCTCTCCGAGCAACACGCAGCGGAATCCTTTTTCCAGATAGTCAGCGACATGGTCGGAGGCATCGGAGCCATTGACTAGTACAGTCGATCCCGCCTGTCGAGACGCTTCGAGTATGTGATACGCCACCTCGCGCATACGCGTAAGACACATCTTAGAGAGGTAGTTGAAATTGTCTTCGTAAATCACGACAATCCGCGGGCAGTGCTCGTCAAGCACCGACTGAAACTTTTCCTCGGGATTGTTCAACATTGTGTCGAACAGCGCGACCGAAATCCCAGCGCTGCGCAACAGAGCCGCCGCGTATAGCGTGCCCAGAGGAGGATAAGGCTGCATCTTCCGCGTTTGCTTGCGGTCGAAGTACAAGTGGTAGGAATGAGTTAAAAGAACATCAGCCACGCTAATCTCGCCTCGCTAGTTTCATCTTCATTCTTGTTCAAACATTCTTGTTCAACACACTTCTTGAATGCGTTCACTCAATTTCTGCCCAGTCAAAAGGGACCGCCGGGTCACTACTTTTTCGACCGTGCGCGAAACCCATAGCTCCCACGGAAATGAATATCGATTCCTGCCAATCCGCCAGCGAACAGGCACGCCCAAAGCTCGGCGGAATCCACGCCGCAGCCATGCGTGCTTCCGAGTAGCCTTGCGAATCTGGTTATTCAACAGGAAGTACTCCAGGCTGCGCCGCAGCCGTTGCAATTCTTCACCCTGGAGCCAGGGAAGGACATTGTGGCCCAGGGCCAGATCCTCCCACGCCTCCAGCGTTTGCGGTTCGCAAACGCCAAGCTCTTTCAGTTGCGGCCAGATTGGAATTCCCGGATAAGGCGTAAAAATGTTGGGAGAAAAGCTGATATTCCAGTACTCGCGTGCAATCTCGCTCATGATGCGGAAAGTCTGCTGGCGATCCGCTTCCGTCTCGCCCGGATAACCGAGAATGACATTGAACGTGACGTGAATGCCGGCCAGTTCCGATTTCCGTGCAGTCTCGACCATCTGCTCGACGCGTTGATGATGCTTGTTCATGAGCTTCAGCACGTCCGGCGAAGCTGACTCTGTGCCAAAACCCATGTGAGTTACACCGCTCTCGCCGAGGAGCCTGACCTCGTCATCGCTCATCTTCCATAAGAAGTCTGTGGACGCCTGGAAGTCCCAGCGGAAACGAACGCCGGTGGAGACGATGCCCCGAGCAATGGCTAAAGCGCGTTTGATATCGACGAGAAAGTTAGAGTCGAGCAATGCCACTTCTTCGATTCGGTAACGCTCTACTAAATCAGAAAGGTCATTCACCACGCGATCCGCTCGGTAGGCATTGAAGCGGCGCTTGTAAAACACCATGTCTGTGCAGTAGTTGCACGCGTAGGGGCAACCCAGACTACTGGCATAGCCGAGTTGGCGCGTTCCAGAAGCCGCAGCATACGTATCGAAGCTCCCCAGATGATAGGCAGGCGCCGGCAGATCGTTAATATTCGTTACCGGACGTTCAGACTCGTGATGCGTTCCATCGCCATCCTTGAACGAGAGGCCTTTTACATCGTGCCAACCCTGACCATCGGCAATGCGGTTTACGAGTTCAAGCAACGTCAACTCTCCCTGGGCTCGAACCACTGCGTCGACAAAATCGGGTTTCAGAGTTTGCTCGGGAACCAGGCTAGGATGCCAGCCACCGAAGATGATAGGGAGATCGGGCTTGGATTTCTTCACTTCTTTCGCGATTCGGACCGCCGATCCGATCATGGGGCCCGTGAGCACGGATATGCCTAGGCAAAGCGCGTCCTGAATCTCGCGGAGAATCACATTCTCGAAATCCGGCGAGGTTAGATTGTCGACCAGTTTGACTTCAAATCCGGCTTGCAAGAGCGGCGACGCCAGCGACAGCAGGCAAAGGGGAGCGCTCAGCGGCGGTCCATCGTACGGTGGATAGAAGAGGACGACCTTTTTCTTCACAGTATCCCAGTGACGGCTTTTGGTTGCCCGTATCGCTCGGTAAAGAATTTTGTCGCGAACGCGCGCCGTCCACATTCCAGGCGCTTCCCGGACTGCAAGTGATCGCGATTACACGGAAGTTACGCCCGCAAAGAATCGTGCTTGTCACTGTCTTGTTAAATTTCTGTCACTTCGCAGCAAGGCCACGGAGTCCTCTTGCGCCATTGACCTGCCCTTTTACATAACTTTGACAAGTAGGAAACAATCTCACGCGGCAGGGCTGGTATCTTCGGTCTTCGGTTTTCATTGGTTTTCATTTTGGCGGTTCTGGTGGTCCATGGACCGCGTACCTATTGCTTGGCACTTACCGTGCACGGCTGACGGCAACGAACATGCCTGAAAGGTGATCGTGTGAAGGCTTCGAAGAAGATCGTCTTTTTTGTTCCTTCGTTTTCCAGCATCGAAGCAACAGCGCCCTTGGGAATCCTGGCGATTTCAACGCCGCTGTTGAATGCCGGATATGAAATCAAGATCATCGATTCCACGATCACGCCAAACTACAAGAAACGGATTCTGGAAGAAGTGCAGGACGCGCTGTGCCTGGGCATTTCCGTCGTTACGGGGCCGATGATTCGCGACACGGTTGAGATCGCCAAGGCGGTAAAAAAATGGGACCCGGATTTCCCTGTCATCCTCGGTGGCTGGCATCCATCGCTGTTGCCCGGCCAGACCCTCGAAGCCCCGTATGTCGACATCATTGTTCGCGCACAAGGCGAGGACAGCATGCTCGAAGTTGTCCAGCATCTTCAGGACGGTAGCGAATTGGATGATGTGCTGGGGATTGGCTTTAAGCGGGATGGCAAACTTCATCTTACTCCGGAGCGGCCGCTAAAGACTCTTGACAAGATGCCCGCCAAAGCCTATCAACTCGCCGATTTCGACGCGTATGAGCGCGTTTGCGGTCGCCGTTGGACGATGTATGTATCGAGTCTCGCTTGTCCTTTCAACTGTTCGTATTGCACCAACGCAGGCGTCTACGGCCGTAAATGGAATTCTTTGCCGGTTGAACAAGTCGTGGAAGAAACGATCGACCTCACGCGACGTTACCGGCTCGAATTGTTGTGGATGGCGGACGACAACTTTTTGGTCGATCTCCCGCGGTCGCTGCAAATCGCGGAAAGTCTGATTCGCAAAGGCGCGAATTTCAAATGGAGCGTTCAAGCAACAACCAACCTGACCGCCCGCCTCAGTGTCGCGGAGTTAACTTTGCTGCGCCGTTCCGGCCTGCATCAGATATGTCAGGGAATCGAAACTGCTTCTCCCACCGTAATGAAGCTCATGAACAAAGATTTTCAGGTATTGGGGGACATCTACGAGTCCACGGAACGTTGCGTGAAAGCCGGTGTCATTCCCTCCTTTAACATCATTTTCGGCTATCCGGGAGAAGGCGATAAGGAGCGGCGCGAAACGGTCAACTTCATGATGGATATCTGTCAAAAGTTTCCAGGAGCGGAGTTCTGGACCAACATTTTTACTCCGTATCCCGGTTCTCCAATCTTCCATCAGGCCGCATCGCTTGGTATCGACGTGCCAAAGACGCTCGAAGACTGGGTGAATTATTTCCCGAGATACACTGTGCTGCCCTGGCTCAACGGCAAAGAGCATCAACGTGTGCAAACCATGCGCGACTATCTGCGAATTGCGTTTGATCGCGCTCCCATCGCGGCAAATGGCCCCGGCCGCTTTGCTAAGGCGGTCCAACATCTGACCGCCTATCCGGCGCGCGTCAGGCTGAATCACGACTTCTACCGGTTTCCAATCGAACTTTGGCTGAATCGGCAGTTAAAAAATATCGTAAAGCTTCCCAAGCCCAGTGTGGACGCCAAGATGATGGGACCGGAGACCGCGACAAGCTGCTGAGAGGCATCATCTCGCTTGATTGAACAACAACAGCCCTCAGCGGCGCGATCGACAATCGGCATTTATGATCCTTCTCTACAACCCGAAAGCAACCAAGCCTCGCAATCGACGATTTCCTTTGTCGATCCTGGCGATTGCAGCGGTTCTTGAGGGGCGCGAAGAGTTCGCCATTGTAGACGGGAACCTCGATCCGCGGCCAACCGAGACTCTTCTGGCTCTTCTGCGTGAGCACACCGTGGAGCTTTTGGCCGTCACGGTGATGCCCGGGCCGCAGACGGTGGGCGCCGTGGCGAGTTGCCGCGAAGTTCGCCGGTCATTCCCGACTGTGCCGATTGTTTGGGGCGGTTACTTCGCGTCGAACTACACGCAGGCAACTTTGAATGCGGCATATGTGGATTTTGCGGTGCGGGGCCAGGGAGAACAAACGTTCCTAGAACTGCTCGAAGCTCTGAGAGGACGGCGGGACTTAAAAGACATTGCGGGCCTTTCCTACAAAGATTCGACAAACACTCAACTGCACAACCCGGAACGGCCCTTTAAGAAGCTCGATGACTTTCCTCACTATCCTTATCACCGTATTCCCGCTGAAAAATACGTATTGCCAACGTTTTTAGGCCGCAGAACCGCAGTGCACCAGGCGAGCATCGGCTGCCCGTTCCGCTGCAATTTCTGTGGCGTGGTCACTTTTTCGGGCAGCCGGGAAAAGCTAGAGGCTCCTGCGCGCACGGAACAGATTCTTCGTCACCTGGCCAGCTCTTATGGAGTCGATTCCATCCAGTTTTATGACAACAATTTTTTTCTGCGCGAGGATCATGCGCGGGAACTGGCTGATCGAATTGCTCCCTTGAACATGCGCTGGTGGTGCGAGGCTCGGACGGACATCATGATGAGCTACTCGGATGCGACGTTCGAAGCTATCCGCCGCGCTGGGTGCTCCATGATTTTTTTTGGCGCTGAATCAGGTTCAGACAAGGTGTTGAAGGAAATGAACAAAGACCTTCACGCCGAAGATACGCTGGCCCTCGCCTCGCGTATTCGCCGCTTTGGCATCATTCCCGAATTTTCCATCATCTTCGGAAATCCGCAGGATCCGGAGGGCGATACGCGCGATTGCATCAAGTTCATTCGTCAACTCAAGCAACTGAATCCGGATGCCGAGATTGTGGTTGAGCACTACACACCTGTTCCGCAGCGTGCGCAAATGTATGGCGGACTGGAAGGCCATTTTAAGTTTCCTGAAACTCCCGACGAGTGGGCGACCGAACGCTGGCAGCGCTTTGCCACGCAGAAGGATCCAAAAACGCCCTGGCTGAAACCCACTACTAAACAATTGATCGATAACTTTGAACTGGTCGTATCTTCCCGCTGGCCCACGGCACAGGACATTCGGCTGCCGAATTGGGGAAGATTTGTGCTCAAAGTCCTCAGTAGCTGGAGATATCAGCTCGGAATATATTCCGTCCCAATGGAGCTGAAGTGGACTCAACAGATGATCGCCTTGCGGAAACCCAAAGCGGAAAGCTTGTGAACTGCCTGTCGTCGAAAGAACACGAACTGCCCGTTGTAAACAGCAAAGTGAAAACGATTGTTGCCCCTGCTTTCAACGGCGAATGCGTAGGCGTGTCGGAAGGCTATGAGCGCTGGGCCCAGATCTACGATAGGACTCCCAACCCTGTCCTGGCTCTCGAAGAACGCCATTTCAAACATATTCTTCCAGATCTATCTGGGAAACGGGTTCTCGATCTCGCGTGTGGCACGGGACGATGGCTACCTGCGCTGTTGACACTGGGCGCCAGTTCGGTTGTTGGAGTTGACGCATCGGCAGCCATGCTGAGAATTGCCATGAAAAAAGCTGGGATCCGTTGGCGGATCGTGCTCGCTGACTGTCTGCGGCTTCCCTTTCAAGATTCCACATTCGATTTTGCCGTTTGTTCTTTCGTCCTAAATCACATCGAACATCTGAACCTGATGGCGCGCGAACTCGCGCGAACGATCAAATGGAGAGGACAAGTTGTGATTTCCGAAATGCATCCAGGCGCTTACACCAGCGGTTGGCGGCCTGGCTTTCGAGATGAACGAGGTGCCGTGCAGATCAAAACCGTGAACCACTCAACGGAGCAAGTCGTTTCATGTTTTCGCTCGAATGGACTCGATTGTCGGGAGTTGCACGAATGTGCTTTTGAAGAATCGGAGTATCCCATTTTCGTTGAGGCAGGCAAGGAGAACGTCTTCGAGACTGTAAAGAAAATTCCGGCGATTCGAGTTTATGAGTTCCGGAAGGTCGGGCCACAGGCAGATCTTGAGTTGCCAACCAGCTTGAGGTCGTAAGTCTTATTCAAACCGGATGCGGAACGAATATGCATACTTTCCCGGCGACCGCTCCGGCAGATGAATGTGCAATCCATCTTCTCGCTGCTCGAACGCGAGTTTCTCATCGGAGCCAAGCAAGGCGACGGATGCTATCTTCGCATGTCCTACCGCGGCATCCAGCGACTGGATGACGGCTTCTCGATTCAACGGCCAACCCAGTTCGATGGCATACAGCACGTCGCCTTTTTTCGTGAAGCGAAAATCTTCAGCGGTGTAAGGATGCGTATCCGTATCGTGGAATGAGCCTTCGGTCACCTTAGTCGGGCCCTCGCCAAATATTTTCCACGCTCTTGTGCCGTAGACGGCTTCGCCGTTCATCTTCAGCCACGCACCAATTTCTCTTAGTACCTGCTGCACGCCGTCGGGGATCGTGCCGTCAGATCGCGGGCCAATATTCAACAGCAGATTTCCGTTCTTGCTGACGATGTCGATCAACTGATGAATCACGAACTCCGGCGATTTGAACGTGTCGTTCTCAATGTAGCCCCAGGATTTGTTGCTCACAGAGGTGTCGGTCTGCCAGTAGAGCGGGCGAATCCCAGAAAGCTGTCCTCGCTCTATGTCCAACACAGCAGATTGCTCCTGCATTGCATAATCTTTGTAATTGATCACCCCAAGCGCCCCGCCCTGCTTCAGGGACTCGTTGTAATAGAACGAAGCAAAGCGCGTAAGATCTTCGCGCACCGAAGGCTGCCCGATCCACCAATCGAAGTACATGATTTCCGGATGATACTTTTCTACGATCTCCGCCGAGCGGGCAAGCCAGTCGTCAGTCCACGCCTTGGAAACGAAAGTGAAGTCGTCGGAGAGTGGCGTGTTGTTTACGTTTTCGACCCATTGATGCGCCGGCCCGTAGAAGGCGGCATACTGCGGGTCGTTAATGTCCGAAGGAATCGTACGCCCGACTCCGAGAAAGAAATTATGTTCCACACGATGGGACGACGCGCCAAGATGCAATCCCTCCGCGCGAACCGCTTTTGCTAAGTCTCCCCACAGATCGCGATGCGGCCCCATCTTCACGGCGGTCCAATCGGAAAGTCCACAGTCATACATGGCGAAGCCATCATGATGCTCGAACACCGGAACCACATACTTCGCACCGGATTCTTTGAACAACTGAGCCCATGCAGCAGGATCGAACTTCTCTGTCTTGAATGAGGGAATGAAATCTTTGTATCCGAATTTATCCTGCGTCCCGTAGGTCGCGATGTGGTGTTTGTATTCATCCGAGCCCTGCAGGTACATCAGCCGCGGGTACCACTCGCTGCCAAAAGCGGGGACAGAATATACGCCCCAGTGGATGAAGATTCCGAATTTCTCGTCTTTGTACCAGTCGGGAACTTTGTAGGTTTGGAGCGATTCCCAGTCGGGACGAAACGGGCCGGCGCTGTTGACGTGATCGACATTTTGCAGGATAGCTGTGCGAGCCGCGTCATATTTCGAACTGGCCTTTTGCCAGGTTTGATCGATGGCCTGCGGTGTTTGGTCAGCAGTCGGGACATCAGCCGTTGATGTCTGAGCGAAGACCGCAAATGGCGACAGAACGACACAAAATGCTGAAATCAACAAAGACCGGCCGCATCTCGAAGCAAACATAGATCGTCCTTTCTTGCGATTCTTTCAAGTTGTTGCAACACTCTGCCGGGAGCCGAAGAAAGAATACAGGGCGATGAAAATGTAGGCGGCCAGCGGAACCAGATAGGCCCACGCAATGCTGTGAAACTGCTCTGAAATGAATCCCATTAGCGGTGTCAGCACTGCGCCGCCGACAATGGCCATAACCAGAAGAGAGCCGCCGATCTTCGTGTTCGGTCCCAGCCCTTTCAATCCCAGCGCAAAGATTGTGGGGAACATCAGCGACATAAAGAAGCTGGTGAGGAACACACACCACAAACCGAACCATCCGGGGAACAAAACTCCGAAAGAAACGAGCACGATATTGGCGACGCTATACGCGCCCATGAGCTTGTTCGGCGTGATCGTACGCATGAGGTAGGCCGAAGTGAACCTTCCCACTCCGAACGCGGCCAAGGTGCCGGTCAGGAAATAGCCTGCGATTTTCTCCGGCTGATGCGTCGATTCCTGAACGTATTGGATAAAATAACTCCAAGTCCCAACCTGGGCACCGACATAGAGAAACTGCGCGACGACGGCCCACAAGAAATGCGGATAGCGGAATAGTTCTGCGAAACGACCATGGTCGCCTGTGCTGGCCTCGTGTTCGCTCTGAATAGCAGGAAACTTGGTGCGCAAGATCAGGATTGCCCAGAAGATCGCTACGGCCCCGATGATCAGATAAGGTTTGATGACGCGCAATGTTTCTGTTTGCAAATAGGCTTCGTACAGACCTTGAGCTTTCTTGGCGGCAACTTCCTGCGGGCTCAGTTCGATGCCGGAAAAAATGAATACAGTCCCGATAAGCGCTCCAGTGATCGCGCCGATGGGATTGAATGCCTGGGAAAAGTTCAGGCGCCGTTCGGACGTGTCAGGATCACCCAGTTGTGCGATAAACGGATTCGACGCGGTTTCCAGAAAAGACAGGCCGCTGGCAATCACGAACAGCGCGCAGAGAAAGAATTCATAACGACCCGCGAGCGCGGCAGGCCAGAATAGAAAACAGCCGGTCCCGAACAAAAGCAAGCCGATGACGATTCCCGCCTTATAGCCTACTTTCCTCATCAGGAGAGCGGCAGGCACGGCCAGAACAAAATATCCCATGTAGAACGCGGACTGCACGAGCCCTGCCTGAAATCTCGCAATAGCAAACGACTTCATGAACTGGCGGATGAGCACGTCATTTAGGTTGTTGGGAATGCCCCACAGAAAAAACAGCACGGTGACCAGGGCAAACGGACCCAACTGACCGGCGGGAAATAGCGTGTGGTCACTTTGCGGCTGCTTCGATCGCGCGTCCCTCTCCGCTGATGGAACTTGCATAGTCTGCTTCGCCAAACCCGCGGATATGACTCGCTGATTCGCGGTAGCTACTCAACCGGAGTCAAACGATACAGCACACTCCCATGCGGTTGCAAAGTCACGGTCAGTGAACCAGCGGCATCCTGATCCTTATGGTCCCAGAGGTCGCGCAGCTTATATGCTTTTCCGGTGAGCCCGAGATCTTTCCAATCATAGCGAAGCGCTTCGCTCGACTTGCTAATATTGAAGATTGCAAGATATTGGCCGTCTCCCGATGTAGACTGCGCCAGCCACGCCACTGTCTTCTCAGTGCTGATCACGGAATGATTTCCAGTCGAATGCTGATCTACGGCAAGCACTTCGGGATTAGTGAGCAGCGAAAGCGTCCAGTCATCCGCAGAAGGCAGATCGCCACCGATCATGAGCGGCGAGGGAAAGATGCACCACAGCGTAAACAGCGTGCGTTGCTCATGGTGCGAAAGTCTTGTGTCTCGCGCCGTCCCCCAGCCTGGCGCAGGATCCAGCCGGCCCAGTGGCAGCATGTCCGCATCGGGCCAATGCCCCGGTTGCGCCAGGCCGGCCCACTTCGCAACGTTGGCAAACTGATCTCCCAACCCCTGCGGGTATGGAACTGTGCTGTGCCACAGATCCCAAATATCGTCGGAGATGCGCCACATATTCGCATACTTTCGCATCTCATCGACCTTATCGAGGGGCGCGGCGCCCGGCGAAAGGCTCAGCACGATGGGCCGCCCCGTTTTTCTGAGAGCTTCGCTGAGCATTCGAATTTCGTCGCCTTTATACGGACGACTCGCAATGCAATCCACTTTAATGAGATCGACTTCCCACTCCGCGTATAAGCGCGCAATGGAATCGTAGTAGGCCTGCGCGGCCGGTTTGCGCGAGTCCAGTCCGTAGTTGTCAGGATTCCAGGGACAAGTGTCGGATGCATCTGCGGCATCGGCAGCGTGATAAGCCGATCCTGCAATCGGCAGATTCTTTTCCACGGCCTTCTTGGGAATGCCGCGAAGAATATGAATTCCGAATTTCAGCCCGAGCGAGTGAGCATATTCGGCTAGCGGCTTAAGTCCAGCACCGTCGAGCGAAGATGGGAAGCGGTTCTCGGCGGGCGTGTAGCGGCCGTACTGATCGAGGCTGAACTGGGAATTTTTTGAATTGCCTTCGGCAACAGGATTGGTGACGAACCATTCCATGTCCACGACAACATACTGCCAACCGAACGGTTTCAGATGTTTGGCAAACCAGTCGGCATTTGCCTTGAACTCATCTTCTTTGATCGTGGTGCCATAGCTGTCCCAGCTGTTCCAGCCCATAGGAGGAGTCATTGCCAATGATGTTGCGGATGCCGCTCTTGGGTTTGCCGGCCTTGTTTGCGAGATCAGGCTCCGCGCGCAAAGAATTATGCAGATGAACAGCAGATTGCAGCTTTTTATGGAGCTTCGCGATTTCAATTGATTCCGTCTCATAAACCGCAGCGCCCCAAAGGCTCGACTGCTTGTTCAGAGGCCGCAGTATGCCTGAAGGCATACCCTAATACGAATCCTCTACGTCTGCGTGGGGCTGAAGCTTATGTCCCCCATTGATATACCGAATAGGAATGTGGCGGCAATTCTATAGTCGTGCGACCGGCACCAGTAGAAATCTTCCCGGCAGCCTGCGGCACAACTTTCTTCGGCGATTCGAAGCTGTTCACGGCCTTCAAGTCATCGCCGGTGAGCACTGAAGACGCAAGTAAACGTGCGCCTGACGCGCCTTCCCAATTGATTTCGACCTCCCGCGGCTTGGACAAATCACGATTCAGCAAGAACAACGCGATCTTGCCATCATCCACGTTGAAGCTGCCCGTCACATCCAGATGAGAAACCTGGCCTATGCCCGCGACCTCATAAATTGAAGGCGATTCGACGACAACCTCGAGCGTCGCCCCTCGCGCATATTGCAGCGCCCAGATGTAGGGATAGAAAATCGTCTGAAGAAACAAGCCGTTCGCGTTCGTCATGATGGGGGCAATCACATTGACTAACTGCGCCAAACAGGCAATCTTCACGCGATCCGCATGCCGCAGAAGTGTATTAATGATGCCGCCCACTACGAGAGCATCTTCCAGGTTGTAGATTTCTTCCAGTAAGTGCGGCGCTTCCTGCCGGCGTCCGTTCGTCGCATCGCCACTGCGAGCCCGGTACCAGACATTCCATTCGTCGAACGACAACCAAAGTTTCTTGAGCGAACGCTTATGTCCGCGAACCAAATTGCAGACGGCCAACGTCTCCTCGATCTGGCGATCCATGGTCAGGTTCAACGCCAAATATTTCGCACTATCATTGCCCGTTTCTTCAGGAGTATTGCCGACATAGCGGTGCAGCGAGAGCGCATCCACGTAGTCGTAACATTGTTCGAGCACTTCCCTGTCCCACTCGAGATACGTAGGCATGGCCGGTCCACTCGATCCGCACGCCACCAGCTTCAGACCCGGATCGACGTAGCGCATCTGCCGCGCTGCATCCGCGGCCTTGTACCCATATTCGTTCGCCGTCATGTGCCCGATTTGCCAGGGACCATCCATCTCGTTGCCCAGGCACCAGTGATCGACTTTGTAAGGATCGGCAACGCCGTGCTTGCGCCGCAGATCGCTCCAGCGCGTATTCTTTTCAATATTGCAATATTCCACTAAGGCCGCTGCGTCTTCCGCAGTACCAGTCCCCAGGTTCAAGCCCATCAATGGTTGAGTCCCGACGGCGCGCGCCCACGCCATGAATTCGTTCGTACCGAACTGATTGGAGTTGAGCGAATTCCATGCTTTGTCCAGAACGCGCGGACGATCCTGTTTAGGGCCGACGCCATCGAGCCAGTTGTAACCGGAAACAAAGTTGCCACCCGGGTAGCGGATGATGGGCACCCCAATTTCGCGCACTTGATCCATCACATCTTTGCGAAAACCGTTGGCGTCAGACAATTTCGAGCCGGGATCGTAAATTCCTTCGTAGATGGCGCGGCCCAGGTGCTCCAGAAATGAACCAAAAAGATTGCGGTCAATTTGTCCGACGGTGCGCCGAGTGTCGATGAAAATTCGAATCGGTCCGCTACCCGCCGAAGTTGAGGACTGGCTCCAGAGAGAATTGCGAAGGAAAAGATTGGCCGAGCATGCGAGACCGACTGTAGCAGTCTGGCGCAGGAACCGCCGTCTGGAAGCCAAAGCCATGACGATGTGTACTCCCTTTGGGTTCTCAAATTTACCCGAAGATAACGTTTACTGCAATGCCGCTCGCTATCGACAGTCTGCCCGCCAGTAGCGGCCCTTTGTTAAGGAGAGGCAATAACCGGCAATACTAACGCCGAGGGGTATTCGGCATCATGGTAGACAGAGTTCGTGGCCGAAACGAAATTCTGTCCCGTGCCCGATGCTTCTCCAGTGTTGGGGTTCCGGTCGAAGCGAGGGAAATTGCTGCTCGAAACTTCCAGCCGCAGCACGTGCCCTTTGAGAAACACGTTGCTGGTCGACCACAAATCGATGGTGAACTTGTAAGTCTCTCCGGGATTCAGAAGAGTAGATTTTCCCTGCGAGTCGCGATAGCGTGCACGGATGATTCCTTCCGTCAGGTTCTGCGCGAAGCCGTCGGGAGCGACATCCACCAGCTTGGCCGTAAAGTCCGTATCCACGGCAGAAGATTTTGCAAAGAGCTCGAGGCTGATCGGCCCTGTGATTTCCGTATCGCGAGCAAACACCGGAGTGGAGTACACCAACACATCCTCACGCGCTTCAGCCGCGCGTTGATCGCGCGGCCCTGGCGCCAAATGCCCGCTATCGCAACATAAGGGGCCACCAATTGTGGGCACGGGGTTGGATGGATCGTAAGAATAGCGGTCCGGCGATTCGGAATGCGGAGGTACGGCAGAAAGACTGCCGTTACCTCGAAGAGAGTTTGCGGCGCCTTCCGAATGGAGAAAATACTTTGTGCTGTGAGCACGTCCCAAAGGCCAGTCATCTTCCTCACGCCAGGCGTTGCGCCCCATCACGAAGATTTTGACTGGCTTCTCGCTTGCGAAATTATTCTGGATTCCCTTGAATAGATATTCGTACCAACTCAGCGTGACTTCGTCTTCGTCGTACTGCGCCGCGGCTGGGCCAAAATCAAGCTCGCCAATTTTCCGACCGTTTCCAGCATGCCCACCCACTATGACAAGCAACCGCTGGTTCGGACGCGCCACATCTCCACCGTGAGTTCGGATGCCCGAGTAGTTGCGCAGTGACCCTCCCTGGAAAATGTCATACCAGGCGGCCACGGTTAATGCGGGAACATTGATGTCGGCATAGTGTTCTTCAATGGACCAGCGTTTCCAATAATCGTCGTAACTGGGATGAGCCAGCCAATCCAGAAAATACGGCGCAAGTGCGGAAGCGGAGTAGACGGATGACGGGGAATCCGGAAGATTAAAGAGCGGATAGCTGCTCAGAGGCAGATTCCAAACGCCTGGCAGGGCATTGGTATTTCGTGCGACTGTGCGATCTAATGTGTCCTGGGCAAGACCGGAAGTCCACGACTCGTCGAACCATTGTTCGAAAGCGCCGCCCTGGTAGGTCCATCCATCGTGATAATTGCTGGCGGTAACGACCGGGCAAATCCCGGCCAGGTGCGGGGGATGAGCAATCGCCGCCAGCATCTGCGTCGCCCCAACATAAGAACCGCCCCACATCCCTACTTTGCCATTCGAATAAGGCAACGCCGCGGCCCATTCTACCGAGTCGTAGCCATCCTCGGACTCATGTTTAAAGACGTACCATTCGCCATCAGAAGAATAGCGACCTCGAACATCCTGCACGACGGTCACGAACCCTCGGGCTGCGGCCCTCACGCCGAAGCTCACGCCATTGCTCTTGTTGTAAGGCGTGCGTTGCAGCAAAACGGGAAACTTTCCCTCTGCCTTCGGGCGGTAGATGTCGGCGCGGAGGATGACGCCATCGCGCATCTTGGCCGTCACTCCCCGTTCGACCGTCACTTCATAAGGGTCAGCTGCCCACATAACGCCGGCGCTAAGGAACGCGCTAAGAACCATCGCATAAAACAGGATGGGGAGGTTGAGGTAAATCATCCGCCGCATTGCGAATCTCCGGATTGAGAGGATTACGACGCCAACATACGGTAGCGATCAATTGATCGTGTGAAATTTATTGGAGCAGGGATATTTGTGTCAATAGAAAGCGCGCCTGGACGAAAGTCAAGACGTGAAACGATTTGGAGCCACCAACAGGAACTCCGGCCGGTCCTGCGCAATGCAATCGCGAGGCCGCGCTGGAGCACCAGCGATGCACCCAGTAGCCCTCAACTAACGACAAAATAGTCGAAATTAGAAGTAATGAAGGAAGAGCAACTAGGTGCGCCAAATGCGCTGTTGCACGTCGAGCGAGGTGACGGTGACGGGTTCGTGATGGATTTTGGTGGCGTGCTGATTAAGGTTGGTGGCAGCCTGAGTCCGAAGGTTGCCATCGCGCAGGTCAAAGTCCAGCGTCGTGACGCTGTGCGGGCAGTGGGTGCAGGTAAACTGCATGCCTCCGGGGATGCGTTTGGTGGTGTAGTTTCTCACTCGCATGATTGTATCGGCGAGAGTAGAAATTGAATCCACACCGGGGTTGCGGGGCGAAGGTAATGCGGCGGGAGCTAAAGTTCGTGTCGCCTGCCTGAGTTCGGCGGGAGGAGGCATCCCTCCCCGCCTGGACCGTCCCCACGCGAGCCATCTTCACTTCGCGAAGCGGTTGTATTTTTTTAGAACCTCGATTAGGCGGTCGTGCGGAAGTGCAATGACTTCGTGATCGTCAATGCCCTTCATAGTTTCGGCAGCAACCATGGCGTTGACCACGGCTTCCTCGGTAGCCTGTACGGTAGCAAGAAAAATCGGATCGAGCGAATCGTTAGGCAGCATCGTAAGCTGATGCAATCCTTTGGTGCCGACCGCGCCTGGATTAGCGGTGGAGAAAGCGAGGAAGATGTCTCCGGAGCCGTCACCAGAGTAACTGCCGTCGCGGCCAAGGCCGAGCGAAACTTTCTTGGCTACGCGCTTGAGTTGGGTTGGGATGAGCGGAGCGTCGGTGGCGACAATGACGATAATCGATCCCGTGTCTTCTCCGTAGGCGGGATGCTCGGGAATTTCCTTGCCCACGGGAACGCCGGCGATGCGGAGCTGATCGCGGCGACCATAATTGCACTGCACGAGAACGCCGACGGTATAGCCTCCAGCCTTAGCGTCGAGCACACGCGACGAAGTCCCGATACCGCCTTTAAATTCGTTGCACACCATGCCCGTGCCCCCCCCTACATTGCCTTCCTCGACAGGGCCAGAGTGAGCTGCATTAAGGGCGTGGAAGGCGTCTTCTGGATGCACATGAAAGCCGTTAATATCGTTGAGCCAGCCATCCCAGGTTTCGGCAACGACGGGCAGCGACCACCAGTAACCTTCCATGTCGGGTTCGCCGCGTTTGACCTTCCAGGCGATGACTGCGTCGCGAACGACGCCAACGCTGTGAGTATTGGTGATCATCACCGGGCCGTTGAGGAAACCCGAATCGTCAACCCAAGTCGTGCCAGTCATCTCGCCGTTGCCGTTGAGAGTGAACCAGGCGGCGAAAACGGCGTCGTTAGAAGTCTTGCCGCGGGGATGAATCGCAGTGACGCCGGTACGCACGGGGCCTTTGCCGACGACGAGTTTGCCGCTGCCGGAGATGAGCGTGGTGTGGCCGACCTCGACGCCGGCGACATCAGTGATGGCGTTGTTCATGCCGGGTGTACCGTCGAACGGAACGCCTAGGTCGCGGGCGCGCGGCTTTTGCGCGTGAGCAGAAAATGTAAGTAAAAAGATGAGTGCGACGGGAACACAGCGCATGAGAGTCTCCTTAGCCGAACGGGAAGTATACAAGTATGCGGACACTCACGGACGCAGAGGATCTTTGAGATGGCTTAGAAAATTCTCAAAATCCGTTCCGTCAGCGCCATGATAAGCATCGAACATGGGCGACACGACGCTCTGGCGTACAATCGCAGCGAGAAAATCATTGTTGGAGGAGTCATGGAGAACTGGAAGAAAGCGGTAATTATGGGGTCGATCAGCGCCGGCGCGCTTTTGTTCATGAAGCGGAAACATGCGGCGGGGGTATTGGCTACGGGTGTGGGACTTGCGGTGCTGGCTGCGGAGTATCCGGAGAAATTTGAGAATGTGCGCAAATCGCTGCCGGATTATTTCGATCGCAGCATGAAGGTCATGGAGATGGCGGCGCGCGCGGGAAAGCGAATTACGGAAGCGGCGGGCAAAACAGCGTATGAGGCGTGGGATGAAATTGGGGGATAACTACTACGGTTTTCGGCGCCCGGCTTCCGGATGCCGGCAGCCGAAAATCGGGAGCCGATTCCATGAGTCCTGAAGGAAAACAAAGGCTGCAACTGGCGCTGGGGCTGGCGATTGCGGTCGCAGGGCTGCGCGCGGGCTACATTCTTTATACCCGGCATGAAGAAAATCTGGCGACGCAGAAGCGGACGCAACCTAAGAATGTCGGCTACGCGAATGCCGACTACTACGTCACGCCGAAAAAACTCTATCCATTTGATTTGAAGTCGGCGAAGCAGTTGACCGCGCAGCCGGTGTGGGTGAAAGAAGGATATCGATACACCTATTACCTGTATGATGCGGCGGCGAAGCGCGTTGATTTTTCGCATGAGGGCGGGTTGCTCGGCCCTATTGAGAAGCTGGAGATTAAGGATGTTTCAATAGTTCTCGGGCCGGGCGGAAAACGGCAGATGGTGGCAATGTTTGAGAAAGAAAGCAAGGACTATGTTGTGCCGATTGGAATGGAAAGCGACGGGCAGTGGAAAATTTATTCGGATGAGATCTTCTACATCGAGGATCCGCATCAGTTGTACAAGCATTGGCCGGCGGATGTTTGGCAGGCAGTCGAGCAACATGAAGTGAAGCCGGGGATGAATGAACTGCAGGCGGATTTTGCGGCGGGCATGGGCGTGCCGGACGCGGGCGCATCGTCGGATGAGAAGACGGTGCGGTATGCCAATGGAGGAAAACCGCTGGTGGTGGTGTATCGCGGGGAGAAGGCGGCGGAGGTTAAGGTGGGGAGTTAGATTTAGAATGCCGGCTTGTCTTGCTAAATCTGGCAAGAAAGAAGCCGGCATTTTTGTTCATTCAGGCTTATTTCACCGCAGCTAGGGCCTTTGAGACTTCTGCGATATCCGGTACAACGGGGATGTCGTAGTTCTTGTGCCAAGCGAGTTTTCCATTGCGGTCGATGATGGAGATGGCGCGGCCGGTGATGCCCTTATCGGCGAGGTAAACGCCGTATTGGTCGGCGATGGCGCCGCGCGGCTGAAAGTCGGCGAGCAGCGGGTATTTGATATTCATTTTCTCGGCGTAGGCTTTGTGCGACCAGACGCTGTCGACGCTAAGGCCGAGAACCTGGGCATCGAGATCTTCGAATTGCTTCATGCCATTGACGATGCAGGCGTGCTCGTTGGTGCAAACCGGACTCCAGTCAAGCGGATAGAAAATCAAGACGACGTTTTTCTTGCCGCGATAGTCGCTGAGCTTTACTTCCTGCTGATTCTGATCTTTCAAGGAAAATTCTGGCGCGGGCGCGCCGATCGTTGCGGGCATTGATCCTCCATGAGTTCTTGTCGCGGATTCAATGATAAATGAAAAGTATGGATGCCGGTTCTCGGGAGGCGTCTAAGAAAAAATCTTCACCACGGGGAACACAGAGGAGCCACGGGAAAGCCACGGCATTTATTGCTCAGCGTCCGTTAGCTACTTCACCACCGGAGAATCGGTGTCGGCGGGCTTGGTTTCTTCGGCATGGATTTTTCCATCGTCTTCGGCATAGAACGACCGGTGTTGCGCGTCCAGCTGGCGGGGCGTCATGGTGAGCACGAAGCTGTCTTTCTTGCCTTTGAAGCTGGCTGTGTAGTCGCCGCGGTCTGGATTCACCATCCGTTTGGTGAACGAACCGGAGTGGACGAGTTCGGCCAGGGATTCGGCGAAGTGTCCATATTGTTTTTCGAAGCGATGCTGGGCGCGCAGGACTACGCGCATGTAGGCGAGAGCAGCGGCTTCAGAGTCGGAGCGGGCAGGATCGCCGGGAAATTTAGACTGGTAGTTCGTGGCAGTTTGGGAAGCCAGAGGTGTTTGCGAGAACAGCGGCGAGGCGGCGAGAGCGAGTGTCAGCACGACGATGACGGCATGGAACGAATTCTTCATGTAAGAAAATCTCCGGAAAGCGATCCAGCGGCAATGGTCAGCACCTAATCGTTTCTAACCACCGCGAGCCACAATAGAAATTCTACAGGCGGAAGTGCGCCCTGCCTATCACTAGCCGGCTTGAGCTGCCATGAGAGGCGAGTCCGCCTGCAATGGAATCACATCGGCAGCGGGTTCCAGAGTGCGCTCCAAAGCATTGGCGAGGGCGGTGGCGAAGGCGGTGGTCAGCAGATTGATGTCGAGTTGAATATCGCGTTGCGAATAAAGGCGGTGCATGAGCAGCAGACCCCAACTGCGATTGGAGGCGCTCAACAGGTTGAGCGCAAGAGTCCAAATGCCGAGTCCAGCGAAGGATTTCGGCCCTCCAGCTTTGCTCCAGCGGAAGGAGAATTCGCTGCGGCGAGGCAGCGAAGGATCGGGCGCTCCAAAGGGCACAGGTTCGCCGGGAAGCAATGCGATCTGCATGTCGAATCCGTCGAAGTCGTTACTGCCGAAGGCGGCGACTAAAATCTTGCGGACCTGCTCATAATCGCGCGCAACTTTTAATTCTTCCGTGGCGCGACGGATTGACATGTTGTTGATGAAAATCTGGCGCTGGTCGAGCGTGCGCTGGGCAACGCGGGCGAGTTCGCCGAATTCCAGATAGCCGAGGTGTTGCACGCCGACCCAGATCCCGACTCCCAGCACGGCCAGCACCAAGCCTAGCGAACTGCCTGTGGGCCACAGCAGAAACAAGCTCAGCATGGCGAAGATGGCCGAGACTCCATACAACAAAATCACGACTTGGCGATGGCTCATGCCATGCTGCAGAAGTTTGTGGTGAATGTGTTCGCGATCGGCGGTAAAGACAGGGCGGCCGCTGATGAGGCGGCGAATCACAGACAACGATGTTTCCAGAATCGGCAAGCCGAACGAGACAACAGGAATGGCAACCGCGACAATGGTGGGAGCCTTTTGCGCGCCTTCCAGCGCAAGGGCGCTCAGCACGAACCCGATAAACAGGCTGCCGGAATCTCCGAGAAAGATGGTCGCGGGATTGAAGTTGTAACGGAGAAATCCCAGAATTGCGCCGGCAAGAGCAATCGACATCACCGTAACCAAACCCTGCCCATTTAACAGCGCCACCACGAACGCTACCAGAGTCGAAAAAAGTGCCGACCCTGCCGCCAAGCCATCGAGACCATCAATCAAATTAAAGGCGTTGGTAATGGCCAATACCCACAGTACCGTCAGAGGAAGGCCGACAAACCAAGGCAAAGTGTGCGAACCGAAAGCGACCGGGACATTGACGATGCGTAGGCCGCCGAAGAACAACATCGCGGCTCCTACGGCTTGCACTGAAAACTTCAAATAGGGGCCGGCGCCGTGAACATCGTCGTAAACGCCAAGCAAAAAAATCAGCGACGAGGGCACGAGAATGACAACCAGGGTCTTGAATGAAAACGCAGAATGCAGGTCATGATTGTGGGTTGCGAGCACCCAAGAGACAGCTATGCTCAGGGCAAACGAAAAGAAAATTGCAATGCCGCCCAGCCGAGGTAAGGGGCTGCTGTGGAGGTGGCGGCCTCCGGAAGGAACCGCGACCCACCCGTGGGCGGTGGCATAGTCGCGCACATAGCGCGTCAGCACGAAGGAAGACGCTAACGAAAGAAAAAAAACACCTAGAAACGTGACTGCCAACTAGGCCCCCTCTGCCCGCCGGCTAAAATTTTGCTCAAGCAACAAACGCGCTCTATGCGAGTATGACAAAGCTGCACGCTGGTTGGTAGTGAGTTAGCGGATTCCTGTGACCCACGAGAGTGACGGAACTTTAGCAGGAACGTTGCGAAATTTTCAATTCCCGCCCAGTGAAAAAAATGTGGAAAACTCCGCCGGACACCGAGAACCTCAACCGTCGTCGGTGCCAGTCCGTGCTAAACTTCGTTGCATCGTTCAATCGTTGCACGTTCATCAATGAGTCCAACATCAGAGGCCACAGGATGGTTGTGAGATTGCCTCGCCGCAGCGGCTTTAGGTTCACCATTGCGGTGTTAACGGTTGCTTTCGCCACGGTTTTTCACTTACCCGCCGCGGCGCAACAGGTGCCAGGACAGGCGGGACAAAGCACGATTCCCTCGGGACAGACCGGCGCGCCAATCACGCCCGCAATTTCGGCCGCACCCACAAGCACTGCGGCAGCGCAGCAGAATCTTCCTGGTGCGGAAAAAAACGCAGCGAAGGGTTCCGATTCAGGGGCGACTGGCGCATTTGATTCGTCGCTGTTAAAGCTGGGCGCGGGAGACTTGATCGAAGTCAATGTTTATAACGTTCCCGAGCTCACCACCAAGGCCAGGGTAGGAAATTCGGGAGACATCTACCTTCCCCTCATCGACTACGTTCACGTGGGTGACCTCACAGTCGAAGAGGCGCAGAGTTTAATCGAAAAACGTCTGGGGGACGGAGGCTTTGTTCGCAGCCCGCACGTAACTATTTTTGTGGATGAGTCATCGTCGCAGGGCGTGACGATTTTGGGAGAGGTCGGCCGTCCGGGAATTTATCCCGATGTGGGCGACCACAAGTTGTATGAAATTATTTCTCTGGCGGGCGGATTTTCCCCCGCTGCGGCCCGCAAAGTCAGCATTGCACGCCGCAATCAGACGCAGAGCGTGAATCTGGATCTTCCCCGTAACCTGGCCGACGACCTGTCGAAAGACGTGGAAGTGCTGCCGGGAGACACAATCATGGTGCCGCGCGCTCCGATCATTTACGTAGTCGGGGATGTGGGGCGTCCGAGTGGCCTGCTGGTGGATAACGGCACGCTCACCGTGCTGCAAGCGATCGCACTGGCCGGCGGAACGAATAAAACCGCGAAGATGAGCGGCGTGAGAATCATCCACAAGGGGCCAACGGGAATGACTGAGAGAGAAGTTCCTCTGAAGAAAATGTTGGAGGCCAAGGCGCCCGATGTCACTTTGCAGGCGGACGATATTCTTTTCGTGCCGGTGAGCGGCGCCAGAGTACTGGCTGGAGCAACGTTTAGCGCTGCGATGTCGATGGCCACAGCAGTTAGTATCTACGCCGTGCATCCATAATGGGCAGGTGGCTTTGGAAAAACAGTTTGTCAGGCGGCAGCTTCGCTGGCTTTTTCGAGCGTAACGGACAATAGAATTTCCAGAATGTTAATGTATCTTTCCGCCGTGCCGCGTCGAGAGAGTCGATTGATTATGTATTCCCGGCCGTTGCGTCCGAGAGATCGGCACAGTTCGGGATTCGCCGCGAGTTGCCTTACCGCAGCCACAAGTTGCGTAGCATTCCCGGGCTCGATCGCCATTCCAGCTCCTGCTTCTTCCACAATCGCGCGCGCCTGACCGTCGACACCGAGTATCACCGGCCGTGCGCACGACATGAACTCCAGCATCTTGGTGGGAATGACTGTCTTGAATATTTCCGTTTTCTTGAGCAGGACGAGACAAGCGTCACAAGTGGAGATGAGCTGCGGAATTTTCTCGCGCGGCTGTTGACCGAGGAAACGAATGTTAGCCAGGTCGCGAGCAATCGCCAGCTCCCGTATCCGTTCTTTCTCCGAACCTTCACCAATCAGCAAGAAGAGAATCTCCGGGTTTTGGTTTTGCAACTGTGCCGCGGCATCGAGCAGAGTTTCCAATCCGTGAGCCATTCCCATGGTTCCCACATAACAGACCACGAATCTATCCTGAAGATCAAACTGCCGACGCAGGGCAGATCGCTTGTCCGTTGTACAGGGGGCAAACAGGCTGGTTTCAACCCCATTTTCAATGACAGAAATCTTCGTGGCCGGAACGCGCCGGTGCTTCATCAGAAAATCTTTGAATGCGGGCGTGACGACAACAATGTGGTCGGAGCGCGTGTAAAGAAAATTTGCGATCCCGGACAGAGATCGATGCAAGATCGAGTTCTCTCCTCCGAGGCCCACGGCAGTCAGCGACTCCGGCCATAGATCGCGAACTTCGAATACGAACGGAACGCGTTTGGCGCGGGCCAGCCACCAACCGGAAAGACCGACGAGAAGCTGGGGAGAAGTGGCAATGATCAAGTCGGGATGGGGCAGGCTCATGCCACGCAACGCAGCCGAGAAGCAAAACGACGCGTAGCTTCGCATCCGCTCATGGACCTTGCGATTGGGCAAGGGCCACAGCCAGGTCCGAAAAACGTCCGCTTGACCAGCTTTTTCGTGATACGTCAACCGTCGCAGACGGGTGCGCCACTCAGCGGGAACGATGCCGGTGGGATGATTGGGGAAACCGGTCAGCACCGAAACCTCGTGGCCAGCTTGTGTCCAATGACGGGCGAGTTCGGAGGCACGCGCTGCGGGTGCGCCCATTTCCGGCGGAAAATATTGCGAAACATAGAGAATTTTCACGCGAGCCTAGTAATAGCAAAGCTTGAATGCGCTTTTGTAACACAGGGCGCGAGTGCGCTTACTCGCACTCCGGCCATACGTTTCCCAACGATCGGCAACCTGCGCGAATTTCTGTTCGCCGGTCAAACGATGGATCACACGCAGTTGCACAATGTGTAGCTGATGATAAAAAGGACTCGCCACCATCGGCAGGCGCGTTCCGGATTGCTCATAGAGAGACCAGAAACCGAGGTCATAGCGATCCAGATTGCGCAATAAAGTTTGGACTGCCTGCGCAAATAAATCTTGCGCGGCTCTTTCCTGAGTCATCAGAAAATAATCGTAGATGCCCCAGGCAGCCCAGATAAAACCATTCAAAATGTGCGTGGGCGGAGAAACGATGTACTCTTCAAACCAGAGATCGCCACGCTCGTCGGTAAACGTGACTCCACCTGCGCTGACGGGCTTGAAGAAACAGATCACTGCGCGCTGCGCGGCCTCAAGGTAACATGATTCTCCCGATTCCTTGTGCGCCCTCACCAGAAGCGAAATTCCCTGCCCTTGCGCCAATGCCGAGTACCAGGGTGCTCGCAGGCGGTCGCGATACTCCCAGTCGAAGTGGTGATTCCAAACCGCGAGCCCTTGCGAGTTCTGCTCAAGATGCGCGGCCAGCCAGTCGGCCACGAGAAAAACATTGTCGCGACGGCCGCGATCTCCGTTACGACGAAATAAGTTGTAGTTCCCCAGTCCGTATTGCGCGATGGCGATGGGATTGTATTGTGGGCCGAGCTTTCCCCGGTAATCCAGCAGCGGAATCTGCGCGGTGTCATAGGGCCCAACATAATCGGCTTTTTCACGAAACGACATGTAGTATTGGCCGAGCTCGTTGATGCTCGCGTTGGGGTTTTCTTCTGGCGTTTCGTGCCAGAAATTGAGATGGCTTTGGCCTCCGAGCAAGTAGGCGCTCGCAATTCGGCGATAGTAGTTGAAGCTTGGCACAGCGAAACGATTCCCGGGAATTGTTCGAACTATATCACGAGGATATGGACCGTCATTTTCCCGAAGAGATCGAATAGAACGACGTAACCAAATCGTCGGCTTCAACTGCGATGGTGCTTATGGCGAGAAATTCGGTCGTGTTGTTCCCATCCGGCAGAAAGGCATTGCCATATTGGAACAAGTGCATGGGCCAGCGATCCTTCCGCCAGGAGAGCAAAGAATTCCAACTGTTCCCGTCGCAGCTGCCATAGATGTGGACTTCGCGATCAGTATTGATGGCGCTTGGTTCGACCATCGTGGAGAAGAAGACTCCATTAGCGGCGCGACATCCGAAGATGGAGGAACCATTTATCGGCGACAGCTTGGACAACGTACCACGGCGATCGAGGTGAAAAATAAAATTTGCTTCTAAGGGAGTGTCGGAAGAGAAATAAACGCCGTCGTCCGCGGGAAAGAGAGCGACGGCCCGCGCTTGTTGATTGCCTTGCAGAACCACGTCGATCTGCGACAAATCGCATGACGCGCGCAGGATTCGGCACTCGTCTCCGTAATCTCCGGTCAGAATCCACAGGCAGTTCCGCCAAGGATCGTGGACGATGTTGTGTACGTGGCGTATTTCGCCTCGCGAGAAAGTGTAGGCGACATTCCAATTAGCGCCCGCATCCGTAGAAGCGTAGATGTGAACTTCGTCACGCGCGACGTTGTCAAAATACTCTCCCCACAGAACTGGGCCGCCGGGAACGGCTGTGATGTGGAGCGGTCGAGTGCCGCGGGTGATGCGATGCGTGATGCGGAACTGTTTCTCGTTCGCGGACAGTGTAATGATCGCGCCGGGAACAGCGGCAACCAGGGTAGAAGAATCCAACACGGCAAGTGCATGAAAACCGTCGCGGAAAAGGCGGGAGGAGAGGCGACTGCAAGCGCTGATGTGCCGCCACCAGGCGGGATGGAACCTCGCCACGGACCGCCACGATAATTCATTAGAGACTACCTGCCCCGGCGTGATCATCGCGCAAATCAAATCATAGTCGCGCGATGCATAAAGAAGATTGCCCGACCACGTCAGCGCCCGCAGTCCTGGGAACCGTGCAACGCGGCGCAACCCCCACACTGACTCGTGCGGCGTCGCATCCGGAGCTCTTCCCGTCATACGAGTGGTTCCACAACAGGCTTCTTGACCAGAAATGGACCGATTGCCAGAGTGTCCATTCGCGTGCGCTGAAAGCAATCCACAGCTTGTTCGGGAGTGCAAACAATAGGCTCGTTTTCGTTGAAGCTGGTATTGAGCAGCACGGGAATGCCAGTAGCTCGATGAAAGGCCGAGATCAGATCGTAATACAAAGTGTTTTCATCGCGAGCCACGGTTTGCAGACGACCGGTGTCGTCTACGTGATTCACCGCGCATAACACGCTACGCTTCTCCGGACGGATTTTGTAAACGTGCAGCATGAAAGGCGACGGATGGTTGTTCTCAAAATATTCATTCTGGTGTTCGGCCAGAATCGAAGGCGCAAACGGACGGAACCATTCGCGATGCTTGATGCGCGCGTTGAGAATGTCTTTCATGTTGGGCAATCCAGGATGGGCAAGTATGGAGCGATTCCCCAAAGCGCGCGGCCCCCACTCCATGCGTCCCTGAAACCATCCGACAACATTGCCGGACGCAATCTGTGCGGCAACGGCATCGAGTAACGGCTGGCGTTCGAGCCTTTGATATTTCAGACCAACCTTTTTTACTGAAGCCTCGATGCAAGTCTCAGAAAATTCCGGACCAAGATATGACCGTTTCAATTCATGGCGGCGCGGCTGCTTGAGCACGGTATGAAACGTGTGGAGAGCCGCGCCGATGGCCAAACCTTCATCGCCGGCCGCCGGCTGAATGTAAGTGCGGCGAAATGGGGTTTGGTCAAAGATCTTTCCGTTGGCCACGCTATTGAGCGCACATCCGCCGGCCATCACCAGATCGTCGAAAGGAACGCATCCGTGCAAATTGTTCAGCATGTGGAAGAAAATTTCTTCAAAGCGATGCTGCAGGGCGAATGCCAGATCCATATCGCGCTGCGTGATCTCTGCATGCTGACGGCGCGGTGCGCCGAATAACTCTTCCATGCGGTCGGAGAAGTGGCGGGCAAGGCGCACTGTCCCATCCGCCAAAACCTGCATACCCTGATTACTGCCTAGCGGTTTAAAGTAGCCTAGATCCAGGTGGAAACCGCGATCCTTGGGTGCAACAATCTCCGCAACATGCTCCCGGAAAGAATTTTTCCCATACGGCGCGAGGCCCATGACCTTACCTTCGTCGCCATATTTGTTGTAGCCAATGAACTCGCAAATCATGCTATAGAAGCTGCCCAGCGAGTGCGGCAGAAATACTCGATCGAGCACCTCAATGTTTTCGCCTTCACAACGCGCCATCATGGTCGAGACGAAATCTCCCGAACCGTCGTAACTAAACCCCGCGGCTTTTTCCCACGGCGAACAGTAGTAAGCGCTGGCGATGTGTGCGATGTGATGCTCCAGATGGTGCTGCTGAAAATGAAGTTGCGCGGGGTCTAGTTCGAGCGACTCGGCCAACAGAGCGCGCACATCGCGCATGGACTGCTTGCGCTGGCGAAGGCGGATAAAATTCAGAATTTTGGCGGGATTGGCGAGTGCGTATTGAACCTTCCTGGCTAAATTAGCATCGCTGTCCTGGCCCACAGCAACATGGTCGATATCAGACATCTTCGCGCCAGCCGCATCGAGGCAGGCTTTGACTGCGAGAGCGGGAAAGCCACCAAAATGTTTGCGACGGTTGAGGCGTTCTTCAGCGATGGCGAAGACTACCTCTCCATCTACAACGATCGCGGCGGAAGCATCCGCGTGAAACATGTTAAGACCTAGGATGAACATGGTCGAAATAAGAATGGGCTAGCTATTTTCTCCGAGGCCCTGCGTTTTGGATCATTCGCTCTGAGGGGCAGCTCGCAGAGCCGAGTCGATGAAGGCTGGAGTGTCAACAGCAATTCGCTTTCCGGCCGCCAAAGATTCTTTGATGCGCAGCGTTGCAAGGCTGGAACAGACTAACTCATCGAAGGCAATCGGCGCTTTGCCCGCGCGAATTGATTCGACGAATGCAATCCACTCGGCGCGATGGCCTTTATCCTGCCGCCAACGAGATCGAATGGTCTGTGTGCGGCCGTGACGGGAAAGTTCGAGGCGGCGAAAATCGTCAAGCGCCGCGACCGCTCCTCCGCCGAAGACCTCCAACCGCTCCTTGGAAAAAGCGCGATCGCCGTTTGAAAGATAACTGATCGTACCTTGGGAACCGTTGGCAAATTGCAGCAAAACCAGCACGCTCTCGCCGTATTGGCCCGAATCACCCAAGGGCTGCGCTTCGACTTCGACGATTGGCGCTCCGGCAACGTGCATCAATAAATCTACAAAGTGGCAGACTTCGCCCAGAATGCGGCCTCCGCCCTGTTCCGGATCGTTCACCCAATGGTCGAGAGGAAGACTGCCGGCATTGATGCGATAGTGCAGGAACAGAGGATCGGAAGTATTAGCAAAAAATGACTTCAGGCGCGTGGTCATGGGAGCGAAGCGACGATTAAAACCAACCGTAAGCGCGGGCCGCTTGGCATGAGCGCCCAAGTAACTGACGACGATTTCGCGAAGTTCGTCTTCCGAAAGACACAGCGGCTTTTCGCAAAAGACGTGTTTTCCAGCCCCAAGTGCGGCGAGAACCTGATTGGCGTGCAGATAATGTCGGGTAGCGATGACGACAGTATTGACGTTGGGATCCTGCAGAATTTTAGTTTGATCGGTCGTGCAATAACCGAAACCAAATTTATCGGCCGCGTGATGAGCATGGGCGCCGGTTGCCGCGCAAACACCGGACAGCATGGTATGTTTCGAGGCCTTCAATGCCGGAATCAGAATTCCGGTTGCAAACGCGCCTACTCCGAGCAGCCCGACGAAGATTCGATCTGAGCTCGACGTTTTGGAGTTCCCGATTTCCGCTCCCGACTTGCGTACCAACGTCAGTCCCTGATCGACATTGCCCGGATACTCGATCACCACGCCGAGGTAGGGCTCGCGGGCTTCGCCGGTGATTAGATCGTAGGCTGCGTCGGCGCGAGCAATGGGAAAGCGATGCGTAATGAGTGAGCCGACGTTGATTTTTCGCTGGGCCAATAACTGGAGAAATGCATCCATGTTACGGGTTTCAGTCCAGCGCACGTAGCCGATGGGATAGTCGCGTCCCTTTTGCTCGTAGAAAGAGTCGTAGCGCCCAGGCCCGTAGGATCGGGAAATGCGGAAATCGATTTCCTTTTCGTAGTATGTCTTGCGATCGATATCGATGCCGACTGTTCCCACGGCCACGACTATCGCGCGATCTCGCGCGATCTCACCGGCCAGATTAACGGGATCGCTGGTGGACGTTTCAGCAGTGATGAGAACAGAATCGACACCCGCGCCGCGCGAATATTCCAGGCATAAATCGCGCATCGCGGCTCCAGACACGGCGACAGCATCCGCGCCCAGATGCCTGGCCAATTCGGAACGTGACGTATTGAAATCCATTCCTAGAACTCGGCATCCGGCTGCTTTCAGCAATTGCACTGTGAGTTGACCGAGCAATCCCAGGCCGATGACCGCAACCAGGTCTCCCAATTTCGCTTCCGCAGTGCGAATGCCGTGCAGAGCCACGGCACCCAAGGTCGCAAAAGCCGCCGCATCGAAAGAGACTTCTTCCGAGGACAAGTTCGCGGCCAGCGGAACCCGCGCAACCAGCAGACGAGGAACACAGGCTATCTCCGCATGCACCGCAAATCCTGCACCTGCACATGCGACCCGGTCGCCGATCTGAAGGTCTGTGATTCCCTTTCCTACGGCGATCACCGTGCCCGCACTGCTGTAGCCCGGGGCTTGCGGTTGGTCCAAACGGCTGCGAACCGCTTGCCATGTTGAAGCGATTCCGTCCCGCCGGACTTTGCCAATGACCTCGCGGACTAAATCGGGGCGGGCCTGCGCCTTTCGCCACAAGCTCTTGCTGGCGAATTCAGTCGATGCGCGCTCAGTGCCTGCTGACACAACCGAGGCCGCGATGCGCACCAGCACGCAACCGGGCAATAACTGAGGAACTGGCACTTCAACGACTGCAATGTTGCCGGTTCGCGCTTGTTGGAGAACTTGTTTCATGGTTCACTAAGTAGGGATCATGCTATGCGATTGCGGACTGCGGCACTACTAAATCATGTTCGAACTCTCGCGCGCCGCCATCGAGAAATGTTTGCATCCACAACTCCAAAGTGATGAACTGCCAAAGCTGCATTGACCAATCCTGGCGGCCGCTGCGGTGTTCCTCTACATAACGCCGCACGGCTTCGGGCCGAAACAAACCGCGCTTCCGGATCTGCGAAACGGATAAGAGGTCGTCCACCATTTCCTTGAGGTCGTAGGCCAGCCAATAGTCTACCGGAGCGGCGAATCCTGCTTTAGGTTGCCGCAACACTTCGGGCGGCAAAACATTTCGCATCGCCTCACGCAAGATGTATTTCGTAGTGGGCCGCAGAGAGCCTTTCAATTTCAGGCGGGGCGGCACAGTCCAGGCGGCAAACTCGGCCAGTTCACGATCAAGGAAAGGAACTCTCACTTCCACCGACGAGGCCATACTCATTTTGTCGTTGTATGTGAGGTTCAGGCTGGTCATGAAAATCTTGGTGTCGAGATAGAGCATCTGGTGCAAAAAGTCAGCATCTTGCATGCGCGCAAAGGCCGCGCGATGCTCGCTGGCTGCGTCGGACTTGAAACTCGCGGCCGCAAAATCATCAGAGTAAAGACTGGCTTTTTGCGGATCATCCAGGTAGGTGCAGTTTGCGATGAAGCGATCGATCGGAGTCAGCGACGCGCTGCGGGCCATTTTTTTCGCGAGCCGCAAGCTTCCCTTCAATGAACTGCCACGCAGATTAGGCAGCGTTGCAAACGCGGATTCGGCGAAGCCCCGTGCTGCCGACGGCATTCCGTTATAAATCTGTGCCCAGTAGTGCGCCAGGTGCTTGCGATATCCGGCGAACAGTTCATCGCCGCCCACGCCCGAAAGCAAAACAGTGGATTCTTTACGCGCTTCGCGGCAAACCAGATACGCGGTAATAATGGCGGGGTCAGCGATAGGCTCGTCCATGTGCCAGATCAGACGCGGCAGCAGATCGGTGACGTCAGGTTCTACGACGATGCGCTGATTTTCACAACCCAGGTGGGCGGCCAACCGCGTAGCAACATCGGGGTCGTCGAGCGTCGTTTCTCCGACGCGATATTTCTTGGGAAACGTAACGGTATAAGTGCGAACCGGCTGGCGAGTCGCGCGCGCCATCGTCGCGACGATGCTCGAGGAATCCAACCCTGCGCTGAGGAAAGCGCCGATGGGAACATCGCTGACCATCTGGGCCTCGACAGAGCGGCGGAGGCGCTCGCGGACTTCTTCCGTTAATTCCTGTTCGGAACGGGAGTAGGTTTGATCAGCGGAAGGAAAAGTTAAGTCCCAATATTGGGTCAGCTTTAATTCACCGCCGCGCACTGTGGCATAGTGGCCAGCGGGGAGCTTGAGAATGCGCTGGAACATTGTCTTGGGATCGGGCACCCAGAGGAAAGTTAGATACTGATGCAGGGATTCAGGATCGAGTTCGGCGTCGATCTCGGGAACTTGAAGCAGCGCCTTGATCTCCGACGCGAAGGCAAATCGTTTGCCACTATGAAAATAGTAAAAAGGTTTGATGCCAAAGTGATCGCGTGCCACAAACAACATCGGCGATGACGAACGCAAATCGCAAATGGCGAACGCAAACATGCCATTCAGTCGCTTGACGCAGTCGACACCTTCTTGTTCATAGAGATGAATGATGACTTCGGTGTCGGTGTTCGAGGTGAAACTGTGGCCTTTGCTTTCGAGTTCGCGACGAAGCTCGGCGAAGTTATAAATTTCCCCGTTGTATGTGATCCAGACCGTGCGATCTTCGTTGCACATTGGCATGTGGCCATCGGCCGACAAGTCAAGAATTGCGAGACGTCGGCTGCCTAGGCCCACGTAACCACCGTCGGGAAACTTGCGTTCCCAGAGGCCGGAGTCGTCGGGTCCGCGGTGCGCTTGGACGGACGTCATGCGCGCCAGCGTTTCCCCGTCTCCGCAATTCATTAAGCCGGCAATGCCGCACATAGATGAAATCAGTCCTTTTTGCCTTCTGTCGCGCAGGTCTTCAATTCGTAGATCTTCGCCTTGACGTGAAAAAACTGAATGCCTTGAAAGACGCAGAAAATCAAGCCAGGAACGCCATCGAGAAAACCCAGAAGCCAAACATATTTGTACAAAAAGAAGAGAAGAGACGAACCGGGTATGGAAAGAAAATTTCTCTTCAGCCAGCGGCGGCGTTGGGCTTGCGACTCGAAAAGCGAAGGAGGCAACTGGTCCCCAGCAGAGCCGCTGCTATGATCCTGCAACCAGACTCGCGCTTCCCAGTTGGAATACTCATCATGTTTGCGGATGTAGCGCGAGAGCGATTCGATGTTGTGGTGCAGAAGCGGATGTTTGAGTCTTGCCGTCTTCCCGTTGACCATGACGTGCTCGTGGATCTCCATATCTGCCATGGAAATATCCTGCTCGCGCAGGCGGCACTCGTAACGGCCTTTGCCGCGGCGAAAGAGCGATAGCTTGTAGAAGCTGGCACCGCAGTGACGCAATTCGCGACCCAGGAAGTGGACCCGCAAAGCGATGTAATAGCCGTCGAAGGTTGGGTTTTCAATCGCGTGTCTGATTTCCTTTTCGAGTTGCGGAGTCAACGATTCATCGGCATCGACGAGGAGAATCCAGTCGTATGCCAACGGCAATGATTCCATGACCCATTGACGCTTCTTGGGCCAGCCACCTTGATAGTGGAACTGCACGACCTGCGCGCCGTGGGAGCGGGCGATTTCCGCCGTCGCGTCCGTGCTCTCGGAGTCGATGACATAGACTTCGCCCACGTTATGTAGCGACTCAAGACAACGCGGCAAATTACGCGCTTCATTTCGTGCGGGGACAATCACAGTTACAGGAAGCATCGTGGGAGACTGCCCAGAAAACGCATGCCGCGCCTGCGGTTGCTTTGATTCCTGCGTCGATTCTTCCAGTTTGTGCACGGATGACGACAAGCTCTCCACATCTTACCCCGACTCGCGGTTTCTCATACTTGGAAAGAATTTTCTTCACACCAGCGTTGCAGCACGTAGAGTGCCCAGGGACGAGACCAGGAAACGGTTCCGTGCAGAAAATCATTCCACACTCGTTGCACCCGATTGTCGTCTAACAACTCCCGGAGCGGGCCATTGGCGACGTGGCGCGCAGTAAGCACCGGTTCAATGGTCGAACGAAAATCGTCGCGCAACCAACGTTCAAAGGGCAATGTAAAACCGCGCTTGGGGCGATGAACGATCTCATTCGGGAGCGAGTTGGCGAGAGCGCCGAGCAGCAGCGGTTTGTTTTCTTTCCCAAGCTTCCACTCTCCCGGAAGTCCCAAAACTTTTTTCGCCAATACGTGGTCGATAAGTGGAACGCGCAGCTCCAGACCCTGGGACATGCTCATGGAATCGGCATCGCGCAAAAGGGTATTGAGCATGTAACAGCGCGATTCCAGATAGGCTACGCGGTTCACGGGGTCGAGATCTTGCGCGTGATGGAGACTGTCGAGTTGCGATGCTGCGGCCCGGCGGGCGGCAAGCGGATCGGAAGAGCGCAACAGGAGATCGCACTGGCTGGGTGTAAAGAGCATTCGCGTGAGGAAATAGGGATGGGAGACTCTGCCATTTTCACGGAACAGCGAGGTCAGCTTGCGATTCTGATCATTCGCAGGAGCGAGCGCTGCGAATGCCGATGCGAAAGGATCGCGAACCGCGCTGGGAATGTGCTTCCACAGCTTACTGAATCGCTCCATCCGCGGAACCGTGCGGAAGTTGGAGTAGCCGGCGAAGACTTCGTCACCACCCAAGCCGGAGAGTGCGACCTTCACACCTGCCGCCCGGGCTTCACGCGAGACAAAGAAAGTATTCACGGCATCCATGCTGGGAAGGTCCATCGCCCGCAGCGCTGCGGGAATGGAGTCGAGAACGTCACGCTGCGATACCAGAATTTCATGATGCTCGGTATGAAATTTATGTGCGATACGGCGGGAATATTCGGCCTCGGAAAAATCGCTCTCGCGGAAGACGATCGAGAACGTTGTCGGAACGACGCCGCCACTGCTCAAGATGCTCACCAGAGCGCTGGAATCGATGCCGCCAGAAAGGAATACTCCGATGGGAACATCGCTGACCAACTGCAGGCGAACCGCTTCTTCCAGCGTCGATTGCAACTCGGTTAGGTCTCGCGTCGACGATTGCTCATCGGTGGCGACAGTCTTGTTAGCCGAATCGCTCTTAGACGAGTGATTGTCCTCCACCAGATCCCAGTAGCGGGATTCGCTCACGGTTCCGTTTTCCCAAGTCAGAGTGTGACCCGGAAGGAGTGCGCTCACGCCTTCCACGAGCGTCACGGGATCGTAGGACGAGCCAAAGGTGAGGTAATTCAGAAGTCCCGCATGGTCGATGCGGCGAGGCACAAGTCCGGTGCCGAGAAGCGTACGAACTTCAGACGCAAAGATAAAGTACGAACCAGATTGCGCGTAGTAAAGCGGCTTGATCCCCATAGGATCACGGGCCAGGAACAGAAGATGATTCCGTGCGTCCCATATGGCGAGGGCAAACATGCCTCGCAGTTTTTTTAAGCACGCTTCGCCCCATCGTCCATAGGCTCGCAGAAGAACTTCCGTATCCGAGTTGCTGACGAATCTTTCGCCGAATCGCTCCAGTTCCTGACGTACTTCGCGGAAGTTGTAAACCTCTCCGTTATAGGCGATCCAATTTCCCGTGGCCGGATCGTGCATGGGCTGATGCGCCAGTGGAGAAAGATCGAGAATGGCCAAGCGACGGTTGCCCAAGCCGATTTCCACTGGGTCGGGGATCGAATCACGAAGGATGACCGTGCCGGAGTCGTCGGGACCGCGGTGAGCGAGCGATTGCGTTGCCCTATCGAGCACGTCCGCGGGGATGCGCGCGTTACGGGCGACGATGCCGAAAATTCCGCACATGGAAAGAAGATCGTACTCCCGTTAGCGACAAATCCTAATTCTTCCGCCGGCGCATTTGAGGTTAAGGGCGCCTTGTTGTAGCTGCGGCACTCTCGCTCGTCACGAGGCTTCGTGCGAGATCGAGAAGCTGGTCCACGTGAACTTGCCAACTGAATTGCCGCGAACGTTCCTGGCCGGCAACAGACATCCGCTCCGCCATCGCCTTCGACTCAACAACATCTGTCACGCGTTTCGCCAACACCTCGGCAGAAAATCGCTCGAAGTAAACGGCCGCATCGCCACAGATTTCACGGTGAACTGCAATGTCCGCAGCAACCACAGGCAAGCCACTTGCCATGGCTTCCACTAACGGATGGGCGAAAGTTTCCGCATAGGCTGGCGTCACATAAACGTCACATTGACGGTACAGGTGATGAAGCTGGCGATAGGGGATAGCGCCAAGCTCGACGACCATGTCATCCACCGCAACATCCTTCACCAGCCGTGCGGCGCTCTCCGGATTGTAAGCGCCGGGATTTGCGCCGGGGGCCAACTTGCAGGTCAAGAAAAGCCTGACGGGCCTGTCCTTCAGGGTACGGCGCAATATGGGCAGAGCGCGAATTAGAGTTTCAAAATTGCGATAGTAATTGTAGTGGCTGACGAAAAGCAGCCGCAGTGCGCCGGTTGTGCGGTTCAACTTTGCCTCTACATCGGGATGCAGCGGAGTTGGGTCGCGGAAAAATTCCTCGCGATCAAATCCGTGATAAATAGCGCGAGCCGAAATGCCGGTCCAGCGGCATAATTTGTCCGCAAATGCCTTGCTTGGAGCAACTGTGCCATCTGCCCACCGAAGCGATCGCTTGGCCATAACCGCCCTTAGACGCGTTTCCATCCATAGGCGGTACTCACGCCGCGCGATCAGATCAGAATAATAATCTCGACTGCAATAAATAGAATTCCGCGACAACAATATCTGCGGCACCGGGGATTTTCGCAGCGCGAAATTTCCGGTGGAGAGCAGGACAGCGGCATTGCTGTTACGGATGAGAGTTGGCAGCTGGGATTGCTCCAGCCAGAAGCGCCTTGTCGTGGGACTGGCGATCTCCAGGAATTCAATTTCCGGCAGATCGCGAAACTCTTCACGCAAGCTGGGACTGAGGGCGACGGTAACTTGCAGATCTGTTCGCTTAGCCAGGCGAGGAAGCACGTTGCGAATATAAGTAAGACCTCCGCCGGCACTAGCGGCCAGCGAGTTGATAAACAGGCGCATCATCGGCCCGCAACAAGAATCTGCCGTTCGACGCGTAAGGCGTTCGGGAGGGGAGAAAAAGAAACGGCGGAGGCGCGTGAGGAGACGGGTGCAATATCCACGAGAACAAATGCCATGCTCCAAAAAAACACACACAGATAATATCCCACCGCGAACAACCAATCTTCCAATCCAGCGTGTACGAGACCTGCAACCACCACCAAGGCCAGCGGCACTGCCGGATGTAGCGCGCTTCCAGTTGCCCGCATCCAGAGAAAAGTACGGATCACAGACCGTGCGACCAAGAGCAGTAATAATAAGAACGGCAACGCGCCAATCGCTCCCACCCAAACCAAGATGGCGAGATAGCTGCTGCCATATTCGGCAGTCACGGCGAAGTTCGAAGCAAAGTTGCCCGTGGTGATGGTGCTGTCGTGAGCGGTGTCTGTCGTGCCGAAGCCGGTTCCAAACCAAAAATGCGTGCGAATTGAGTCCATGGCTTCATTCCAAGGAGACTGACGGGAAGCCAATACGCCTTGATCATGACTCTTGTAAACTACATCCGATGTAAACATAGAAACAGAACTGGACACGGTCTGCGGTTGTAAAACAGCTGCGCCCGCTACGATCATCAGCAGCATGCCACAGCCCTTCATTAACATCTTGTATTCCCGCAGCCCCACACAAAGCAGCGCACTGGAAATCGCAGCGGCCAACATTCCGGCACGGGCATGGCTGTAATAGACCAGATACATGCAAATGAAGAACAAGAGCACGCGCCGGCGGCGGGCAAGGGTATCTTTCGACCCTTTCCCGGACACTAGTATTCCCCAAAGCAGCACCGGAATCCCGACCACGCCCATCACGGCACCGAGAGAATTTGGATTGCCCATTACTTCGATACCTGCTGCATAGAAAGCTGCCGTCCCGGCCACCAGAATTTCACCCCCAATGACTAAACCGTTCAGGAAGCGCCGCTCACGCCCCTCGACGGCGAGCCGGGCCCCCGAAGCCGCGTAAAGAAACAACAAAAAGAGGCTGAGTGCTTTTAGCATCGCCAGATCGGGATAGCGGGAAACTGCGGCCGAGACCAATCCTGCCATAACGCAGGACAATGCGATCAAATGAAAGAAGCCCAGACGAAACTGGCGCTCTTTAAGCATAATCAAGGCACCCACGAGTGCCCCAATACCCAATAAGATCCAGCGTCCTCTCGTACTGAACGAAGCTCCAGGCAGTGCGGAACCAGCAGACAGAAATACATACATCAACAGCGCGAAAAATATCTGGCGAAAGCGCCACAGGGCAACGGCGAGCAACTCCAAACCAATGAAACCGGCCATATAAGTCTCGCTGGTGAAATAGCCGGGGCGTGAATAGGCGAGCCACAAAACAAAGGGTAGGAGGGGAATCACGGTGGCGGCTAATGCGCCTTTCGAGAGGTCTTTTGTCAATGTGAATGCACGACTCCCACTTGTTCAACTACCGCGGCGATGCCATCACACCAGGAACGCGGTGAGTATTTGAGTATGTGTTCGGCGCTGCGCGAACCCATCGTTTGGCACAAACCGGGCCGGCTTGCCAAGCGTTGCATCACTTCGCTGAACTGAGGAACGTCCGCCGAAATAATTGCTTTGCCGTTCCAACCGTCGCGTACTAAGTCCGCAGCGCATCCGGCCGCGCGGCTTACGACCACCGGAAGACCGCACGCCATACCCTCGTTGACCACCAACCCCCAGGTGTCAGTGTAGGTCGGCAATATGAGCACCTCGGCCAGACCGTAAAAAGCGGCCAACTGATCGCGATGCACAAAGCCGGCAAATCGCACGTGTCCCGGAGAAATCAAACGCGCTTGCTCTTCCAACCGCAGGCGTTCCGGTCCGTCTCCAACAAAAACCAGACCAACCGCGGCGCGAAGCCCCGGATCAAGCCCGGCATATGCCGACAACAAATCGAACACGCCCTTTTCCCGCACTAATCTCCCGACAAAAAGAAAATATTTCTGCGGCAAATCCAAGTCGCGACGAAGTTGAACCTCATTTTGCCGCGCCGTTTCTGCACCGTGCGCAAATAGGTCGTTGTCCACAGCATTCGGCGCAGTGAAGATACAGCGATCTTTGTGTCCCCGTGAGATTAAATACGCTCGCGCTGAAATGCCTGGCACGACAAACCCGTCGCAACGCTGAAGAAACTCGGCCTTCAAGAACTCCATCCACGCCCACCCAGCACGCAAGTCGTAGGATGTGCTCTCCGACCAAAGCAAAAAAGGGATGCTGTGCGTCCTCGCCCACAACAGACTCTGCCACGAAGCCAGATAATTATATCCGCCGCACAAAATCACATCGGGTCGAGCCGACTCCAACGCCCGAGCGAGTCCCCAGTTGAGCACTGCATTGTAACCTCCGACGCGGCGGCGCCATGAAGAGAGCACCTGATACGAAAATCGTATCTCCTGCTTATAGATATGCCATTGTCGAAGCGCGGGGTCTGTTTCAGCGAGAAAAATAACGTGCGGACGAATGTCCCCGTGTTTAGCCAGCGCATTGAACAGTGGAATGCGATAAGGAGATATGATCTCGGTGAGAATCACCAGCCGCTTCATCGCAGCGACTCCCGATAAATTCGCGCCAGGTTTTCCGCCTGATCCGCAAGAGTAAGCCGGTCAAGAATCGTATCGCGCGCGGCGCGGCCGAGATTCTGCCGGCGAAGTCCATCCTTCAACAGCATGGCAATCGCCAGAGTTAATTCTTTTTCGTTGTCGGGCCCAACAAGAAAGCCATTGGAGCCATGCTGGATGATCTCTGCAATACCTTGTTCGCGGCAGCCTATCACTGGCTTTCCAGTGGACATTGCTTCGAGATAAACGCATCCGAGGGCTTCGTAACGACTGGGCAACGCAAACAGAATGCAGCGCTGCATTGCCGCAGCTACTTCGTTGCGCGGTTGCCGTCCTCGGAATGAAACGCGATCGGATATTTCAAATTTCGCGGCCAGCACCTGAAGCCGCGAGCGCTCGGGGCCCTCGCCAATTAATTCCAGCCGGAGATCTGGGAACTCGCGTACCAGCGCAGCCACAGCTCGCAGCAGAATTTCATGACCTTTGATCGGAATGAGATTTCCAACACTCAGAATGAGAGGTGAACTTTCGGGCGCTGCCTCCGCGGGGGAAAACATTTCTGTGTCGACGCCGTTGTAGACAACTGAAGTGCGACAGGTCTGCCCCGTGCCTTCGATCACTTGTTCGCGCACGCGCTCGCTGACGCAGATCACACGTCGAGAGGAACTGTAGACATGCTGAGAAATGCGGCGGCACCATTGCCCTGCCCTCCCCGAGACTTGCGTTGTTGAAAACACATCAAGGCCGTGAACTGATACCACATAAGGAATGCCGAGCTCTTTGTTCACGAGCATCGCGGCATGCCCACAGGGTAATGCGGAATGCGCGTGGATCACATCAATCGGCTGCTTGCGGTGCATCTCGCGGATCGGGCCTACGATTCGGGCAAAAGCAAAAGCGCCGGCTGTGGGCAGTCCGAAACCTCCCGGAAGCGAGAAATATCGCATCCATTGGCCGGGGTGCGCGGACTCAACAGGCTTTGATTTTTTACGATATATCGGTTGTAACGCATACACATCGTTATGAATACCAATCCTGGCGAGCCATTCCAAGGGTTCGGCGACAAAGCTCCCACTTCCCTCGTCGTTTTCTGAAGGATAAAAAGGCGTGAGAGTAAGCACATGGAGGGGCGCGCGGCCTTGCCGCATTACCTCCACCGGCGGAGCATCGGCGGAGTTCAGATGAGAATCTTCATTCACGCCACCTCACCCTCCCGGCAGCGGCGACTCAAAACCAGCCAGCGGAACAGTTGATCGCTGCGGTCGGCGCCGGCAAGGTGCTCACTAAACAGTTCCCTTGCAGGGGTGGGATCAAGAATATTGCACAGCGCATGCGGAAAGTCATTCAAGGCGTTCTCCATTTGAGGACGAAGGCTTGCGCGCAGCCACGTTGCCAATGGTGGCGTGAAACCTCGCTTGTCCCGCCATCGAATTTGTTCCGGCACCCACTCCGGCAAAGCGCGGCGCAGCAATGCCTTGCCCAGCCCGCGTTCGAAGTGGTAGTCCAGAGGCAAAGAAGCAGCCATGGTCATCAGAGCACAATCAAGAAATGGCGCGCGACATTCGAGCCCGCTAAACATACTGGCGCGGTCGACCTTGACCAGAATCTGCTCAGGCAGGTAAGCGGCGGTCGCCGCTTCAATCGCCGAGCGCGGATAAGAAAGCCGAGCGTGATGCAATGCCTCCGCTTTCAACTCCTGCAACCCAAGAGCCGCATCCGGGAGGCAGTCTGGCTGAAAGTAACTTAGAACTTCTCTTTCCTGCTCGCCGGAATACAGCAAACTCCAGTCATTCCGTGAAAGAAAATTCAGCACGCCAATTCCTCTCCAGGACTTGTTCCAGTGAGACCGCACGGCTTCGGCCGCTGCATTCATGCCCGCAAAACGACGCAGGCCATGAAGAGAGTAGTAGCGAAAGAACTGACGATAGCCCACGAAGCACTCGTCTCCTCCGTCACCCGAGAGCATGACTTTACAATGCTCGCGCGCAGCCCGGCAAACGGCAAAGGTCGGAAACATCGAGGCATCGGCAAAGGGTTCGTCGTAGTGATCAATGAGAGCGTCGAAACAGCTCAACACTTCGTCGGAACTAAACCGGACTTCAATGTGCTCGGAACCAACGCGCTCCGCCACAAGCCGTGCGTAAGGCGATTCATCCAGTTCCTGGTCGTCAAACGAAGCGCAAAACGTCTTGAAGTTTGCGCCCGGCATCAACTCCCGCATCGCGGCTACAATGAAAGTGGAGTCTATTCCCCCGGAAAGAAAAGCGGCTAGCGGCACGTCGCTGCGCAAGCGCAGCCGCACCGACTCGCGAACGCCGTTACGGATTTCTTCCACGGCCTCGGCCTTGCTCGGAATTTTGCTACTTCCATTCAGCGAAAGGTCCGGCGTCCAATAACGCCACTCGCGAATCCCGGAACCGTCAGCCGTCAGCGCATGGCCCGCCCGCAACTTGCGAATGCCCCGCAAGTGCGTCCGTGGCGCGGGAACATAGCGCACCGCAAGAAACTGGGCGATCGCCGCAATATCTAGCCGGCGGTCCACGCCCGGCAGAGACATAAGAGCTTTCATCTCCGAGGCAAATCCCAGGCCGCATTCTCCTATCCCGGCCCAATACAGCGGCTTTTCGCCGAACCGGTCTCGCGCCGCGAACAGACGCCGGTTCTTTTCGTCCAAAATCACGAATGCGTACATGCCGACAAGATCGTCGAGTAAGTTCAACCCCTTCTCTTCGTAGAGATGGACCAGTACTTCACAGTCGCTGTGAGTACGAAAGTGGTGACCTTTCTCGATTAGCTGCGCACGCAGTTCCACATAGTTGTAGATCTCGCCGTTGGCGATGACCCACACCGTTTCATTTTCATTGCGGAGTGGCTGTTTGCCGCCTTCAACATCGATGATCGAAAGCCGCGTGTGCCCGAGCAGGCAGTGGCCCTGCAACCGTTCTTCGCATCCCCGGTCGTCCGGGCCGCGATGACGCAGCGAATTCTGTGCGAGCTCGGCCCAGGCATGAATGCTGCCATCGAGCGGCGCCGCGGGATCGAAGATTCCGTAAATTCCGCACATTTTAATTTTTTCGGCGCGCGGCCACCACTTCTTCAAACACGCGCTCCCAGTCGTTCGCTGCTTTGTCCCAATCGAACTTCAGCGCGTGAACCGCGGCCGCCTCGCTCATGGACTGACATAGCTCTGCATTCCCCAGCAACAAGTCTAACTTCTGGCCCAGTTCGTCATCTGATGCGGCCAGGAGACCGGTTACTCCGTTCACCACGTAATCGGGCCTGTAGGCATCCAGCGCAACAACCGGCAAACCACACGCTGCCGCTTGTCCCAGTACTTGCGGATGCCCCTCCAGAATGCTGGGGAACAGGAAAACATCCGACTGCCGCATCTCTTCGCCAAGTCGCTGCAAGGAAAGATGGCCGAGGAATTCCACATTTGCGCAATTCAATTCGCGGGCAAGGCTGCGACAGCGCGGCTCATCTTCGCCAGTTCCAGCAAGAAAAAACTGCACTTGAGGCCATCGAGCCGCTTGTTGCACCACCAAGTCAGCCCGCTTATAGAGGCGAAAGGAGCCCGCAAAGAGAACTCTCAAAACCTTCGGGGAAGAATGACGCCGATTTATGTCAGGGAAGAAATAGCGCCGATCGATGCCATTGTGAATCGTCCCGGCCTCGACGTGCAGGCGCTCCCGCACAACTTCCGCCAGATAATTGCAATTGGCGAATACTGCTTTTGCTTCGCGAATGTTGCGCGCAAGGCCCTGCCGGCAGGGCGCACGGTCCAACCCTCCAGAAACAACATGAGTAACGATCGCCGTTTTCAACCGCAACTTCCGCCGAAGATAAATAAATGCCGCATCGAGTGGGCCCTCCCGCGGATAGAAATATATGTCCGGAACTCTTCGCAATATTTGCCAGAGAATTCGCGCGGTCGTCCCGTGCCTACCACAGCGAATCAACCGCGTGTTTGGACGGTCCGCAATACGGGAATCAGGAAGGCCCTCATGGAGCATGATTACCTGAAATTTCTGCGGTGGCATTCGTGCGACGATTTCTTTGACCGTGAGATTTTGCGCGTTGGTGTCGAACTCGTCGGCGAACGATGGCGTGAAAATCGTAATCATTCCGGCGCAAGGACAAACGCGGCTCCAGATGGCGGTTCACGAAGCTTTCGCTTCCGGGAATTGCAATTGTAGCCGATCAACTCCATGAGTATCGCCGGAGCCAAGAGCGTCTGAGCGAACATTGTGCAAGCGGAGATCGTTGAAGCAAAGATCGCGCAGTTGCGACTGGAGCCGCATAGTCTCATCGCGCTCAGCAACTGACTGGCGCAAATGTTCTTGCGCGCGCTCCAGCAGACGTCGCCGCGCAAGCTTTTCCGCACCGGCCGGCAGCGGAAAATGCTCGCCTGGATCGTCCTCGAGATCGTACAAACATTCTCGCCCGGCGGCGAAATCGAGAGTGAGTTTGAATCGGCTCTCGCGTATGGCCAAGGCGCGAGCGCCGAAACGATGCTGTGAACGAAAAGGATTCGTACAGCCCGCAACCGCTTCGGAAATTGCCGCTTCCTCATAATCCAACCCGTTCCGCAAATTCTCCCAGTGGCTGTGACCGCGAAACGAAGATGGACTCGGCACAGCGGCCGCGTCGAGCAGGGTTGGCGCCAGGTGCAGCATGCTAAAAGGAGTCCGCTTCATTTCACGCTTTGGAGCGCGGGGAACGCGAAGCAACAGCGGCACGCGAATCAATTCTTCCATCAATCGCGTCGGCGGATGGTAGCGTCCACCGTGATCGAGAAATTCTTCTCCGTGGTCGGCCGTGAAAGCGAAGACACAGTCGTCCCAAATCCCGGAGCGGCGCAAGCCATCGACCAGACGCTCCATCTGTGAATCGACCCAGCGGATGCCCACGTCGTATAAGGCGATAATGTCTTCGCGGTGCCGCGCGAACTGCTTCGACGAAAGATCCGACCGATTCCAAAAAGAATTCAAGTAGCGCGCACGGAACGGCGTCAGCGGCGACTGCCCCATCCGATTGACCGCTTTCTCCACCGGATAATACGGCGAATGCGGATCCATCAGGTGCAACCACAAAAAGAATGGCGCTCCTCCAAGCGACGCCAGCCATGAGCGCGCGTGATCGACAATGACATCCGCGGCGGGAAAACGCCGCAACTCATCCAGCGATCCGGGCGTCGCAGTCCGGCGCTGGCAATACTGAAAATACAGTTCGTCGTAAACCGCGCCCCACGCTCCAAAATGCGGACGAACTTCCTGCAGCTTCCGATTCAACCGATTCAGCCAGCCGTGAGCGGCGGGTACTTCGGGCTCGTTGTCGAAAATTGCTCCCGATTCGCCATCGAGAAAATCGCGAAAAGTATCGAAGCCAAAGTCGTATCCGAAGCGCGACGAAATATAGGGATTGCCAGCGCCGAAAAATGCGGTAGCGTATCCAGCCTGCTGAAAAGCGCTCGCGAGATTAGGTTCCTCCGGAGCAAGTCCCACAACATCCCGGCCTAACCCCAGCGGATAGCGAGACGCCAAAATTGCGGGCAAGGAATAGTAGGTCGGCGCGCCGGCCACAATTGCCGCGGGAAACAAAAAGCTCTCAGCTGCCAGGCCATCCAGAAAAGGCGTGGTTGGGCGCTGGTAGCCCATGAAGCCGGCATGATCGGCACGCAAACAATCGACGGTCACCAGCACCACAGATTTCTTCGCCATCATCCCGCTTTCTGTTTCTGCTCGATCTCGTGCCGTGTGAACTTTTTCCGCATCACATTGACCCGCGTCGTTCCCTGCTCAGTTTCGTAGAACCCCTTTTCTGCCACTCGATATAAGTCGTCATCGTGAAGATACAGCAGATCCGAATGACGCGTTTGCAACGCGGACAAAAACTCGTTGAGAAGCTGAACCGTTCGCTCGCGGAAGCCACTCACGGAAGAATGGAAATTAATGGAATGAACCGAAACAATCGCGGGAATGCCCCTGTTAAAACAAGTTTCCGCTGTGCGCATGCAATCCTCTATCGAGAACGATGGGTTCGTGGCCGGCTCGAATTCCACGTTGCGATAAAGATGCAACATGCCATACCGATCGATGTGCGGCGGAGTAAGCGCCCCCGGGCCATTTTGAGCCACGCGAATTCCATATCGCGCCCAGGCGCGATGTGTGTCGCCGTTGGCGCGGTAACCCGGAGCGCAAGCCGACCGCGGCAGCGTCGAAAATAACTTGCTGAACAGCCCGACAGCTTGCCCAATTGATTCCTGTTGAACAGTGGCAGGTAAGAAGCGCTCCTCAGCAGATTGCTCCGTATCCCAATATTCGTAACCAATCCAGGGCATTCGCCAGTGGATATAAGGCGTGCCGGCCTTCCACAACGTGCGCAGAAGCGACGCACGTTCTCCACCGGCAATTAATTCGCGCTCAACCGCCGAACCACAGAAATGCGTGACCCCATGCAGCGCTGGTTGAAAAGTTCCATCACCTATGCCCGCACCATAAGCCTCCAACAGTCCAGTTCTCCTCCAGAGTTGCGGAAAACCTTCGGCAAGCGGAAGAAGATGGAGCTGCTGAAATCCTTCAGACTCCATTTTGGCAAGGTCCAGATTCGCCACGATGAAGTTCATCCCCAGGCAAGCAGCACGCCCGGTCGAGTCGTGATGTCGAATCAACACAGCGTGCAAAGCCGCCACGTCCTCTGCAGTCTCAAGCGTGTAGAGATCATACGGGCGTTCGCCTACGTTCACGCCTGCTGAACGCAAACATTGAAGCCCGTCTTGATCGCGCAGTCCCGCGCGCCCCCAATCGTCACTCTGAAGGATGACAAGCGGGCGATCAAAGTGAAATCCCTCGATGGGGAAAAAATTCTGGCTCCGCTGCCAGAGCTTTCTGGCATAGGTCAACACTTCGCAGTCGCCTTCGGCGTTCTGATAATGAGCATTTCGCAACCGCCCTCGACTAACGATGCATACCAAAGCACGCCCCGTAACGCCATTAGCCCAACGATTGGCAGTTTCGTGATGCGGCTGACGAGCCGCGTCGAACGTGCGGCAAAGGAACCGGCGCCGCGCTTCTTTAAGAATTGTTGGCGGTGCAAATCCACGACTTGGTACTCGCCACCCAGGGGCGCGAAAAGTCTTCGTAGCCGCCGGTTGGTGGTGTAGGTCAACTGTGAGAGCATCGCCGGACTGCGCCCGCGCATACGAAGATACATTCGCCCCAAAACTTCGGGCATCAAAGGCAACCAGAAAATCTTGTAGTGCGGCTCATAGAACCGCAGGTAGTTAGGGCATGCAACGTAAATGACCCCACCAGTTCGCACGACGCGTGCGGCTTCTGCGATGACGCGCGTCTGGTCCGACACATGCTCAATCACCTGGTTCATGACAACCAAATCAAAACAGGAATCAGCAAAAGGCAGCGCTTCGCCGACGCCACTCACAAAAACCGCTTCCACAAGCCTGCGGCGAGCGATTTGAATCGCACTAATCTGCGCTCCCTGCCCGATTCTATCCGGTTCCACACCAAACGCTCGGAATCCCCGCCGCCTGCACGACACCACAAAGCTGCCGACACCGGATCCAAGATCCAAAATGCGAGACTTCTCGGAAATATTCGCGTGCTCCGCAATTGGACCCAAAATTCCGTCCACGTCATCGTGAATGAGACCCTCGACGATGCGCTCCTGGATCTCGGGCGGCTGGATTCCTTTCCAGTTTTCTTGACGGTATTGTAAGAGCAAAGCTCGGAGTTCGGAGTCCGTAAGAGGAGCAAGTGTCTCTACCCGGCTTGAGTTCATTTTTGCGCGATCACACTGAAATTGGCGGTGAATTGATCGTTCGAGGCGCTGAACAGCGAGTCCAGGCAGGCCGCGATGACGTTCAGCACGGGAATAACGGTGAATCGAAGCAATGTGCCGACAAAATGCGGTCTTGCGAAGAAAGACACCCACACGCACAAGGTCCGAAAAAGTCCAGCGATACTGCCTCCCTCCGGCAAGATTTCAAATCCGCTGAAGGAATGCATTAAGCTTTTCAACCCGGGCGGCAAGAAGCGCCAGCTATCGAACTCCGAATCTTGCGGAAACACCGCGGGCACGCTGAGCATAACGTAGCCACCCGGCTTGAGCACGCGGTGAATTTCCGCGATCACCAACCGCGGATCGGGCGCGTACTCCAGCACCTGCGTGCAAACGATCAGATCAAATTGTGCGCTGCGAAGGGGCATCTGTTCACCGCGCCCCACGATGTCAACCAGAGGTGTGCGCCGCGGATCGATCGCAACGTACCTGCGAAGCCGTCCCTTGAGTAATGGACGATATGGCTGGACGCGACCTCCAACATCCAGCACATGGAGTTCGCAGGATTCCAAACTCAGCAGCCATTTGCGAAATATTTCGCGGCGCTTGCGCAGTACGAGCCAACTCGGGTTGGACAGCGACGGGTACAGCCGTTCTCTTGCTTCGCGCTCGACCTGCTCCAGTGTCTCTAAGCTCTCCATGGATTCCGATGGCAGGCCGTCTCGAGGTTTCAGATGTAGCCGAGTTCGCGCAGCCTCTCTTCGACAATCTTCTGCTCGGCTTGATCTGCCTGAGACGAGTCCTCGCGCAAGAGTTCTTGCAGCACAAACGTGAGCAGTTCTTCCAGGGTGCCGAATCTTCCCTTGAATTTTTTTTCGGCTGAGGCGCACAAATCCACCGGAAGCCGCACTTCTCTCATCTCGCTCATGGCGCAACCTCGGATGGCCCCCCGCCCACCGCTCCGCGAACACGCAGCCAGATCGCGTTCGCGATCAGACGGTCGTCTTCATTCAGCCCAAACACTAGAACGATAACGCCGAAAACTATGTAGGCCAAAATAACCGCCACGCCTACCGCGACCCAGTCATGCCCAAAGAGTGCCGAATTTTTCTTCAGCAGCAGCGTGACTCCGATCGCAGCGGCCGCCGGCGGAAGCACATGAAAGTAGCTGCGGTTATAAGGCGAAAGGCCGAGCGCCAGTCGAACTTGCAGCAGATTCCAGGCGTTCATCCCTACATTGGTGATTGCCGCCGCGACGGCCGCTCCCACAATTCCCCATATCGGGACCAGCACCGCGCTCAGCGCCACCATCACCGCCGCCATCACCGCCTGCACTTTGATCAGGCGCTTTTCATTCCCAGACATCAGCAAGAGATATCCAACCGAACCGACTCCGCAGTTTACCAGTTGGCCCAGCGTGCCGATAATCAGGATCGGCCATCCCGCTTCGAAATCGGGCCCAAAGATGCGCATCAGCGGCCGCGCAAAAACAATGATGACACAGGCTAGCGGCAGTGTGAGCCCTATCACCCACTTGGTCAGCGACTGAAACAGACGGCCCAGCAAGGCGCGCTCGCCGCGCGTGTGCAGGTCGGAAATTGTCGGAGAAAAGATTTGATTCACTGAGCTCAGCGCCAAAGGTACATAGGCCACGACGGCCGCCGCTACGGAATAAATTCCTACTTCGCGTGCTCCGCGGTAAAAGCCCAGCGCAACCTTATCCACTTGCACCATCAGAAATTCCATGAGGCCGATTCCCAGCATGGCGGCCGAAAACGACCACACTTCCCTTTCCAATCGGGCTCCGCGGTTGGCGGAAAACCGTGCGGCAGTTGGCGTAAGCTCGCGAACAACATAGAGCAGCAACAGACAGACCACAGCGCCGCTGAAAATCTGCGCCATCAAATATCCTTGCAACCCAAGCCCGCGAGAGATGAGAAGTACGGTCAACAGCATCATTAGGGGACTACCCACAAAATTCGTGATGAGCGTTCTACGTCCCAACTCCCGGTAACCGGCGAGAACTTTTCCATAGAAGAAAGCTACGGCGCCAGTCACCATAGTCAATGCAAACCAGGGCAAATAGGGCACCAGAACCGGCGCATGATAAAGGCGAACCGCAATCCACCGCCCCAACGCCAGAAAAATCACGGCGAACAGCGCATTCACTGCAAGCAACATAGTTGCGCCCCGCCAAAGCAGAGCATGCAATTGCCGGAATTTGTTCGCTGCAGCATAGGAAGCGACGAAGCGAACAGCGGATTGAGGTAGTCCCATGCCATTGAAAATGCCAAGGAACCCCACCAGGGTCATGCCCAGTGCATAAACGCCCAAATCGTGAGCGCCCAGCACGCGGGCCAGGTATACCTTGAAAATGTAAGCGGTCCCTATCGAGAAAACCGTTCCGCCGAAAAATATTCCGGATTGGCGCGAAATGTGTCCGACCTGAGAACGAAATTGTTGAGTTTGCGCCGCGGCATTTGCCGGCACACTGGAGCCCGGGTGCAAAACCGCACCGGCCACTTGCGGAGGCAGGGCCGCGTTTGTAATCTCGCCGGGCATAATCTCGCGATTCATGAAAAACGCATCACTGTCGAACGGTTCCAAACAGTTTTTAAGTTCAACTTCGTTTGCAGCACGGAGACGACAGCGTCAAGAACACGTGACCTTCTCCTGCACGACTCTCTGCCACCATAGCGCCCGGTGCCTTGTTACCGAAAAGCGCGGCTTGAATCCCGCTTTCTCCAATCCCCGAACCGATGACACGTTGGTAGAGGCGCTAAATATCCAAGGGCGTTTCCCCTCGGTTCGCATTCTGCTGGCGACCATGGCAATCGTGGAAGCATAGTAACCTTTTCCGCGCTGAGAAAACGGAGTCATAGAATCGAAGAGTATGACCGAGTCGGAGACTGGAGAGTCAAGATTGGCGCTGATTTCCGAACAATGAAAACCCTGGAAGGGTGCTGCCCAGGTAAAGTGCAGAAATTCGCCCGAATGATTCACCAGCGCAAAGCCGGACCACTGCTCCTGCCGCAAGTGCTGTGCGCAGCGCAGCAGGTAAGCAAGCGTGCCTTCATCGTTCGCATTCTGCATGGCGGCCGCAGCCAGCGAGTTGAGATCGAGTGGCTTGAGACATACGCCGTCCAATGCCGGCAAGGCCGGATCCGGTTCGGTGAGTTCGTAAAAAAAAACTTCATCCCGCCCTGCGATCGAAGACGGCACGCGCTGAGTAAACCATCGACAGGTTTCCCCGAATCCGTTTTGCCGCAATCTTTGACGCACGGCATTACAGCGAGCGAGGGCGAAGCGAGTCGCGCCTTCCACTTCCGGCTGGATCTTCACCGCCACCGAAATGTAGTAGCGCACAAACTCGCGGAGATGTCGGCGATAAGAAGTATTCAGCGTCACATAGAGTGTTTCGCGCGTCCGGTTCGCGAACCGCTCTTTGTATTCCTCGGCTCCCAGCCCCAAATCCACGGTCTGCAACTCCGGTTTGTCCGCCGCCTCTTCGATCAGCTTCGCCAAAAGACAGAAACCGGGCGAGTATCTCTCGAAGTCACTGTCGAAGGTGGGCTGATACCAGAACCACGTACCCTGGAATTGAAACCCATAGTTCCAGGCAAACACTTTTTGTCCCGCCGCAAAGGTGGTAAGCGCGAACCATCCGCGTTCCGACAACAGCTTTGCCAACTGCTCAAGAAACACTCGCCGCTCATTGCGCACCATGTTGCTGATTCTCCCGGTTGCGAGGAACCTGGCGACGTGGGCTTCGATAAATCCTGGCAAAATGCCCTCCGCCTGTTCCCAGCAGCGCGCATGTTCCAGACGAACCGGAGCCTCGCGCCCCATGGCATTCAAAAATCGCCGCAGCATTTTTTTGCGCGGGAGCACGGGTTTATTTTCGCCCCGGCGCTGCAGCGATCCTAAAGAGACCTGCGCACAAATGTAGCCCGTGCGCGAAAAGCAATGGTAGTGCTGAGACTGTGCGGCATCCCGAAGAGCGAGGACAGTCGCCGAGTCCGCGGGCAAATTCGCGAGCCTGATTTCCCCGATATTTTGAAGTCTCAGCTCACCCATCACGGCCGTCACAAACGCTTTTCTATTCTCGGGCAAACTGAGGAAGTCGCAATAGTCGCCGGTCGTCGCGCAAAGAAAAGAAGCAGTCTCGCCAGCGCCACTCGTGGCCAATGCCACCACGCCGCACAGACTATCTTTTTCGTTGTACGCCAGGAAAATCAGCCGGTGCACCGTCGCGCCATAGGCACGTTGCACCGCCAGCGCCCACTCGTAGGTGAAAAAGACCTGGGGCTGGTCCACTCGCTCCACCAATGCATTCCACTGATGGCGAAGATCTTCGTCCTCCGGAATTTCTTTCAGCACGACTAGGCGCAAATTTCCCACTCACCGACCGTCAACGCTTCGTGAATACGTAATAGTACCAATCTGTCGCGTAGGGGTGAGCGGGCAGAGGATAATCGTCGCCCAGCACGCGCTCAATCCGGAAGCCGACGGCGTTCATCTCTTCCATCACTCGATCCGGTACCGAATAGTGAGTGAACAGACCACCATGGGAAGGATCGACAAAGTTCCCTTCTCCATTCCAGAATGCGCGCGATGGGACTCTCCGCAATGTACGTGCGAGCGTTGCCAAAGCGCATTGAGCAAGCGCCAATCCAAAGCACCCACAGGTCAGAGTCGCCACCAACAACTCGTAGAGCAAAACCGATCCCGAAGAAAAACGGCGGGCAATCTTCCGCACTCTTTCCCGATTCCAATGCGGACGAACCAGGATCGCCCGCGGATTGTGTGAAGAAAAAATCACGCAGCCATTTCGCTTGAGCACGCGATGAATGTGCTGAAAGCAACATCTTCTCCCGTCGGAGGGAAACACATAATCAATGCCGTTAAAAGCAAAAACAACCGCATCGAAAGATTCATCTCGAAATTCGGAAAGATCCGCCGCGTCCGCGATCCTGAACTCCAACTGGGGAAACTTCTCCCGGCAGGCCTTCACCATCGCCGCAGAGTAATCGACGCCCACATAAGCCGACGCCCGGCTCGCCAGATAGCGGGTGGTGCGGCCGCCTCCCACTCCAAGATCGAGAACCGCGCTCCCTGGCCTAATGAAAGAATTGAACAACAGTCTCTCGCAAGGAGTCAGATAATCGAGGGACGCGTAGTAGGAAGCTGCGGCGTCGTAGGCCGGAAGATTCGTTTTTTCACTCGCACGGATCACCCCCGCTAACCTGCGGCCATCTGCCAGCTCTGCTGGCCGTTGCGGCCAGCCCACCGCTGCAGAGCCGTATAGAATCCGGCCACGTTGGCTTCCAGTTCCGCCAGACTCATTTGCGTGGTGACGTGAATTCGTGGGATTGCATGCCGTGGCAACGCGGCCCCGAGTCCTCCACCGAAATTCATAAACGCAGCCTTGTATCCGGCGTCTCTCGCCATGTTCAAAATATCGGGCGTCACCGATTCCCGGTCGCCAAAGGGATAAGCCATAGCCCACACCGGTGTTTGCAATGCCGCTTCCAGGTGCGTTCGGCTCTCGGAAATTTCGTCCCAAGCGATCTCTGCAGGACACTGGGAAAGCATGGGGTGATTCAAAGTGTGAGCGCCAATGGTCATTCCGGCTGCAGCTAACTGCCGTAGTTCATCGCGCACAAGCAATCCGAAACGCCGCTCCGACACAGAACTGGCGGCAATCTGTGTTGGCCCCGCGCTAAGGACCAGCCGCGCTTCTTGAAGAAAGGAATTGCGAGTCTCAGCGTCGACTTGCGAGAGCCGTTTCACCACGTTCCACCAGGCAGCATGCCGCTTCCCAGGCTCAGTCAGGTCGCCGTTGATCGTTGAATCTCCACACGAGACTTCAAAATGTGCCGCCGGTGCGCGAAAGAAAATCAGAAACAGATCCTCATACCAAAGCGTACCTCGGCTTAGGCCTGCGGAAGCTCCGGTTACAAAAAAAAGACACTTCACTTGTTCTTGTTGCAGCACTGGCAGCATATCGGTCAGGTTATTGAGGAGTCCGTCATCGCACGTGAGCAGAACCGCTCTTGCAGGAAGTTTGCCCCGCTCTTCACACCACGCAAGAACATCTTCCGGCGAAACGACGGTGTAACTCTTTTTCAGAAGAACCAATTGCTTGCGAAAAATCTCGGCCTCGATCAGGTTGCCGTCGAACGCAGCATCGATTGGCTGGTACTCGCGCGGCCGAATTCCGTGATACGTCAGAACTGCCAGTCCCGGGCCACAAATCCGCCGAAAAACTCCGGCTTTTGCCAATGACGGGTACACCACCCGTTTCAATAGCGGACTCACTCCCCTCATTGTGGAGCCACCAGGTCCCAGTTCAACGGGGTTCCACGCTCTATGTCGCGAACCGCGCGCCGCCCCACAATCTCCAGCAAATGCCGCGTATGCAGTCCTTGCCCGGGACGAATGGACCGAATGTTTTCCGCGGTGAACATTTCTCCTTTCTTTACATCCCGCACCACAAAAAGCGAACGCCGGAAAACCCGGCTGGCGGCCTCGTTGCCCGTCGGCCCGAAATGAATTTCTCCCAAAGCTTCTTCCGCGACACGCACTGCATCAACCATCGACTTGAACTCTTGCGGCTCCAGCGAGAAGGCGCTATCCGGTCCCGGCTCGGTTCGCGACAACGTAATGTGCTTCTCGATGATGCACGCACCCAGCGCAACCGCAGCGACCGGCGCCGCAACTCCGATAGTGTGATCCGACAATCCCACCGGCACGCCGAATCGGCGACCCAATTCGGGGATGGTGCGCAAATTCATTTCTTCGGCGGGCGCCGGATAAGAACTCGTGCACTTGAGCAGCGCGATCTGTGTAGCGCCTGCCTGCCGCGCTGCCGCAATGGCCTCTTCAATCTCGCTGCACGTCGCCATACCCGTCGATAGGATAAGCGGCTTACCGGTGCGCGCAATTCTTTGGATCAGCGAAATGTCCACCAGTTCGCATGAAGCCACCTTATATGCGGGTGTATCCATGCGCTCGAGAAAATCAACCGCTGTCTCATCGAATGGCGATGAAAATAAATCGAGTCCGGCATCACTCGCCGCCTGCTTCAACTTGGGCTGCCATTCCCACGGCATATAAGCTTCGCGGTACAAGTCGTGCAGTGTTCGTCCGTCCCACAGCGTGCCGCCGTCAATACGGAATTCCGGTCGATCACTGTCAATCGTGATCGTATCGGCAGTGTAGGTTTGCAGCTTAACGGCATCCGCACCGGCGTGTTTGGCCGCATCAATCACCGCGACTGCCCGCTCGAAACTCTGATTGTGGTTCGCCGACATCTCCGCGATGATGTACACCGGATGCAAATCTCCCACCAGTTTCTGACCGATGCGAATTACGCGAGACATCACAGCTTTTTCTCCGAACCCGCGGACGCCATCAACTCCTCGGGCGCAAAAGGAACCCGGCGACCGCTGCGCACAATTTCCATCGAACGGCTGCCTTCGTTAAAGATCAAATCCAACACTGTGGCATAAGGGCAGAAAGGGGAAAAGAGCTGTCGATACCGGGGATGTTCGTAGTGTTGGAAAGCAACTTGAATACCGGCATCGGAGAACCAGCCAAGTTCTTCGAGCAGATACCCCGCTGACCCGAGCGGTGAAAGATAAGAATTCGCACCCAGCCGTCTACAGAGATTGACGAGGAGCTCCGAACGCTTGCCGATTTGCTTTAACTCAGACGAATGTACGCGCTTCGTGAAAATGCCCAGTAACTCGCATAGCCATCCGATTACAGAGCAGTTTAATTCGGCCAACAAACCGTTATGTGCCTGAAAGATCTTCGCCAACTGCGGGAAGTACTGATCAAAGTACGGAGTGCGTCGATAACTCAGTTCAATCGCCCGCAAGTGACTCTTCCAGAAATCCTGCTCGCGGATTTCAACTTCCACAATCCGCTGACTGAGACGTCCGCGAAAGACAACCGGCACCGTCAACCATTGCAATCCGGATGGACCTTTAATCCGGTTGCGTTGCTGCCAGGACTGCTTTTCAAACTGGACGTCATCAAGCAAGACAAAGCAATCGGCCTGATCGATCAAGTCGAAGTATCCCAGCCAGGGGAGAAATGTAGGCTGCGCAATTGCGATTTTCACGGCGTGCCGTTTGTCAGAACAAAACGTGCGCTTACTTTACGAAACTGCAGCGATCTCCACAGGGCCGCTGCTCTGTCGTTTCCTTCCGCCACCTCCAATTGAATCTTGGAAGGACCTAAAGCCCAAAGCTCTTTGATTGCTTGCTGCGCACATGCGCTCGCTACTCCGCGCCGGCGGAAAGCTGGAACCACGTAGAGCTCGTACACAGCGCCTGTCTTCCGTGGCAGAAATTTATGCTTCTCGATGCCAAAGAGAACAAATCCCGCGCGTTCTCCATCGCATAAGATCCATCGCAGAAAAAACTGCGGATTAGCGTGGATAGTCTCGAAATAGTGCCGCTTCCAGTCATCGTGAGGAGTAAAAGATGGATTTAGCTCGGAAAAATGATGGACTGCCATGCGCAGAAAGTCCTGGCCCTCAGAACGGACTACGGGAACCATGCTGACGATGTTCATTCCCACGCTTTCCTGGTTTCGCAGAATGCGCAGTACTCGCGAACAGCCCAGGCCATCAATGGTCTGCCGTCCCATGCGGGCCATCTTCTCTCTCAGTATTTTTGATTCCGCTATCTCAACTACCGCGGCGGCCAACGCACGTTCATCCAAATCTTTGGTAGCGCCCATATTGCGAACCACGCCATTTTTTGTCAGATCCGCGATCACTTGAGCCTGTACCGGATTCCTAGCATAGCTTAGAACCGCGCACCCCATGTACAACAGTTCCCACAAGGTTCCTCCCGCCGCTATGATCGCGATGTCCGTCCTCTCCATCACTTCGCACATGTCGAGCGGATTCAATAGAACTCGCACGTGGTTGGAAGCCAGTGATTGAAGAGCAGCCGGATTCGCATGGCCCGGCCCTGCGACAGCGGTGATTTCAAAATCCGGCAACCGGCTCAGCGCCTCGACAATTTTGAAAGTGAGATCCTCCGGATCGCTTCCTCCGAGGGTGACTAAAACTCTACAACCTCTGTCCGGGCAAACCCGGCTCGGTGGCCGTGACCGAAACTCACGCCGCAGCAACACGTACGATTCACCCAAACACAAACGAGCGAGACTGCCCTTTTCTCTGTAGAGTTTCTCTTCTGCTCCCATGTTCGGATTGACAATCAAGTCTGCGGGGAATGACTCTCGCCTCGCAAAATCGTCCACCAACAGCAAATGCAACCCTGCCGACCGCACGCGGTCAAGGAAGACAGAGTCGAACCGGTCTCCATCGACGATCACCCACGCAACACTTTGCTCGCGGGCGATTTCGATGATTGAGTCCGCGTCATCTGGGCTGCCGGCCTTCACCATCGTGCGAACAACACCAAATCCCTCCGACTCCAGCCGTTTTTCCAATAGCGCCGGTAACTCAGCGAAAACAAAAATTGCCTGCCCTCCTGCGTCCTGCCAGGCTTGCGCCAAGGCCAAACATCGCATCACGTGGCCAGCGCCAATCGCGTTGCTGGCGTCGGCTCGAATCAGAAGCAACGATTTGTTCATTGGTAGTTGTTCCCTGGAATCACATTCATCTAAAGGCCGCCCGCTGAGGTTCCCGGCTCATTCCCAACCATGCACGAAGGCGCTCCGGATCAATTGGAGTCCAGCAATTGTCGCGAAGTGCGGAATCTGACTCGAACTCTCGCAGTATTTGCGGAATTTGTTGGATCTCATCCGTTCGATGAAGCTGGATTCCCACGCCAAAACGCGTGAATTGATCAACATATCCATATGGCGACGATTCCAGCCACTTGCAAAGAAAGCACGGAACGCCACGCAATGCGCACTCTACCGCGACCGTCGATAAAATCGTTATCCCGAACCATGCCTTCTCCAACATCTGCGGCTGTAGCGGGCCGCTTACTATCCGCAAGTTTCCCCGCTGGCCAGGTTCTACTACCTCCCGGATTATCCGCGAACGCTCTGCGACGCTCTCGGTGGGGTGCAATTTAATCATCAATTCGCGGCCCTGCGAAAGTGCCAGGTCCGCCAGTGGAGGCAGGATGTCTTCGTAAACGTCACGAACTCTTCCCCCAGAAGCCTCATAGGGCTCAGAGAAAAAAATAATCGAAGAACTCGCAGTCTTCGGAGCCAGTGCGCGTTGATCTGCAATTCCCGGCGCCCCCACTTTGACTTGACTTGCCGGCAGTTCGCACAACCGCACCAGATAGTCCTCTTCCATCTTGCCTTTCGCCAGCAACACATCTGCATGAGCGCGCTTGAACAGGTAGCGGCCATCCAATGCGCCGTGATGGCAGGAAATTGTCGGCAATCCCATTTGTTTGGCAAGCAGCATAGGAATGTGCGTGTAAGGATTACTGTCGTCCGCACACATTACAGCTTGCACCGGCTCAGTCTGCAAAACGTTACGCCAGGCGTCGCGTATCTCCAACCCTCGCGCAAAGCGGCTGGGAAACTCTTCCAGGCAGCCAAGGTTAGCGATAGCCCCAAATTCGGGAACTGATTCAAGCTCGTTGCGCAGCGCTCCCCATCTCGTCATTAAATCAGCGTATTCGGAATTTCTTGCGGACTCGCGTACAGAAGCATACGAACGCAACCAGGCGGTCGTAACATTCGGTGGCGGATTCTCGACCCATCCGTTGCGGCGAGTCGCAACCAACAGGAAATGCGTATCGCGCAAATTTGCGGCATAGGCAAGACCGGTGCGGGAAACATTGACATACGCGCTCGGAAGCAGCACCACCGGACCATCCACAGGCGTACGCCTGCTCGCCAATATTCCACGAAACTGATAGCCGGGATCGTTCTTATCCCAGAAAAACTCCAGCAACTGTCCGGCGGGAAATTTCTTCCACAGGCGAAAATAGTGGCCCGCTCCGTGTCTTGCCTGATTGTGCGGCAGAACAAAAGAGTGGACCCGGCCGTCCAGCAACCGCCCGAGCGCATCGGCATGAAGCCCCGGCCGCGAAACATGAATCTCATCATTGGATCCGAGTGTTTCCACAAATTTTTGCAGCAGAATCACCATCTCCAGTTGCTGATGAACCAGAATCGCGGTTAACTCCCACCAGTCCAAACCGAAGCCATCAGTGAGCCGCCCTAGTCCCGACGTCAGCAACTCCCGCACCTTGCGGAACTCATCGAAGCCGTTGCGCAATTCCTGCAGAGGAGTAATTCTGGAGTGCAAAACCCTATACGCATCCTCATACGATTTGCTTCCGCCCAGCCCCAGATCGACGACGCGATCCCACGATGAATCCGCCCAGGGACCATCCAGTAGCCCGTCTTGAGGATGTATCAGCAGGACTCTCATAGGAAAGGAGCCAGAATAATTCGTGTCTCAGTTAGCAGGCAATTGTAGCGGGGCCGTGATCGAAAAAGTAAAAGCTCATCATCCTTCGTGTAATGCCTTCTGCATCACTGAACGATTCATCTCCATCAATTCCGGCTGGCGATCGAGAATGTCGAGAACATCATGCCAACCAAAATCTTCGGGGTTCTCCAATCGAGAGTAGATCGCGCGAATGAATTCCAAATCTTCCGTAGTATCGAGCGTCCAGCGATGGTTGCTATAGTCGGCCTCGCCTGTCACGCGCAAAATTTTAAACTCGTCGGGATTCTGATAGATGTAAGGCGTCACGTGAGCCCGCTGATAAGGCTGTGTGGCATTGCGCCATGCGCGTTCCAGAGCCTGCACGGTCATTACCTCGGTGTCCAGTCCGCGCGGATATGTTCGAACCAAAGCGTTAGAAGCATAATCAGGTCTCTGATCAATAAACGCTTGAATCGTTTTTTCGGTAATCCTAGGGTCGAGCAACGGACAATCTGACGTGATTCGAACCACAATATCCGCTTGGCAAAATTGGGCCGCGCGAAAATAGCGGTCGAGCACGTCGTTTTCATCGCCGCGAAAAACTGGGACCGAGCAGCGTTCGCACTCTTCGACTATCGCGTCATCGGCCCGCTGATCGCTTGTGGCGATCAGCAACTCATCAATCAGCCGGACGCCCCGCAACCGGTTCACCACTCTCGCCAGCACTGTCTTGCTTTCAATATCTTTAAGTACCTTGCTAGGAAGCCGTGTGCTCCCCATGCGCGCCTGGATGATTGCTACCACTTTTGAATTCTTATTCATTTAGTCAACGCGCTATTTCGCAGCGAAAACTTTCGCCAGTGTGTTTCGTATTCCCCGCTCCTTAATTACTTCTTTGAGGCGGTTGGCGCGCATCAGCATGATCGAACCGGGAAGTTCAGGAAAACTTCCCACTTTGTGCGCCTTGCGGCGGCTAACCAGTCTGCCTACCAACTTCTGCTCATACACTGTGCCCGCAATGTAAACACGCGGCTTTTTGCTCGCGTTCAAAACGTTTATTGCTCGGTTCGCTTGTCCCACAGTGAGTTGAAATTTCACGTGCCCGTGAATGATCTTGACCGTTCCGTTCAAGTATCCCTGCCCCCGAAATTTGCAGTTGTACTCTCTTGTCAGTGTTGCAATCCGCACATCGCTGGCATAAGCGGCCGCGCGAAAGAAAGGCTGGTCATTGATTGGCTGGCCCGGCTTCTCGGCCAGAAATGACTGATAGAGTTCGCCCCAACTTTCCAGGAATCGGTCCATCTTCTCCGACCGCTTCAAGGCCATGATCCCGGTGTTGAATTCAGGAAAACTCGCCGGAATATCCAGCCGCGGATAGCGGTTGAACCAGTCTGTGTTGACGTACTCCTCGTGCGTAGCGGCACAGTCGAATCGATCGAGCACCGAAAATAATTCCGGGACCGGTTCTACTACGTAAGTATCCGCATCAATGAAAAGCGTTCGCTCATAAGGCATCTGACGAATCAGCGTCGTCTTGTCGTAAAAGCCGTCTTGCGTAGGTTGGACCGGAATCACGCGCTCAAAATATGCGCTCTCCACCGGAAACTGGGAAAAAACAGTGATCGGCAAATCCGGCATGGCGCGCTTCAGGCTCGCGGCCGAAGTAAGCAGCAAATCCACATACCGCCGGTCCTGCGTGATGATGTAGACGGCGCCGTTCGACATTCATGCTCCCATCGTCACGAGTGGCCGTTGTTTATCGAATTCTCCGCTCCGGAGTAGAAGCTCACCACCTTGCGCACGGCTTCGATCACGTCATCGGCGTCCCGGTCGCTCATGGCGGGAAACATGGGAAGGCTGATGAGTCGGGAATAGGCAGCTTCGGCAACGGGAAATTCCCCGCCCTTATATCCAAAGCGCTCGCGATAATAAGGATGGAGATGCACGGGAATATAGTGAACGTTCACACCGATGTTTTCGGCCCGCAAGGCGCGAAAGATCTGCGCGCGACCAGTTCGCAGCATTTCCAAATCCATCTTAATCGGATAAAGATGCCAGGCTGGATTTACTTCAGGCCGCACCGCCGGGACAATTACGCCCGGCATCCGGCGGAACGCGGCAGTATATCGAGCCGCAATTTCGCGCCGCCGTGTCAGATTCACGTCCAGTTTTTTCAACTGCTCAATCCCAAGCGCGCAGGCAATATCCGGCAGGCGATAGTTGAACCCCAACAACACCATTTCGTAATGCCATTGCCCCGCGCTCTGCCGCTGGCGCGCATCGCTCGATATGCCGTGGTTGCGAAAACGCCGCAACGTCTCGGCGAACTTGGGATTGTTGGTCGTGACCATTCCGCCTTCGCCCGTCGTGATGTGCTTGACCGGATGAAAACTGAACACGGTCATATCGGCGATGCCACCGACACGCCGCCCGCAATACTCCGCGCCCAGAGCGTGGCACGCGTCTTCAATTACCGTCAGACCCTTACGGCTCGCCAACTCGATAATGGCATCGAGATCGGCCGGATGCCCCGCGTAGTCAACTGCAAAAATAGACCGTGTCTGCGGGCCAATTTTTCGCTCGACTTGTTCTGGATCGAGGTTCAGTGTGTCCGCACAAACGTCGGCAAATACCGGAGTCGCATTCTGATAAAGAATGCAATTCGCCGTGGCGGCGAAAGTCATGGGAGTCGTAATGGCTTCGTCACCAGACTTCAAGCCTGCCGCAAATGCGGCCGCATGCAGCGCCGCAGTACCGGAAGTGAAACTCACCGCGTGCGCCGCACCCACCCGCACCGCGAATGCTTCTTCAAACCCGGCAACCTTCGGCCCGGTGGTCAACCAATCAGAACGCAGCACTTCGACCACCGCTTTGATGTCATCCTCGTCAATCGTCTGCCGCCCGTACGGCAGCAGAGTTTCGCGTACGGGCGATCCGCCATTGATGGCAAGGGCCTGTGCGCTGACGACAGTTGTGGTCATAAACGTTATGCTCACCTGGAATGCGCCCACAAATCACGCGGGAATCTTTTCCGGAATCGTCGGCTCTTCAGGCGCGAGCGGCCCGATCAACTGCCGCAACTGCTGATCATCGAGCCAGCGGTCGTTGCTGTCGCTGGCGTAACGGAAGCCCTCCGGCAACGCGCGCGCGTTCATCCAGTTTTCACGTCGCCACCACGGATGCGCCGGCTGAATAATGTAGCGGTCTTCCACTTCGAGAGTATTCCGCGCTTCATCTTCAGAAACCAGAACTTCGTGCAGTTTTTCTCCGGGCCGAATACCGATTGTCTCGATTTCGCATCCCGGCGCGATCGATTCTGCCAGGTCCACCAGGCGCATGCTGGGAATCTTGGGAACAAAAATCTCTCCGCCGTGCATTTGCTCGAGGCTGCTCACGACAAAGCGAACGCCCTGTTCCAGCGTGAGCCAAAAGCGCGTCATGCGAGCGTCCGTCACCGTGATGCGGCCCCGCCGACGCTGCTCAAGAAATACCGGAATCACGCTGCCGCGGCTCCCGACGACATTGCCATAGCGCGCGCAACTGAAGCGAGTTTCCTGCGCACCCGCATAGGCATTGGCCTGGACAAACATTTTTTCCGCGCACAGTTTCGTCGCGCCATACAGATTGATGGGATTCACCGCTTTATCGGTGCTGAGCGCCAGGGTGCGCCGCACGCCTTGATTGATGGCGGCGTCAATGACATTGCGCCCGCCCATGATGTTGGTCTGAATGGCTTCAAACGGGTTATATTCGCAGGCCGGAACCTGCTTTAACGCCGCGGCGTGCACCACCACCGTTACTCCGGAAAAAGCCCGCTCCAACCGCTGCGCATCGCGAACGTCGCCAATAAAGTAGCGCAAGCTGGCATCGTCGAATCCCGCGGTCCGCATATCGTGCTGCTTGAGTTCGTCGCGGCTGAAGATGACCAGCTTTTTGGGCCGGTACTCCTTCAGCATAATTTCGACAAACTTCTTGCCGAACGATCCCGTTCCGCCCGTGATCAGCACCACCTGTTCGGACCAATTCATTCCGTCGACTCCAAGAATTTTCTCAACCAACGTGAACGAAACAACTCGCGGCTCGCTTTCGGGCTGGAAGAAACTTGCTGGGTAGTATAGCGAAGTTTCGCGGCCAACGCCCTGACCGCTTGCCGCAAACGTTCTGCGCGAACTCGTGTGCACCCGTCATCAACACGTGGGAAAAATTGCGTCTCGTTTCGCTCCCATCCAATGCTAGAATGTCGGCGAACTCTCCAGCTACCCAGTGCAAAGGAAATCCCTGCGAGACGAACCAGCCTCTTCGGACCGGGACTTCGTGGTATGTGTACTTACAGCGGCTTCGTCGTTGGGCTAGGCGCAAAATTTCGTTGAGGAGCACGCATGGATTTAGGACCTCTGGTGCCGGCGAATGGCAGCGTTGTGCGCGAGATGCAGCCCGCTCCTGGCCTGGATCTCGGCCGGCTTGGCACCCCCCGTGTGTATCCCGAACTCCCGGCCCAGGAATCGGTTGTCGGCGAATATCTGCGCGTCCTCTCCAAGCGCAAGTGGATTGTCATTTCCTGCCTGCTGACTATTTTCTCTCTGGTTGCGATTGCCAGCCTGAGAATGACGCCGGTATATGAAGCGGCCGGCACCATTGCCATCAACAAGCCGGACTCGACGCTCAACTTCAAAGACTCGGCAACTTTCAGTCTCGACTACTACGATCCGACGGAACTGGAAACAGAAGTCAAAATTCTGCAGAGCGATCTTCTGGCGCTTCAGGTGATCAAAGAGCTGAATCTGGACCGCCGTCCCGAGTTCGGTGGAAGCAAGCCACAACTGCCTTCGTCCCTCGATCTTGCTCCCGACCCGTTGCAGGGTGACTCCGCGCGCGCGTCTTCTCTTTTGGGCGGCTTTAAAGGCAATTTAAAAGTCACGCTCAGCCCCAACACCCGCATCGTGGAAATTCGCTACCGCAGCGCCGACAAGCAGATGGCCGCCAACGTCGTGAACACGCTGATGCAAACTTACGTCGAGAACAACTTCAAGGCTCGATTCGAGTCCACCATGCAGGCGTCCGACTGGCTCTCGAAGCAACTGGTCGATCTGCAAATGAAAGTTGAGACTTCCCAGGAAAAATTGGTGCGCTACCAGAAAGAACACGAAATCCTGGGGATGGACGAGAAGCAAAATATCATCACCAACAAGCTGGACGAACTTAACAAAGAACTCACCGCCGCCGAATCCGAGCGCATGGATAAAGAAGCGGTCTATCGCTTGATCCAGTCCGGCGACCCCGATGCAGTCACCTCCACGGCAGGAAGCCTGGACAATGCCGGAGGGTCGGGATCTCAATCCGGCTCCGCGCTGCTGGAGTCATTGAACGCCAAAGCAGCTGATCTGCGCATTCAGGCGGCCGATTTGAATACGCAGTTCGGTCCTTCTTATCCCAAGCTGCTGCAAATCAACAACCAACTCAAAGAGATCGACGTTCAAATTCAGGGCGAGATGAAGAAAATCGTCAGCAAGGTTAAGGGCCTTTACATGGCTTCCTTGCAGCGCGAAAACATGCTTCACGACGCCCTGGAAAAGCAGAAGCAGGAAGCCAACAAGCTGAACGAAAGCGCCATCGAATACAGCCTGCTGAAGCGCGATGTGGAAACCAACCGCCAGCTCTATGAAGGCCTTCTGGAAAAACTGAAAGAAGCCGGAGTCTCAGCCGGATTGAAGTCGAACAACTTCCGCATAGTCGATAGCGCACGCGTCCCCACCGGACCCATCGAGCCCAACGTGCCCCGCAACCTCGGCTTCGCCTTCATCCTCGGTTCCATGTCCGGCATCGGATTGGCGTTCCTGCTGGAAGGCCTGGACAACACGGTGCGCACCACCGAACAAGCGCAGATGATCTCCGGTTTGGCCTCGCTGGGAATGATTCCGCTCGGCTCCAAAAGCAACCGTGAAGGCGCTAATCCCAAGCGCCTGGCACTGGCGGCGTCAAAAGAAGCAGTGGAACTGGTTTCGCAGGCGCGTCCGCAATCGCAGATGGCAGAATCCTATCGCGCGCTTCGCACCTCGCTGCTGTTGTCGAATCTGGGCGCCCCCCCCAGAGTGATCATGGTGACCAGCGCACTTCCCCAGGAAGGCAAGAGCACCACCAGCATCAATACCGCGGTTGTGCTCGCGCAAAAAGGTGTGCGGGTATTGTTGATCGACGCCGACCTTAGACGCCCGAGCATTCACAAAACCTTGGGTATGGGTCCGCGCAGCGGCCTCAGTAACGTTCTTACCGGAAGCATCACTTTGCAGCAGGCAATTGCCGTATCAACCGTGTTGCCCAACCTGCATATTCTGCCCGCCGGAACGCCGCCGCCCAACCCGGCCGAACTTCTCGCTTCCAACAATATGAAAGAAGTGCTCGATGAACTCCGGGGGCAATACGACCACATCGTCGTTGACACTCCGCCCACGCTCTCGGTTACAGACGCGGTTGTGCTTTCGCCTCGCGCCGATGCGATCGTGCTCGTGATCCGTTCCGGCCAGACCACCAAACAATCTTTGCGCCGCGCCCGCGACATTTTGACTCAGGTGAATGCCAGGGTCAGCGGCGTGCTTCTGAATGCCGTCGATCTGAGCTCCCCGGATTACTATTACTATTACGAATACAAGGGCAAGTATTCGAACTATTACCGCGACGGAGAATCATCATCGGATGCGCATGAGGACGATGACGACGATGCGGAAAGTCCTTCCGTGACGTCCACTAGCGCGTAACGATAGCTTCTCTCATACTGCGCCCACATGCAGATTTCCCTCGCTACCCCGGTGCGGAAACAAATCGTCGCTGGCACGGCACTCGTGGTCGCGCTAGCCTACATGAGCCTTGCTGCAAGCCGGTTCATCGGCTCGTGGTTCGGCGATCGAGTGGATCAGTCCAGCTTGCAGAGAGCGGTCCGCCTCGATCCCGGCAATGCCGATTTCTGCGATCACCTGGGCCGTTATTACGCGCTCGTCGTTCGCGATCCCGCTTCAGCGATTGCACCCTATCGGGCCGCGGTTCAATTGAACCCTCACTCCGCCCGTTATTGGTTCGACCTGGCCAGCGCCTATCAGGTGCTGGCTCACCCCGTCGATCAAACTTCCGCCTTGGAACATGCTATTGAAGCCGATCCGACGACTCCCGACGTCGCCTGGGAAGCCGCGAATCTCTATCTGGTTCAGGGAGAGACGAAAAAAGCCCTGCACGAATTCCGGGTTGTTCTGGCCAATGACCCGACGCTCGCCGATCCGGCAATACGCTTTTGCTGGCGGATTCAGCCGAACGTCGAAACGCTATTGCGCGACGTTCTGCCCCCAAAGCCCGAGGCTTATATTGCCTTCCTGAATCTTCTGCTTTCCAAAGAAGAAACCGCCGGTGCAGCACTCGTGTGGGACTCGTTGATGCAGACAACCCAGCCCTTCGAACGTCGGTACGCTTCCGAGTATTTTCAATATTTGATCCGGCACAAAGAAGTCGATCAGGCGGTGTTGGTCTGGCGGCAGACGGCCAGTCGTTTTGCGCTCTCCTCGTATTTGCCATCGACCGCCAACCTGATGGTCAACGGAAATTTCAGTCTCGACGTGTTAAATGACGGTCTCGACTGGCATTACGAAAAACAATCTGGCGTGCAGCTAACTCTCGACCCTAGCGACTTTCACGGTGGTCGCCGGTCGTTGTCGATCGCTTTCGACGGCCCCGGTATTAACGACGCTGGGATCTACCAACTCGTCCCCGTGCAGCCGAATACGGAATATGAATTCTCCGCCTATTATAAGAACGGTGAAATCGAAGGCGCGGGAGGGCCGCACTTTACCGTTCAGGACATGTACAACCCGGCAACCATTTACTTCGACAGCGATGAACTGAAAGACGCCGGATTTTGGAAACTCTCAAGCGGCAACTTCACTACGGTGGCTGGTTGCAAGCTTCTGGTCGTTCACATTCGCCGGCTCCCGGCAAGCAGTCCCATCCGTGGTAAGCTCTGGATCGACGATTTCCGCCTGGCGAGAAAACAGCAGTAACCATGCCCACCCACGGCAGCAAAGCCGGAAAACAGAGCGCAATGACTATTTCTACGCTCTTCCAATTTCAGCAGCAGCCGCTCTCTACGCGCCTTGGCTCCATCTTGCTTTATGGAGTCTTTGGCCTGCTGATGTTCGGACCGCTGGCTTTTGGCGGCGTCGAGCCTTGGTCGATTTTCGTCCTCGAAGTTGGCTCCGCACTGTTGTTTCTGCTGTGGGTGGCGAAGCAGTGCGTCGACGGTGTGATCAAACTCCGTCCAAACATCCTGTATTTGCCGATGAGCGCGTTCGGACTGCTGATTTTTTTCCAGATTGTCTTTCGCGTCACCGCCTATAAGCACGATTCAACGAGTAGCGCTCTTCTGTTCTGCGCGTACGGGATCTTATGTTTTCTCGCTGGTCAGACCTTGCTGCGCAGCGCTCAGGCGCGAAAACTCGCCGTGATTCTCTCCATTTATGGCTGTGCGGTCGCTTCCCTTTCGTTGCTGCAAGGGATTGCTCCAAACGGCAAGCTCTACTGGCTGCGTGAGCCGCGCCTGGGCGGCTGGATTTACGGACCTTATGTCAATCACAACCATTACGCCGGCCTGATGGAAATGCTGGTCCCCATTCCCCTGGTTTTGTCGCTGACCAGGATGGCTCACAGGAAAGAACGGCTAGCGGCGGCGGCGGCCGCGGCGATCATGGCCGGCACCATCTTTCTTTGCGGATCGCGTGGCGGGATGTTGGCACTGTTCGGAGAACTGACGGTCCTCGCCGTTGTCTTGGTGCGCCAGCAGAAAGGAATGCGGTTGGCGTTAGTCACGGGCGCATTCCTGGCAATTCTCATCGCATTGTCGGTCTGGCTTGGCGGCGCGGAACTTGGCCAGAGAATCTTCAGCATCTCCACCGAGGCGCGCTCTGAAATTTCCGGCGGACTTCGCTGGAATATAGACCGCGATGCCTTCAAGATGTTTCTCCAGCGCCCGGTGGCCGGCTGGGGGCTTGGCACGTTTCCCGTTGTCTACCCACAGTTTCGCAGCTTTTACACCAATTTCTTTGTCAACCAGGCTCACAACGACTACATGCAGTTGCTGGTAGAAACAGGACTGCTGGGATTCGGAATCATGATCTGGTTCCTCGTTGTGCTCTATCGTCAGGCCTGGAAAAAAATCGGCAACTGGACTTCGGATGTCAGCGGAGCCGTTGCCTTGACTTGCATCCTTGGCTTCACCGGCATTCTGATCCACAGCGCCGTAGACTTTAATCTGCAAATTCCAGCGAACGCCGCATTATTTTATGTCCTATGTACCATCGGCGCAGCCGATCCTTTTGCGCAACCTATGCGCAAGCGCAAGGCAGTCAAGCCGCCTGCCGAAGTAATCGTGCCCACCTCAGAAGTCGTGTAGCGTCCTCATGGGAATGAGGCACTCAGATGACGTGCTCAAGATGCACGCATTTATGAAGAGATTAATTTGGGTTAGAAGGGCTGGCGGGGTTGTCGTTCTTGATCAAAACCCATGTGGTAACGCCGACGATAGCTCCAGCACCGATGCCGATGGCCACTGGCGAATTCAGGATACCTCCGCCTGCGGCGGGAACGGCACCCGTGGCGCGCTTCTTGTTTTTCTTATCTTTACTGTCGGCCGACTGATCTGACGACTCGTCGCGAGTCGTCTCCTGCCCCTGCGCCAGGGTCAAGGTTTCCTTGCCGTCGCTGATCGTCAGGTCACCCTTGCGGGCGGCAATTCTCACGGTTCCATCTACATCCGTCACATTGAATTCAGTCCACGAATCCGCGGCTGGGGTTACTTTCACATCCCCCGCCGTAGCCGCGACACTCTTCGAGGTCGATACCGTGATCCCGCCATGCTCGATCTTGAGCGACGAGCCTTCAAATTGCACAAGTGAATCGGAATGAACTGTAATGCTCGATCCCGCTGAGTTGATATTGGCTACAGTGTCGGAACGGGTCTGAAGCAGATCACCGATGAAAATGGCGGAAGACGCGCGAGGAACCCAAGTGCCATTCACCCAGGCATTGCCGGTGGTGTAGAGCATGGCTGCGGAATCCGCAGCAAACAGGGAAGCCGGGAACAGAAGCAACAGCACGCCACACACCAATCGTCCAAAAACAGACCGACCCATTCCCACGCTCCGTTAATAACTAAGTAGGTTCCTCTGTTCGGCATCCTAGCCCCCGCGTAATTCACAGTCAATGTGTTTTGTGGCGGGAAGTGGGGTTTTATGTGGAAAACTTTTAAGCGTGGTCTTCAGGATTACAGGGTGGATTGCTTCAGTTCCGAGACAACGATTAGCTTAGCGCCAGCGGTCGACCGCGTTCCACCACAGCCAACGTACCCACTCATAGGTGCAGGTCTTCGCCCACTGCCGATGCTTCCACCATTTCTCTCCGAACTCGCGGTCGTCGCGCGCCGCTGCGACGGAGAAGCTCTTACCCCTCAATTCGTGCCGGAAGACGCTCAACGCCCGCCGGGTGTGAAAGTCCGAGGTCACCAGCAATACGCGATTGCCGGTTTCGCTTCGTAGACATTTCTCGGCGTCGTGCGATTCGTCTTTGGTGGAAAGGCCTTCACTCGGGCAAATGCTGATCGAGGCGACTTCGGGAAATTTTTCTACGTATTTCTGCGCGAGTTCGATTTCCGAGAAACCAAAATCTTTGGCCTCCGCCGGGACATCCAGCACGATACGGCGCGCATAACCCTTGGCCAGAAGCTGAAGTGCACGCTGCGGCCGCTTGTCCGTCTCGCCCGCCAGGACCACAATCACATCCGAGGGTTGAGGAGCATCCACCACTAACATGTACCCGGCCTTGTCGGCGAACGCTATAAACCCTCCGAAAACTAACAGCAAACCGATCCAGCCTCGTTTTCCCATGAACTTTCTCTATCGTAAATCTCGTGCCCTTGGCGTGATGGCGTTGCGGCAGCGTGAACGCATATCCTTGTATGCGAGTCAGCCGCGCCTCAGATTGCTGGTGACCAAAGGTACCGCCTGCCGTTGCTGATCGATCCGAACCGGTTTTTTGCCGTGCTAGAATCGAGGCTTATCCCGGCAATTTTGACCTCCTTATTTCCTCCCATGACGACACTATCATCGAGCGTCACTAGCCCCGTCGATCAATTCAAGGCCAAGATCCAACAGCGCGAAGCCCGCATCGGCATCATTGGACTGGGTTATGTCGGACTTCCGCTCGCTTTGCTCTACAGCGAGCAGAAATTCCGGGTTACCGGCTTCGATATCGACCAGCGCAAAGTCGAAACCATCGCCAACGGCGGTTCCTATATTTATCGCATCGCAGCGGAAGAAATTAAGGTGGCGAAGACCAGCGGTTTCATCGCCACAGCAGATTATTCGCAGATCAGCGCGATGGACGCCGTCATCATCTGCGTACCCACGCCGCTGAACGAATATCACGAGCCCGATCTCAGCTACATCACCAATACTACACATGCCATCGCCCCGCACCTGCGCGCCGGCCAATTGGTGGTTTTGGAAAGCACAACTTATCCGGGAACTACCGAAGAGGTGATGCTGCCTATTCTCGAAAAAGAGAACAAATCCAGCCTCAAGGCCGCGCGCGAGGGCGAACTAACCGGCAAAGAATTTTTCATCGCCTTTTCGCCAGAGCGGGAAGATCCAGGTAACACCACCGTGGCTCGCCGCGACATTCCAAAAGTTGTGGGCGGACTGAACCCGCAGGCAGCCGAACTCGCCGCTGCAATGTACGGGGCCATCTTCAACCGCACGGTGGTCGTATCGTCTCCCGCAGCAGCGGAGATGACCAAGCTGCTGGAAAACATCTACCGTTGCGTCAACATCGCGCTGGTGAATGAACTCAAGCTGCTTTGCCTACGCATGGGTCTGGATATTTGGGAGATCATCGGTGCAGCGGCAACCAAACCGTTCGGCTTTCATCCTTTTTACCCCGGTCCCGGACTCGGCGGCCATTGTATTCCGGTCGATCCTTTCTATCTTTCCTGGAAGGCCAAGGAATGGGACTTCCGCACCCGCTTCATCGAACTAGCCGGCGAAATCAACACCAACATGCCCTACCACGTGCTGGCGTCGGTTGGCAGCGCCCTGAATGGCCAAAAAAAATCATTGAATGGCTCGCGCGTGCTGGTGCTGGGCGTCGCCTACAAAAGAGACATCGACGATCTGCGCGAGTCTCCAGCGCTCACCATCATCGAGCTCTTGCAGAAGGAGGGAGTGCAAGTCAGTTATCACGACCCCTATTTCCCTTTTATCGGCAGAGGCCGCAAGTACGACCTACAAATGAAGCGCACAGAACTCGATAACCTCGGGCAATACGACTGTGTGCTGATCGTCACCGACCATTCCGACTACGACTACGCTCGCATCGTTCGCGACTCTCAGTTGGTGGTCGATACCCGCAACGCTACCAAGGGAATTCAAAGCGCAAAGATCGTCCACTGCTAAGCGAAATTGGCTGACTTCCGGTCGAAAATGGGAAATCTCCAGCGCAAGAATGTACTTTCTTGCGCGTTAGTACGGCCAGTCATTAGTACATTCGCGCCAAGTAACTGATGACACGCTGTTTATCAATATGAGACGAGCCTTCGTAGTGGCCCTCGCCGTGCAGAAATTTGTTCGGAATAGTAGACTAAGTTTTCCCCGAAGTGGCGTTGCAGATGCGTCTCTGAGTGCGTTGCGGCTAGAACATTTGCTCTTAAATTTGTGTTGGTTAGTCCAGGGCTGATGAAGCGTTTTATGGGACACTCCTCCTCCCAACCTGTTTTGTTTTCTCTTCTTCCCGAGTCCAGGAAGCCGTGGACGGAGTTCGCGTTCAGCGTTGCCGCCGAGAGTCTGGCAATAGCCCTCCTTCTCTGGGTGGGAGTGCTGCACCCCGAAATTCTACGGCGCTCTGAGCACACTTACCGGTCCGTCCAGTTGGCGCCAACTCCAGTGCCCGTAAATCACACACCGCAGCCTTTACGCTCGCAGAGGCCGGTCTTGGTTGCCCGTCTCGACCCCAATGAATCTTTGCGTCTCCCCTCGGTTGCGCCGAAACCGCGGAATGAGGCCGTGCCCGAAGCGCCCGAAGTAAAGATGCCGGAAAAAAAGCTGGATCCACTTCCGCCGACAGCGACTCCGGCAATTCCCAAGCAACTGGTAAAGACGAATGTCTTTTCCACCGGAAGCTCGGCTCCACAAACTATTGCCAAAGCCCCCGACAAAGTACAGACCGGAGGATTTGGCGATCCCCACGGCGTACCGGCAAAAGCAAACGACGGCAAGGCTGTGAACATCGCGCAATTGGGATCGTTTGATCTTCCCTCCGGCCCCGGCAATGGCAACGGAACGGGCGGAGCCAACGGCGCACGCGGCGTGGTTGCCAGTTCTGGCTTCGGCAATGGAGTTTCCGCCGGAGACAATAGCGGGCGATCACCCGCGCATACTTCTGTGCATCAGGCAGGCTTTGGCGATGCCGATGTTCCGGCTCCCCCGACGATTCATTCCCATTCGGCGGAAGCCTCGGCGAAAGTCATCCCCGCAGAAATTATTTCGAAACCCAATCCGGTCTACACTGAAGAGGCCCGCGGCTTGCACATTGAGGGCGAAGTTCTTCTCGAAGTGGTCTTACAGGCATCGGGCCGGTTGCAGGTCTTGCGCGTGGTGCGTGGATTAGGCCACGGCCTCGACGACTCTGCCGTGCACGCCGCCGAACAGATTCACTTTAAGCCGGCATTGCGAGATGGCCAGCCCGCCGACTCCACCGCAGTGTTGCATATCGTCTTTCAACTGGCATAATGTCTGAAAAGGTTTTTATGAGAATTTTTTTGTTGGGTCTGCTTTTTTTCTCCCTGGTTTTGGCTTCCGCGTTTCGCGCTGCGGCGCAGGATCCTGCAGCGCCCAATCCCGCGTCCCCGGCGTCACAACCTTCCAACGCACCCGCGACCAATGCACCCTCCGCTTCCGATCCAGTGCCACAGGGTCCAACGATTACGCAACCGGCGCCCGCGTCATTGTCGGATGTTCTCGACCGCACGGTACAGAAAGAGCATTTATTTCTGGCACAAATGCGGCACATGCACCCGATGGTCGAAACTTACCTCCAGGATCTCAAGACCGATAAGGACGGAAATACCGTCCCCGCCAAAGATCAATATTTTCTCGGCCGCCTCGATATGGCCGACGGTCCCGAGGATGTTTCCTTCACTGGCCAACCGGGATTCGGCCATCGCATGGTCAACAAGCTCACGGGCGTTTACTCCATGCACTTTTTGCCTCTGGGGTTCGCGCAGATGGTGGTGCTGGATACTGACTTTCAAAAGAAGTATTACAACTTCACGCTGGTACGGCGCGAATTTCTGGGCGAATTGCGCTGTCTCGTCATCGACGTCCAGCCCAAGGAAAGCGCTCCCCCGGGCCGCTTTATGGGGCGCATCTGGGTCGAAGACCAGGACTATAACATCGTCCGCTTCAATGGGACTTACTATCCGCAACCCAAACTCGGCTTCTATCTGCACTTCGACAGTTGGCGGCTGAACATGCGCCAAGGCAGCTGGTTGCCAGCTTATATCTATAGCGAAGAGTCGAACCTCAAAACTGGATTGTCCAAGGGCGTTCACTTCAAGGCACAGACTCGGCTCTGGGGTTACGACCTCAAGGGCCTGGGGAAGAGCGAAGAGCTTACGCAGATTCTTGTCGACTCGCCGGACTCCGTGAAAGACCAATCGGACGCAGCCGCCGACGCAACTCCGGTGGTCGCCGAGCGCATGTGGGAGCGCCAGGCGGAAGACAATGCCATCGAGCGGATGCAGAAGATCGGACTGCTCGCGCCCGCCGGTGAAGTCGACAAAGTCCTCCAGACCGTCGTCAATAATCTTCTTGTCACCAACAACATTGATCTGCAGGGTGACGTGCGCTGCCGCGTGCTGCTCACCTCTCCGCTCGAGTCGTTTACCATCGGCCACACGATCGTGATCAGCCGCGGCATGCTTGATGTGCTGCCCGATGAAGCTTCCTTAGCCATGGTCCTTGCGCATGAACTCAGCCACATCGTGCTCGGACACCATTTCGATACCAAGCTGGCCTTCAATGATCGCATGTTTTTTCCCGACGAAGACTCCTTCCAGCGGCTCGACTTTAAGCGCAGTAGCGCCGACGAGGAAGCTGCCGACACGAAGGCTCTGGAATTGCTAAAGAATTCTCCCTACAAAGATAAGCTGGGCAACGCTGGCCTATTTCTGAAGGAACTGCAACAGAAAGCGCCGGATCTGCCGAATCTGATTCGCCCGCATCTGGGCAATAGTCTGGCGAATGGAAAGAGCATTCGCATGTCGACTCTCTTGGCCTCCGCTCCCGAACTCGATGCGCATCGTCTCGATCAGATCGCAGCACTTCCTTTGGGGGGACGCATTAAAGTCGATCCCTGGAGCGATCAGGTGGAACTGGCTAAAGCCAAGCCGGTCGCTCTGGCCTCAGCTAAGGAAAAAATGCCTTTCGAGATCACACCGTTCTTCCCGCACTTGACCCGCATCCCAACCGTCGGCGCGGACAGAATCGCGCTCACTCAACCGGCGTCGGGGCAGAAATAATTTCTTAAGTGGGGATTCAGGCAGCCAATGCCGTTGGAACGGCGGTGGCCTTCCGTGTCTCTGGTAGTCTTTCTCTGCCACGAGTGTTGGCCTAGGCCTTGAGAAAACTTCTCATCGTTATTGTTATGCTGCCCGTGCTGGGTGGGTTCGCCTGGTGGTATTTCCGCGAGCAGGCGCTGCCGGACTACGGCCCGGCCTATCGCGAATACGCTTACGTCACCAATGGCAAGAGCAACACCGTCAGCGTCATTGACCTGAGGACGTTCGCACTGGCCAAGACAATTCCGGTCGGCACAGGACCGAGCGGTATAGCCGCCAACAATCGCAAGAACGAAATCTACACAGTCAACACCGCGTCGAACAATATCAGCGTAATCGACGCCGAGAGAAATGCGGTTGTAGCAACGATCGGAGTTCACGGTCAGCCTTATTTCATCGATGTTTCGCAGGATGGCAAACGTGCCTACGTGGCAAACTCGGGCTCAAATAACGTATCGGTGATTGACTTGGAGAAGCGAGCCGCGGTTGGCAACATACGGGTCGGTGCTTCACCCGGGCTGGCGCGGATCTCGCCCGACGGGTCAACCGTGGTGGTCTCGAATCGTGGAGACAACACGGTCTCCGTCATCGACACTCAATTGCTGAAAGTACGGGCCACGCTGCCGGTTTGTCAGCAACCGGAAGACATTGCCATATTGCCGGACTCGAGCAAAGCGTTTGTGGCCTGCTCGGGATCGTCGCAGGTGGCGTCGATTAGCCTGAAGAGTGCTGTTGCAAAAAGCGGAAGCGAGCAAACCGACCGCATGTTGGCGCTGCTCGACGTAGGCCAAACGCCGGTGAGTCTGGTGCTGAAGCCCGACGGCGGCGAATTAATGGTCTGCGACTTCGATTCCGACAGTATTTCGATCATCGAGACGGGAAACGATGAAGTAGGCAGCAGCCTGGTTATCGGGCAACATCCGGCGCACGGCGCGATCACGCTCGACAATTCACGGCTCTATGTGTCGAACTTTGGGTCAGACAGCATCGCCGTCTATGACATTGATATCGGCAAGCGGATCGCAACCATGCCCGTGGGCAGCCGTCCCGATGGCCTCGCGCTATCGCAAAATCAAAACTACTTGCTGGTGCTGGATACGCAGTCAGGCGACGTGACCGTGATCCAGAAGCGCAAGCCACGCAAACTGGAGCCTACGGAATATTCGCTGCTAACCATGATTCCAGTGGGCGTGCAGCCCAATGGGATCGTGGTAAAGTCGTTCATCGTGAGCAAGCCGGTAACGAAATAAAGCTAGCTGACTAAACAGCTGCAGGCTTCGCGCAGTGCTGATCCAGCGCCACTTTCAAATCCGCCGCAATCGCTTGTGCTTCGCGGGTTTCGATCTGGCTGCGCTGCATCATGTAGACGAGCTTGCCGTCCCGCAGAATGGCAATCGAAGGCGAAGACGGCATCTGGCCGGTGAAATAGCTGCGGGCACGATCCGTGGCTTCTCTCTCCTGTCCGGCAAAAACTGAATACGACCTGTCGGGCCGCGAGCCAGCCTGCAACGCCAGTCTGACCGCCGGGCGCATACGGCCAGCAGCGCATCCGCAGATGCTGTTAACGACAACTAGCGCCGTCCCCTGCTGATTCTTCAAAGCAGCATCGACTGCTTCCGGCGTGCGGAGTTCTTCGATCCCCAATCGCGTCAGTTCCTCGCGCATGGGAATGACCATAATTTCTGGATACATCGGCATCTTGTTTTCCTCTCTGTGTTCTCTCTTAATCATTTTATCGCGATCTGGCTTCGTTGTGGCGGCCATAGTCTTTCGCTACGCGCCTATCCGGCGTCTCTCTGTGTATATTGAAGCCATCCATGCCCGGTCCTACCATGCTGCTTCAGGAAAACGTGGCCCTTGCTCCGCTCACCACTCTAAAACTTGGCGGCCCGGCGCGTTATTTCGTAGAAGCGCAGAACGTTGCCCAAGTGCAGGAGGCCGCGGCTTTCGCTCAGTCCCGCAACCTTGCCCTCTTTGTTCTTGGTGGCGGAAGCAATCTTGTCGTCTCCGATAAGGGTTGGCCCGGACTTGTTTTGAGAGTGGCAATCGGCGGAATCGAACGCAGTAGCGACAGCTCGGACGCTGGAAAAATTCTTTTCGAGGCCGGCGCCGGCGAGTCATGGGATCGCTTCGTCTCTCACGCGGTGCGGGCAAACTGCGCTGGCGTCGAGTGTTTGAGCGGCATCCCGGGAAGCGTAGGCGGAACGCCGGTGCAAAACGTCGGCGCGTACGGACAGGAAGTCTCGGAGACAATCGAATCCGTTCTGGCATTTGATCTGAGGGACGGCCAAGTGCGCGAATTATGCCGGGAGGCGTGTGGCTTCGGCTACCGTACCAGCATTTTCAATACGTCCGAACGCGGGCGCTTTATTATTTTGCGCGTCGTATTCGCACTTGCCCCCGGAGGCGAACCCGGCATTCGATATGCAGATCTCAAACGGCATTTCGAAGGACGCGAGACGACTCCTTCATTGGCCGAAACACGCGAGGCGGTGCGTCACATTCGCGCGCTCAAGGGCATGTTAATCGTCCCCGGCGACCCCGACTGCCAGAGCGCGGGATCATTCTTTAAGAATCCAATCATCTCCGAAGAACGCCACGAAGATCTGAAAAAGCGCGCCGGCGCGCGCGGCTTAACGCTGCCCAGTTATCCAGCACTCGACACACAAAAGAAAGTTTCCGCGGCATGGCTGGTAGAGCGTTCGGGATTCGCCAGAGGCTACGGTTTTGGCCACGTCGGCATATCGAGCAAACACGCATTGGCTATCGTCAACCGCGGCGGCGCAACGGCCGCTGAAGTTCTGGCATTGAAAGAACAGATTCAGCATCGCGTGGAAGAAATCTGGGGCGTGCGGCTGGAGCCGGAACCGGTGATGGTTGGGTTTTAGAAGCAGTTGCTAGTGGTGAGTTACTAGTTTCTAAGACCGATAATCACCGCGTTATAGATAACGGCGCCGCCCCAGATCGTGACCCCGGTTTCTCGCTGTGACCCCAATCATGGGGAGGGTGCAACGATCCGGCCCCGGCGGCGCTGTTTATTCATCGGCAATTCTTGCCGCTTCTTGAAAGATTTTGACAAACATTTCCCGCGTCAGCTTGCCGGTCTGCGTGTTCTGGTTCGAGGGATGATAAGAAGCCAGTAATGTTTGGCCGTCTGGTAACCGGTAATGGGCGCCGTGTTTGAAGAGATAGGGCTTTTTGCTGGCAAGTATCCCGCGGCGTTTTAGATAGTTCAGGTAAGCATCGAAGCCGATCTTGCCCAACGCGACTACGACCTTCACTTTCTTTAATCCTCCAATCTCACGATCGAGAAAGACTGAGCACTCGGCCAATTCCTGCGGCAATGGTTTGTTGTCTGGCGGTGCGCAACGGACGGCGGCGGTGATGTACAGATCATTCAACTTGAGGCCGTCGTTGCGGTCGGTGGCTGTGGGCTGGTTGGCGAATCCTGTTTCATAGAGCACGGGATACATGAACTTGCCCGAAGCGTCGCCGGTAAATGGCCGTCCAGTGCGGTTAGAGCCGTGAGCCCCGGGAGCAAGCCCCATCACAAGCACGCGAGCGTCCGGATCCCCGAAACCGGGAACGGGCTTGCCCCAATAGTCCCACGAAAGATAAGCGCGGCGTTTCTCGCGGGCGATTTGCTCCCGGTAGGCGACAAGGCGCGGGCAGCGAGTGCAGGCGACGACTTCGCGGTTCAGAATGGTGAGCCAGGACATGGGGCGTCGTTCGTTGTCGTCGTTACCGGAGTGGCTTGACGTGCTGGCACAGCCAATCGACTATTTTGGCAAAACGGAATTCGTGCCGCTCCATCGAGCCATTGATGAAGTCGTATCCGGCTGCGGCTTCAACTTCGATGAAAAAGCCGTTGCGCCGCAGAAAAACGTCGGCTGCTGTAAAAGCGATGCGCTTGTTGCCGTCAAGGAAGCCGTGATTATTGCCGAGTGACTCGATAAGTGCGGCAGCCTCTTCTTCGAGCGAATTGTAGTAGCCGGTTTGCGGACGGAAGACGGCGGCCTCAACTGCGCCCTTGTCGCGAACGCCGTGCAAGCCGCCGAAGATGTCGATCAGACGATGCTGCATCTGATAGACCTCGGCGACCGTCAGGTATTCATTTACTTGGCGAGGCGTTCCAGCAAATCGCGGTTCGCGGCCACGGATTGATCGAAGGCGTTCACGACTTCAGGGCGGACCAAATGCTGCGACGGAACCACGTTGCGCAGATAGAAGATGAGCGCTTGCTCCAGAACATAGCGCTGGGACTGGCCGTTCTGCCTAGCGACGGCAACGAATTCGTCGTAGAGGGCGGCGTCGATTTCGGGGGTGAACTTCTTGGTGGCCGACACGCAGTTCTCCTATCGCTTTCATTTTATCATCGCGTCTTGAAAAATCAAGATAAACCTGGTCGAATGTGCTGCGTCATCCCGAAACTCGGCGTTCTTCAGCCGAGGGAGGGATCTGGCGTGGAGTGAGTCGCTGGCTATAGTAGCGATTACCTCCGCCCGCGGTCTGTGATGAATGAACATCGGGATTCACAGGCTAGACTACATTATGGGCGCTGCGAGATCCCTCGCCCCGCTGGAGAGAACGCGGGGCTTCGGGATGACGCAGTTGTTGGGAGTGCCGACGCCCGTTCCAGGCGGAACTAGGGCGCTGGGGCAAAGTCGCGGGCACGGGGCTGCCGCAGTAGTCGTATTCGAGGGGGCGATTGTTGGGCTGACGCAGCAATGGCAGATGCGCAGATTAGCGAGGCTTATGAGTATCATGCCCTTTTTTCGTGCCAGGGTTTTGGCTCGGATCATCCGATTTGGCGGGAGTTCCCCAATTAAGCGGTTTCGGCCAGTAGCCTGCGTTCTTATTTGCATACTCTTCATCAATGCTTTCCCGAGCGGAATGGCAAGTTAGTAAGACGGCAATGGAAATCACAAATATAAGGACTTGGGTACCGCTGCGCAGTGGGCAGAGCCAGAACACCACTGCCGATAGCCCGGCTAGATATTTGACGGCAGTGACAATGGTGCGTTTGGTCGCATTCATGGCGGGGGGACATGCACTTCGATCATCCGATTGAATCAAAGGAGCAGGCGTTCGGAACGTGGCCCCGCAGTTCGCGCAAAAGATGCGACCAACATCAGCATGGGCACCGCACTGCCCGCAAGAGACCTTGGCTGAGCTTCGAGGTGTGTCGCTCATAAGGCAAATAATCATACGTCGTACATCGAACATTGTCAGGAGATCACGGTACCTAACAACTTCTGGGCGTCTGGATGGGGTCGACCGCCTTAACCTGAATCTGGTGGTCGGTGGCCAGTGGCGGGCTTGTGGCCTTTATGGTTGGCACGACGAGCACTGATGTCATTTCCGAGGCGCAGGCTTGTCGCCGGGATATTTCTTCTCGAAGTCGGTCCATTTCCACCGGCCTGTCAAATATCCCCCAAATAGGCAGAGGGCAAGGAGCAGCAGGTCTATAACAGCCGTCTGGCCCCAAAGCAACGGAAGCTTCCTTCTGGAAGCCTCCGTAGCTGGAACGATGAATGCAGCGGCCAACCAAATGAGAATGCTGAACAACATCTCCTGCCTGATGAATCGATATTTCCCTCGCTCCTTAGTCTCCAGCCAATTCTTCCGCTCCAACTGGTTAAGCTCCGCCCGGGTAAAGCGTTTGAACATAAAGCGAAGATATCGCCTGCCGGTCGCCCTGTCTAGCCTCATTGTTAAGCGAATGCGCTAACGATCATAATGCGGCAGTGCGTCAGAGACTACTTGGTGACTAAAGACTACTTCCCCGTTTGACGGTGATCTCCAACTATCTTTACACTCAAGATTAAGGTTGTATGAATGCGGGCTTCGGGCGTGCTCCCAGTATCGCCAAAGAATCCTGCCCGACCCAGCGTAAGTTAGTTCTTGAAAGGGATAATGTGAGTCCCACTGAAGCGGCAACGGAAGCGAAGAATACGGAAGTCAAGAACGAAGACAGCGTCAAGCGCGAGATTTCGGTGGAGATCCCGGCGGCGGATGTGGCGCGCGAGACCGAAGCCATCATCCAGAAATATCAGAAGACGATGCGGCTGCCAGGGTTTCGCGCGGGGCATGTGCCGGCGTCGATTATTCGGCAGCGGTTTGCCGAAGACCTCAAGAGTAATGTAGCCGAGGCGCTGATTCCGAAATATTTCCGCAAGGAAGCAGAGAGGCAGGGACTGGTTCCGGTTTCGCAGCCGCAGGTGACCGACCTGCATATTCACGACGGCGAACCGCTGCGCTTCAAGGCGACTTTTGAAGTGTTGCCCGATGTTCCGGTGCAGGGATATAAGGAACTGCGCGCCGACAAGCCGGAGATTACGGTTACGGACGAAGACGTTGAGAAGGCGCTGGAGAACGTGCGCGAGCAACATGCGACGTTTACTTCAGTGGAAGGGCGCCCGCTGGCGGATGGAGATTTTGCCCAGGCTTCTTTTGACGGTCGACCCAGCGACGGCCATGCCAAGAATGAGGAAGACGCAGGCGACGCCAAGCCCGTGCACATGGATGAAGTGCTGATCGAGATTGGCGGCAAGAATACGGTGCCGGAGTTTACCGAAAATCTGCGCGGAGCTTCTGCCGGCGACGAGCGGACATTCGATGTGACTTACGCGCCGGACGCGGCCGAAACTCGACTGGCGGGCAAGACGTTCGTTTATACGGTGAAGATTCTCGCTATCAAGCAGAAAGATATGCCTGCGCTGAACGATGATTTCGCCAAAGAATTGGGCGAGTTCACCAGCCTTGACCAGGTGCGCAAGCAGATTCACGAGAACATGGAAGCCGAGAAGCGGCACACGGCTGAGCGCGAATCCAAAGATAAGCTGGTCGCTGAGTTAGTAAAGCGCAACGAATTCCAGGTGCCGGAATCGATGGTGGACCGGCAGATCGATCTACGCCTCGAGCGCGGCTTGCGCGCTCTGGCGGCGCAGGGCATGAAGATGGAAGACATGAAGAAGATGGACCTGCCACGGTTGCGGGCAGGGCAGAGGGACCAGGCGGTGCAGGATGTGAAGTCGGCGTTGCTGCTGGAACGGATAGCCGACGAGGAAAAAATTGCAGTCAGTGAGGATGAAGTGAACCGCGAGATTTCCGCGCTCGCGGCGCAGGCAAAACAGACTCCGGAGGCGGTGCGCGCACGTTTGACAGAGGATGGGGGCCTCGATAGAATCCGAAATAGAATCCGCAGCGAAAAGACCCTCGACTTTCTTTATCATCAGTCCGCGTAGTCGGTTAATGACAACGGACCACTGAACCCTCCCCAAGCCGCACAAGCGATGTCTCGGGGCGGAGTGTGGCAGAAGGTGAATGTGAAAGCAAACGATCCGCAGATGATGCTGGTACCGATGGTGATTGAGCAGACCGGGCGGGGCGAACGCGCCTACGACATCTATTCCCGGCTGCTCCGCGATAACATCATTTTCATAGGCACGCCGATTGACGACAACATCGCCAACCTGGTGATTGCGCAGA